>Ga0207706_10006533_pt1 | contig 10805 bp, 8 predicted proteins | sample KBSC53metaG_FD_184318 | JGI IMG/M metagenome (GOLD analysis project Ga0207706, IMG submission 184318) | Corn rhizosphere microbial communities from Kellogg Biological Station, Michigan, USA - KBS C5-3 metaG (SPAdes) (version 2) | ecosystem: Host-associated > Plants > Roots > Rhizosphere > Soil ... | reverse complement strand
CGTCGAGGGCGCTCCGGCGGTCTATGAGGCGAGCGGCAGGGAATACATCGTGTTCCCCGTCGGCGGCGATGGTCTGTTCGCGCCGAAGCTGGGGCAGCCGAAGCCCGGTCCGAACCGCTACGTCGCTTATGCGCTGCCGCCGAAATGATCCGCAAGACGGCCTTTGCCACGCTGCTGGGCGCTGCCTGCGCGCTTGCGGGCGGTACCGCGGCGTTCGCCCAGCAGGACCTGACCAAGCTCCCCGAGGCGCGGAACGGCTTCAGGCCGAAGACGACGGCCTGGGGCGAGCCCGACTTCACCGGCGGCTGGCCGATCGACAGCCTCAACGGCCGCACTCCGCTGCAGCGCGAGGCGAAGTTCGGCGACCGCCAGCTCCTGACCGACGCCGAGTTCGCCGAGCGCAACGCCACCGTCTCGCAGCTCGAGAAGCGCTACGAGAATGAGGACAAGGACAACAAGATCGGCATCGGCCACTGGGCCGAAGTCGGACCTGCCAACCGCCGCACCAGCTGGATCACCAGACCGGGGGACGGGCGCCTCCCCGCTTATACCGACGAAGGCAAGCGCCTCTCCGCGGCGATGCATTCGACCTGGCGGCGCAACCAGGACTTCGACTGGGTGAGTGACTTCGACAGCTGGGATCGCTGCATTACGCGCGGCCTGCCGGCTTCGATGTTCCCCTTCATGTACAACAACGGGATGCGGATCTTTCAGTCGCCCGGTCTCGTCGCGATCCAGATGGAGATGATCCACGAGACCCGGCTGATCCCGACCGACGGGCGCAAGGCGATCCCGCGGCAGATCCGTCAGTGGCTCGGCGAAAGCCGCGGGCACTGGGAGAACGGCCAGACGCTGGTGGTCGAAACGACGAACTTCCAGCCTGGCCCGTCGGCGACCAACATCGGCACGACCGGCTCGCCGCCGGAGAACGACACGCCCGTCAGCGCCGACGCCAGGATGGTCGAGCGCTTCACGATGACCGGGCCCAACTCGATCGCTTACGAGATGACCTGGACCGACCCGGTCGTCTTCACCCAGCCGTGGTCGGCGCGGCTCGATTGGCAGCGCGACGATAATTACGGAATATTCGAATACGCCTGCACCGAAGGGGACGTGCAGATCCGCAACTACATTTCGGCATCGCGCGCCCAGCGCGCGCAAAAGAGGGAGATCTCCCAATGACATTCCGCAAGACCACTCTTCGCCTGGCGGCCGCCTCGGTGTTCGTCGCCAGCGGCGGCATCGGCTCGAGCGCGTTGCTGGCGCAGGATAAGGCGCCGGCGGCCGACGCGCCGGTGACCTCGCCGGTCAAGGCCGTTGCCGACCCGACCAAGCTGCTCCCGGTCCCGCAGAACTATCACCCGAAGAAGACCCAGTGGGGCGATCCGGATTTCATCGGCACCTGGCCGATCGACAGCATCGCCAGCATCTTCTTCCAGCGCAACGACCGCTATGGCAATCGCTTCTATCTCAACCAGGCAGAGCTCGATGCGCGCGAGAAGGACCGGCAGGGCTCACTCAAGCGCTACGAGGAAGAAGACAAGCAGGGCAAGATCGGCATGGGCCACTGGGTCGAATCCGACGCCTCCGGCGGCCAGACCGCGCTGCTGGTCGATCCGCCGAGCGGCAAGCTGCCGCCGATGACCCCGTGGGCGCAGAGCCTGTACAAGGCGGGCCGCTCGAGCTGGGTCAACGGCCAGCCCTACGACTGGACGAGCGATTTCGACACCTGGGACCGCTGCGTCACCCGCGGGTTCCCCGCCTCGATGCTGCCGTTCCGCTACAACAACGGCATCCGCGTCAAGCAATCGCCGGGCTACGTCGTAATCGATCTCGAGATGATCCACGATTCCCGGGTCATCCCGGTCGTGCCGAAGGCGCAGTGGGCAGCGCTGCAGAAAACCCGCTGGCCGGCCAACGTGCGCACCTGGATGGGCCAGTCGCTCGGCTACTGGGAAGACGACAACACGCTGGTGATCGAAACCACCAACATCAAGGCGGGCGACAGCGCCACCGGCGACCACATCGCCCGCGGCCCCTCGCCGCTCAACATGGCGACGATGGGCGTGCCGCCGAACAACACCATCCCGACCAGCGAAGAGGCCAAGGTGGTCGAGCGGCTGACGATGACCGGGCCGAATTCGATCATGTACGAGATGACCTATTCGGACCCCAAGGTCTTCACCGCGCCGTTCACCGCGCGCCTGCCGTGGACGCGCAACGAGGATTACGCGTTCTACGAATACGCCTGCTTCGAAGGCGACGTGCAGATCCGCAACTACATAAACTCGTCGCGCACCCAACGCGGCCTGAAGACCAGCGAGATCGGCGATCCCGCGCGGACGGGCGTTGAGGCACAGCCGGTCGCCGCGGCGAAGCCGGCATCCGTGCCGGCGGGGGGCTGAGGGGGATGACGGGATGGCGCTTGCGGGTGACGGGGCTGGCTCTCCTAGCCGGTGCCGCGGCCCTCGCCGGGCCGGCGCTCGCCGCCGGTCCCGCCGCCATGCTGCAGCCGGTGAGGACGCAGCAGGGCCAGGTCATGGGAACTGCCGGCGAAGCGCCGGGCGTGACGGTGTTCAAGGGCATTCCCTTCGCCGCCGCGCCTGTGGGCGCGCTGCGCTTCCAGCCCGCAGCGCCGCCCAAGGCGTGGACCGGGGTGCGCGATGCCAACAAGTGGGGCGACACTTGCATCCAGCCGTCGGGCAAGACCCGGCCGATCGGTGTCAACCAGGCGCTCGACATGCCGGATTCGCCCAAGGCGAGCGAGGACTGCCTCAACCTCAACGTGTGGACTCCCGCCAAGAAGGCCGGCGCCAAACTTCCGGTGATGGTGTGGTTCTACGGCGGCGCTTACGCCGAAGGCGGCGGCTCGATGCCGTTCGCCAACGGCGCCAATCTCGCGAGCAAAGGCGTGATCGTCGTTTCGCTGAACTACCGCGTCGGGCCCTTCGGCTTCCTCTCGACGCCTGAGCTGAGCGCGTCCTCGCCGCATCACGCGTCAGGCAATCAGGCGCTGTCGGATTCGATCGCCGCGCTCAAATGGGTCAAGGCCAACATCGCCGCGTTCGGCGGCGATCCGAGCAACGTGACGATATTCGGCCAGTCGGCCGGCGCGTGCATCACCGCTGCGCTGGTCGGCTCGCCGGTCGCCAAGGGGCTGTTCCACAAGGCGATCAGCGAAAGCGGCGCGTGGGCCGGCCTGACCGCCGCCAAGATGGTCACCCGCGAGGAAGCCGAGAAGCGCAGCGCGGAGGCGCTCGACAAGCTCGGCGTCCACAGCCTCGCCGAGCTGCAGGCGCTCCCGGCCGACCAGGTCGCCAAGCTCGGCCGCGCCCAAGGGATCATCGTCGATGGCTGGATAGTGCCGGAAGACCAGTCGATCACCTTCGCCAACGGCCGGCAGAACAAGGTTCCGGTGCTGCTTGGCTCAAACGGCAACGAAGGCGGCAGCTTCTCCTTCGGCCCACCGGTAACGCTGGCGAGCTGGCAGGCCGGCGCAGCGCAACGCTGGAAGGACCTCGCCGATATGGGCATGAGAGCCTATCCCGCGACGACCGACGCCCAAGCCAAGATCGCCGCGACCCGCCCGTTCACGGACGGCATCGCCTGGTTCATGCATCTCTACGCCAGCGATCAGGCCAAGGTCGGCCAGCCGGCTTACCTCTACCAGTTCGTGCGAACCCCGGCCTCGGCGCCGGGCAAGACGAACGGCGGGGCGAGCCACGCGTCCGAACTGGCGTACGTGTTCAACAACCTCGACAAGCCGCGCGAGGTGCCGGACAACAGCGATCCCGCGGTTGTCAGCCAGAGCGCGCCCGACGTGAAGCTGGCCGACCAGATCTCGAGCTACTGGGTCAACTTCGCCAAGACCGGCAACCCGAACTATTCGGGCGCGCCGACCTGGCCGCAAGTGACCAAGCTGGCCCGCAACCAGGCGTTCCTGCTCGACGTGGGCTCGCACGTCGGCGACACGATGACGCCCGAACAGGTCGCGCTTTACGATGCGCTGTATGACCGTGACGTGGCCAAGCCGCTCGGTATAACGAGCTGGAAATAAGCTGAAGAACGAGGGGAGGAGTGTGATGGCGCTGTCTGACAAGGGGCGGCGTTGGCGGCTCCTCCTCTCGGCCGCCGGGTTCGTCGCCATCGGCGGGGCGGCCCTGGCGCAAGCCGGAGCCGGCGGGTCGCAAGCCCCGAACGCCGAGGCCCTTTACGCGCAGCACTGCGCGACGTGTCACGGAGACGCTCTCCAGGGTCAGATCGCCCCGACGCTCAACGACGTCGCCTTCAAGCGGCGGTGGGACGGCAAGGCCCAGGCGCTCCACGAATATATCAGCACGATGATGCCGCCGGGCAGCGGCGGCAGCCTCGCGCCCGAGGAATACGCGGCGGTCACCCAGATGATCCTGGCCAAGAACGGGATCGAGGGAAGCGTCGCGCCCGCGGCCGGCGGCGCACCCGCGGCCAAGCCCGCCCCGCCCCCGGCGGCGCAGGACGAAGGGGGGGTCGGCGGCCTTTCGACCCGCCTCTATCCGCTGCCGCCGGGGCCGAAGATTCCCGACCCATTCGCGAACTTCAAACCGGTCACCGAGGCGGAGCTCGACAACCCGGCCTCGGAGGACTGGCCAGCCTGGCGCCGCAGCCATCGCGGGCTCGGTTATTCGCCCCTCAAGCAGATCGACGCCGCCAATGTCGGCCGGCTGACGATCGCCTGGGCGCAGGCGCTGCCGCCGGGCGTCAACATGAATGAGCCGCTGGTGCGCGACGGCGTGCTCTACGTGTTCGGCTACGGCGACAACGTCTTCGCTTTCGATGCCGCCAGCGGGCGCCAGCTGTGGCGCTATCAGCGCAGGCTGCCGCAGGGCGCGCAGCTCAATTCGCGCAAGACCATCGCGCTGTACGGCGACAAGGTCTACACCGCGACCTCCGACAACCACATGGTCGCGCTCGACGCCAAGACCGGCGCCGCCGTGTGGGACGTGGCCCTGACCGATCGGCCGGGCATGCGCATCCCGGGCGGCCCGCTGGCGGCCGACGGCGCGATCATGCAGGGCTTCGCCAACAACACCGCCGGCGGAGGACTGATCGTCGCAGTCGACGCCGTAACCGGCAAGAAGCTGTGGACCTTCGACACCGTGGCAAAACCGGGCCAGCTCGGCGGCGACACCTGGAACGGCGAGCCGGGCGACCAGCGCAAAGGCGGCTCGGTGTGGACCAGCGGCAGCTACGATCCGGTCAATCACCTGGCGCTGTGGGGCGTCGGCAATACTTACGACACTGGACCGCTGCGCGACCTCAAGCCGGGCATGAACAACGACGCGCTGTTTACCGAGAGCACGCTGGCGTTCGAGCCGCGGACCGGCAAGCTCGTCTGGTATTACCAGCACAATCGCAACGACCAGTATGACCTCGACTGGGTGTTCGACCGGGTGATCGGCACGCTCGATGTCGCCGGCAAACCACGACGGGTGGTAATCACCGGCGGCAAGAGTGGGCTATTCGATGCGCTCGACGCCAGGACCGGCAAGTACCTCAAGACCTACGACATGGGCCTGCAGGACTACATCGACCGGATCGACCCGGTGACCGGCGACAAGCATGTCAAACCTGAGAAGATCCCCGGGCGCGACAAGGGGCCGGTGTTCACCTGCCCCCACGGCGGCGGCGGGCGCAACTGGAACCCGACCTCGTATGTCGAGGCGACACAGACGCTGTTCGTGGCCGCGCGTGACGTGTGCACCGACCTGACGCCGGCCTCGGGCGCAGGTTTCCTCAGCACCGGCGTCAACGCCGTCTACGCGCCGCCGCCGAACGGCGACGGCAACTATGGCATCTTGCAGGCGATCGACTTCAAGACCGGCCGCAAACGCTGGGAAGTGCGCCGGCGCCAGACGCCCGATATGGGCGTGCTGACCACCGCCGGCGGGCTCGCTTTCACAGGTTGGATGGACCGCCATGTCGTCGCCTACGACCAGACGAGCGGCAAGGAGCTGTGGAGCAGCGGCGTCACCGGCGTGCCCAACGCCTCGCCGATCACGTACTCCGTCGACGGCAAGCAGTACGTCGCGATCGTCACCGGCGCCGGCAATCCGCTGTCGTTCGGCATCCCCGACATGATTCCGGAGACCCAGCTGCCAAGCGTCAACAGCTCGTCGGTCTACGTCTTCGCGCTGCCGGACCAATGAAAAGGGCCGCCTCACGGGGCGGCCCCTTTCGTTTGAACCAAGCGGTCGCTCAGCTGCCGAAGATGCCCAGCGTGAAGCCGATCGCGCGGCCGAAGAACACCACCGCCAGCCAGAGAATGATCGACAGCGCCGCGGCGACCTTCACCGCTACCGGCATGCTCGCGTCGCGGTCCCAGTGCTCGACCGTGCGCCAGGTCATGAAGTGGAAGTACATCATGTTGAGCCCGGCCAGCGCCATCGTCGCCATTTTCAGCAGAAAGTACGGGTTGCCCATGTAGTCCGGCGCCTTGCTGATCCACAGCAGGCCGCCGGTGATCGCCGCGCCGACGAATGCGCCCCAGGTCCACGGCAGCGTGTCCTTGGCAATCGCGGTGACGGCGAACTTGTTCGAGGTCCAGCCGAGCATGCGCAAGTCGACCACGAAGATCGTGCCGAGCACGCTCACGAGGAAGATGACGTGGAGGGTCTCGAGCGTCGGGAAGGCCCAGGTGGATTCGGCGATGTACGTGCCGAGGCCGGTCGTCTGGATCTTTTCCCAGAGGGTTGGTGTTTCAGGATTCATCGAAAAAGTCCCCTTAGACCGGCGCGTAGGCGATCCAACGCCCGCACAGCATGATGACGCACCACAAGACGATGATGAGCAGCGCCGCGGTCTTGATCACCGGGCCGGCCGTGCCGCCGGCCGCGAGGCGGCGCATCACCCGGCGGTGGAACCACAGGCTGACCAGCACGGCGACCACCACCAGCGGCATCTTGACCCAGAACACCGGGTTGACCAGCTCGCGCACAGGCTCGGCGATGGTCATCCCGATGCCGCTGATCAGCAGCACCAACAGCGACCACCAGATCCACCGGGTGTAGCGTCGTTCGGTCTCGGCCATCGTGCGGTCGGTTCCCGCGAGCCGGTAGATCCGCAGGTTGACCATCAGGATCGAGCCGAACGCAGCGGAGATCGCCAGGATGTGAATGCACTGCATGATCGGGATCGCCCAGAAGTGGGTGTCCAGCCACATGCTCCACGAGGTGTCGGACAGCCAGAGCGAGAACTCGGTCATCTGCGTCGTGCGCAGCCATTCGGTGAAAGCGTATAACAAGTCGCCCATCAGATACTCTCTTCCCCTGTCCATGCCGGCATTCGCCGGTCGGCTGGAAACCCGTGGCCAAAAGCGGCAGGCTTGCCGAGTTAATTACCGTAACGCCGCGAGTAACACCTGTTACCACCTTTTTGCATTTGGCAAATAGGCTAGCTGCGGAAAACGGCTTGCCGTGCCCTTAATTGACAATGTCCGTGCTGGCAATGCGCAGCTGGATGGTTCGGATCTGTCGCAATTTGACTGCCGCAGCCGACAAACCGTTGTCAAAGCCGACGATCCTGCCTAAACAGGACAAAGTCAATCGATACGGCGCCGACCGCGCGGTGATCTGAAAACAACAGAGGGGATCGGGATGCGCGGCGCACGACGCCTTGGAATTGCGGGATTACTGGCCTTTGCCGCTCCTGTGGCCGTGCTGGCGCAGGATGCCGTCCCGGCCGGGGACTGGCTGACGATCAACCGCGATCTTGCCGCGACTCGATACTCCCCGCTGGACGAAATCAACCGCGCCAACGTCGCCCAACTCGCGCCCAAGTGGTCCTACGCCATGAAGGGCGCCAACACCGCGGCGCCGCTGGTGGTGGGCGGGACGATGTACTTCCCGGTCGGCAACCGCGTCGTGGCGCTCGATGCCGACAGCGGCCAGGAGAGGTGGGTCTACGAGGAGCCGAAGAAAGCCGATCAGGGCCCCGGCAGCGGCGGCGGGGGCGGGATGTCCGGCCGCGGGCTCGGGTACTGGCCGGGTGACGGTGCGCTCGGCCCGCGCATCCTGGTGGTCGCCGGCAAGCAGATCCTTGCGATCGATGCGATGACCGGCAAGCTCGCCGCCGGCTTCGGCAACGGCGGCCGGGTCGACATCAATCCGGCGTACGGCGGCACGCCCACGATCTACAAGAATGTCGCGATCATCGGCGCGGCGACGCTGGAGAACCCGCAAGGCGTTCCCGGCAACCCGCGCGCCTACGACGTGCGCACCGGTCAGAAGCTGTGGGAATTCCAGACCGTGCCGCACCCCGGTCAGCTGGGCGGCGACACCTGGGGCAACGAAGGCTGGAAGAACCGCTCGGGCACCAACATGTGGGCCGCTTCGGCTCCGCTCGATGCGCAGCGCGGCATCGTCTACCTGCCGATCAGCGGCCCCGCGGCGAACTACTGGGGCGGCGACCGGCCCGGCAAGGGCCTGTTCGGCAACTCGATTGTCGCGGTCGATGCGCTCACCGGCAAATACCTGTGGCACTTTCAGACCACCCACCACGACTTGTGGGACACCGACATGCCCAACGGCGGGCTGCTGTTCAACGCCAGGCGCAACGGCAAGACCGTGCCGGTGATCGCCCAAGTGCCGAAGACCGCGTTGTTCTACGAGCTCGACCGAGTCACCGGAAAGCCGGCGCTGCCGGTGGACGAGGTGGCGGTGCCCAAGGGCGATGTCCCGGGCGAATGGTACAGTCCGACGCAGCCGGTTCCCCGGATCACCCCGCCGCTCGCGCGCACGTCACTGACTTACGACGATCTCGTCACCGCCGACGACACCACGCCGGAGCACGCCGCCGCGTGCCGGGCGATGTGGGACAAGGCCGGCGGCTACCTCAACTACGGGCTGTTCACACCGTTCTTCTTCCACCGCGAGGGCACCCCGCCGAAGTCGACCATCCAGCTCCCCGGCGGCACCGGCGGCGTGAACTGGGGCGGCATGGCGGTTAATCCCAACACCGGGATCGTCTTCGCCAACGTGCAGAACACCTCGCTGGTCGGTTGGGTGGAGCGCAAGAACACGACCAAGAGCTACAGCTTCGACGCCAACGACACCAACCAGCCGTATGACCGCGCCAGCGTCGACGGGAAGGGCCCGTTCTTCACCTTCGCGGCGCCGATCTCGGGCAAGTACGACGAGAAGACCGGCCGCCCGGACGGCCCGACCGCGCCATGCTACAAGGGACCGTGGAGCACGCTGACGGCGGTCGACGGCAACACCGGCCAGGTCAAGTGGCAGGTTCCGCTCGGGCTGAACGAAGCGCTCCCGGCGGGAAAGCAGCTGCAGGGAAATTCCGGCAATGCCGGGCCCACCGTCACCGCCGGTGGGCTAGTGTTCGTCGGCGCGACCAACGACAAGCGCTTCCGCGCTTTCGACGCCGAGACCGGCAAGGAGCTGTGGGAAGCGCAGTTGGGCGGCAACGCGAACGCCAACCCGGTCAGCTACCGGGGCCGCAGCGGCAAGCAGTACGTAGCGATCAACGCAGGCGGCACGATTGTCGCCTATGCCGTTCGCTGATAGACAATGTCCGGTTCAAAAAGAGGGAATTTTGGGATGGGAAATTTCGGTAGACTGGCGATGGCCGCGGTGCTGATCGCGGGGACGAGCGTTGTGGCGCAGCAGGCTTCCGCCAAGGCCTCCGCGAAGGCTCCGGCTCGCGCTTCGACCACGGCTCCGGCGACCATCGGCGGGCACCCGAACATCAACGGCGTATGGCAGGCGTTGAGCGGGGCCGACTTCGGGCTCGAGCCGCATTCGGCGCAAACCGCCCCTGCCCCGCAGAGCGAGCGTGAGCTGGGCGCGATCGCGGCGGTCCCCGCCAGTCTCGGCGCGGTCGAAGGCGGCGAGATTCCCTACTTGCCGGAAGCCAAGGCGACCCGAGACGCCAACGCCAAGCTCGGGCCGATGAAGGACCCGGAGGCGAACTGCTATCTCCCGGGCATCCCGCGCGCGACTTACGTCACAAACATGCCGTTCCAGATCATCCAGGGCGGCGGCGATATCCTGATGGCTTACGAATACGATTCGGCCAACCGGGTGATCGCCATGGGACCGGTCGGCATCCCGCCGATCGATACCTGGATGGGCACCTCTTACGGCAAGTGGGAAGGCAACACGCTGGTCGTCACCACGCTGGCCCAAAACGGCGAGACCTGGCTCGACCGCGCGGGCAATTACCTGACCAACAACGCCACGGTGATCGAACGGTTCACGCCCAAGGGCAAGGACCACATGGACTATGAGGTCACGATCACCGACCCGACCGTCTATTCGCGGCCGTGGAAGATCAAGATGCCGCTTTACCGCCGGGTCGAGCCGAACGCCCAGATCCTCGAGTTCAAGTGCGTCCCGTTCGCCGAGATGCACCTCTACGGCGACCTCTACGACACGATGGACGCGGCGGCGAAGGCCCGTCTCGGCCTCGATAAGAAGTAGTCGGCACCGCAAGCGCGGAAACGAACAAATTCACGAAGGAGCACCAAGACAATGCGTATCAAGACCTGGCACAAAGCCGCCCTGGCGGCGGTCTCGGCTGCCGGTATGGCTGGCGCCGCGTTCGCCCACCATTCGTTCGCGGCCGAGTTCGACCGCGACAAGCCGATCAAGCTGCAGGGTGAAGTGGTCAAGTTCGAGTGGGTCAACCCGCACTCGTGGATCCACATCAAGACCCCCGACGGCAAGGTCTGGCGGGTCGAGGGCGGCGCGCCGAGCGCGCTGCTGCGCCGCGGCTGGAACCGCAACTCGCTGCCCGCCGGCACCAAGATCATCGTC
>Ga0207706_10006525_pt1 | contig 10817 bp, 8 predicted proteins | sample KBSC53metaG_FD_184318 | JGI IMG/M metagenome (GOLD analysis project Ga0207706, IMG submission 184318) | Corn rhizosphere microbial communities from Kellogg Biological Station, Michigan, USA - KBS C5-3 metaG (SPAdes) (version 2) | ecosystem: Host-associated > Plants > Roots > Rhizosphere > Soil ... | reverse complement strand
ATTGGCAGATCGACTATAACGGCGGCGCTTCCCACGAGATCATTACCTTCAGTAATGCTGCCGCAATCCACAGTACCGATTTCGCGTTCCTTTGAGGAACCGGACGCGAGTTTCCCGATCACCAAAGGCCAAGTGACATAGGGAGGCGCAAAAAGCGCCTCCCTCCCCCCGGCATGGCGAGGCCCTGGCGACTTCGAGTTCCGCGCGCCCGTGTGCACGCCGCCGAACTCGTCGGTGAAGCTGGTTCCCGGCATGCCGGTCGAGACCTTCATGAAACCTACGACCGCACCGTCCATCTCTTATTTCACCAAGCCGCTGCAAAATCAGATCCTGCGGGCCTTCCGCGAGCGGTGAGCGAGCCCGGAACGGCGGTCAGATTGCGCGCAGGAGACGGTGGCGAGCGGTCGTCAGGCGCTCGAACTTCACGCCGAACGCCGCATCGAGCCGCTCGTCATCGAATATGTCCTGCGCGCGTCCGTGCGCGACGATGCGTCCCGCGTCCATCACGATGACCTTGTCGAAGAATCGAAAAGTGAGATCGAGATCGTGCATCACGACGACAGAGAGCCGATCGCGCGCGCGCGCCACCAGGGCCTGCACCACATCGATGCGGTGCCTGATGTCGAGGCTGGCGGCCGGCTCGTCCGCAAGCAAGGCCGGCGGATCCACGGCCAGCACCATGGCCAGGAGCACGCGCGCGCGCTCACCGCCTGATAGAGTCGACCAGCGGCGCGCGCGAAGCGCGCCAAGTTCGAAGCGGGCGATCACCCCCTCCTCCGCCTCACGGGCCTCCTGCCCCAGCCGTTCGGCGCCGAGCCGCACCAGATCGGCAACCCTGAGATCCCAGTGCGGCTCGAAGTGTTGCGGCAGGTAACCGATCTGGCGAACGCGCGCCGCGCTCGACAGGGACGCGAGGTCTTGGTCGCCGACGCAAACGCGGCCCCCGGTCGGCGTCTCAATGCCGGCAAGCGTCTTCAGCAGCATCGATTTGCCCGCGCCGTTGGGACCGATCACGGCGACCGAACTGGCCGGGCCGAGCGAGAGCGCGAGACCCGCGAGCAGCGTCGCGCCGCCCCGCCGGAGAACCAGCCCATCGGCCACGATGGTGGTCATGCGCGCAGCCTGTGGGCGAGAAGCAGGACGAAGAACGGCCCGCCTGCGACCGCGGTCACCAGCCCGAGGGGAATCTCCGAGGGCGGCAGCGCCGACCGCGCGATGGCGTCCGCGATGACGACGATCGAAGCGCCGACCAGCGCGGACGCCGGCAGCAGCGGACGGTGCATCGGGCCGACGAGCCAACGCGCGATATGGGGCGCGGCAAGGCCGACGAACGCGACCAGCCCGCCGAAGGCGACGGCGGCCGCCACGACGACGGAGCCCGCCAGCACCGCGAGCGCGACGAACCGGTTCACATCGAGACCGAAAGCGGTCGCCATCACCTCGCCGAGCCCGATCATGTCGAGCCCGCGCGCAAACAGCAGCGTCAGCCCCAGGCACGCGGCCGACAACACGCAGAGGAGCCCAAGCATGGGCCATGTCGGCGTCTGCACGCCCCCGAGCACCCAGCTCAGCACGACCTGCAGGCTCACGGTCTCGTCCGACAATGCGAGCATCATGAATGAACGCAGCGCCCCCAGCACCGCCGCGACGGCAACGCCTGCGAGCAGCATGCCGGCGGCGTCGACGGCGCCGGCAACCCGAGAGACGCCGATGACCAGGACGGTCGCGCCCCACGCTCCGGCAAACGCCAGCACGGGAAGGAGTAACGATTGAGGCAGTCCGAGCGGCACGAGCAGCGCGACGGTGGCGCCCAGCGCGGCTCCGCCGGCCGATCCGAGCAAATAAGGCTCGGCCAGGGGATTGCGAAACACACCCTGGAAAACGGCGCCTCCGAGTCCGAGCAATACACCGACCAACGCCGCGGCGAACACGCGCGGGATCCGCCATTCCACCAGCAATCGGCTGCGCAGGCTGTCATCGCCGGCGAGCGCGCGCGCGAGATCAAACGGACTTGCCCATTCGTGACCCGCGCAGGCGGCCACCACGGCCGCGCACCCCAGAATCAGCACCAGGCCCAGCCAGACCTTCATTGCGCCGCAGCCACGGGATGCAGCAGCGCCGCCAGGTGCTCAACGCCATCGACGACGCGCGGTCCCGGAATCAAGAGCTCGGCGCGGCTGACCGCATAGGCGCGCTGCGCCTTGACGGCCCGCATCTCGCTCCAGCCCGGACGCCGGATCAGATCGTCGCGGTCGGCGACGGAGCCGGCATAGAGCAGCACGTCGGGATCGGCATCCAGAATCGCCTCGGGCGATACCTGGGCAATCGCACCACGGCCTGCGAGCGCGAAGCGCCCGCCGGCGAGTTCGAGCGCGTCGCCGGTATAGGTGCCGGGGCGCGCCATGAGCAGGAGGCCATTTCCGACCCGGCCCGTGATCATGACTGCGCGCGGCGGCTGGCGGCCCTTCACGCGCTGCGTGGTGACGGCGAGGCGGCGCTCGAGGCGGCCGGCCAGCGCCTCGCCCCAGTCCGGCACGCCGGCCACGCGTCCCAGCAGGCGGATATTGGCGAAGATTTCCGGCACGCTTCGCTGCAGCAGGACGAGGACGGGAATGCCCAGCCGCTCCATCGGATCGAGGAGTTGGTTGACGGCCTGCCGCGCCGGCGTGACGACGACGAGGTCCGGCCGCAATCCCACCACGGCATCCACCGAAAAGCCGAGCCGGCCGCCGACCAGCGGCTTGCTCACCACCTCGGGGGGATAACGCGTATAGGCCTCGATCCCGACGATGCGATCGGTGAGGCCCAAAGCCGCGACCATCTCCGTATTGGATGCGAAGATCGTCACGATCCGCTGGGGCGGTGCGGGCAGCGTCACGACCCGATCGAGCCCGTCGCGCACGACGGTCGGCTCGCCCGCGGTGGCGATGAGCGGCGCCAGAGCGCACGCCGCCGCCACCATCGCCGGCCAGCGGGCCCGCATCACCACCGTCCTTGCAGGCCGACGATGAATTCGCGTCCCGGCATCGAATTGCCGCATGCGCCATTCTGGAAGGTGGGATTTGCGAGGCAAGGGGTTTGGTCGAGCGCGATGAAGATGGGATGCTGGTTGATGTCGAAGATGTTGTTGACCGCTGCGAACAGGGTGATCCCCTTGGAGACACCGACCTCGTAGCGCGTATACCACACCCAGAACGGGCTCTTACGATAGGCGGTGACGTTGACCAGCTGGCCCGGAAGAAGAAGCCGCTCCTCGGTGTTGTACCACATCGGCCCGCGCAGGAGCCCGCGGATCTCCAAATTCCAGTCGCCCCACGCGCGACCGGTTCCATACTCACCGAAGCGCGTCCCCGCCATGGCCTCGTATTCGTAGACGCGCGTCGCGCGGGTCGTGCCGGCGGCCGGCACCGCACCGCGGTCGACCATGTTGAAATTGTAGTAGGCGTTGCTGAACGTGGTCCAGCGCCAGTTGCCCCCGGCAATATGGAACGCCCTGAGCATGTCGAGCTGTGCCTGCAGCTCGATCCCTTGCAGCATGATCTCGCCCGGATTGTTGATGGTGTCGGAGATGGTAACGGCGCTGGTCGAGCTGCGAACCTGGCTCGTGATGCGGTCGAGGATCCGGTTCTGGAACAGCGCGGCGTCGAGCTGCATGGCGTTCCATGAGACTGTCGCGCCCACTTCGATCTGTTTGCTCGTTTCCGGGCTCAGGCTCGGGTTGCCGAAGGTGACATTGCCGGTGAACGCGGTCGTGAAATTGGCGCCGAGCTCGGTCGCGGTCGGCGCCCGGAAGCCCGACGAGGCGCCGGTCCGGAAGGTGAGCCAATTCAGCGCCTGGTACGACGCACCGATCGCGTAGGTGGTCGCCTTGTATTGCTTACTTCCCGGAATCAGCGTGGGGGCGAAGGGGGTGGGATCGAGCGTCGTCGTCCCGTAAGTCCGGCGTACCCCGCCGCGCAGCGTCAGCCGGTCGTCGAGCAGCGTCTGCACATCCTCGAGGTAGAACGCATTGACGCTCTCGTTCTGATTATTGTCGGTGGGCGCGAGTTGCGGCACGATCGCGTTGTTCAGGCCGGCGCGCTCGCGTGTCGAGCGAAGCCAGCTGCGCTCGGCATCCCAACCGAGCAGCAGTTCATTGCTGCTAAAGAGATTGACGCGAGGCTGCAGGCGCGTACCGATGATGTCGAGATTGCGCTTGTTGCGGTCGAGCGAGGTGCGCGGGTTGATGGCCGCGCTCAAGGGCGAGGGATTGTTGAGGTCGTCGACGTCGTTGACGCCGTAGGCCTGAAAGAACCAGCTGAGCCGCTCGGCGGGCGCTCCGCCCGTCAAGCTGACGTCGAACGAGCTGTTGTAGCGATTGTCGGACGCAAAGGTGTTCGCGCTCGAGCCGCGAAATCCGACGTCGAACACCCCGTCGGTGCGGATGTTGAAATCAACCCGGTTATTCTCGTCGATCTGATAGCCGAGCGACGAAGACCCCGAATGCCGCGTCCAGGCGGTGTTGAGCTCGCGGTTGCCGCCGGCAATCCGGAAATCGTCGCGCTTGCCGCCGTAGGCGCCGACGTACCAGTCGAAGCCCTTGTAGACCCCGCCGTTCTGCGCCTTGCCCTGCTCGAGGCCCCACGATCCGCCGCTGCCTTCCACGAACGTCCCTGGCGAGGTGCGGCCGGTCTTCATGATGATGTTGATCACGCCGCCCATGTTCTGGCTGCCGTAGATGACCGAGGACGGGCCACGCACGATCTCGATCCGGTCGATGTCGGCAAGCGACATCTTGGAGAGATTGGCGGTGCCGGCTCGGTGACCGTTGATCAGCACCAGCACCTGGCTCTTGAAATCACGCCCCTGGCCATCCGTGGCTGCGCCGCGGATGTTGATCGAGGTCTGACCGGGCGTCCATTCGCTCATGAAGCCCACAGCGTTCTGCGCGAGCAGTTCGGTCACCGACTTCGCCGTCGAGCGCTCGATCTCGGAGTTCTCGATGATCTGCACCGGACCGACCACGTTGGCGCCCGCGCGCCCGGCCGGGGCCGGAGCGACAGCCGGCGAGTCCGCGGCAACGAGGTCGCGTCCGATGACCTGGACCGTGCCGGTCACGCGCTTGCGGGGCTCGGGTCTTCCACCAGGCGTGACCACGACTTCACCCAGAGAGACTTGCGCGGATGCTGGCTCTAGCCAAGCTGCGCCTGACACGAGCACTGCACTCATTGCGACCGATCGCACCGTCGACCTAATCACCGACGCCCCCTCTGTCATGTGCCCATACGAGAACTGCGGATCGTCTCGGAATGTCGAGCCGGTAGCCGCCCGCATCGGGTTTCGCCTGGCGGGCGAGATGTGCGCTCATGTCCGGTCGACGGCTGTCCGGCCAGCCCAGCCGGTCGGCGAGATAGTTCGCCAGCTCCGCTACATCGGCGACGATCCCCGAAAACGTCCATTCCCCGATCGCGACCGAATGCGGCTGCGCCGATGGCGCAAGCGCGCGCAAGACCACGTCGACGCCTGGCGTTTCATCCTCGCCGTGCCACGACGCGGGAAGACATCCCGCGAAACACATGCCGCGCGGGCCGTGTTGCGCCGGCACGACCCAGATCACGGTGCGACGCGCCCAGGCCAGGCAACGCAGGAGGAATGCATTCGGCTCTTGCAACGGCGCCGCGATATTGGCGGCAAGAACCGTGTCATGTCCGCCGATGCGTACGTCGGCCGCATCCCAACCGCTGGCGATGATGAAGGGCGGGTCCTCGAAGCGCGCAAGCCGCGCTCGCATGCGCACCGAGGGCTCGATCGCGGTCCAGCGGCGGTTTGACGCCCGCAGGGCATGTCCCAGCTGCCCGCCGCCGGCGCCGACATCGAGCAGATCGCCGGTTTGCCCGAGGCGCTGACGGATAAGCGGCGCCACGCGCGCGACATAGTCGGAGCTGTCGATCCCCGCGGCGTAGAGCTCGATGGGATCGATCGTCTGCGACGCCGAGACGTTTTGCGTCGCGCTCGGCGCAATCCCCGGCCCAGATCGATCTGCGTCACTACCAAAGGGAACGGACACGACGATACCCGCGGCAACAACTCGTCACCGCGAACTGCCGCCGCTGGCCCCTCACCGCTTCGCGGTTTGGTGCAACCGGTCCGACAACATCAGGACACCCCGCCTGCTGCGCCCGCGCGTGACTTCCCGGTGGCAGGTCTCCTGGCTCACGGGTCATCGCCGCCGACCACCTTCCCGAGAACACGCGCCGTTCTCAGTGGCTCTTTTGGTCGAAGGCTCGCCGCTTACAGTTGCGGGGGCAGCCGCGGCATTGTGCAAGTGCACGCACCGCGTTCCCTTTTGATCCCTTGCGGGAACCACCGCGATCATCCTGGCGAGGCCGGGTGTTAGCGTCAACATCTGTGGCCAATGCGACCGCAGGTTTGTCGGTGTTGTGGTCGATCGGCCACAGTCGCGTCTGGCCCAACGCAACGGGATGCGCGGCGATGAATTGCGCGCCGTGCAGACCTATATGCTTCGCTTGCGGAAACGGGCGCGCGGAACATCAGACCGGCTGGTCTTCGAGCTCCTCGCCGAGCGCGATCGGATGCGCCATGGCCTTGTTCAACCGCTCGACATCGAGCTCGTGCTCCCACCGGCTGATGACGACAGTAGCAACGCCATTGCCGACCAGATTCGTCAGGGCACGGCATTCGCTCATGAATTTGTCGATGCCAAGCAGAATGGCGAGCGACTGGATCGGGATGTCGGGCACGATCGCGAGCGTCGCCGCGAGCGTCACGAAACCCGCGCCGGTCACACCCGAGGCACCTTTGGACGTGATCATGGCGATGGCGAGAATGCCGAGTTCCTGGGACATCGTGAGCGGCGTGTTGGTGGCCTGCGCCAGGAACAGTGTCGACAACGTCATATAGATATTGGTGCCGTCGAGATTGAAGCTGTAGCCGGTCGGGATCACCAGGCCGACAACCGATTTCGAGGCGCCCAGGCGCTCCATCTTCTGGATCATGTGCGGCAGCACCGTCTCAGAAGAACTGGTGCCGAGCACGATCAGCAGTTCGTCCTTGATGTAGGCGACGAAGCGGAAGATCGAGAAGCCGGCGAATCGGGCGATGGCCCCGAGCACGATCACCACGAACAGGATGCTGGTAAGATAGAACGTCGCGATCAGCTCGATCAGGTTCACGAGCGAGCCGACCCCGAACGCACCGACGGTGAAGGCCATGGCGCCGAACGCACAGATCGGCGCCGCGCGCACGATGATTTGGATCACGCCAAAGAAGACCTTTGCCATCCCATCGATGACGGCGTTGATCCGCTCGCCAAGCTCTCCGAGACGCGAGATGGCGAAGCCGGTGAGGATCGAAACCAGCAGGACCTGCAGAAGATCGCCGCCCGTGAAAGCACCAATGAAGGTTTCCGGGATGATCCCCAGCAGATGGGAGACAAACCCCTCCTCCTTGGCGCGATTGACGTAGCTTGCGACCGCATTTGCATCGAGCGTGGTCGGATCGATGTCGAACCCCTTGCCGGGCTGAAGAAGCTTTCCGACCACGAGCCCCATCACCAGCGCAAGGGTCGAGACCGCCTCGAAATAGAACAATGTCTTGACGCCGACACGCCCGACTTTCTTGAGATCGCGCATCGAGCCTATCCCGTGCACGACCGTGCAGAAGATGACCGGCGCGATCATCATCTTGATGAGCGCAATGAACCCGTCACCAAGCGGTTTGAGCGCGACGCCGGCGTGTGGAAAATAATGGCCGATGAGGACGCCGACGGCGATCGCGAGCAGGACCTGAATATAGAGAACTGTGTACCAGGGGCGTCGCGGTTTGGTCGTCTGCAAGCCGGTAAATCCGTTCAGGCGGTTTTCCCGCTGTCCGCGACAAAGAACTCGCGAAGCTCGCGGTAGGTTTCATCCGGCGCTTCTTCCGAAAGATAGTGCCCGCAGGGCAGTGCCTTGCCCGCCCGGATATCGGCCGCATAGCGCGGCCAAATCTCCATGGATTTCTGGTTACGTCCGACGCCGCCGGTCGCACCCCACAGCAGCAAAAGCGGACATGCGATCTTGCGTCCGGCGGCATAATCCTCGCTGTCCATGTCGAGGTCGACACCGTGAGTGGCGCGATAGTCCTCGCACATCGCATGAATGGTCGCGGGATTGCGGAAACAGCGCTTGTATTCGGCCAGCGCCGCCGGGTCGAAGAAGCTCAGGCCCTGCGCGGTCTTGGAGAGCTTCTTCTCGATGAAATAGTCGGGATCGGCGCCCATCAGTCGTTCGGGAAAATCGTAGGGCTGGATCATGAAGAACCAGTGCCAGGAGAAGGTGCCCCATTGGCGCGTCACATTGTTGAGCAGGTAATGCTGCGGGATAATGTCCAGGATGGCAGCGCGCGCGACCTTGTCCGGATGGTCGAGGCACATGCGATGGAGCACGCGCGCGCCGCGGTCATGGCCGGCGGCGTTGAAGCGCTCGAAACCGAGCGCCGCCATCACTTCGATCTGGTCCTGCGCCATGGCGCGGAACGAGTAGCCGCTGTGATCCTTGCCGCCGGGCGGCTTTTCCGAATCTCCGTAGCCGCGCAGATCCGTAGCCACCACGGTGAACTCGTTGACGAGCCGCGGCGCCACCTTGTGCCATGAGACGTGCGAGAACGGGTTGCCGTGCATGAGCAGCAAAGGCGGCCCGTGGCCGCCATGTACCGTTACGATGCGCGCACCGCTGGTCCTGACTTCGGTGCGGGTAAAGCCTTCGAACATCGCTGAATGCCTTGCTCCGTTCTCAAGTCCTGGAGCGGGTTGCGCAAGCAACCCGTCTCGAAGAGAACAGGCGTCCGCGCGGGTGCGCCGCGGCCTGTCCGACCTGCCATGCCGCGGCCATCACTTCGGTGAAATGCCGACGGCCTTGGCGAGCGCCACGGCCACGGGAGCTTCGCGCGCGATCCGCGCGTCGAAATCCTCGGGCTTCATGATCATCTCCTCGACGCCGAGCTTGGCGAGCTTCTCTTTCACGGCTGGATCGCCCAGCCCGTTCACGGTCTCCTGGTGCATGCGCGCGACGATGTCCCGCGGCGTCTTCTTCGGCACCACCATGCCGATCCAGAAATCAAAATCGGAATCGGGAAAGCCCGCCTCCACAGTGGTCGGCACATCTGGCAGCGCGGTGGCCCGCTTCGAGCTGCTCACGGCAAGCGCCAGGAGCTTTCCGTCGCGGATGAACGGCATCGCGGGTATGATCGGACAGAAATAGAAGTCCACCCTGCCCGTCAGCACTTCGGTTAGCGCCTCCGGCGCGCCCTTGAACGGCACAACTTGGCCTTCGAACTGGGCCGCGAGGCGGAAGCGCTCGGTGGTCAGATGCGGTGGCGTCCCGATGCCCGCGGCGGCGTAGTTGATCGATCCCGGCTTGGCCTTGGCCGCGGCCACGAGTTCCTTGAGCGTCTTGATGTTCTTATCGGGCGAGATCACCAAAACCAGTGGCACGTTGCCGAGCGGCGTGATGCCGGCAAAATCCTGCACCGGATCGTAGGGCATGCTTTGGATCGCCGGCGCGGTCACCAGCGCGTTGGAATGAACGAGGACCGTGTAGCCATCGGGATCGGCCTTGGCGACGGCGCTCACGCCCATCGCGCCGCCCCCGCCCGGGCGGTTCTCGATGATGAAGGTCTGGCCGACCTTGGCCGCGACGTGTTCGAACACCGTTCGCGGAAGAAGGTCGGTGGCACTTCCGGGGGAGAACGGCACAATGACCTGAACTCTCTTGGTTGGCCAGATCTGAGCCGATGAAGTCTGAGCCAGCAGGGGCTCGGCCGCGAGCATGATCAACACGGACGCGGCCATTGCGCTCGTTGCGATGGCAGCCGGTCTACCTGCGCTGTGCATGTTTTTCCTCCCAAGCTCGCCGAGGCATGCAGCGTCGCCGACCGGCAGGCTCCACGAGCCTAGCCGATCGCTTTTCGCGCCACCACCGTCAAGCAACGACTAATGGGAAAGGACGATGAATTCCGTGTACCGGCCCGTTTCCCGGCCGAGGCCCTCGTCAGCGATCACCAGGGATGAGCCCGGTATCAAGAGCTCGCTGATGCGGTCGACAGCTTCCTTCGGCATCGCAATGCGATTGAGCGCTTCCGCCGCGGTCGAGGAAGGCTTCAGCTGCATGGCTGGTCTGGACGGCTCCCCGGACCTCTTTCTGCTGTAGTCCCTTTGGTCTACCGGTGCGGAGGCGTCGGTCGGGATCGTCATGAGATTCCACCGCATGCCGTTGTCGGTCACCTCCATTGCGGTGAGGACGTGAGTGCCGAGCGGCCGATCGGGTTCGTCGATCACGACCGGCATGTCGAAGAGCGGCACGAAGCCCTGCCGGACGAAGATCTTCATTTCCTTGCGGCTGACGAAGACCGCCACCTGACCGCTTCGCTTGACCGGCTGCTCGGCCGCCCGCAGGCGCGGCGTGATCGGTTTGGCCGGATCAATCGTGGGCGCGGGTTTGATGATGTCGCTGCCGGCAGGCGCGTTCTCGGACGCGCGCGGCTGGGCGGTGGCCGGCGCGACCTGTGCCGGTGTTGCCGGCGCGCCGGATTGCGTCGGCTCTGCCGCCACATCCTCCACAGGCTTCATCGGTTCCGACGATGTCGCCGCGCTCTCGATGCCGCCGCGGTCGCCGGTCGCGGGCCGCGAGGCCGGAACCCCCGCCGCGGCCGCCGTTGCGCTCTCGCGCGCATCCGGCATGGTCGCCTGAGCAATCGTGATTGGTGCGGCTCTGTATCCGTCGGTTGTCGCATTCACCGCGACCTCTGGCTCGCCGGGTTTGGGCTTGGGCACGAACAGC
>Ga0207706_10006523_pt1 | contig 10817 bp, 6 predicted proteins | sample KBSC53metaG_FD_184318 | JGI IMG/M metagenome (GOLD analysis project Ga0207706, IMG submission 184318) | Corn rhizosphere microbial communities from Kellogg Biological Station, Michigan, USA - KBS C5-3 metaG (SPAdes) (version 2) | ecosystem: Host-associated > Plants > Roots > Rhizosphere > Soil ... | reverse complement strand
GTCGATGCGCGCGGTACGGATACCCATCGAGGCCGCCATCTGGCGGTTCTGCGTCACGGCGCGCATTTCGAGCCCAAGCCGGGTGAAGCGCAAGAGCCCGAGCAGCGCGACGAATACGGCGAATGTGAACACGATAATCCACATCCGGTTATAGGTGATCGTGATGCCGCCAAGCTCGAAGGCGCCGCTCATCCAAGACGGGTTGCCGACCTCTTTGTTGGTCGGTCCGAACGCGGTGCGCACCGCCTGCTGCAAGATCAGCGAAATGCCCCAGTTGAAGAGCGACAGGATCATGCTGATCGCTGCCACGTACGCGATGGCCTGCCGCCCTGACACGGGCAGTGCGGCCAGCTTGCGGATGAGCCGCGCGGCCGGCGGCGAGGTCGCCACCACGTAGCCGCCGATGGCCACCAGCGCCATCTGCATCGTGAAAACAATCAGGCTCCAGAAGCCGTCGCCGAAGGACTTGGCCACCGCCTGCGGGCTCGATCCGTTGAGCAGCGCGGCGCCCGCGACCACCACCACGGCGATGGCCGCGAACACGAAGGCGTCGGGAAACCAGCGCTCGGCCCAAGCCGTGAAGCGCAGGCCCAGGCGGCTCAGCAGCCCGGCATCGGCCTGGGCGTCTTGGGGTACAGGAGGGTGGATGCCGGGGCCGGCGGAAGTCTGTGATGTCGATGGCATGGGTTTCTCCTGCTACTGCTGCTGGAACTGTGGGCGTCCTCGTCACACGCCTGACATGGCGTGCTGCGCGGATGTTAGGAACTACCATCGACAATTCATAATATCTATTTTCAATAGAGCGATATAGGACGTATCTATGTCGATAACCATCAAGCAGCTGCAGCACTTCGTGGCTGCCGCGCACACGGGCCAGGTGTCCCGGGCGGCCCAGCGCTGCTATGTGAGCCAGCCCTCGTTGACCACTTCGCTCAAGAACCTGGAGTCCACGCTGAAGGTGCAGCTCTTCACGCGGCACGCGGACGGGCTGCGGCTCACGGTGCAGGGCGAGGGCTTTCTTCGGCACGCGGAGCACATGCTGCACACGCTCGACGCGGCGGTGGAGGAAACGCGCAACTCGGTGTCCTCGGTCGAGGGGCGGGTGCAGATCGCCATCACCGACACCGTGTCCGAATACATGCTGCCGAAGATCATCGGAGCGATGCGCAGGCAACTGCCGCTGGTCGAATTCGAGCCCGTGGAGCGCAACCGGCTCGAGATCGAGGATGGCCTGCGCAGCGGCGAGTTCGACCTGGCCGTGGTACTGGTGTCGAACCTCTCTCGCGCGCCGGACATCCGGCGCGAGAACCTGCTGAAGTCGCAGCGCCGCCTGTGGACGTCGTTCGACCATCCGCTGGTGGCGCAGAAGTCGGTGTCGCTGCGTGAGATCGCGCAGTTGCCCTTCGTGCTGCTGGACATGGACGAGCACGTGGACACCGTTGGCCGCTACTGGGGCGCGATGAAGCTCAAGCCCAAGGTCGTGTTCCGCACCAAATCGATCGAGGCCGTGCGCAGCCTCGTTGCACAGAACGTGGGTGTGACCATCTTGTCGGATCTGGTGTTTCGCCCCTGGTCTCACGACGGCGGGCGAATTCGCAGGACGGTGGTGTCGAGCGCGGTGCCCTCGATGGACCTGGGGCTGGCCTACCGGCGCGGAGCCGTTCTTTCCGAGGCCACTGCAGCCTCCGCAAGTACCTTGCGGTTGCTGGCCAAGACGCTGACGAGAGAGTCACAACCGCGTATGGACGACGAGCCGCAGTAGTTCACTCCAATCAACAAATGGCGGGCCCGGGAATACCCTCTGACCTCCCCAAAGTCTTCTTGCCTACATTTCTTGTATGCAAGACAAGGCGCTGCTTGCATGCAAAACCTAGACAAGACAGACAGGAGACTCCATGCCTCGCTTCGCCAAATCGCTTTTCGGTCAGGTGGTCATCGCGCTGGTGCTCGGCGTGCTCGCGGGGCTCTTCGCGCCCGAGTACGCCGTCAAGCTCAAGCCGCTGGGTGACGGGTTCATCAAGCTGATCAAGATGATCATCCCGGTGCTGGTGTTCTGCGTGGTGGTGCATGGCATTGCCGGCGCGGGAGACCTGAAGCGCGTGGGCCGGGTGGGCGTGAAGTCGCTCATCTACTTCGAGGTGCTGACCACCATCGCGCTGGCGATGGGCCTGGTGCTGGCCTTCGTGTTCCAGCCCGGCGCGGGCATGAACGTCGATCCCTCCAAGCTCGATGCGACCGCGATGAGCGCCTATGCGTCGAACGCCGACAAGCTCACGAGCGGCGGCACGGTCGACTTCCTGATGAAGCTCATTCCGACCACGGTGGTCAATGCCTTCGCCACCGGCGACGTGCTGCAAGTGCTGCTGTTCGCGGTGCTGTTCGGCTGCGCGCTCACGCTGCTGGGCGATCGCGGCAAGCCGGTGGCGGTGGTGGTCGATGCGCTTTCACTGGTGCTGTTCAAGATCATGGGGATCATCATCAAGCTGGCGCCGCTGGGCGTGCTGGGCGCCATCGCGTTCACCGTGGGGCAGTACGGCATCGGCTCGCTCAAGCAACTGGGCATGCTGGTCGCGCTCTTCTACGGCGCGGTGCTGATCTTCGTGTTCGTGGTGCTCGGGCTCGTGATGCGCATGTCGGGCTTCAGCCTGATCAAGCTGCTGCGCTACCTGCGCGAGGAGCTCACCATCGTCTTCGCCACCACCTCGTCGGACAGCGTGCTGCCGCAGATCATGGCCAAGCTGCGCCGCATGGGCATCCGCGATTCGACCGTCGGCCTCGTGATCCCGACCGGCTACTCGTTCAACCTCGACGCTTTCTCGATCTACATCACGCTGGCGGCCGTGTTCATCGCGCAGGCCACCAACACGCCGATCTCGATGGCCGACCTGCTGACCATTTTGGCGATCGCGCTGGTCACCTCCAAGGGCGCGCACGGCGTGCCGGGTTCGGCCATCGTGGTGCTGGCGGCTACGCTGCACGCGATTCCGGCGATTCCCGCCATCGGTCTCGTGCTGGTGCTGTCGGTCGACTGGTTCATGGGCATCGCCCGCGCGCTGGGCAACCTGATCGGCAACTGCGTGGCGACCGTGGCCATCGCCGCCTGGGAAGGCGACATCGACCGCGAACGCGCCCATGCGGTGCTCAACGGCAGCTATTCGCCCGATGACGAGCCGCTGGCTGAAGCCGATGCCGCGCCCGTGGTAAACCCCAGCACCGCCTCTTCCGGCGCCCGCTGAAAAAGAAAGAACCCCGACAGACATGCCCGCCCCGGACGTCAGCCCCACCGTCATCGCCGAACGCGTCGTCGAGGCCATCCTCGCGCAGAAGCTCGCGCCGGGCGAACGGCTGGGCGAGCAGGCGCTGGCAGAGAACTTCTCGGTGAGCCGCACCATGGTGCGCGAGGCGCTGATGCAGCTGCAGGCTCGCGGTTTTGTCGAAGTGCAGTCGCGCCGCGGCTGGTACGTGGTGGAGCCTTCGGCCGAGGAAGCGCGCGACGCATTCTCGGCACGACGCATCGTCGAGGCCGGCATCCTTGAGGCCAGCGAGGGCCGGCCGCTCGCGAAGGTGATCCGCAAGCTGCGCGACCACATCGCCGACGAACAGCGCGCCATCGAGGGCGCCGACGCGGCCACCCGCGCCTTCCTGCTGGCCGATTTCCACGTCTGCCTCGCCGAGCAGATGGGGCACCAGCTGCTGGTCGACGTGCTGCGCGACCTTACGGCGCGCACCACCCTGGCGGCCACGCTCTACCAGTCGAAGCATGAGGCCGGGCAGTCCTGTGCGGAGCACGGGGCAATCGTCGCAGCGCTCGAGGCCGGGGATACGGCCGGGGCGCGGCGGCTGATGCTGGAGCACATCGGCAATGTCGAGCGGGCGCTCGAGGTGGATGCTGCGGCGGAGCCGGATGCGACCAGCAGGCTGAGGGTTACGCTGGCGCCGGTGGCGTTGCCGCGGGCGCGGCGGTGAGTCGCGGGGGTTTGCGCCCCGCAACGCTGGTACGGCCGTAAGCAACGCCAGTTAAATGGCTTTGCCTATTTCAGGCTATCGATCCATTCGCTCAAAGCGCCAGCCAACATCCTAGTGAAAACCGCCTTATCACCATCGACTGCACTCGATCAGGTTGCCGTTCATTCCACTTGTTGCGGCGGCTCGCCTAGTCTTCCAACCTCTCCAGGGTGCGGCGTTGCGGCCGGCAAGTCGTGCGGCCGGAAACTCGCCAAGACAAGAGAGGGGAAACGCTCAGCGTCGCTTTGGCAGTTCCGTGGGCTTCACGATACAAGTGGTTGGAGCCCTCTCAGACACACAAGAACCGCTGGCATATGTCGCGATCAAAGGCGGACGTCAATGCTGTGACGTCCATAAACTAGTTCCACGTCAGACCCAAATCCTCTTGACGACGGTGCATGCCCCGTCAGCTTTTCATAAAGCGAGTGCAAGTAGCCCGGCTTGTCTTCCACTTCGTCTAGCGGCACCTCATGAGGCACCACCGAGCGCCAGTACTTTTCGATATTGCCCGATGACAGGATGAACTCGATCGCATCCAGCACTCGTTGTTGGCTCTCCGGTCCGAAACGGTCGAAGTCAGCCTTCATCGCATCAAACAGCTTGGCGCGGCAGCCTCCATCGTTGATATAGAAATCATCCAGCTCGTCATCGCTCATGATGTGCAAGAAGTAATTCAACTTGGAAATGTAGTCAGGGAAAATTTGCATGTTTAAGGTGTTGGAAGTTGCGGAAATGCCGTTCGAATTTCTCCGTTCCTACCTCGATAGACGGTCGCTTGCGTAGTGGTCTCGGGACAACCGCCTCCTGCCCTGTATCCCTCACCTATCACACGTCCCATATCGACCGTCGCCTCGTTTTCTCCAGTTTGGTTCATTTTCTGAATCGCACGCTGAATGGCGTCGAGCTGATCAACGTGACTTAAAAAGCGAGTCGAGTCAACTGGGCGAGGTCGCCTCGGGCACGGGTTATCCGGGGGGATACCAGTCCTCGCCCGATGCTCCTGTTGCTGCATCGTGGTTTGGGCCCCATGCCGAGAGTTCGCATGCCCCCCTCCTCTAGCATCTATGCCCTGTAGGATTTTCTCTGCGCGCCGGTTAGCCCGGTTGCCGGCCAAGCCTAGTGGATCAATCCACTCAAGGGGATTCGATGCGTACTGATGGACGTTGATGCCACCTTCTAAGCCAATCGGATCCGTAGAGATGAATCGCCCGCTCGCCGGGTCGTAATACCGATACCGGTTGTAGTGCAATCCAGTCTCTTCATCCCAATACTGCCCCTGAAACCGAATCGGATTCCGAAACCCCGCTTTCCTCCCCGCCTCACTGATCGCCTGCCTAGCCTCTCCCCAAGCCCTGTAGCTCGCCGACCACGCCACACGCCCCTCATGATCCGTCAGCTCCTGCGGCGTGCCCAGATGGTCGCATTGGTAGAAGCCGATCTCCTCCCTGGCAAACGGCGCAGGCGTTCGACTTTGTTCGCCATTCCATAGCGGGTCGAGTTCGATGTCGTAGCGCCCGCCGTTGTCGGCCATCAGCGCCTTCACATCCGTCGTCTGGCTCAACACGACTGCCTGTGCTTGCCGGATCTGTACCAGCGGCACGAACGACCCGGGTTCATGGATGTAGTGAACGCTGTCACCACGCCACGCGTGCTCCCGCCAACCCTCTGTGCTTTGCGTGCTCTCGAAGGCCAGCGTGTCCCCGTCCCAGCCGAACAAGGTGCAGGCGTGCCTCGTGCGCTTGGCGATGCGCCGGCCCAGCGGGTCGTAGCTGAAGCTCGTGGTTTCGCCGAAGGTCTCGGCGCTGCGCATGCGGTTGTAGCCGTCCCAGGTGAACACAGTCTTTTCGCCGTTGCGGCTGCGCTCGATCAGGTTGCCGCGCTCATCCCACTTGTAGCGGGTGCCGGCGTAGTCCTTCAAGAGGTTGTCCATCAGCTTGCCTGCCATGCTGCGGCCGTCACTGCCCGGGCGAACGGCAACACGATTGGTGATGCGGCCCGCCGGTTGAGCGGCGCCTTCCGCGTCTGGAGAGGGGTTGCCGATGTTCCCCGCTGGATCGAACGCGAACGTCTCCCGTCCCAAGCGGCTGTTCGCTTCGAGCAGTCGCCCGACCGGGTCATAGCGGTAGCTGAGGTTGCCGCGCCGGCTGTCGCCGATGGCAATCAACTGGCCAGCCTTGTCGTATTGGTAGCTGCGGCGAATGCCGGTGGCTCCGAGGGCGCCGCGCCCGGTCTGGGATATCTGCTGCTCCAGCAATCGGCCGGCCGGGTCGTAGTTCTGTTTCTGCAGGAGCCCGTTTCCCTGCTCGCGCGCAATCTCGCGATGCAGGTCGTCGCGCTCGAAGTCCAGGATGTCTTGCCCGTCGACGAGCAATCCGTGCACGTGGCCGGAGCCATAGGTGAGCCATCGAGTGACGTGACCGTCTGGGCGGATGGTCGCGATGCGCTGGTTGAGTTCGTCGTAGCCGTGCTGCCAGACCGCGGTGCGAGCGCCCTCCAGGTAGTGCTGATGCTCGCGCGTCAGGTTGCCCGCGGGGTCGTAGAACCATTGCAGCTTGGCGTCGCTGTTGCCGGCCTCGACCAATCGGCCGTTCCGGTCGTAGGCAAAGCTCTCGGCAACGCCGCCGGCGCTGCGCTCGGTCAGGCGGCCGACAGGGTCGAATTGCAGCAGCATGGTGTGTTCGCTCTCGACCACTTCCGACAGCACGCCCGTGGATTCGTCATAGCGGTACCGTGTGGTCTTGCGGTCGAAGCCGGTTTCTTCCAGCAACCGGCCCACGGGGTCGTAGCGGAAGTCGTAACTGCTGCCGTTCTCGTTATGCAGTTCGCTCAAGCGTCCCAGCAGGTCCCAGCGGTATTTGAGCGTGTGCCCGGCCGCATCGGTGCGCCTGGACACGAGACCGGAGCGCGTGTAGTCATAGCTCGTCCTGCGCCCCAGCGCATCGGTGTGCGCAAGCAGGCGTCCCTCGGCGTCGTGCACGAAATGCTCGCTGCTGTTGTCTGGCAGGGTGATTTCCTCGAGTTGGCCCGGACGGTTGGCGTTCGCTGCGGCGGTGGCCTTCCCCGGTTCGTCCGCCGTCGTGTAGCGATACCGCGTGCTCTGGCCCATGGCATCGGTCGCCTTGACCAGGCGTCCCTGCTCGTCGTATTCCCACCGCGTGGTCTTGCCCGAGCAATCGGTGTGGCTGGCAAGTTGACCAGCGTGCGTGTAAGTCAGCAACTTGATGCCGCCCTTCGCATCGGTGATGCGCACGGGCCGGCCGGCCTTGTCGTAGGCGTATTCGGTCTTGTGCCCCAGGGGGTCGATCTCTTCGACGAGGTTGCCGTCGGCGTCGTAGTCGCGCTTCCAGACACCGCCCTCGGCGTCGCGCAGGCCCGTCATGCGTCCGCGCTTGTCGTGCGCGAAGTGCACCTGAGTGCCATCGGCCCGCGTGTGGGTCCGCAGGTTGCCGTCGGCGTCGTAGCTGAAGTCGTCCGTGCTGCCGTCGGTATGAACATGGCGGGTGATGTTCTTTGCTTCATCACGAAAGAACCACTCCTGGCGCTTGTCGGGATGGATGATCCGGTAGGTGTAGCCGAGGATGTCGTAGTAGTACCAGGTCTCTCCGCCGAGCGCGTCGGTCACATGGGTCAAACGGATGTTCCTGTCCCACTCCAGCCTGAGGGCAAAGCTTCCGTCGTCGCTCCACTCACGCCAGGCCCTGGCATCGACACCGGTGCCGTCGTATTCAAGGTTCATGCTGCGGCCCGTGCGGTCGGTGTATCGGGTCACGAGGTGGTGGCTGTACCTGTAGTTCCAGCTCTCGCCGTTCTCGTCCTGGGCCGAGACCAGGTCGCCTTCGGCATCGTGGACATAGGCGGCGAGCTGGCGGACGACCTGTCCGCCCTTGATCTCCCACAGGCTGGTGATCAATCCGCTTTGCGCATCGGGGCGGGTGCCCACATGGGCAATCGTGAGATCGCCTTGCTTGCTGATGATGTCGCTCAAGACCTGTTCGCCCGTCGTTGCGATCACATGGTCGTAACGCAGGCCGATGCTGGCTTCCTTGCCGGCATGCAACGCAACGAGACGAAAGTGCTGCCTGCCCTGCGTAGAGACCTTGCGAGCCGCGGTATCCACGAGTTCGTAGACCTCGCGCCAGTCGCTGGCCTCGCCGGCCGACACGGCCTTGCCGAAATCCACGGTCAACAGCGTCTCGCTCAGCCGTGTGAGCGTCGCTTCTTCGATGGCATCGCGGTAGCTCTGGCCCACGGCCAGCGGCGGGTAGGCATGGCTGCGGCCGTCCGCGCCGTGATAGATCAGGCTGAGCTGGCCGGTCCGCGGCCCCTGGGCCGGCGTGGCGACGTCCACACGCGTGCTGTAGGGCGTGAGCCATCTCGCACCGAGGCTGCCCTGATCGAACGCGCCAAGATTGCTGCGGTAGGTGCGCGCCCAGGTGATGGGCAATGGTGCGACCAGCGTGAAATCGATGTGAGTGAAGCTTTCGCAGCCGGTGGCAAGACTGATGGCGAACTTGCTTGTCGAGGGGACCGGTGCGCCGGAAATCGGACAGTTCTTGCATCCGGGGTCGCCGTTGACCGGAGCCTGCACACGGAGGTGCTCGACCCGCGTGTCTGGCCTGCTTTTTGTTGCTTCGGCACCGGCACCTGGCGACACGATTGCCGCGCGCGGGCTCTTCTTCTGCGTCATCGCCGACAGCAGCTTGCGCAGCAGCCACATGATGCTGCCCTGCAGTTCCTGGTTGGCGAGATCCGTCAGTTGCTTGCGGAAATCCGCCTTCAAGGTGCTCAGACTCGCGATCACCTCGTTGACCTTTGCCTTGACGCTTTCAGGCAGGTAGCCGGCTGCCTTCCTGGCGGCGTAGTTGGCGGCCCGTTTGGCAGTGCCCTCGGAGTACTTCAGCGCCCGGCGCCACATGCCGCTCCACGTGCTTTGGGTCTTGGGGTCGTAGTCGTTGGCTTCCGCGGCACCCGGCCTGGCGACGGCGAAGAGGTTTTGCCCGCCGAGCACGCGCTGCAGGATGCCGATCAGGTTGTCCAGGATGCTGTCGGAGAGCCTCGCGCAATCTTCCAGAATGCCCGAGAGCCTGGCGATGGCCCCGTCGATGAAGGTCTCCAGCTCACCGACGATGGACGCATTCCATGATGTTGCCCACGATGGGGATGCTGCCCAGCACCGTGGTCAGCCGATCGAGCGTGACGTAGCCGCCGGTGAAGGACCGTAGCCATTCGTCCACCACCTTGCTCGCGGCGGCGATATCTTCCTTGGCGATGGTGTTCAGCGGGACGACGGCCGTCTGAGGCTCGCGCTCGGCAATCGATGTCGGTGCGGGCTGGCCTTGATGTGTGCCCGATGGTGGCCGCTGCGGCGTGCCTGGTCCCATTGTCCAGTCTCCCTGACTGCGTCTGTTTATGTCGTGAAAATCAATTGGGAAAGAAAAGAGGCTCGGCCGCGCCTGCGCGCGGAACCGGCTGTGCAATCGGGCTGCCGGCTTGCGGAGTTACGGCGCCTCTGCCGACGGGATCGGAATCCGGACGTGCAGGACCATTGCCGAATCAATGCATGCAGATACGACAAGAATCCGGGGGCAATTCGTTCTGCACGAATAGCAAATTGAGCTCACGCTCACCTCCCTCTTTTATTTCTTGCAGGCAATCCTAGAACGCAAGCTGACGCGAATGCGGCCATCTGAAATAAACGAGCGAGCTTTGGTGCGATTTATCTCGATATTCCCAACGCAAGAAAGCAGATCCTCGATGGATCGAGCGAGCCGCAGCTGGCGGACGGCTTCTGCCGCCGCTGCGCTCGGCTACAGTCCGAGACACTTATGAACTCACCCCAACTCCAGCGCGGCGTGTTCCTCGCCCTGCTCGCCGCCGTGACCGTCGCCTTCCTCTGGGTGCTGATGCCGTTCTTCGGCGCGGTGCTGTGGGGCGTGGCGCTGGCGATCCTGTTCACGCCGCTCTACAAATGGCTGCTGAAGAAGATGCGCGGCAAACCCAATTTCGCGGCGCTGTCGACGCTGGCCATCTGCCTGTTCATCGTGATCCTGCCGCTGGCCATGGTGGGCGTTTCGCTGGTGCAGGAGATCGCGCTGGTCACGCAGAGCATCCGTTCCGGGCAGCTCAACTTCGCGGCCTACTTCCAGCAGATCCTGGACGCCTCGCCGCAGTGGCTGCTGAACCTGGTCGAACGCTTCGACCTCGGCGACATGGCGGCCTGGCAGGCGCGCATCTCGGCCGCCGCCGGGCAGGCCAGCCAGATCATCGCGAGCCAGGCGCTCGCCATCGGCCAGAACACCTTCGACTTCATCGTCAGCTTCTTCGTGATGCTGTACCTGCTGTACTTCCTGGTGCGCGACGGCGCAACGCTGTCGAAGACGATGCGCGACGCGGTGCCGCTGGCCAAGCCGCACACGCACTACCTGCTCAACAAGTTCACCACCGTGATCCGCGCCACCGTGAAGGGCAACGTGGCGGTGGCCGTCGCGCAGGGCGCGCTCGGCGGGCTGGCGTTCTGGTTCCTCGGCGTGCAGGGTGCACTGCTGTGGGCGGTGCTGATGGCCTTCCTGTCGCTGCTGCCCGCCGTGGGCGCGGCGCTGATCTGGGGGCCGGTGGCCATCTACTTCCTGGCCACGGGCCATTTCTGGCAGGGCGGCGTGCTGATCTTCGTGGGCGTGTTCGTAATCGGCCTGGTCGACAATATCCTGCGCCCCGTGCTGGTGGGCAAGGACACGCAGATGCCCGACTACATCGTGCTGATGTCGACCATCGGCGGCATGGCGATCTTCGGCATCAACGGCTTCGTGATCGGG
>Ga0207706_10006521_pt1 | contig 10821 bp, 10 predicted proteins | sample KBSC53metaG_FD_184318 | JGI IMG/M metagenome (GOLD analysis project Ga0207706, IMG submission 184318) | Corn rhizosphere microbial communities from Kellogg Biological Station, Michigan, USA - KBS C5-3 metaG (SPAdes) (version 2) | ecosystem: Host-associated > Plants > Roots > Rhizosphere > Soil ... | reverse complement strand
GCGAGTTGGGTTTTTGGTATCATAATCATCATTTTTGAATTTGAGTAATACAATCACGTTTGATTTTAGTACTGGCAAGATACCTTGATCCAACTCCAAATTGTCTATAACAAAACTTATAGGAAGAGTAAACTGCAGAGATACAAATTCCGAAAGGGACGAAGCAAGCAAATTCAATCGGAAGTCAAAGAGGTGTACATGCATGGCACTTCAAACTATCAGCGACGATCAATGTGCAACGCGGCCTTCCTTCTTATCTTCGAAATGGAAATAGTACTTGGCCTTACAATTAAATTGACATTGGCAACTGAACAACAAACTCCGTAAACTCTCCTTCGCGGGTATTTACTTTTATCTCACCACCATGTGCTTTTACAATATCATAGGCCAAACTCAATCCCAGTCCCGTTCCCTGGCCTGTCGGTTTCGTGGTAAAGAATGGTTGAAATATTTTATCCAATATTTTTTGTGGAATACCATTGCCATTATCTTTTACTACTATTTCAACTTTACCCTCTAATTTCTTTGTAGAGATTGTAACCATTGGTTCATAATCATCGCCAGATGTTTTCGTTTTCTCAGTGACTGCGTAAAAGGCGTTGTTGATCACATTCAGTAATGCCCTGCCAATATCCTGCGGCACCACATTTATCATTTCAACGTTTGGATCAAAATCGGTTTCAATGGTGGTATTAAAGCCTCTATCTTTTGCACGCAAGCCGTGATAGCTCAACCTCAAATATTCTTCCGCCAGTTGATTAAAATCAGTTAATTCTTGTTTCCCTGTACTTAATTGTGAATGTTGCAGCATTCCTTTTACAATTGCATCGGCACGTTTACCATGATGACTTATTTTTTGTTCATTTTTCTTGATGTCACTTGAAATTGCTTTTGCATCATCCAGGTTTCCTTTGTCCATTTCCTGCTGCATCTCATCAATCAATTCCCCATTTACTTCTGAAAAATTATTGACAAAGTTTAGCGGGTTTTGAATTTCATGGGCGATGCCGGCAGTAAGCTCTCCCAACGAGGCCATTTTTTCAGCTTGGATTAATTGAGCCTGCATGGCTTTTAAATTATTTAAGGTTGATTCAAGTATATTTTTTTCTTGGCTGATTAGCACTGCTTGCTCCTCCGATTTTTTCAGGTCTAGAAAACGGGTATAAATAAGGCCAAATACATTGGTCATGCGGAACATAATATCCATTTCTTCTTCTGTTAAAGGGCTGGGCACAACCACGTTAATAGTACCTGCGGAAAAAAAGAAGGAATAATAGTATTCGCAGAAAATGTTTTCCCTGGTCTTGGGAATGCCGGCGTAGGAAGACATTGTTTTATAATAATTCACCAGATCATTTCCTTCCAATTTGGTAAAAACAAACGGTTGATTCGACTTTCTTGCTGCAATAGTATTCTGAAAAACAGGATGTACATTTTGCATATTCTGTTCGTGCACATTAATATAATCCAGAACAAAAAACAAACTCCCATTGTCGGAAACTGATGTAATCCATAATTCTATAGCATTATTTTCATCGTCGAATATGCCAACCCCGGAGCGAACCGCGTCAATATTTAATTCTTTCAGTTGCCGAAAAAGAATGATTGAGGTTTCCGAGAGTTCAGTGCTGTTGCGCATGTCAAGTGCCCTTGTTCTTACTTTTTCCAGCGCTTTTTCAACTTCGATCTCCCGGTTTTTGTGAGCGATATTTTTTTTTAATTTTTTCAATTCCGCTTCAAGAAAGTTTATCCTTTCTATGGCAGGAATGTTTTGATTTTTGCTCATACCCGCGCGGTTGTAATAGTTTCACTGAATTAAATCATTTCAGAATCAGTATATGATGAATCCGGAAATTTTAAGAGATTAAAGTTTTATTCTCCCCATTGCGGGTCTATAATGTTGGCTACTTCCGTAATGCGGTTAGCGGGAAACCCACCCAACTTGGCATGCTCTAAAAGAATTTCTTCATTTTTTGCCATGTAAATGCAATAAATCTTATCCCCGGCTATATAGCTATGTATCCACTGAATGTCTGTACCTAATGTACAAAGTACTTCTCTTGATTTTTTGGAAATAGATTTCAACTGCTCAATATCAAAATTTCCGGCTTGGGGAATTTCGCGTTCAATGATGTATTTAGGCATATTTATTTGTTGAGATATTCTAAAATTAAAAAAAAATTATCCATTCGCGCGGCGAGAAAATCATTGCGCTGTTCCACTAAAGCACCTAAGCTAACCGAATACATTTTTGCCAACGGCAGCGGCATCTGGATTTCTTACTGAATTTGTCATGGTAGTATATTTAAAATTTAGGTTTGAAGAAATTGAACCGGGGAGGGATTAAAAATTGTAAATGAGAAAAAGGCTATTCCGGCCGTGGAATAGCTTCTTTCAAAACTACAACCTGGGAAGATCCAGGGCTGTAAATTTTAGTTCAAATGCATGTATTTTTTATTCAGGCATGCTGCTTCTCAAACTCAGGAACTGCCCGGGCGAGTACAGAAAGGGATTGTTTGAGTTTTTCAAATTTTCGTTACTACTTTATTATTGATTAGTTCAATGCCAAAGAGCAGAGTTTGAACTAAACCAATACAGTTATGAAATGATTAGTAGTATTCGGGCGCAACCCCCGCAACCGGTGTTACAACCCAGGCTAACACTTAACCAGACGTATCCCTGCTGATCCTGTGCAATACCACTTATCGTCCCCTTACTGTATTGGCATCTATAATGTGATTGAACCTAACTGCTGCGCGAATTCAGAGTTTACAAATTGCAGCAGTAAGATGACCACCGTGAATTTGTTATTCAACTACCCGCTGTATAAATTAAGCGACATGAGAAAATACTTTTCTCCGGCTGGACATCTTCAAGGTATCATTGGTCGTATGCTTTAAGACTGTTCGCACACTGTCGGTCTGTTTATCTGTCGGTATAAAATACACGCCATTTTGAGCATTGGAACAGAGCGGAAAAATTAAAAGGAGGAATATTTGTCTGATGAACTTCATTTTATAATGGGGCCTCAATAATAAATTCTGATCCATCTCACCATCGGTTAGCTATCGCTTTTTCCAATTATTATTATTACAAGATATGTTTTATTTTTTTCGGCCATGTAGCGATGCCACCGGAGTACATGCATCCAGGCTGGGGGCGAAACAAAAACGGGGGAACAAAGTATTAAAAGGGGTGTTGGTTACGCGTGAACATCTATGTTCCTGTTACATCTCGCTCTGTTCTACTATGATGGTCCAAATTTGAACTATTGTAGTCATCTTTTCAAGGCGTCATTACCACTTGTTGTTTTGATCCCACAACGTATGAGTGACTTCACCGATAACTTCGTCTTGCCGGGAACGCCGATTAAGGAACGTTTCGGAGTTTTTCCTATACTGCTTGTCAGTCTGGCGCAGCTTGTAACGCGGAATGTATGCCATTACAACCGCGCGTTCTTGGTTTTTTAACTTGCGCCACTTTTTCTGTAGCCTCTCCTTATAGCCTACTTTTTTATCATACAGTTCCAGAGTTGTCAACCGAAACATTCAAATCGGGTGGGTTAAAGGATGCGACCTCTGTTTTTATGGGTTTATCCGTATGAATATTTTCGCCGTTTAATTTTAAAAGCATAGCCTCAAGAAGTTTCACTCTTTGGCGCATTTGAGCCAGTAGAACCTTAGTGTCTTGTTTTTCAAACAAATTCTTTGTAACCGTGTCTTGCATGTGTATGCGGTTTTTTTAATTAATTTAATTTTAAAAAAATTCATGAGATCGTCTCACTTGTTTAGCGATGATAGCGCATCGAGAATTGAAATCAAAAAAATTTTTTAAAAAAGGAGGCAAATTGTGGATATGTGAAAAACTTTACCCCAATAAACGGGCTTTGGATGATTAGTGTCAATGATTGTAAAAATCTTGATGCAACAACAAAGACCGAAAAACACTTGATCTTACAGTTAAGCTGAACTGGTAACTGAACAACAAACTCTGTAAACTCCCCTTCCTGGTATTTACTTTTATTCTCCGCTTTGTGCTTGATAATATTGTAGCTTAACGATAAACCAAATCCTGTTCCCTGTCCTGTTGGTTTGGTGGCGAAGGATTAAAAGATTTTATTCAAAACCTTGCGGGATACCATTCCCATTATCATTAACCTTTGTTTCCACCTTAGCGATACGCGGACAGCATTGGCGCAAAAGGGAGTTTATAAAATTCCTTTTATAGTTCGTTTCCTATTTTACCAATTTCGGCAAGCCCCATACGTAGATTCCCCGACCAAAATTTTCAAATGAATATTTTTTGATCTTATGTAATCCGGGGGGTTCTGTCATCAAAGAGGAAACATTTTTATGCAGCCAAGATCATTTGCCCTTGATCCCCGCTATTTCCAGGTCATTTTCCAGGCGGTATTTTTAAGCTACGGTATCTTTTTCCTGGAATGGAATTCGGACTGGTTGCATTATGCCATAAGCGTTGGCGGATGTTTACTCCTGAACTATTTTTTTGAAAGCATAAAACAACATCAACTCCTTCCCCTTCGGGGAAGGCTGGGATGGGGCTGCTGGGGCTTTAGCGTCTTAATAAGTGCGATGAGCCTTTGCCTTTTGTTAAAAACCAACCATTGGTATATAAGTTTGCTCGCCGCATTTCTCACAGTTGCATCAAAATATATTTTTCGTTTTGATCACAAGCATGTATTTAATCCTTCGGCATTTGGCATTATCGCAACAATTTTTATTACCAACGATGCATGGTTATCGCCTGGTCAGTGGGGAAGTAATGCTGTCATCTTTTTTGCAGCGACAATATTTGGAATAATTGTAGTAACCAGGGTACAGAAACTTGATGTTAGTCTTGCTTTTCTCCTGAGTTTTATCGGGCTCTTATATTGGAGACAGGTTTATGTCCTTGGCTGGCCACTGGACTATTTCATTCATTCTGTTAGTACAGGAAGTTTGCTGCTCTTTACTTTTTTTATGATCAGTGATCCCAAAACATCACCGAATCATCCGGTAGCAAGGATCATTTGGGCGGTATTGATCGCCATTGTTTCATTCTATCTGGCTGCTTTCAAATGGAAATACAATACGCCCGTGTGGGTATTAGTCGCTTGCGCGCCATTGGTTCCTCTGCTTGATAAGACCTTTAAGGCGGAGAACTTTCAATGGACGCATTCTTCCCTTCGCTTTTCCTTTTTTAAAAAATTTAAAAATATAGTCATGAAACCATTTATGAAAAAAATTGCTGCATCAGTCATACTCGCAGCTATGATCAGCCACGAGGCTGTTGCATTTTGCGGATTCTATGTTTCCAAGGCCGATGGTACTTTAAAAAATAAAACCTCGCAGGTTATTCTTGTCCGCGATGGAAACAGAACGGTCATTACAATGTACAACGATTTCCAGGGCAACCTAAAAGATTTTGCCATGGTGGTCCCTGTCCCGGTGGTTTTAAAAAAGAGCGATATAAAAGTAGTCAATCAGCAGATATTTACAACGTTGAATGAATACAGCCAGCCGCGGTTGGTTGAATATTATGATCAGAATCCATGTGCCCGTGTTTTATATGAAGACAAAGCTTCGACCATGTTGAGCGGCAAACTTCCGGGAGTTGCCACCAACGAATATCGAAGCATGAAAAAGGAGACGGTAAAAATTGAAGCCAAATACATCGTTGGCGAATACGATATTCTTATTCTCAGTGCAACCGAATCGGCAGGGTTAAAAACATGGCTGGATGAAAATGGATACAAAATTCCAGCCGGTGCTGAAGAAGTGTTGCAACCATATATTAAAAGCAATCTCAAATTTTTTGTGGTAAAAGTAAACGAAGAAGAAAAGAAGAAGTTTCCGGGGAATTTTCTTCGCCCCATCCAGATAAGTTTTAATTCTCCAAAATTCATGTTACCTATTCGCCTTGGCATGGCCAATGCAGACGGAGACCAGGATCTTATCGTGTATGCCTTTACAAAAAAGGGAAGAATCGAATGTACTAACTATCGCACGGTGTCATTGCCAACCGGGAAAAATATTCCTTTGTTTGTCCAGAACAATTTTGGAAATTTTTATTCCAATCTTTTTCAGCACCAATGGGACCTGGAAGGTAAGTCAGTTGCCATGCTTGAATATGCATGGGATGTAAGTCCGAAGAATTATGTGAAATGCGATCCCTGTGTAGCCACTGCACCGTCAACGCAGGATCTTGTGCAAGCAGGGGTTTGGTGGATCAACCGTGACTGGTATGACTACAATGATACGCAGTATGATGATGACTATTCAGCAAATGTCTATTTCACCCGCCTGCATATACGATATAATCGCAGAGCGTTTCCGCAGGACCTGGTGTTTCAGCTTACACCCAATACAGAAAGTTTCCAGGCACGCTACGTTATCACACATCCTGCAAGCGGGGACTTTAACTGTGATGCCGGGAAAAAGTACCTCGCCGATCTAAGGCAAAGACGCCAGGATGAATTAAAGATGCTCACTTACCTCACAGGAAAAAGTTACGATGATTGGGATGTTGTTACCAATACTAAAGAAGAAAACAATATTCCGGCTGAGATCTCTTACAGAAGTATTGCGTCAGCAATAAGGTTTGACAAAAAAGATAACCGCCCTTTATTTGCTACACTAGGAGTGATCGGTCTTATTGCTTTATTTGGGTTTAAACGAAGAAGAATACGGTCATAACTCCTGGTTGTGGAAATTTCTTTTCCGGTTTATCAACCGGAGCATTGTTGGTAGTACGATCAATAATAACGGCAATACTATGATAAAGCCTCCGATCACTGCAATAGCCAGGGGCTGGTGCAACTGTGCACCTGTACCAATACCAAGAGCCAGTGGCATCAATGCAATGATGGCTCCGAGTGCAGTCATAAGTTTTGGCCGAAGTCTTGTTGAGATGGAATAGATGATGGATTCATCAACATTCCTATTTTCCCGAAAAGATTCCCTGAACTGCAGGTAAGTAAAAATCGCATTTTCACCTATGATTCCAACGATCATGATCAAGCCGGTATAACTGCCAACGTTCAAGGGTGTGTTGGTTAGGTACAAGGCAAGATAGCTTCCTGAGATCCCTAACATGGCAAGAAAAAGGATCAGGAGGGCGACAAGAAAATTTCTAAACAAAAAAAGAATCACTGAGAATACAAGCAAACTTGCTGTTAATAATATGATCAACAGTTCACGAAATGATTTTTGTTGTTCAGCATAGGCGCCGCCATATTCGATATGATAACCTTGCGGCAAGACAACCTGGGAAGTCAGTTTTTGTTGAATTTCTTTCATAGTGCTTCCCAGGTCACGATTCTCAAGTCGCCCTGTAACAACGCCCATCGATTGCAAATTTTCCCGCTGAATCTCTGCATCCCCATTATTCACGTTTATCGTGGCAAGATTAGTTATAGGAATTAATCGCCCTGACGGTGAAAAGATCTGCAGGTGTTTTATTCCGTCGACACTTTGATGAATATTATTCGGATAGACAATACGAATATTTGAGAACTGCTCATTTTCTAAAATATTGCCGACGCCAATACCCTGTAGCGACAATTCTATTTGAGTCTGCAAGCCCTGGGGTGTTAAACCATATTGTGCCAGGGCAGAATTGTTTGGTAAAATACTGATCGAGGGCCCCGATATCACAATACCATTAAAAACATCTGCCGCGCCCTCGATCTTTTCTGTTATGTCTCCAATTTTTTCTGAGAGTTCGTGAAGCTTGTTGTTGCTGTTGCCATACACTTTTATTTCGATCGGCTGCACAGAAGCCATCAGGTCGCCAAGCATATCCCCAATCACCTGTCCAAAATCTATTTGCAAAGCAGGTTGCGTGCTTTCTATTTGTTTTCGTATATCGGCGATCACTTCATCGGTTGTCCGCTTCCGGCTTTTCTTTAGCTGGATCAGGTAATCACCGCTGTTGGGTTCCGTAATAAAAAAACCCATCTCCGTTCCTGTTCGTCGTGAATAGGCCTGCACTTCAGGAACTTTCACAATGAGTTTTTCGACCTCGCGCAACATCCTGTCCGTTTCATCCAATGAAGTGCCGGGCGGCGATTTATAATCCAGTACGATGCTTCCTTCATCCATTTCCGGCAAAAAACCTGTTTCCAGCCGCGGGAGAATAAACCAAATGGAAAATGCCAGCAACAACACAATGATAAAACTGATATATGGGCGGCGAATAAAGAATGAGACCCATCTTTGTTTTTTTACTTCAACGGGTTTTTCAATTTTCTTTTTTGAAACCTCATTTGGGGATTTTGTGAATAGCAAATAGATAACCGGCAGAAATATCCACGTCACAAAAAATGAACACACCAGGATAATGATCATCGTATTGGTCATTACCTTAAAATAAGCACCTGCTACTCCACTCATCAACTCAAAGGGTATAAAGATCACGATCGTGCTCATCGATGAACCGATCATCGCCGGCAATAAATAATGGATAGCTTTTTGCACGATCGTTGTTGACGGCTCCCCCGGATGTTCTTCATGCGTTCGGTGTATTTGTTCTACCACTACTATAGCATCATCAATGATCAACCCGATAGCGGCGGCAATGGCACCGAGGGTCATGATGTTTAATGTATAGCCTACTGAATACATTACGATCAAAGTGAGGCAGATGGTAACCGGGATAGTGATAAGTATGGTGGCACTGGCTTTTAACGAACGCAAAAAAATGATGGCAACAATGATCGCCAATGCTAACCCGATCCATAAACTATCGGTCACACTTTTTACAGAATCATTTACAAAATCTGCTTGTACATAATAGGGACTGATAGTAACTCCGGCCGGAAGAACTTTCTTTAATTCATCCAGTTTTTTTTGCATTGCAGTTGAAACCGTGATCAGGTTTGCATTCGGTTGTTTGATGATCGCAACTAATAACCCCTGTCGCCCATTTGCATTGATCCTTGTATATTCAATGCCTTCCCTGATCTTAACTTCGGCAATGTCCTTCAATTGTACAATGCGCCTTCCATTGTTGGCAATCACAAGGTCCTCCAATTCATCAAGCGTATGAACAGTTGCATCTGTAACGGTAAGGTATAAAAGCCGGTAATCTGACACAAAGCCATTGGACTGAATAAAATTTGTTTGGATCAGTGCATTGGAAAGAGATTCAGGAGTAATGCCAAGTGTGCTCATTCTTTGAGGATCCAGTGTTAGCCAATATTCCTTTTGCTTTCCGCCGATAATACGCACTTCTGACACCCCTTCAACCTGCGATAAAAAAGGTTTTACAGTATTGATCGCTATCTGTCGCATGTCAATGGCGGTGCGAGTGGAACTATTTGTCTCAAGGGTATATCCGATGACGGGCAAAATGGACGGATTCATTTTCTCAACAGTGATCTGAACACCTGCAGGCAGGTCATTTTTTACTTCGGCTATTCTCGACTCAATGCGTTGCTGGCTGATATCAATATTGGCACTCCAGTTCATGAATGCAGAAATCTCGCAGCTGCCACGACTTGTGATACTCCTGATATCTGCCAGGTCGGGCACCCGCTTGATTGCATTCTCCAATGGTTTGGTTACGGTCACCATCATTTTGTCCACTGGTTGCAGACCCGCATCAGCAATGATCTTTATCTTGGGAAATGTGATCTCGGGAAACAAAGAGGTCTGCAAACGGCTGTACACATAGATGCCGCCCATTATTATGAGAGCAATAAAAACAGTAAGAGGATTTTTATGTGTGATAAAGAACCTGCGCATGAATTTTTATAGTTCTGTTATTTATTTTCGACTTCGTCGATTCCAGACTTACTCACCACTCACAACTCACGATTCACTGCTCACCATCCACCACTCTTACTTTCGCAGTATCTGGTAATCCATAATTGCCGGTCAACAAAATTTTATCATTGACTGAGAATTGCGGCTTAAGAATTTCTATCCGGTCATTTGTCTCTATGCCTTTTGTCACCGGGACCTTTACCGCTGTAGCTGAGTCAATCATTTCCATTACCCAGAAACTTGTTTGCGCGTCGTTACTCAATACCGCCTGCTTGGGCAGCGATATTGTATTTGTTTTTTGAATTTTCAGGATGCGGACCTTTGCAATAAGGTTTTCAGGGATCCTTGAAGGAGACGACACTTTGATCAGCACCTGCTGCGTTTGAGATACGGAATCAATGATCGGCATAAATGACGCTATTACTCCCTCAAGCCGCGTACTATCGGGCAGGATCACATCAACCGCTTTATTTGCCACGACATATTTGTGCAACTCATAGGGCAGGTTTAAAATGAAACCAAAACTATTTGCATTGCTGATCACGGCCAGTTGCTCTCCATCCTGAACATAATCGCCAAGCTGGTGAGGAAGCTCCGTGATATAACCACTTTCTGGAGTTGCAATTTTGCTTACGCCTGAAAAATGGTATGAGGAATCTAATGCATTAATAGTACTACCAAGACTTTCAGCCTCTTTGGTTTTTAGAACGAACAATGTTTGTCCCGCTGCAACGTATTGGCCCACCTTTACATTCATAGATTTTATATAACCGATAATATTGGACTTAATGATATTGTCTTGTTGAAAAACAGAGGTTGCATTCAATTCGGCATATTCAGTAAGTGGTTCGCTACTTACAGAGGTGGTCGTTACGGGAGTTTGCACCAGTTCAGGAGCGGTCTCTTCCCCTTCCTTTTCAGTTGAAGCATGATGACAAGAAAGTATTGTAAGGCTGCCAAGAATGTAAATAAACAATAAATAAGCTCTTGTCATGGCTGAACATTTTATTGATTCCAGTAATTGATTTGGTTCAAAATTTTTAAACGGCTGATC
>Ga0207706_10006519_pt1 | contig 10824 bp, 15 predicted proteins | sample KBSC53metaG_FD_184318 | JGI IMG/M metagenome (GOLD analysis project Ga0207706, IMG submission 184318) | Corn rhizosphere microbial communities from Kellogg Biological Station, Michigan, USA - KBS C5-3 metaG (SPAdes) (version 2) | ecosystem: Host-associated > Plants > Roots > Rhizosphere > Soil ... | reverse complement strand
ATCCAGTCATAGAAAAGCTGGATTCGGACAGGCGAACTGGCACGGATCAGAGATTCAGAACGGATTCGAAACGTTGGACAGGCGATCTGAATAAAGCATTGGTTTCGGCTGCCATACCGATCCAATGTTCTTCGATGGGCGTTTGGGAATCGGTTTTGATTCCGATACCGTTTCGCTGGATGTCCTGAAGGTCCGGACCGGCATCATCGACCGATTCCATGAAGAACAAGTTCCGCCCGGCATGTGACGATGTCGAATCACCGACCGGCAAATGAACCCACGTGTTGGAGTGGGGCCCAGTGAGCTGGCGCACGACGAGTGGTCTGTTGGAGAGAACGAACAAACAGAGGAGACAGAGAACCAAAGCTGTTAAGAATCGATTACTCAAGTGACTGACTTCATTAAACCAGGACGTACGCTAGACATCAACAGGACTCGTCCAAGTGAATTTCTAATTTTCGAGGTTCTTAACGAAGAGCAATTGACAACTCATGACGCAGGGAGGCAGACTCGATATGCCCATGACTTGAAAGGCGCGGAAGGAAGAACCCTATGAATGATCACGCTGATGCGTTCATTGCCTCCATCGATTTACGAGTGCGCGATATTCTCGACCGCTGCACGCGCTGCGCGAAATGCGTCGAGGTCTGTCCCACAGCTGTTCCAGCGGGGATTGATATAAGCGAGCCCACGCAGATTGTGGGCGACGTGCTCGAAATTCTTCGCGGTGGCGGTGATGCGCAGACCCGCGGCGCTCGTTGGGCCAACGCATGCACCGGTTCTGGGCGTTGTTTGAGCGCCTGCGATGACGGCGTCAATCCGCGATTCATGCTGGCGGCTACGCGCCTGAGACTAAATGAACGGCGAGAACTCCAAGAGAAGCGCGCGACCGGTCGCACTGGGTTCAAGAAAATGTCCGCTGCGGTAAAAGTGCTTTCGCGGCTTCAGCTCCCGGCCGATCTTCTTGCGGATTTCACGCGGGCGACGACGACCGCTTCAGATCCGCCACCGGACATCGTCATGTATCTAGGCTGTAACGTGCTCAAGACGCCGCACATCGCGCTTTTATGTCTCGAAGTGCTGGATCGTCTCGATGCCCGCTACAAGGTTTTTGCCGGCCCGGCTTACTGTTGCGGTGTGATTCAGTACCGGGCCGGCGACACCAAAACTTCGGGTCACATGGGTGGAAGCACCGTCGCCGGATTCGCCGGCACGGGTGCTCCGCGTGTGCTCACGTGGTGCCCCACGTGCAACATCCAGCTGAGCGAGATCGTGATGCCGAGCATCGACGCTACTTTCAATCTCGAACATGTCGTCTCTTACATCGCGGCACGCATTGACCGGCTCCGGCGGTACTTTGTCCATCGAATTCAGAAGCGAATTGCATTGCACGAGCATCCCGGTGTAGCCGGCGTAACCGAAGGCGCGATCAAGATTCTCACAGCGATTCCAGGGATTGAACTGGTCGATCTCGCCCAACCACGAGTCGGTTATATGTGCAACTCGCTTGCACCCGTTCCCGCCTATAAGCGCGAGCTTCACGCCCGTGAGCTCGATGCGGCGAGCGCCGCCGGGGTCGACTACCTCGTCGGGATCTATCACGCTTGTCATCGGGAGCTCTGCGCTCACGAAGCCAGTTCACCGTTCAAAATCGTGAATTTTCTGGAATTGGTCGGCGAGGCTATGGGTATCGAGAAACCCGACCTCTTCAAGCAGTGGAAAATGATGCAGGACGTGGATCGCGTTTTAGCGGAAGTGGCTCCGCAAGCCACCGCGGCGGGCCTCGATTTGGAAAGCGTCCGAGAGGTGCTCGTGGCGCACCTGATCAATGAGCAACCACTGCCGGTTGGCTTTCGCGGCACGCCCGCCGTATCCGGCGAAACTACGCCCGTTCGAGTCATCTCCGAATAATCACGCAGTTCAGCGGCGATGTAGTCGCTGCGAGAAGGTTCGTATGAATCTGCGTCTGCGCCATAACTCCGAAGATTTGAGTTGATAGCATAGTAATCGATCGTTAGGTACTGCCGGCATGAAGCTCCGTGATCACCCGCTCATGACCCGTAAGAGCGGAATTAAGCTTTGGCCCCCGCCATGGACAAGTTCCATGCAGGACAAACCGCATTGGCCGCATGGTGAGGTCGGCACGCTTCAACGCGTATGGATGCATCCCCGCCTGGGAACCTGCTTGTTCCTCTTTATTGAATACGACGGGATTACTTATACCGGCTCGATGTATTTCGATGATCCGCGATTCTGCATTGACGTATATCACCTGGTTGAGAACTGTGTAGGTCGGACGGTCGTGGAGATCGGGGATGTGGACGTATCGTCTATGCTTTGATGAACTACCGGTCGGAACACAGTTTGACGCAGAAATACAGACGATACCGAGAAGCGTAACGGTGCGGAATAGCCGTGGGCGATAAAAACGAATTCAACATCGAAGCCATCACTGCATATGTCTTGCGAGTAGCGACGTTTTTTGACGCGCGGCTCGGCTCGATCCTCGCGGAGGTTTACCAGCTAGGTAGTCTGGCGCACGGAGGGTTCAGCGCGGTCTACAGTGATATCGATATCGGTTTGCTGCTCAATTGCCCGGAGCCGCCCGCGGGTATGGCCGAAGCAATTTCAGCGGCAAAGAATTTAGACTCGGAGTACGGGAAAAAGCTTTCTGTTTTTTGGGGCAACCCTGAGTACAACTGGGGGCGTCTTCCCGTAATCGACAGGCTGGATTTGCTCGATCATGGCGTGCCGCTCATGCGCCGCTTCAAGCCTAAGGTCCGCCGGCCAAGCAAGGCCGAGATTCATCAGGCACTGCTCGAGAGTTTCGAACGAAGTTATCGACCGCGCTTAGCAGAACTCGGTTCGTTGACGCGCCTGGAAACAGACCAACGTAAACCCTACATCCGAAATGTGCTCTATCCAGCGCGCTTGATTTACACCTGGGATACACTCACGGTGGCTTCGAACGACCGCGCCGTAGAATATCTGCATAAGGTTAGGCCACCTGGACTCGACCTGGAGCCAATCGATCGGGCTTTGGCCTGTAGGCAAGATAAATGTTCAGCGGAAGACGTACTGGTGTTAGCGCCGGATCTCAATGCACAATTCGAGGCGGCGATAAAATACTTGAAAGCAGGCCAGAGCCTACAGACGGCAGTTTACAAGGGACAAAGTTGAAGGATAAGAGAACGGTAGGATTGAGAATTAACACTAGCAATTTCATTCTCGATTGAACAATTAGCGTTAGGTATTACTCCATGGTTATCCGGACGATCACGTCAAATCTGAAATAGCCGCTGGGCATTTTTGTAGCGAATCAGATCTTTTGCCTCTTCTGTGATCCGCGGGTTGCTGCGCAGGAGGCGGACGTCTTCGAATTTCATCCGGCCGCCCGGGTCATCGTGCGGATAATCGGTGGCGAATAAAAACCGTTCAGGTCCGAGAAATTCAATGGCTTCGGAAAGCTCCGGCTCCTCGGTCTCAATGGTGAAATAGAAATTTTTCCTAAAATAATAATTCGCCGCTTTCGTATTCTTCTCGAGAAATATGTGCGCTGGATTGATCGCACGGGCGCGGCGCAGCCGTTCGCCAGTTTTGGATAAGGGGCCGCGGTTATTCAGCGGGTCTTCCTGATCGTCATAGTCCAGCGGCGGAGTTTCGAGAACTTTGTCGAGCCATTGAACTAAAGGTTTTATGAACGCCGTACCAGCTTCCGTGAAAATGAATTGCAGGTTCGGAAAGTCATCGAGCAAGCCGCTGGTGATTAGGGACACCAAGCTCATCTGTCCCTCCTGCGGCGCGAAGATGTAGAGGCCGTCGCGTTGAAAAATGGGCAGATTGCTGATGCGGTGGCCATGCTGCACGTTGTGCAGATAAATTGGCATGGACAAGTCTTCGGCGCGCTTGAAGAATGGCCAGAGCTCGCGACGGCTGCCGAGGGGCTCGCCGTAAGGATGCTCTTTCACAGTGTAGATTTTGTCGAGTACGACAGAGCAAAAGCCGTGATCTCTCGCCCATTCCATTTCGCGAACCGCCGCGCTGACATCTTGCAGCGCAACCAGAGCCGCGCCGAAGATTCTTTGCGGGAATTGATTCATCAATCGCAGCAATGATTCATTATGCGAACGAGCCATGCGGGTCGCCAGCTCCGGTTCGATGAGATACGACCACCAGCCGGAGAATTGCGGCAATATGACCTGCTGCTCGATTGCGAGACGCTCATCATAGTCTTTCATCCGCGACAGGGGATCCCAAAGGCTCCTGAACATGGCACCGGAACCGGGACCCGGCAGCGGACTGATTCCGGGTACGCCGGCCGCATCGCCGGGAAAGTCGACGCCGACATAAAGCCCTTCGTCACTGAATTGCAGTGCCGGTTTGGACGCCTCGAAACCGCCTCTGACACTTTCAAAGGCATCCCTGGGCATGAGATGGGTATCACAGTCGATGATCACGGTGAGCCTCCTAGAGCAGACAGACTCTACGAATTGGCTGCTCTAACTGCAAGCTTCGGTTGCAAGCAGCATCGGTTTTGCCCATAAAAGCGATGAAGTACGTTGAGGATGTGCAGATCGCTCGCCGTCGGGGACGATCCGACGATAATCGGCCGGCTAGGATCACCGCGGCCGCGCAATTTTAAAAGTTGTTCCGCAAATTCAACTGCGGAACGGATGACCTTTTCGCCGCATACCGGACAGGTCTTGCTTGACAGCACGAAATAGACTCCAACGATTATCAGCACGACAGACGCTACGACGAGAAGATTCTGAAAAGGGGTAAGCGCAGCAGCTTTCGTTTCCGGTAGAGAGTCGTCGGCTAAAATAGCGGCGAGCCCAAACACAGCGATTGAGCCGCTGACCATAAAACAACCGGCCTTAACTCTCGAAATGATCATTCAAATAGGACTAAAAAAGATGGCAAACTTATATTTTGTTGCCTGACAAACTACAAGTGCCGTAAACATTGCCTCGTTCGTTCTCCCGAGTTATGTTCAAGCTTCCCTAAGACAGCGAGCTCCCTTTTTTCCTTACCGTAGCAAAACGTCTCTCTTTCTGTTAGCTCTGGAGTGATTGCTGGCGACAGCCGGTACCGTATGCATAAGGATCGATTGGAGATCGATTATCCGCTATGTTTTGACCCTTGCGCAGTATGGTTGTCGAACACCGCGATTTCGAGCACGTGAGAAGTGATTGGGGACGCCTGATCCAATGCAGCGGAGTCGGCAGGTGAGGAACGGCTAACGCTTAGTTACCGCGCAGGCTACTTATCTTGTTCGGATTGGCGAAATGCTGGCGGAGAGGCATTGTCAAAAAAGAAAGCCTCCACGGCACCCAACCTCCCCAGAAACGGTAATGACAATCCACGCATCGGTAGGGCCTGACGAAAAACAGGCTACGCGCCTTTTCCGCTAGATTTTTTCGGTGAGACCGGCGAATGTTTCTTCCGTCGCACCTCGGACAGATTCGAGGCCTAAGATTTTTTCTCATTTACGACCAACTGAGTTTCTTATCTTATTGATGATGAAGGCCCAAAGCGACTTCGCTCGCATTTTGGGTGTGTAACGATCAGAGCGCCGCAATTCGGGTGCCGAACGTAAAGCGAGAGCATTTTGCCTAATTCTGATCTTTTGTGCCTCAAATTTCTCTGCGATTAAGCCGAAACCGTGAAGTAGAATGCCGACACTACGATGTCGGAGGAAAGCTTCGTGGCACCAAAAAGTCACAATGTGAGTCGATTCCGTCGCAAGAAGGATTTCCTGAGAAGCGAGCGCCTGGTCGTCCACCGTTATGAAAATTTCAACTAGGCTTGCGCTGCTCTCGGCAGTTTGCCTGATTTTTTTGTCGCGCGGGGCGGCGGCTCAAGAGCAGCAATGGTTATTCTACGCTCCTGCGCTTTCGAGGCTCGAAGGCAAACTTACCAAAGTCATGAAATACGGCAGGCCGACCTACGGTGAGCACCCAGAACAAGACGAGAAGATAGACGTCCCCATTTTGATTCTGCAATTGCCGGTCAGGGTTCAATCCTCCACATCGAGCAGCCTTAACCCGCAGACCACCAACGTGTCATTTGTACAACTGATCTTCCCGGCAGAGAGCGCTTCCTACTCAAAGCATCTTAACGCGAATATTGTCGTCGAGGGCACGCTCGCCAAGGGCATCAAAGGAGAGCATTTTACTGACATAGTGATGACTGTAAAAACGGTCAACCCGGCAGAACCTCCGGTGTATTAGTCCAAGACATGCCAAAATTTGTCCTTGCAGAAGACAACGCACAAATGAAAGAGATGTCTAGATGCGAGCAAAACTTAGTTTCCTCCATCTTAATCTTCGCTGGGAACGCGCCCTGCCTCATTGCCGCTCAGTCATGCCGCAAGGTTGCTGAGGTCAGCGCCCTTGAGCACCCGGCCATCGGCCGCGATCATGTCGGTCGATCAACTCTAATGTCAGTTATGTCTCAACACGGCCAAATTGACGGGCAGCTGTCACACTAAGTTCCTCGGGATTTCGTCAATTTACAGCTGGATTGTTTATTGCGTTTCATTGGGCATCATTCGACCGGAGGAACCATATGCGGGTACGGTGTGACACGGGAATCCAATATGCGCTCGTAAAAGACGCCTTCGATCCGGAAGCACAAAAGCGCCAGGTCGAACACCGAATAAGCGCTGCGGAAGACAGGAACAAGCGATTTCTCGAGAACGCGGCCCGGAGGGACATCGATGCCTACGTAAACTCAACAACTTACGCTATCAACGCAAAACCTGCCATGTCCGCAGCACCACAGCTTGCCCTGAATTTTGACAAAGCCGGGGACACCAAACGGTTACAGCCTGCGGCGCCTTTCGCGTAATCGACTTTTGTTGCCGGGTCATCGGACCCAAAGACAACCGGCAGCCGCCATAGGACTCGGGAGCCGAACATCGCGACTGTTGGCGACACTCGGTTCTTATTTACGGCACTGCCGAGACTGTATAGCTTCCTGGGCCCCGGACAGATGTATTCTATAGGCTGCGATTGTGTCCAATGATCTGATATCCGGGGTATCCTGCGCTCCAAAAAACTCCAATCCCTGACTTGACATCCTTTTTTAATCCGAATATATCCCTTTAGTTCATTGCCATCCGTTAGGCCGATCAACAACATCGATCAGGTGGAAAGCCAACGCATTCTCTTTGCAGACCGCTTTCCCCGTCACCACATTAGGGTCTGGTCATGCACGCGCGTGTATTTCTCCTTGGCAATGGCAAGTCTTTAGCCAGCCGGAGGCGTCATGAGCGATTTTTACAACTCTTTCAAATTAAAAATGCAGGAGACTTTGCCCTGGAGAAAAAACGACACCATGTCGGTGGTTCGGCTAAAAAACGGCAATGCTGCGGGTTTGACCGACGAAATGGAAAAGCTCGAAAGAGTCATTACCCATCGACTCGCTAGGCTAAAAGAAGCGGTGAGAGCAGGCGAAAATGTTGTCTTGGAGGAATCACATCGGGCCGAGCAGCTCGTTGAAAATCTGGGAGCAGAGATCACCATCCTCAGAGACAAGCTAAAAGAGGCGGAGGAAGTCATCGACCGAAAGAATTTTTCCCAACAACACATCGAAGAAAATCTTTCCGCAACAATTAAGAACTTGCAAAGCGATATAAAAAGCAGAGAGGAAATCCTGGCGAACCGCGAGAATGAAATAATCAACTACAAATCGACCATAGAGCAAAACATCAAAAACATGAGCGAGTTGGAAGCAACTCACACGAAAGCAGAACAGGAGCTTGCTGACCAAACCAGGCGCATCGAGGAAGTTCGGAAGAATTCCCAAAATAAGATGGCGGCACTCGAAGCGCAGCTGATACAGACGGAGGAGCTTGCGCGTCAGAAAACATCGGCGATCAAACAGCTGCAACAGGAACTCGCGACCAAGGCGCAGGAGTTCGAAGCCGCGCTGAAGGGCAAAGACGCGAGTTTAGCACAGCGAGATTCCGAAATAGCTGATCTTAAAGCGCAGTTAAAACGGCTCACGAAGGGCATCAGCGATGTTTCTTTGCTGTTCAAAGAAGCTGAAGCATTGACCGGCGTCGAAACACGTAAGACAGTAGTAGCCAATAGGAACGAGCCCCCGTCCGTAATAGCAGATCCACCGATTTCAAGCCGACCCCAGAATGATCAAAAAATCACGACGATTTCACCCGACGCGCTCTCCGAGACGGTATCAGCCGAGACATTTCAGAAAATAATCAGCGAGCTTGGTCACGCAACGAATGTCATTGGTCCGCTCGCGTCATTGATGGTTCATCAACAAGCGAAGGCTCTTGGGGAATCGGTTGAGAAGTTTCCTCGGGCTCGACTGCCGGAACTTCTTGAGGCTCTTGCTAAGGAGATCTCAGACGAAAACCTACAGATGTATTTTCTCCAGCACTTTACTCAGAACGAGCGAATGACTCTGAACTGAAACCAAACCGGCTCGGCCTATCTGAAGATCGCGCGTCCACCGACCGCATCTTTCTTCGGCGGCGCCGCAGTATTAGAACTGTTCGGGTGCGTTGTCGCATTGTTTCGCCTCGGCATAGTCACTTTCCCCGCCGTAATGCGTTACGAAAAATAACGATGCAAACTATGCTCGCCAGTGTAAAAGCCCGAGCAAAACCAGATCATGCGGCTGCGCCATAGACTCGGTGCTGATGGCTAGAACTCCGCGGTAGAGAATACCCCGTGTAGCGCGGCCGGCGCGAGCTGTGGATTATGTTTGCTTTGACATCGAACCTCTCGCGGCTGTAGCTAAATAATTTTTTATCACTCATCCAACCGTGACATGTCAAAATGTCATTGGCCTGCCAGAATTGGCCGAATAACGCATCTGTATTTCCTCAACTCTACGGAAAATCATGATTTACCGCTCAAATGCACACAGGCACCCCAATTGCTTCAGCTGGCTGACCATTTATGGCGGGGTGGAATATGGACAAACCGTTAACCGAGGTACCGGGATTCGTCTATGTAAAAAACTTATCCACGGCTTTTGTGGTTAATAAACACGGCGAGCCAATCGTATTCACGGAGGACCAAGCGGAGATGAATTGGTTATTCGAGTGGATACTCGGGTATGAGCGACATCACTTAAGATCGTTGCCCCTCGTGCTGCAGATTCGTAAGGAGGCGCGTGCCGTCGAGCCGTTGGAGACCCGATCAAAAGCGCAACGCATTGCAACCGCTTCAAAAGATGTGAAAACAATGAAAAAACCGCCAAGCACACGGCGCAAATTCGATAGACGACCCTCTCACACCAAAGGTGGCGCCAGACGCCAGCTGATTGGCGAGCAGATTGGACAAACGCGCATACTTCAACTGCGAGTATTTCAAACTCAGCAAGAGGCAGAAAAATGGGCGGGAGAACGTGATGGCAGGCGGTTTCGATTCGCTACGATTGGCAGCGTCGGATGGACGCGCGCCCTCGACGAAGAAATGAAAGTAGTGCAGCATTCGCAATGCACCCCACTTTCATCCAACGGATGAATGTGCTGAGCTTCTGATATGTACCAGTCTCTGCGACACCCGCACGACTTCGATATGGATCTGACGAAAGTCGTTCCTTCGTTTGACCGCATCGTTGGTTCGCTCGCCACGGTGGAGCTATACACCTACGGGAGTTCTGTTCCCGAGGCTTCTCTCATCGAAGTTGCTTGCTGGATGACCGATAACGGCTTAGCCGCTTTTTTTGGCCTCGCCGGCTCCGACGAGGGGCTGGACCCCTTGGTGAATGAAGTAAAACCAGAAGACTGGGACGCCGATGACGAGCGCCTCATTGTGTCGTTTGCAGATGCGCTGCGGGTTTGCTGGATATACCAATGTTCGTTTATGCTCCGTCGCGGTAATGAGTATAAAACCATCTGGGACTCGCGTGCATTTGTGCAGCATTTCGAGGGACTTATGCACCTTCGGCGGGGATGGTCATGCGCCGGTGAAAATGAGTTATCTGTTTACCAAAATTCGCTTGAGCTGAGTCTCGTCAGTGCATGTATCTCGTTCACGCGTCACACTGCTAAATAGATTTGCCGCAAGCACAGAGCTGATCTAAGAAGACACTTTATTGTTGATCGTTTGCGATCGGTTCAGGAGAGACAATGCTCGACGAAATCGCGCTTACCCTAGGTCTTCCCTTTTGCACGGTCGGCATTGGCTTAGCAGTGATCGGCATGGTTAACCTGTTCAAGTCGCGACGGAGACGACGAGCTATTGAGCGTGGCGTCAAGGATTTTGTCAACCAGGTACGCGGATGAAATTGCGCATTTGACGGCCTTGTCAGCAGCAAATCAAGAAGTCGGCCTCTCATTTCGGCGGGTTAGCATATCAATGGGGTTTGAGATTCGAGTTCGCCGTTTGAACATGTGAACGGCGATTTCGCGGATCGTAGCCATAGATAGCGTCTCCGCCTCTATTCCGCCTCGGGTTTGATATTCAACTTGGATGCCGGCTTCCGATGCAGAACAGTTTGTCACCATACGGACCTCCCCGCGTTTGCTGTCAACGTACCTGCCTGTGGCTCGGAGAACTTCAGGCAAACTGTCGAATCTAAAGTACGGCTTCGTCTGTCGACGCCGTGCCTGACCTTCACGGTCGAGAATTGTGATCCTCTCGGGTGAATAATGCAGTGTGAGAATGCCCGTGTACGGCGGATTTGGATCGCCGCATCGAACGACAAACTGATCAGCGTCGACGACCAATTCAAAAACAGCGATATTCCGGGTTTCTAAAGCCTGACCAATGCACCGAAGCGCGCCGGCGTAGTTGGGAAGATACAGCATAAAACTCCCCTTGGAACGCCTGTTGAACTATA
>Ga0207706_10006517_pt1 | contig 10827 bp, 11 predicted proteins | sample KBSC53metaG_FD_184318 | JGI IMG/M metagenome (GOLD analysis project Ga0207706, IMG submission 184318) | Corn rhizosphere microbial communities from Kellogg Biological Station, Michigan, USA - KBS C5-3 metaG (SPAdes) (version 2) | ecosystem: Host-associated > Plants > Roots > Rhizosphere > Soil ... | reverse complement strand
CGCGAAAACGCCCCGTTCATCGGCCGAAACGGCGTCTCGCTCGGCCGCTCGGCGCCCGACGACGTTTCTGCCGCAGCTTTGAACCGCTTGCGTGGCAAGTATGCGATCACGCTGAACTTGAAGCAGCCGGGATCTCGCGAGGTATTCGCGGATCTGGTGCGGCAGGCGGATGTCGTGGTCGAGAACTTTGCGCCGGGTACGCTCAACCGGCTCGGCATCGGCTACGAGTTCGCGCGAGCGCACAATCCTCGGATCGTCTACTGCTCCATATCGGGTTACGGCGCCGATCACTCGACCACTCCGCGGATCGGGCGGGTGGTGGGGGGCGACCTTGGACCGGTCGACCCGGCGGTCGCCGGGGTGATGGACGAGCTGTGCCGGCGGATGGAGGCGGCCGGGGCCACGGTTGATGAGGTGGTGCTGCCGCTTCAGGCGGCCAGGGGGGCGGTGGCGGCGATCGTGCTCGCCGAGGCGGCCGCGGCCCACGTCCGGCTGCTGGCCGAGACGGGAGAGGACGGCTACAGCCGGGCCATGCTGGCCATGATCCGGATCGGGCGCAGCTCCCTGGCCGGCGAGTACCTGACCGGGCTGCGCTACCGGGGCCGGTTCGTGGCCGAGGTCGAGGGACTGCTGGCCGGTCGGGACGCCCTGCTCCTGCCCACCCTGCCGTGCGCGGCCCCGCCGGCCGGCGAGCGGACCGTGACCATTGCCGGGACCAGGGTCGGCGTGCAGGCCGCCCTGACCCGCCTGCCCGGCCCGTTCAACTGCTCGGGCAGCCCGGTCCTGTCCCTGCCCGCCGGGCAGGTGGGGGGCCTCCCGGTCGGGGCGTCGCTGGTGGGCCGGATCGGCGGCGACCGGGCACTGTTGTCGCTGGCGGCCCGGGTCGAGGTCGTGGCCCCGGACATTGGGAGGCCGGCCGTCCACGCGTAACTGCCCGTCCCCAGGCCGGTCTGGTTGAATGCATAGGGAGTCGCCGGGGGCGGGAGGCCACGTGAGCGAGCGGGAGCAGAGCCAGCCGGCCCGCGCGGGCTCCTCCCGCAAGCGCGCCGGTGTCCCCACCTACTCCTGGGCCAGGACCCCGCCGGCCCGCCTGGTCCGCAGCGGCATCCAGTACGGGGCGCTCGTCCCGCTGCTCAAGTTCATCTCCCCGTTCACCGTCATCGGCAAGCGCAACCTGAGCAAGCTCAACGGCCCGGCGGTGTTCGTGGCCAACCACCAGAGCCACTTCGACGCCCCCATCTCCCTGGCCGCGCTGGGCGGCCGGGTCCGGCGGCGGCTGGTCGTGGCCGCGGCCGCCGACTACTTCTACAGCTCGGCCGTGAAGGGCGCGGCCGCGTCGCTGACCCTTGGCACCGTGCCGTTCGTGCGCTCCGGGGGCTCCAGCCGCGACTCCCTCCAGTTCCTCAAGGAGCTGGTCGGCAAGGGCTGGTCGGTGCTGATCTTCCCGTCGGGCACCCGCGGCACCGGCCCCTCCGGCTTCAAGAAGGGCTTCGCCTACCTGGCCGTCGACGCCCAGGTCCCGGTCGTCCCCATGTACCTGAACGGGCTCGACCAGGTGATGCCCAAGGGCTCGTTCATCCCCCTGCCCGGCGGGGTGGTCGTCGGCATCGGCGAGCCCATCCCCCCCGGCGACGACTACAACGCGCTGGTGGCCAAGGCCGAGGCCGGTGTGGCCGAGGTGCGCGCGGTGGTCAAGGGCTGGGAAGGGGCGTAGGCCGGCCGGTGCCCCGCAACCCCTTCGCCAACCCGCTCTTCCTGCCCGTGTTCCTCCGGGTGATGCTGCTGATCGTGGTCGGCCTGGCCGCCGTGCTGCTGTCCCAGCGGCGCTCCCTCGAGGTGTGGCGCCGCTCGACCCTGTTCCTGCGGGTCCGCACCTGGTTCGTGATCGGGCCGCTGTTCGTCCTGGCCGCCTTCATCGGCGGGTTCGTCGCCTTCCTGCTGGCCACCTTCGTGGTCGTGCAGGCCTGCTCGGAGTTCACCCGCATCGCCGGCATCGAGCGTCGCTATGCGTATCTGCTGATTCTCTGGGGCGAGCTGGGGCTGCTGGTGGCCGCCCTGGCCCGGGACTTCTTCGGCTTCCTGCCGTTCGGGTTCTTCATCGCCCTCACCCTGCTGCCGATCCTGTCCGGCCGGATCACCGACGCCCACCGCCAGGTCGCCGACACCCTGGTCGGGTACGTGTTCGTGGCCCTGCCCATGGCCTACATCGTGCTGGTCAAGTCGGCCGAGCCGTGGGGATTGAACTTCCTGGTGATCGTGACCGTCTCGGTCGCCCTGTCGGACATCGCGGCCTACGCCGTCGGGTCGGCGCTGCGGGGGCGCAAGCTGATGCCGCGGGTCGACCCGACCAAGACCTGGGGCGGGGTGCTCGGCAACCTGATCGGGGCGGCCGTCGGGGTCGGCTGGCTGTGGGTGGCCGTCCCGCCCGAGTGGTCGCCGGCCGCCGTGGTCGTGCTGGTCCTGGTGATCGCCGCCGCGAGCGTCTGGGCCGACCTGACCGGCAGCTTCATCCAGCGGGCCTTCCGGACCGAGGTCCGCAGCACCGTCATCCTCGGCTACGGCGGGGTGCTGAACCGGGTCGACTCGCTGCTGATGGCCTTCCCGCTCGCCTACTTCGCGCTGCTCCTGGTGCACAAGCTGGTCGAATGACCCGGCAGGGCGTGGTTCACCGACCCGGGAACCGGCGGCGGTGCATGGCGAAGAACAGGCCAAGGGGCTCGCCGTCTGGGTCGGCCGGGCGGTCCACATATTCGTCGAGGATGGCCAGGACCCGGTTCTGGAGCTCCTCCTGCGACGCCTTGTTGAGGGTGAGCGCGAGCCGGTTGAAGCCGGCGGCGGCGTCCGGGCCGGCCTCCTCCACCTCGGCCAGGAACGCCTCCAGCATCGCCTGGCTGGCGGTCGTCTCAGTGGCGGGGTCTGCGTCCAGGCTGAGCGTCCAGGACATGCCGGTCGCCCGGTAGGGCTTCTCGAGGGCGCCCTTCTCGCCCTGGCGGACCTCCTCGGGGACGAGGAAGCCGGCGGCGACCAGGGTGCGGACGTGGTGCAGGACCGTGCCCGGGTCCCGGCCGAGCCGCTCGGCGAGCTGCTTGTTGGTGAGCGCCTCGTCGAGGCAGAGCCGCAGGATGCGCATGCGCAGCGGGTTGGCGAGGGCCTTGGCCTCTTCCGGGGTGGCCGGTCGACGTTTCATGGGCTCCATTCTATCGATTGACTGATCCAAATCAATGGGCTAAGGTCCATAGCATGTCGCTCGGACGGAACTTCCACAAGGCGCTGGCCGCCTCCGGCTTCGCCAACCTGGCCGACGGGGTCATGTGGGTCGCCCTGCCGCTGCTGGCCGTGCAGCTCACCCGGTCGCCGCTGCTGATCGCCGGGGTCACCGTCGCCGCCCGGGCCCCGTGGCTGCTGCTGTCGCTGGTCGCCGGGGCCCTGGCCGACCGGCTGGACCGGCGCCAGACGATGGTCCGGGTCAACCTGGTCCGGACCGTCCTGCTCGGGGGCCTGGCCCTGGCCGTCGCCGCCGACGTGGCCAGCCTGGCCATGCTGTACGCCGTGGCCGTGCTGCTGGGCATCGCCGAGACCCTGTTCGACACCTCGGCCCAGTCGCTGCTGCCGGCGATCGTCGACCGCGACGACCTGACCCGGGCCAACAGCCGGCTGTTCGCGGTCGAGCTGGTGGCCAACGAGTTCGCCGGGCCGCCCCTCGGCGGCCTGCTGGCGGCCGCTGGCCTGGCCGTCGCCCTTGGCCTGCCCGCCGCCGCCTACCTGGTCGGGGCCGGCTGCCTGGTCCTGATCAGCGGCAGCTTCCGGGCGGCCGGGGCCGCGCCTGCCGGGTCGACCCGGCTGCGGGACGAGATCGCCGAGGGCGCGCGCTTCGTCTGGCGCCACCCGGTGCTGCGCCCGCTGGCCATCATGCTCGGGGTCGAGAACATGGCCTTCGCCGCCGCGTTCGCGGTGCTCGTCCTGTTCGCCGTCACCCCCGGGCCGATGGGCCTGTCCGAGGCCGGCTACGGGATCCTGCTGGCCACCCTCGGGGTCGGGTCGCTGCTCGGCACCTGGCTGGCTGTCCCGGCCGAGCGCCGCCTTGGCCGGGTCCGCACCCTGGTGGTCAGCGTCGTCCTCAACGGGGCCAGCCTGCTCGTGCCCGCCGTCACCACCAGCCCGGTGCTGGTCGGGGCCTCGTTCGTGGTGAGCGGCGTGGCCATCGTGCTCTGGAACGTGGTCACCGTCTCCCTGCGCCAGCGGATCACCCCCGACCGGCTGCTCGGGCGGATGAACGCCGCCTACCGGCTGGTCGGCTGGGGGACCATGCCGATCGGGGCCGTCCTCGGCGGGTTCCTGGCCGAGGCGCTGGGACTGCGGGCCACCTTCGCGGTCGCGGCCGCGTGCACGCTCGCCGTGCTGGCCGGGTTCCGCTTCGTCACCGAGCCGGCCGTCGCCGCCGCCGAGGCGGCCGAGGCGCCCCAGGCGCCCACCGGGTAGGGTGGCCAGCGCCATGGACACGACCGAGCTGCGGATCGACACCGGCGGCAGGCACGTGCTCGACCTGACCGACCGGGCGGCCGCGTTCGCCGCCGAGGCCGGCGGGGACGGCCTGCTGCAGGTGTTCGTGCCCCACGCCACCGCCGGGCTGGCCGTGATGGAGACCGGGTCGGGGTCCGAGGAGGACCTCGAGGAGGTGCTGGCCCGCCTGCTGCCCCGCGACGACCGCTGGTCCCACCGCCACGGCAGCCCCGGCCACGGCGCCGACCACCTGCTCCCAGTGTTCGCCGGCCCCTCGCTGACCGTCCCGGTCCAGGCCGGCCGCCTCCTGCTCGGCACCTGGCAGCGCATCTGCCTCGTCGACCTCAACGACGACAACCCTCGTCGGCGGGTCCGCCTCAGCTTCCTGCGCGGCTGAACCCCTCGACCATCTCGATTTGGTCACAGGTCCCGGAAATGCGGAACTCCTCACGGAGCGCGTTCTAGGATGCGCCCCGCGTCACCACGGTCCCACTTCCCCGTTCGCAAAGGACCACCATCATGAGCGCTATCGCGCCCGTTGCCGCGTCCTCGTTCGCACCCGAGGAGCGCCCCCAGCAGGTCCAGGCCAAGGAGTCCCGCCGCACCGGCCGGCACGAGCCGATCCGCTCCTCGACGACCCGGATCGCCACCCGTGGCGCCGGCCTGGGAATCACCCTGGCTGCCGGGGTGGCGACCGGCATCAACTACCTGGAGCACGATGTGCAGCTGGCCCTGCTGGCCGGCGGCCAGGTCGGGACGGTGGCCGCCGGCATGGCCTTCGTCGGGGCCTGGACCGAGCGCCGCCGCATGACCCGGGTGGCCAAGGCCGCGTCCAGCCTGGCCGTCCAGCTCGCCGCCGACGGCACCCCCGACGACGAGGCCGCCGCCCGGCTGCTGGCCCTGAAGGGCACCGACCGGGTCGCCCTCGAGCAGGCCGCCCGCCGCACCGCCGGCAACCCCGACACCGGCCGCGCCCTCGGCCTCCTCGGCCGGGTCGCCGTGCTCCGCGCCCTGCTGTAGCCGCTCGCTAGAATCCCGGGATGCCCGCCGTGCTGGTCACCCGGGGGGTGCCGGGGCCGGTCCGCGAGCACCTGGCCGAGCGCTGCCGGCTGGAGGTCTGGGAGGGCGAGGGGGTCATGCCCCGGGCCGAGCTGCTGGAGCGGGTCGAGGGCAAGGCCGGGCTCCTGGCCATGCTGACCGACCGGGTCGACGGCGAGCTGCTGGACCGGGCCGGCCCGGAGCTGGCGGTGGTGGCCAACTACGCCGTCGGGTTCGACAACCTCGACCTGGACGCCTGCACGGCCAGGGGCGTGCTCGCCACCAACACCCCCGACGTGGTCACCGAGGCCACCGCCGACCTGACCTGGGCGCTGCTGCTGGCCGCGGCCCGGCGGGTCGCGGACGGGGACCGGTTCCTGCGGGCCCGGCGGCCCTGGATCTGGGGACCGGAGTTCTTCCTCGGGTTCGAGGTCCACGGCAAGACCCTCGGGGTGATCGGGCTCGGCCGGATCGGGCAGGCGGTGACCAGGCGGGCCGCCGGGTTCGGGATGCCGGTCCTCTACACCGCCCGTCACCGGCTGCCGGCCGACGAGGAGGCCGCCCTCGGCGTGGCCTGGCGGGAGCTGGACGAGCTGCTGGCCGAGGCCGACTTCGTGACCATCCACACCGGCCTGTCGGCGGCGACCCGCCACCTGATCGGGGCCGCGGAGCTGGCCCGCATGAAGCCGACGGCCGTCCTGGTCAACACGGCCAGGGGCCCGATCGTCGACGAGGCCGCCCTGGCCGCCGCCCTGGCCGCCGGCGAGCTGGGCGCGGCCGGGCTGGACGTCTTCGAGCACGAGCCCGAGGTCCACCCCGGCCTCCTGGAACTGGACAACGCCACCATCGTCCCCCACCTGGGCACCTCGACCCTGGAGACCCGGGTCGCCATGGGCATGACCGCCGCCGCCAACCTGCTGGCCGCCCTCGAGGGCCGCCGCCCCCCGAACCTCCTCAACCCGGAAGCGCTCGGCTAGGGACGAAGGTGCCGCTGCTCGCCGACCCGGTAGGCCTCGGCCAGCCAGGCGGCCACCTCCTCGTCGGCCTCCTCCAGATGCTCCAGCCGGAACTGGTGCAGGTGGTTGCGGGGCGAGAAGGTCTCGACCCGCCGGAACCGGGGGTGCTCCAGCCGCCGGGCCAGGACCACGTGCCCGTCCACCCAGCGCCGCCGCAGGGTGAAGGCGGCGAAGCTCATCCGCACCTGGAAGGCGATCCGGGTCTTCTCGGCCAGGACGGTGACCGGGCCGTTGCGCTCGGCCAGCTCGACCAGGCGCCCGAAGATGGCGACCACCTCGGGGTCCTTGCCGGCCAGGTGCCGGTCCAGGTCGAGGGGCCCGCAGGCGTGCGGCTGGTTGCGGTTGGCGAACGACCGCTCACAGCGCGGGCAGGTCCACATCGGTGCCGGGTCCACAGTCGGTAGCATCCACCATGACGACCAGGGAGGAGCGAGAGCGCGATGGCGCAGCTGTGGCAGGGCGAGACCGAGAAGGCGATCGAGAACTTCCCCATCTCCGGGGAGCGGGTGCCGGTCGAGGTGGTGCGGATGCTGGCCCGGGTCAAGGCCGAGGCGGCCCGGGTCAACGCCGAGCTGGGGCTGCTGGACGCCGGCCGGGCCGAGCGGATCGCCGTCGCCGCCGAGGCGGTCGCGGCCGGGGACCACGACGAGCAGTTCCCGATCGACGTGTTCCAGACCGGGTCGGGCACCAACACCAACACCAACGTCAACGAGGTCGTGTCCAGCCTGGCCGGGGAGGGCGTCCACCCCAACGACCACGTCAACATGGGCCAGTCCTCCAACGACACCTTCCCGACCGCCGTCCACCTGGCCGCTCTCGACGCGGCCGTCAACGACCTGCTGCCGGCGCTCGGCACGCTGGCCGGGTCCCTCGAGGCCAAGGCGGCCGAGTTCCGCGACGTCGTCAAGCCCGGGCGCACCCACCTGATGGACGCCGTCCCGGTCACCCTCGGCCAGGAGTTCGCCGGCTATGCCGCCCAGGTCCGCGAGGGTGCCCAGCGGGTCACCGACGCCCTGGTCAGGGTGCGCAAGCTGCCCCTCGGCGGGACCGCGGTCGGCACCGGCCTCAACGCCCATCCCGAGTTCGCGGCCAGGGTCCGCGAGCGGGTCGCCGCCGCCACCGGCCTGGAGCTGTCGCCGCCCGCGCACCCCTTCGAGGCCCAGGGCGCCCGCGACGCCCTGGTCGAGCTGTCCGGGCAGCTCAAGACGGTGGCGGTGAGCTGCACCAAGATCGCCAACGACATCCGCTGGATGGGGTCGGGCCCGCGGGCCGGGCTGGGCGAGCTGTTCCTGCCCGAGCTTCTGAAGGGCTCCTCGATCATGCCGGGCAAGGTCAACCCGGTCATGGCCGAGGTCCTCACCCAGGTGTCGGCCCAGGTCATCGGCAACGACACCGCCATCACCGTCGGTGGCCTGTCGGGCGCCTTCGAGCTGAACGTCTTCATCCCCCTGATGGCCCGCAACCTGCTCCAGTCGATCACCTACCTGGCCGCGGCCTGCCGCGCGTTCGCCACCCGCTGCGTCGACGGCATCACCGCCAACACCGAGCGGGCCAGCAGCCTCGCCGAGTCCACCCTGGTCCTGGTCACCGCCCTCAACCCGATCGTCGGCTACGACGAGGCCGCCGCCATCTCCAAGGAGGCGGCGGCCAGCGGCCGTTCCCTCCGCGAGGTCGCCCTCGACCACGGGGTCGCCCCCGACGTCCTCGACAAGGCCCTGGACCTGCGCACCGTCGCCCGCGGCAACGGCTTCGCCGACTAGGGGCCGGGGAGGCGGACCCCGAACCCCTTGACGGCGAGCTTGAGGACGACCTGGCCGGGGGCCATGAGGTCGGCGACCCGGGTGGCGGCGAGCTGCTCGAGCTCGGCCAGGCGGGCGGCGTAGGCGTCGGGGCCGGCGCGGCGGGCGGTGTCGAGCAGGCGGGTGTTGGCCCAGACCTTGGCCCGGGACTCGCGCAGGAACCGCTTGGTGGCCAGGCGGTTGAGGGGCTGGAGGAGGCGGTCGGTGAGGCTGCGGGGGCCGCCCACGGCCTCCAGCTCGGAGTCCTCGGCGCCGACCCTGGCCACCAGGACCTGGTCGATGTGCTCGTGGTCGGCGCGGCGGGCGGCCAGGAGCGCGGGATCGTCGAACTCGGGCTCGGAGATGACGGCCAGCAGCGACTGGGCCAGGTCGAAGTTGATGTGGGCGTTCATCCCGAGCAGGACGTGGCGCAGCGGGGGCAGGTCGGCCCGGTCGGCGGCGCTGAAGGCGACCGCCCATGGCTCGGGCGGGCGGCGGCCGGCCTGGGCGGACTCGACCGCGTCCAGGTAGAGGCCGGCGAAGGCGACGTCCCAGCGCTCGACCCACTCCGGGTCGCGGAACCCACCCCTGGCCAGCTCGTCGGCCACCGCCCGGGTGGTGCGCAGGTAGGTGGCGAGGAAGAAGCGAGCCGGGTCGCCGCCGGCCTCCAGCGGTGCCAGCAGCCCCTCCATCCGGTGCAGCAGGGCGCCGAGGCCGGCCGAGAGCTCCATGGCGGCAAGCCTGCCAGCAGAGCAGGTGATCGTCCAGTAGCCCGGGGAGGGCAGGGGCGCCGGGCCGGCCCCCCGATGGAAGGGCCCGGGATGCGCGGTATGGAGACCCGGGAGAAGATGGCCGGCATGGAGATCCTGGTCACCGGCGCCGGCGGGTTCGTCGGGTCGGCGCTCGCCCCCGAGCTTGTGGGCCGGGGCCACGCGGTCCGGGCGGCCACCCGCGACCCCGGCCGCCACCAGGCCCCGGCGGGAGCCGTGGCCCACCGGTTCGACCTGGACGACGAGGCCACCCTCGGCCCGGCCCTCGACGGGGTCGAGGTCGCCTACTACCTGGTCCACTCGATGGCCGAGAAGGGCGAGTTCGCCCGGCGCGACCTCCAGCACGCGCGAGCCTTCGGCCGCGCGGCCAGAGCGGCCGGGGTCGACCGGGTCGTCTACCTGTCGGGGCTGGGCGACCAGCGCGAAGGGCTCAGCGAGCACCTGGCCAGCCGCCGGGCGGTCGAGGACGCGCTGGCCAGCACCGGGCCCGAGCTGACCGTGCTCCGGGCGGCGATCGTGCTCGGCCGGGGCGGGGCCAGCTTCGAGATGCTGGTCCAGCTGGTCCGGCGGCTGCCGGTGATGCTGTGCCCCCGCTGGGTGGAGACGGCCAGCCAGCCCATCGCCCTCGCCGACGCCGTCGGCTACCTGGCCGACGCCGCCGTGACCGACGCGACCCGTGGCCAGCGGCTGGAGATCGGCGGGCCGGAGGTGCTGACCTACCGGGAGATGATGCTCCGGTTCGCCCGGCTGGAGGGCCGGCGGCGCCTGATCGTCACCGTCCCCCTGTTCACCCCTGGGCTGTCGTCGCGCTGGATCGGGCTGGTCACCGACGTCCCGGCGGCGGTGGCCCGGCCCCTGGCCGAAGGCCTGCGCAACCGGGTGGTGGTCAGCAACGGCGCCGCCCGCCGCCTGATGCCCCGCGACCTGGCCACCTTCGAGGAGGCCTGCCGTGCCGCCCTGGCGGACCCCGGCTAGACCGCGCAGCCCCCGACCGCGACCGGGCGGCCGTTCCCGCCGTTGCGGTCGAGCGCCCGCCGGACCTCGGCGTTGGTCAGGGCGTAGCCCTCGGTCCGGTCGGCCGTCGAGGCGGCGAACACCACCCCCAGCGGCCGGCCGTGCACGTCCACCACCGGGCCGCCGCTGACGCCCTTGCGGACCCGGGCGTGGAGGATGTAGATGTCGCGGCGGGTCGGCTCCCGGGAGTAGATGTCGGGCGTGTCCGGCTGGGTCCGGAGCACGATACTCGCCCCGATGACCTTCTGGGGTCCCCCGCTCGGGTAGCCGATCACCACCGCCTGCTGGCCCCGCCTGGCCGGCGCCGTGGCCAGCCGCAGCGGTTTGACCGTGAGGTCGGGGACCGACAGCAGGGCCAGGTCGTGGGCCGGGTCGAAGTAGACGACGCTGGCCCCGGCCCGGACGCCCTTGTTGGTCACCACCTGGTGGCGGCGCGACCCGGCGACCACGTGGGCGTTGGTGATGACCAGGTGGTCGTCGACCGGGAAGCCGCTGCCGAACAGGACCCCGCCGCAGCCCCGGCTCTCGATCTGGAGGGTGGCGTTGGCCGCCTGCAGCACCTGCGGGTTCTTGGCCGCCTCGGGTGGGGGACCCGACACCACCGGCCGGCGCAGGGTGGAGAACGCCTCCGGGAACCCCGAGCGGTCAAGCAGCCCCCGAAGCTGGGCCAGGGCGGCCGGCGGCCGGGGGGCGTAGTTGTCGATCGTCCGG
>Ga0207706_10006514_pt1 | contig 10830 bp, 10 predicted proteins | sample KBSC53metaG_FD_184318 | JGI IMG/M metagenome (GOLD analysis project Ga0207706, IMG submission 184318) | Corn rhizosphere microbial communities from Kellogg Biological Station, Michigan, USA - KBS C5-3 metaG (SPAdes) (version 2) | ecosystem: Host-associated > Plants > Roots > Rhizosphere > Soil ... | reverse complement strand
GCCTCCGCCGCCACCGCCGCCACCGCCGCCTCCTGCCTCGCCACCACCGCCGCCTCCGCCGCCGCCGCCGCCGCCGCCCCCGCCACCGGGTCCGCCACCACCACCTCCTCCGCCCCCAGCGCCGACGCCGTTAAGTCCGCCGCCACCGCCGCCTCCGGGGCCGCCACCACCGGCTCCACCGCCCGCACCGCCGCCATCGCCACCGCCGGCACCGCCGCCGTCGCCACCTCCACCGCCACCGCCGGCACCGCCGCCGTCGCCACCGCCGTCGTCGCCGCCACCGCCACCGCCGGCACCGCCGCCGTCGCCGCCGCCACCGCCGGCGCCACCACCTCCTCCGCCTCCAGCGAGCCCGCCTCCATCCCCTCCGCCTCCGCCACCGCCACATCCGCGACCGCGGTTCGTGTTCTACCTTCCCTGGCCGCCACAGCCTGAGGACCAGGACGACAATGATGGAATGGATCTGTCGATGGAGGATGAGGGGCAGATCGATATCGGCGTGACGAGCGGCGCCGACCCCAGCGACTGGGATCCTATTGGCGTCGACAACGAAGGCCGGGTCGACTCATGCCTCGGCGAGGGCAGCAGCGAGGGTTCGCCAAGCCAGGGCAGCCCACCGTCCTGCGGGGTGAAGCAGCACTAGAAATTTCACGGAAACGTTCGGAACGGCTGGCAGACGAGCGACACCGTTGGTAGCGACGCCACATGGCCGATCCCGACGTTTCTTCCGTTATCGAAACCCCGTTCGACGCCGCTCTGTCAGAGCGTTACCTCGTCTATGCGCTCTCCACGATCACTGCGCGGTCGCTGCCCGACGTTCGCGATGGGCTGAAACCGGTTCATCGAAGGCTCCTGTGGGCCATGCGACTGCTCCGGCTCGACCCGGCTGGCGCGTACAAGAAATCGGCGCGCGTCGTCGGCGACGTGATCGGCAAATATCACCCGCATGGCGACCAGTCGGTCTACGATGCGATGGTTCGCCTCGCTCAGGATTTCGCGCTCCGCTACCCGCTCGTGGACGGGCAGGGCAATTTCGGAAACATCGACGGCGATAACGCCGCCGCGTACCGCTACACCGAAGCCAAGCTGACCGCGGTGGCGATGCAGCTGATGGCGGGTCTCGACGATGGAACTGTCGATTTCAGGCCGACCTATAACGGCGAAGAGGAAGAGCCCGAGGTCTTCCCCGGGCTGTTTCCAAACCTGCTCGCCAATGGCGCGAGCGGCATTGCGGTCGGCATGGCGACCTCGATCCCGCCGCATAATGTCGGTGAGTTGATCGATGCCGCGGCCGAGATGATCGACAATCCAAAGATCGACGACCGCGACCTGATGCAGTTCGTCAAAGGCCCGGATTTCCCGACCGGCGGCATTCTCGTCGATGACGAAAGCACGATCGCACGGGCTTATGTGAGCGGGCGGGGCTCGTTCCGCCTCCGTGCAAGGATCGAGAAGATCGCAGAGAAGGGCGGAGGATGGCACCTGCTGGTCAGCCAAATCCCGTACGGAGTCGCAAAGGCGAAGCTGATCGAGGAAATCGCGCAGCTCATTGCCGACAAGAAGCTGCCGATCCTCGCAGACGTGCGTGACGAGAGCGATGAGCAGGTGCGTCTCGTGCTCGAGCCGCGGGCGAGGACCGTCGATTCGGATCTCCTGCTCGAAAGCCTGTTCCGGCTGACCGATCTCGAGATCCGCTTCCCGCTCAACCTCAATGTTCTCGATGCGACGCGCACACCGGGCGTGATGAGCTTGAAGGAGTCGCTGGCGGCGTGGCTCAGCTTCCAGATCGAGGTGCTCGTCCGGCGGAGCCAGGTGCGGATCGGCAAGATCGACGATCGGGTCGAGTTGCTCGACGGGTTCCTCGTCGCTTACCTCAACCTTGATCGGGTGATCGAAATCATCCGGACCGAGGACGAGCCCAAGCCGGTAATGATGGCGGAATTCTCATTGTCCGACCGCCAGGCGGAGGCGATTCTGAACATGCGGCTCCGTTCGCTCCGCAAGCTCGAGGAGATGGAGATCGGCCGCGAGCGGACCGCGCTCGCAAAGGAGCGCGAGGAGCTAACCAAGCTGATCGAGAGCCCTGCACGTCAGCGGACCCGGCTGAAGCGGGACCTCCAAGCCCTCAAGGAAAAGTTTGGCGACGAGCGCCGGACGCGCATCGAAGAAGCGAGCGTGGCGCGCGAGATCGACTGGTCGGCAATGATCGAGAGGGAACCGATCACGGTCATCCTGTCGCAACGCGGCTGGATCCGCGCGATGAAGGGTCACCTTGCCCTGGACCAGGTGACTGACCTTAAATGGCGCGAGGGCGACGAGCCGTTCATCCATTTTCATGCGCAGACGACGGACCGGCTGGCGCTGTTCGCGTCGAATGGCCGCGTTTACACCCTCCCCGGCGACAAGCTGCCGAGTGCGCGCGGCTTCGGCGAGCCAGTAAGGTTGCTGATCGATCTGGAGGCGGACGTCGACATCGTCCAACTGCTGGTCGTCCGGCCCGAGATGAAGCTGCTGGTCGCGTCCGTCGACGGCAAGGGGTTCGTCGCAACTGGCGAAGCTACGCTCGCCGAGACGCGCAAGGGCAAGCAGCTGGTTAATGTCCGGCCGGGGGCACGCGTCGCCGTCGTGAAGTCCATTCCGGCCGATGCCGATACGGTCGCGGTCATCGGCGAGAACCGCAAGATGGTCGTGTTCCCCCTTGCGGAGCTTCCTGAGCTTGGACGCGGGCAGGGGGTGACGCTGCAGCGCTATCGCGACGGCGGGCTCTCGGATGCCGTCGCGTTCCCCCTTGCCGAAGGCCTTAGCTGGACTCTCGGCGGCGAGAGCGGACGAGTGCGGACGGAAACCGATCTTTCGGCCTGGCGCGCCGCCCGCGGTGCGGCCGGTCGCATGCCGCCTATCGGCTTCCCGCGAAACAACCGTTTCGGCTGAATCATTAACTACCTGTGGTTAACAACCGGCGTACAGCCCAAAAAGATACCGGGAATTAACCCCTCGCGACCATAGACGTCGACATGCAGGCTGCAACGACCCGGTCGCCGGAAGTCCAAAGGCTCCGACGAACGGACAGATTGAACGCGACTCCGCACCTTCGCGCGGGCGACGATCTTGGTTTGCTGAACGCACTTCCAATCGCGGCCGCGATCATCGAACGTCTTGACGATGGCAGCCTCCGCGTTGCCGCCCATAACAGCCGTTTTCTGGAGACGGTGGAGCGGTCCGATTGCTCGGCGCTCGACTGGAACGAAGCCGAATGCCTCAAGAGCGGGGCGATCGCAGACCTGCTGCAGAATTTCTTCGACGGCACGGACGCGACCGGTGAATTGGACTTCAAGCATGGCGAGGGCGTTTCTTCCAGCTTCTTCCGGATGAAATTGGCGCCGCTGCCGAAAAGGGATGAGCCTCGCCCGCGTTGCCTGTTGAGCGTGGTAGACCGGACGGTAGAGGTGCAGGCGGAGCGGACGCTTCGTGCGGAGATGCTCCGAGACAGCCTGACCGGCCTGCCCAACCGGCTGGCCTTTACCGAAGCGATCGAGAGCGCGGGCGAGACGCCGACGCGCGACCTCGAGCATGCCGTGCTCGTCGTCGACATGTTGCGCTTTTCGCGGATCAACGAATCCATGGGCAGCCTTGCCGGCGACGAGTTGCTGATCACCTTTGCGCGCCGGCTGATCCTGGCGCTTCGGGCCGGCGACGTGCTGGCCCGGACCGGCGGAAACGAGTTCGGTGTGCTGGTGTCGCTTCGGCGCGGCGTCGAGGATGCGCTAAAGGCTGCAGAGCGCATCCAGCAGGTCATGGCCGCGCCGTTCAAGCTGTCCGAGCTCGAGATCCAGGTGGAATGCGCGATCGGGGTGGCCCTGATGCATCCGGGCCCCGATGCCGAAGAGTTGTTCCGTAACGCCCAATTTGCCGTCAAGCAGGCCAAGGGAGCCGGCGGTCCGCAGGTCTATGAGCCCAAACAGGCGACGGAAGCGCGGCGGCGCTTTTCGATCGAGACCGAGCTTCGGCGCGCTCTCGACAAGGAACAGCTCGATCTTTTCTACCAGCCGCTGATCAACCTCAAATCCGGGCAGGTGTCCGGGTTCGAGGCGCTCGCCCGCTGGACTCACGAGGACCGGGGCGAAATCAGCCCGACCGAGTTCATCCCGGTCGCCGAGGAATCAGGCCTAATTCTCCAGCTCGGGCGGTGGGCGATGGATCGCGCGGCGCAGACGCTCGCCGGCTGGGACCGCGAGGCGGGGGAGAAGCTGCCGTTGTACGTGGCCGTCAATCTTTCGGCGATCCAGGTCGCACGCGACAATATTGCGGACCTGGTCGAAAGCGCGCTGCGGTCGAGCGGCCTGACCGGCGACCGGTTGACGCTCGAGCTGACCGAGAGCGCGATCGTCCAGGACCCCGCTCGCGCGACGCGCGTGTTCAATGCGCTAAAATCGCTCGAGGCGACGGTCGCAATGGACGATTTCGGCACCGGCTATTCGAGCCTCGCCTATCTCCAGCGCCTGCCGATCGACGTGCTCAAGATCGACAAGAGCTTCGTGTCCGGGATGATGGTCGACCCCGACGCCGTCGCAATCGTTCGGGCGGTGCTCAGCCTTGCCGAAGCGCTGGGCATGTCGACAACCGCCGAAGGCATCGAGACGGTCGAGTTGGCGACGACCCTGGCGACCCTGGGCTGCGCCTCGGGCCAGGGGTTCTATTTTGCCAAGCCGCTGGAGGCTGGCGCGGCGTTCGATTACTGGAAATCACGGCGGCGCTAGCGTCGCGCTGACCCGCTCCGAGACAGCTCAAGGGCCGCCGGAACTCCATCCCCTCGCTATTGGTTTATCTGGCGGTAACAGGGGAGTGTACGGGCCATGAGGAAATGGCTCGCCGTGATCGGGATGGTGCCGTTCCTGACGGCGACCGCCGGACACGCGCAGATTATGGGACTTGCCCCCACCGACGTAGCAAGCGTTGCGCGTACCCATGCCATTGATCTGCGCCTGTCGCAGCAACAGGGCTATGAAGGCCCGATCCCCTTCATGCGCGGAATGATCGCTCAGCAGGGCGTCGGCCCGAACGCCGTCGTCGGTATCGGCCTTGCCAACATCTACGGCCGCAAGAAGGGATCGAACTGGAGGATGGGCGATCCGCCGCAGCATTCGCGCAAGCCAGCCGTCACATTCATCATGAAATTCTAGCCGGCCCTTCAAGGAGGTCCGAGTAGCTTGCCGCAACGCGCGATCGGCTTGCGACCCGCAGCGTCGTGCCGATACTCTTCACCAAAGCATCGTGGCGGACGTCGGGCGGATGGACCCCGACACGAAGCACATCCAAAGGCGCGCTGCGAAGCGCGGCTGCCGCAACGAGCGATGAGGCGAGGCGAGACCGGGTGCGGCTGGCCCAGGTGACGACAGGCCCCCGGGCAAGCATCCGTCCCGTAATGGGTGACCAGACGCGCCAATGGTCCTCGGCAATGGGCACGCCGAGTTGCGGTAGCATTTCCTTCGCGCCCGCTCCGTACAGCCATGCGGGCGCGACGAAGCCATCGATGGGCCGACCTGTCACGTCTTCGACGAGGGCCCGGCCCCGGGCGAACCGCGCGGCCGCCTCGCGCGGCGTCAGGCCGAGGAACTCGCCCTCCCGAGCGGTCATGAACCGGGCCCGGAGGCGGTTCAGGATGCCGGTGTGTTCGGCATCGTCATGATGGTAATAGCCATGCAGGAACATCTCGAACCCTGAGGCCCTCCAGTCACGTAGCTTGGTCGCAAAGCGAGAGCCGGCGACGATCGGCGCATCGCCCCAGTGATTGGGCACCACGAGCATCGCGAGGCGCGTGCCCACGAAGGCGCCGGCGAGGTCGACCAGCCGGTCGATTTCGCGCTCGAAGCGCGGGGACACGTCGTGGATCGATGCGAGTAGCAAACGGCGTTTTGGCGGGGACATGGCCGACGTTTGCGCGGCACGTCCGCCCTGCGCCAGCGCAATCGAGCCCATGAACAAAGCTTCACTTGAAGTTTAGCAGGCCGATCCGTCTTTTCCGCGGCGATGCGGATCGCCGACGTAAGCGCCTTTTACTCGCCCGTCGGCGGCGGCGTTCGCACCTATGTGGAGGCCAAGCTTCGCGCCGCGCCGCGCCTGGGCCACGAGATGATCGTCATCGCGCCGGGCGAGCGCCACGAGATCATCAAACGGGGTCCGGGCGCCCTGCTCGTGACCATTCCGTCTCCGCGACTGCCGGTCGATCGACGCTATCGCTATTTCGACGACGAAGCTGCGCTTCACGCTGTCCTCGATGCGTGGCAGCCCGATCATGTCGAGGCTTCGTCGCCCTGGTCGAGCGCAACCATGATCGGGCGCTGGCAGGGCACCGCTAGCCGCTCGCTGGTCATGCATTCCGACCCGCTCGGGGCCTATGCGTACCGGTGGCTCGGCGGATTCCTGTCGACCGACCAGATCGACCGCTGGTTCGGTCGGTTCTGGCGCCACCTGCGGGGCCTCGGGCGGATGTTCGACACCGTAATCTGCGCCAACGGCCAGCTCGCGGACCGACTTCGCAGCGGGGGCCTTGGCAATTGTGAAACCATCCGCATGGGGGTGGAGCCAGGCCTGTTTTCACCGGCGCAGCGCTCGTTGCCGGTACGGAACCAAGCGCTCGCCGCGCTTGGACTGGATGCGGATGCTCATTTGTTCGTCGGGGTCGGGCGTTTTTCCGCCGAGAAAAGGTGGGAGATGGTGCTTCGCGCGGTTGGCGAGGCGGGCCGGCGCAAGAATGTGGGCATGCTCCTCGTCGGCGACGGCCCGAGAAGGTTCAGGCTCGAACTGCTTGCGGAACGGATCGGTCGCGTGGCCGTGCTTCCGCTGATAAATGACCGCGAGGAGCTCGCCAGGGTGCTGGCCAGTGCCGATGCGCTCATTCACGGCTGTGAAGCGGAGACCTTCTGCATGGTCGCAGCCGAGGCTCGGGCGAGCGGTATTCCCTTGATCGTTCCCGATCGCGGTGCGGCGACCGAACATCTCGTCGCCGGGGCGGGCACGAGGTATCGCGCGACCAGTGAAATCTCGCTGGAGCGTGCGATTCATCGCTTTGTCGACCGAGGGCCGGAGCTTCAACGCGCAGCGGCCGTACGGGAAAGCGGTGTCCGCACCATGCAGGAACATTTTGCCGAACTGTTCGAGCGCTACGAAACACTGGCGACGCAGCATGTGGCGCAGCCGGCCGCGAGGCTCGACGTCGCTGTTGGTGACCGCAACCCAGAGCTGGCCATCGCCTGTTCATTATCCAACGGCGGATGACTGCGGCGGAGCGCTAGCTCGGAGTGCTCAGCGCTTCGTCGACGATTTGTTCGAAGTCAGCGCCGCCGGGGAAGCCTGCGTCGACCCAGCGGTCCTCGATCCGGCGCAATGTCCGGGCAATACCCGGACCTTCGGCAAGTCCGCGCTTGATGAGTGCGCCGCCGCTGATCGGCAGCCGCGGGGCATGCCAGTGCGCGATCTCGTCGGCTTCCTTCGCGCGACCGGACAGAAGCAGCCGATCGATCGCGCAATCGCGGCCGAGACGGTAAGCCAGCGATCGCGGGGGCTGAAGCGCATCATCCGCGGCCGCGCAGGCCAGGCGCTTCTTTGCCTTGTTCGATAATCTGAGACGCGCCGCGACACTCTCGGCAATCGCCGGGTCACGCGGAAGCAAGGCAGCCAGCCGGCGCAGCGCTTCGGGTTCCGCATGTGCCTCGTTCTCTGCCGTCATCAGCAACTTGAGCTGCGCCAACCGCGCGCCGTCGATTTCCGGGAGAACGGGCCGCAGAATCCCCCGATCGAGCATGATTCGAAGCGTTGGCGCGGGATCGGGCAGCCCGAGCAGCTTCAACAATTCATCCGCGATGCGCTCGCGCGAAAGCGCCATCAGGTCGTTGGCTCGCTCGCTGCACGCATTGAGCGCGGCCACGTCCGGCTCGCCGGCGCCGAAACGCGCGTGAAACCGGAAGAACCGCAGGATCCGGAGATGGTCTTCGGCAATGCGCTGCAGCGGGTCGCCGATGAACCGGATGTGGCGCTGCTCGAGGTCGGCGATCCCGCCGAAATAGTCGAACAGCTCGCCGGATCCCGGATCGGCCGACAAGGCGTTGATCGTGAAGTCGCGCCGGGCGGCGTCCTCCTGCCAGTCGTTGGTGAAGGCAACCGTGGCACGCCGTCCGTCGGTCGAGACGTCTCGGCGCAAGGTCGTCACCTCGAAGGGATGGCCGTCGCTGATTGCGGTTACCGTCCCATGGTCGATCCCGGTCGGAACGGCCTTGATTTTCGCTTTTTCCAGCCGCCGGATCACGTCATCGGGCGGGATGCGGGTCGCAAGGTCGATGTCGCTGACGGGAAGCGCGAGGAGATCGTCGCGCACGGCGCCCCCGACGTAGCGCGTCAGCCCTTCGTCGGCGCCGAGCGCGGCGAGCAGCCGCCGCATGCCGCGTTTCTTGCGCCACTTTGCGGCGTCGAGGCTCAGCTCCACTGCAGCCTACGCGAAAGATTGACGATCATCGCCGCGGTTGCCCCCCAGATCCTGCGATCTTCCCAGATAATCTCGTAATAATGGCGTGTCGCCCCTTGGAACAGCGCGCTTCGCAGATGCTGGTTGGAAGGGTCGATGAGGAAGCCGAGTGGCGCTTCGAACCAATCGGCGACTTCAGGCTCGTGGGCGGTCAGCTGGAGGTCCGGCGCCACCACGCCGACGACGGGAGTGACCAGATAGCCGGTCACGGTCCGATACGTGTCCAGCGTGCCGATGACGTCGACGGCGGCCGGCTCCAGCAGGATCTCTTCATGGGCCTCGCGCAGGGCGCCGGCGATCGCATTCTCGCCCGGATCGATGCGCCCGCCCGGAAACGCAACCTGACCGGCATGAGCGCGCAAATGCTCGCGGCGGACCGTCAGGATGACACCCGGGTCCCGCCGAGCAGTGATTGCAATCAGCACTGCCGCCTCGACGTCGGGGGTTTTCTGAGATCCGGGCAGATCTCCTTCGAGCGGCGGTTCGCTGGCGGGCGAAGCAAGCGAATCGCGCAGGCGTTCGGCGAGGACATCGCCGCGTTGAATGAATTGCGGTGTCATTCGGCCGCCTCGAGCGGGAAAAACACGCCGTCGCTCCACACGCCGGCGGGCTTCTGAGCGTCCCCAATGGCGAGCTCCGCCAGCTCGTAATAGACCGGGCGCGTCAGTTCGGCTTCGAGGCCGTGGCGCACGAGAAGACGGGGCGAAGGGCCATTGGCCGTGCGCTCGATCCGCAGCGGGTGGTCGCGGCCGAGTATGAGCGCATCGCCGCTATCCAGCCGGAAGGCGATCCGCCGGTCCATCCCGGCTCCCTCGTGGGTCATTTCGACGGCGCGGAAGGCGGTCGATTCAACCTCGATGTCGAGCTTCTCCGCAGGGGTCACAAGCACGTGCCTGCCGTCCGGCTCACGGCGCAATATGGTGGAGAATAGCCGGACCATTGAAGGCCGCCGGATTGCCGCCCCCTCATGATACCAGGTGCCGTCGCGCGCGATGGTCATGCCCGAATGGCCGCAGCGCTCCGGGTTCCATCGGTCGACCGGGGGCAGGCGCCGCTCATCGATCAGTTTCTGCAACGCCGCGAGGCTGATTCCCTGAAACTCGATTGGCGGGCGTGTCTCGGGCATGCCGTTCCCTAGTCATTGCGAGCCGAGTGACGCAATCCAGCCTTGCGCACGCCGGATTGCTTCGTCACTTGCCGGCTTGCAATGACCGCGAGAAGGACTGCCATCGTCACGGGCGCCGGAAAACGGGTTGGTGCGTGCATCGCGCGGGCGCTCGTTGAAGATGGATGGGCGGTGGTTGCCCACGTCCATCATGACGGCGACGATGTTCCGGACGGCGCGGCCAAGGTGGTTGCCGATCTGACCGACACGTCGTGCGCGGAGTCGATCTTCGCCGCCGCCGCCGGCATGCCGCCAGTCCGGCTGCTGGTGAACAATGCGGCACGGTTCGCGTGGGACGGGTTCGGCGAGTTCAGCGCTTCCGAATTCGACATGCACATGGCGGTCAACGTGCGTGCACCGGCCTTGCTGATCGAGCGCCTTGCGGCATCGCACGACGGTGCGGGGGCGCTCGTGATCAACCTCCTCGATTCCAAGGTCGCGGCGCCGAATCCTGATTATCTGAGCTATACCTTGTCCAAGTTCGCGCTTTCCGGGCTGACCGAGCTCGCGGCTCGTGCGCTTGCGCCCCGAGCGATCCGGGTCAATGGGATCGCTCCCGGGCTGATGTTGCGCTCCAGCGGCCAGAGCGAGGAGAATTTTGTAGCGATGCACACCGAAAATCCGCTTCGCCGGGGCGTCGAGCCGACGGATATCGTCGAGGCCCTGCGCTATCTGATCGGCGCCGAGGCAGTCACCGGACAGGTTATCACGATCGATTCCGGTCATCGGTTCATGGCCCTCGATCGCGACGTTCAGTTCCTGGGGCCGCGATGACCTCGCCTGGCCCTATGCTCACCGGCCTAGTGCCGGACACTCTCAAGGTTCGGTCGTCGCGGATCCTTCTCGAAGGCTTCGAGGTCCAGACCGATATCGGCTTTCACGACTTCGAGATCGGCGCTCCCCAACGCCTGCTCGTCACCGTCGAGGCGTGGCTGGAGGACCATCATGCGCCGGCCGGCGACGACCCAGACCGAGCGTGGAACTACGATTTTCTGCGGACCGAGATCGAGGAGCTGGCCCGGGCCCGCCGTTACAATCTCCAGGAAACTATGGCCTATGCGATTTTCGAACGGGTCGCGGCAATGCGCGGCGTCCGGGCCCTTCGAGTGCGACTCTCGAAACCGGACGTCTACCCGGACGCGGCGGG
>Ga0207706_10006509_pt1 | contig 10836 bp, 9 predicted proteins | sample KBSC53metaG_FD_184318 | JGI IMG/M metagenome (GOLD analysis project Ga0207706, IMG submission 184318) | Corn rhizosphere microbial communities from Kellogg Biological Station, Michigan, USA - KBS C5-3 metaG (SPAdes) (version 2) | ecosystem: Host-associated > Plants > Roots > Rhizosphere > Soil ... | reverse complement strand
TGCATCATCTTTTTCATAGCATACTCCTTCCTGTTTGGATTGGCTTTAGCAAGAAAAGCCGATATTTCATCTGCATTGGCAAACCATTTTTTATTTGCCGCATCCAGCGCCACATTGTCTCCGGCCTTGGCAGCCTTAACAACATCTGCGGCTATAATAATGTGATCATGAAGTAAGGAGCTTAACTTATTTCCTGCAGCTTCACCATACAGGGGCTTCACTGCATTTCCGATATCATCCTGGTTCCTTAACAGTCTTTTGACTGCCTGGTCGGCGCCCTGCAATCCGTCTGTAAGACAGACTATGACATTGCGCGTCCATGTGACATGATCCTCCCACAATTTGCGCATGTTTGTACGAAGTTCATTGGCGGCAGGCGACGAAGAATTCATTTTCATATCCATTTGGCCAAATGAATCAAATGAAATAAAAACGGTCGCTGCTATAGCAACAATAATACAAAAGCCTTTAAGCCTTTTCATAGCTGAAGATTTAATAAGTGAACAGATCTTTTCAATGACCCAACCCTATTAGAGTGGCAAGGTGGGTCCATGGTTACAAATTTTAGGCAGGTAAATTTCGGACATCATCTTATCGTTCAAGCGCCGCCTATACCAGTTAATATTAATTAATACTCGTTTATATTGAAGTGAGATAATTTCATCTTCAACAAAAATTATCATTTATGAAAAAATTATTATTCATCTTCACCTTATTGATCAGCGTTGCGGCCTTTGCACAAAACGACAAAATTTATTTGCACAATGGGAAATCAATTGAAGGTTCTGTTGTGCGTGTTGCAGAATTTACAGTAGTTTTTAAGTATGCAAATGAAGATGCAGAACAAACTGTTGGAAAATATGCTGTTGAAAAAATTTCTTACGGCAAAAGTGGACGTGAGGAACAAGTAACAGAAAAAGTAATTGTTAACTCAAAAGATGATTGGCAAAACGTAGTATTGCTCGAAGACAAAAGCCAGGTTGCCGGTTTAACAAAAGTTGATGAGATAAAAGGTAAAACAGCTTTCATCAATTATCGCACGGCAGCGGGAAGTGATAAAAAAGCAGAACAAAAATTAAAAGAGGAAGCTGCGTCAAAAGGATGTGCGTTTGTGTTGATGACTTCGGATAAAGATTTGAATTTAGCAGGAGCAGGAAGTGCCAATAGTCTTGGTAACACACAATCGCTTAAAAAAGGAATTGCTTATAAGTATTGATTTTATTGATGGGTGTATATTTAAAAAGTGCCTGCGGATCACAGACACTTTTTTTATTTTTTCTTCTTATTGCTGATAAATGTTCAGAATGTACAAGTGAGTGACACAACAGGCGATGCCATAAGCACTGCTGTTCGGTTCATAAAAATTTTCATCTCAATATTTAAAAGGCTTTCCTCCTGCCATAACTTCTTGCGTGTTTTCGTCGAATGTTACTTTCTCACCTGTTCGGTATGCAGCATTTGTCATGATCACTGCAATGGAATGATGATATCCCGCTTCAATCGGCGCATTGGGCTGTTTGCGGCTGCGAACGCATTCCATCCAATTACGAATGTGAGCCTGTGTAAGCGGATCTCCGCCGGTACTTGCGCCGGTCTCAACTTTTGTTGCATCACTCAGAGACAATGCGGGTAGCAGGTTCGTCTTCATGTTCATTGCACTTGCATACTGCTCTGTTAAACCGCCGTCTGAAGTAATTTGATTTGTATCAAGGTTTAAAGTGCCGCCATTAGAATAATAAATTTCTTTTACATCGCCCGCAGAATTTGTTTGCCGCGAAGTAAACACAACCTGGAAGCCACTGCTCATATCATTAAGCGGACCATAATCAAACGCAGCAGTAAGTGTATCCGCATTTTTTCTTCCATCTTTCCAGACGTAGATGCCGCCATTCACTGCAACGCTTCGCGGATGCGGCAAACCACTAAACCAATGTACAGTATCAATCTGGTGACACATCCACTGCCCCGGAATGCCTGATGAATAAGGCCAGAATAACCGAAACTCAAGATAGTGTCGGGGATCGAATTTTTCATAAGGGCGATTTATCAAATATCTTTTCCAGTCTGTGTCTTCTTCTTTTAGTTGAGCAACTAAGGCAGGTCTGCGCCAACGCCCGGGTTGATTTACATTCCATGTTAATTCAACCATTACTATCGGACCAAATTTTCCTGAATTAATAAAATTATATGCGGCCAAATAATTTGCGCCGCTTCTTCTTTGCGAGCCTATCTGCACAATTTGTTTTGAATCTTTCACTGCCTTCAACACAGCCCTTGCATCTTCCATTGTTTCGGCCAAAGGTTTTTCCGCATACACATCTCTTCCCGCTTTCACAGCTTCAATCGTGTGAGTTGCGTGTTGAAAATCTGCCGTGCTCATAAACACTGCATCGACATCTTTTATATTATACAACTCATCGTTGTTTACGCACGCTTTAATATCGTGTCCCAACTTTTGTTTCCACAATCCAGCACCTTCTTCTCTGCGTTTGTTCCAAATGTCACTTACAGCGATCACATCAAAATTCATTTCCTTGTACAAATTCATAAATGAGGACATGTGTGCATCTTTATGCCTGTCTGAAAAGCCTACCACACCTATGTTTACGCGATCATTCGCCCCTATAATTCTTCGATAGCTTGATGTACTGAAACCAATTGATGCTGTATAGGTGGCAGCACCGGTCATGATTGTTTTTTTGATAAAATCTCTTCGTGAGTTTTCCATTGTTTGAAGTTTAATGAGGATATTTTATGAGTTCTACGAATATACGTTGCAGCAGATTAAAGAAATATTTTTTAAGGATTTAGTTGGTCAAAAAGATTGTGCATTTTACTACTTTGATTGATAAGTTGTCACTCCATAATGATGCAGGACCGTTACTTTCAGCTTATCATCTTTTGCAATTACTTCTTTATATTCTTTGAAATTATTTTCTGGATCAAAGAAACCAATAATGCAGGAATAATCTTCTTTGCCGGGATGAATTGCAACTTTCGGCCATATACCTATGTTCGGAATTTTAAGTGTGTCAGTTTCTCGCAGTTCCATGTATTCGAGTTTTACGAGATAACGAAATGTCTCCTTCGTTTCATAAACATTCACTGCAAAATGCCAGTTGTTAAGCGAATTCGGAATTGGTTTGGAAAAAGAAGCTATGGCTTTTGGATTGACATCTCTTCTTATAGTCGGAATAGTGTCGTTGGTTACAACGGTTGTATTGTTGCTATTATCGGGAGCATTACCATTATTACATGAAATTATTATTGCTAACAAAAAGATGACGGCATATTTCATTTTTTATTTGCAAATTAAGATTGACTTGTGATAAACCAATAAAGAAGATAGCCACTTGCAGAATATTGAAGAGAAAGTATAAGTGTGCGACGCGCTCCGAAGGTGCATAGTACTCCTTTGGAGAGTCCTTCGGACAAGTAAAGCTTAAGAGTAGCAAGGCATCCTGGTTAATAAAAGAAATAATCAACCAACTAAACCTACATTAATTTCTACATCAGGATTATCAAGAAGATAACCCGCCATTTCATCATTCATCGTAAAACCTTTTTCAAGCGTGTACATTGTTACTTTCAGATTTTCCGCCGGTTCATAAAGGTTGAAACGCAGAGAAGATTTGCCCGGATTTTCACGAACATTTTTTTCGAGGAAGGTTACAAGCTCTTTTGTTACAGATGCAGGTTCAATGTTTATTTCAAGTTGTCTTGTTAATGTTTGCTTTGCCATCTCAAGCAAACATATATTTGTTACTTTAAACTCAAATTGATCACTATTGTATCGCTGTTTAAAGAAACCGTTGATGAGTAAGTTTTTTCCTTTCTCGAGATAATTTTGAAAACGAACATAATCATCGCTCCACAACATTAATTCTGTTTTACCGCTGAAGTCTTCAATGGTAAGCGCGCCAAAGTTGCGCCCTGTCTTTGTTACACGATGTTGTGCATCTATAACAAGACCCGCAATTCTGAAATGACGATTTGCATTTGCAGAGATAAGCGTTGTTGATTCTTTCACTTCATTGAATTCGCTTAACTGCATGATGCCATAATATCGCAACTCAAATTTGAAATGATCAAGCGGATGACCACTCATGAACATTCCCGTTACATCTTTTTCATGATCGAGTTTTTCTGTAAGCGTCCATTCTTCACATGCAGGAAGTTTCGGCGTTGCAATTTCAGGCATTACACTGTCGCCGAACAAACTGTTGCTGCTTTGTTGTTTATTAGTTTGAAAAACATTTCCAAATCGAATGATGCGTTCAATGCCGTTTGCCGTGTCACCGGCAGGCACATAAAAATATTGTGCACGATGAATGTCTTTGAAACAATCAAAAGCACCGGAGTATGCAAGACTTTCAATTGATTTTTTATTTACAGTTCTTTGATTAACGCGTTTGATAAAATCAAAAACATCTTTGTATGCACCATTCTTTCTTTCATGAATAATACTTTCGATCGCTGCTTCGCCAACGCCTTTCAAGCCACCGAGACCAAAACGTATCTCACCTTTTTTATTTACTGCAAAACCTTTCAAAGATTCGTTGATATCAGGACCAAGAACTTTTAATCCCATGCGTTTACACTCTTCCATGTAGAATGTAATTTTTTCTATGCTGCCCGCATGATTCAATACCGCAGCCATATATTCACTTGGATAATGTGCTTTCAAATATGCTGTTTGATATGCCACAAGCGCATAACATGTAGAGTGAGACTTATTAAATGCATATTGGGCAAATGCTTCCCAGTCTGTCCAAACCTTTTCAAGAATTTCTTTTGTGTGATCTTTAGCAGTTGCGCCTTCAATAAATCTCCCTTTCATTTTATCCAGCGTCTTGCGATCTTTTTTTCCCATCGCTTTACGCAACACATCTGCTTCGCCCTTTGTAAATCCTGCAAGCTTTTGACTTAACAACATCACCTGTTCCTGGTAAACCGTAATGCCATAAGTATCTTCAAGATACTCTTTCATATCTTCTATATCGTAAACGATCTGCTCTCTTCCATGTTTGCGTGAAACGTAATTGGGAATGTATGCCATCGGACCCGGTCGATACAATGCATTCATCGCAATGAGATCATCAAACTTATCCGGCTTCAATTCACGCAAATATTTTTGCATGCCCGGGCTTTCAAACTGAAACGTTCCGTTCGTTTCGCCTTTTTGATATAATTGAAAAGTTTTTTCATCATCAAGAGGAAGCGCATCAAGATCGACATTAATGTTGTGATTTTGTTTGATGAGCTCCAATGCAGTTTTTAAAATGGATAAAGTTTTCAATCCAAGAAAATCCATTTTAATTACGCCCGATTCTTCAATCACACTTCCTTCAATTTGTGTAACCCAGAGATCAGAATCTTTTGCAGTGGCAACAGGAATTAATTCTGTTAAATCTTTTGGTGCAATAATTATTCCTGCTGCATGAATGCCTGTATTGCGTACGGAACCTTCTAATCTTTCTGCTTCTTTCAACACCTGCCCGCGAATATCATTTCCATGATAAATTTGACGAAGCCGTTTTATATTTTCCAATTCATCGGCACCATAACCTTCTTTGTCTTCCAAAGACTTCTCTCCTTCTTTTGCTTCTTTGGAACTAAACGGTGCAGTAAGCACACGACCAAGATCAGTGCCCGGTCTGTCGGGAACCATCTTTGCAAGCGCATTACTTTCAGGCAACGGAAGATCCATCACACGTGCAACATCCTTGATGCTCATCTTCGCAGCCATCGTGCCATAAGTGATGATCTGTGCCACCTGGTGCTTGCCATATTTTTCAACAACGTAATCAATTACTTTTTGTCTGCCCTCATCATCAAAATCTGTATCGATATCAGGCATTGATTTACGATCGGGATTTAAAAATCTTTCGAAGAGTAAATTGTATTTGATCGGATCGATATTGGTAATGCCGATGCAATAAGCAACCACACTTCCTGCAGCAGACCCGCGACCAGGACCAACAAATACACCAAGTTTTCTTCCTGCTTTTATAAAATCACTCACGATCAAAAAATATCCTGCAAAGCCCATTGTTTTGATCGTGAATAATTCAAAGTCAAGTCGTTCACGAACTTCCTCCGTTATTTCACTGTAACGTTCTTTGGCACCTTCATAAGTAAGATGATGCAAATAATTCCATTGGTTTAAATTGCTGTCATCACTTGTCTGAAATTCTTTTGGAACGGGAAATGCGGGAAGTAAAATATCTTTCTTAAGATTCAACACTTCTACCTTATCAACAATCGCATTTGTATTATCTAATGAGTGAGGAACATCACTGAAAAGATCTTGCATCTCTTCAGGAGTTTTAAAATAAAATTGATCATTGGGAAATTTAAAGCGTCGGTTTTTTACAATGGCATCATCATTTACAAAATCGTCAAAGCCCGGTGTGCTTTGCTTTTCACCGGTGTTGATGCAAAGCAAAATATCATGTGCATTGTAATCATCTTTCTCTGTATAATGACTGTCATTCGTTGCAATAACAGGAACATTGTACTTCTTTGCAAACTTTAATAATATTTGATTAATGATCTCTTGTTCTTTAATATTGTGTCGCTGCAGCTCGATATAATAGTCTTCACCAAACATATCAAGCCACCACTTAAATTCTTTTTCTGCTGCTTCTTCTCCGTCATGCAAAATTGTTTGAGGAACATAAGCACCAATGCAGCACGTTGTAGCAATTAATCCTTCATGATATTGTTCAATTAATTTTTTATCAATGCGTGGATACTTGCTATACATGCCTTCAATAAAGCCAAGCGATGTAAGCTTTATCAAATTCTGGTAACCTTTTTTATTTTTCGCAAGCAACACCTGGTGATAACGTTCATCTTTTTGTTCCTTTGAAAAATTTTTTCTGAAACGATCTTCGACAACGTAAAACTCACAACCAAGGATTGGTTTGATCACAGGCTCAACAATGTCTTTTCCATCTGCTGTTTTGCCTACAACTTTTGTGTTGTTCCATGCTTGTTTCACAAATTCAAAAACACCAAACATATTTCCATGATCAGTGATCGCCAATGCAGGCATATTATTCTTTGCAGCTTTTTTATAAAGGCTTTCGATTGAAGCGGCTCCATCGAGCAGAGAATATTGCGTGTGTACGTGTAAGTGAGAAAATCGCATAATGTATCAGTTACCGGTTACCAGTTGCAAGTTGCCGGGTAACAGGAAACAGGCATCCGGCAACAACTACAGCTTGCAATATCGTTATTTCTAACGTTCCTTAAATGCTAAAAATTTATCCACAATTTTGTATAATTCTAAGACGTTTTATTAAAGTTATGCACGATTATTGCCTTTAGGAGCGAACAATTTTTGCGAATATTCATGAAGAACTTTTTCTATTTTTTTATTTTGATTATTTCACTTAGCAGTTGTAAAGCTTTAAAAAACGCTACTGCAAAAGACAACTCTTCTTCATCTCCCCGTAAAACTATCGACCACACAAATAACAATGTATTTCTTGATGATATAAGTGTTACGCCTGGTTCAAAAAAAACAATGGCTTCGGAATCTTCTGATTCAAAAAAGACTTATGGTACTACTGTTAATGCTTCAAAAAAAAATTTGGAAGCAGAAAATTCTTCCGAAGTACAATCGAAATACGCATCAATACTCGATGTTCCTGCGGATCAATTGATGAACACAAAATTGTTACTTGATATTGATTATTGGTGGGGAACAAAATATTGTCTTGGCGGTTCTACAGAAGATTGCATAGATTGTTCTGCTTTTACTCAAAACCTAATGCGTGAAGTTTACGCAATAAATATTCCGCGTACCGCAAGAGAACAATACGATAATAGCGATCATATCAAAAAAGATGAACTGCAGGAAGGTGATCTTGTTTTCTTTCAAACTTATCGTCACCAGATATCGCATGTTGGCGTTTACATTACCAACAACAAATTCGCACATGCTTCTGTAAGCAATGGTGTAATGATAAGTGATCTTGATGATCCATATTGGAAACAGCGGTATGCCGCTGCGGGAAGAGTATTAAAGTAGCGTAATAAGTTGCTGATTTTGTGATTGAGTGATTTCTTGATTTAAAACATCCAATCTCAAAATCTCGAAATTTCAAAATTCCAAAATGGTATTTCATCTTTTCTTTCCATTTCCTAACCACAACAAAGCATCAACGATCAGTTTATTCTGTTCATCAGAACTAAATGTTGATGATAATTCTTTGTTGGTTTTATTTTCATAATCGATATCATTATGCCCCATGTTGAAGTAGATCATCCGATAATTGATGTTTGTCCAAACCACAGGATAATAACCGCTGTGCCATATTTCACTTGGCTTTGGTCCTGTGCCAAGAGGAAAGCTTGTTGAATCAATTGATAAAAGTATTTTGATATTTGGATTCAATCGAAGATCATTCTCCCATCTGTACCATTCACTTGGTGCAGATTTAAATGTGACAGGCAAGTGTTTTGTTGCAGGATGCTTTCTGTCTTCAACACGCAATATTGCAGATACAGGTCTCCATGTGTTGCTTTTATATTGCCCTGCTCCTAAAAATTCATTGTGATACCAATTCCAATTTTGCGGATAGTCCGAAGGCGTAAGCGCAAACCCTGCAAAATGAAAACCCATCCACGCTCCTCCCTTCTTCATGTATTCTTCAAAAGCAATTCTTTGTTTCATTGAATCCGGTCTTGTATCCAAAAAAATCACAACCTGGTATAGAGTTAAAAATTTTTCATTCATATTATTCCAGTCATTGGTTGAATCATAACTGAAATGATATTTCTTACCTATTTCAGAAAACCATTTATTTGCTTCATGCACAAAGCTGATATGTGCAGCATCATGTTTGGCAGTATAAAATGCAATCACTTTAAACTTTATCTTTTGAGCAACAGAATTATTGTTCACACCAAAACAAAGAAAGATCTGAAGCAGAATGCAATGAACAAATGTTTTAACCATTTAAATATAAATTCAAGATGACAAGTTCTGTTGAAGATAAAAAAATAAAGTTCATCGGGGATAACACATTTCGATTTTCAAATACATTAAGAGTGATAAAAATTTAAAGAATTATCTTTCGAGTATGAAAAAACACAAATTCGAAAGGCGGGAATTTGTCAAGTCAACTTCTATTGGTCTCGGCAGCCTTGCTTTATCACCTCTTTTTACCACCGCAAATAAAACTTCACAACAAAACGTTGAAACCACTTCTCAAAAAAAATTAAATATTGTGTGCGTGGGAGCGCATCCCGGTGATCCTGAATTTGGATGCGGCGGAACAATGGCAAAGTATAGCGATGCGGGAAACAATGTGACTTTTTTGTATTTAACGAGGGGTGAGGCTTATAAACCAACTCAGTCATACGCTCAGTCTGCAGAGTTGCGAACGAAAGAAGCCGAAACCGCGTGTAAAATCTTAAATGCAAAAGCAATGTTTGCAGGGCAGATTGACGGGAATACAGAATTAAACAACCAGCAAAACGAGGTGATAACAAAATTGATTCTCTCATTACAACCCGATGTTGTTTTTACACATTGGCCTGTTGATGCACATCCTGATCACCAGGTGGCGGGCCAACTTGCTTTAACGGCATGGATCAGGTCGCTGAAAAATTTTCATTTATATTTTTATGAAGTAAATACCGGCAGCGAAACAATGGGCTTCTCTCCCACTGATTATGTTGATATCGCAGATGTGCGCGAAAAAAAGAAAGCCGCTATGTTTGCGCATAAAACGCAATCTCCTGAAGAAATTTATAATTCATTCTTTAAAACAATGGAAGAGTTTCGCGGACTGGAAGCCGGTGTAAAAGCTGCCGAAGCATTTATTCATTTTAAAGCTGAAACAGAAAAAACAAAAATAGCTGGGTTGTAATTGTATAAGCGCTTATATATTTTTTTGTAACCGGCTTTTGAATAAGCATTGAACTTCCGTTGCGTCGCACTCTTGTACATTCTGAACTTTGTTGAGCAATTATTCAGAACAACAATCTGATGCGATAACTGCTATTGGAAGCTTTATGCTACTTCTAAAAGAAAATTTCCATCAAGTTTCAGTTTCTGATGAAGTTTTTTGGCTATTGCAAGATTAATTTTCTTTTTTCCATTTAAAATTTCGCTAAGCGTTGAATTCGGAATTTCAAGCTTTTTGGCAAGCTGACTTTTATTGATTCTTTTTTCAAACATGTAATGTTCCAAAGTATCTTTAATACCCGGGTAAAGAGGCATTGGATATTTTTGACTTTCATACTCTTCAACTGTTGCGGACAGCTTTTGTAATTCTGTTGTTTCCCGCTTGGTGAGATTCTTAAACCCCTTTTCAATATAGCTCTCAATTTGGGCGAGCGTTAAATGATATTGACTATTTGTAGTTATTTTCATTTTTAATTTGTTTTAATTATTTCGATTACAGTCTTCTCATATTCTCATAAGCCGGTTAATTTATCTGCTTTATTTAAAACATCATACTCGTTGTGAGTTAATATTGCCCGTATGTAAACTGTTCTTATATCAAAATGTATCATGGCAATTATCCTGAAATTGTTGCCCCCGATATTAAAAATATAACGGTCATTCCCAATGAAATCAACGGAGTTGAATGTTAATTTAATCTCTGAAAATTTACGCCATTGTGCTTTCTTTGTCTTTTCATACCACTCATTAAGAGGTATTATTGTGTTGGAATGTTTTTTTGCAAAATCATGAATAGCTCCCTTTGTAATGATGACCATGCTTAGAGATATTGCTTTTGCAAATGTAAAATATTTTCGTAAAACACGAATTTGTTTTAAATATTATGAAAAAAGGTTTCAGTTCGAAAATCT
>Ga0207706_10006508_pt1 | contig 10836 bp, 10 predicted proteins | sample KBSC53metaG_FD_184318 | JGI IMG/M metagenome (GOLD analysis project Ga0207706, IMG submission 184318) | Corn rhizosphere microbial communities from Kellogg Biological Station, Michigan, USA - KBS C5-3 metaG (SPAdes) (version 2) | ecosystem: Host-associated > Plants > Roots > Rhizosphere > Soil ... | reverse complement strand
CCATGCGCCAGCTCGTCGATCACGGCATCGCGACTGTGGAGGAAATCATGGCATGGCAGGACGAATCCGCCGAGGAGGTGCAGCGTGCCGTAGCGCAGGCCCAGCAGGAGGATGTGCCGGATCCCTACACGGAGAACTGGACTGCCCTTTCCACCCAATTTCCCCTTTTCTAGTCTTCCCCTTCCCTTTTCCCAGTGAGTGTAACTTACATCGACGCCATCCGCGAAGCTCAGGAAAAACTCCTGCGTGAAGACGACCGTGTGTTTCTCTACGGCCAGGACATCGCCACCTTCGGCGGGGCCTTCAAGGCTACCAAGGGCCTGGCGGAGCAATTTCCCAACCGCGTCTTCGATGCCCCCATCTCGGAAGCGCGGACGACCTGTCCGTTCGCGAGCATCCGCAGCGGATTGTCCTCACCGGCGTCCACGAGGACCATTCCGGCGACCTCGCTGGGATAGACTGCCTGGTACGTGCGCACCAACCAACCGCCGTACGAATGTCCGACCAGGACGTAGGGCGCTGCGTCTCCACCTCGTTCGAGCAGAGTGTGAAGCTCGTAGACAACCTGATGAAAGGTTCTTGGATGGGGCCCGACGTCGCTCCAGCCGTCGCCCGCCCGGTCGTACGAGCAGACGCGCGCGAATCGTGAGACCTCGGGTTGCACGAGGCTCCATTCCACGGAGAAATCGCCGACGCCGGCTTCCAGAACGACAACAGGTTGACCCGTACGCGGCTGCCCGGTGCAATTCAGATGCAGGCGCCAGCCGCCGACGCCAATGAGCCGGCCGGGAGCGGGCAGAGGCGGATTGTCGGTTGCGACTTGAGCACCACCGACGCCCGTAAGCGCGAACATGCCGATCACGGACCAGACACCGAGGTGGCGCATGACCAGGCTCCAGTGCAGGTTCACCTGAAACCAACACGAATCCATGACAGCCGCAACAACCCCGACTCCATCCCCAACGCTCCGCCAGTACGACATCAGCGCGCGCTCGACCGACATCTTCGGCCGCGTGCTGTGTACTGCGCGCGATCACCACTTCATCGTCGACGGGCCGGTGCAGAATGGATGCCCGGGTGAAGAGATCACACCCGTCGAGATGTTCCTGTCGGCGGTCGCGGCGTGCGGCGTGGAGCTCGTGCACGTCATCGCGAAGCAGGACAACGTCCCGCTCGATCGCGTGTCGCTGAAGATCCACGCCTGGAACGACCGCACCAGGCAGGCGCGGTCCGATCTCAACACGCTCAACTCGGTTCGCCTCGACTTCACCGTGTGGGGCGCGGACAACGCGGGCGCCGCGGCACTCATCGAGGGATTCAAGCGGCGGTGACCCCTCTTCGGCACGGTCGCGGTCGCGACCCCGGACGTTCAGGTTCACTTCACCTTGGGTGATTGATTCGATGCGATCGGTTTTCCTCCCGGGTCTCCTCGCGGCGACGCTGCTGTCGTCGTCGCTTTCCGCTCAGCAGACACAGTTCGACGTCGTCATCGCGAACGGAACGATCATCGACGGAACGGGCGCCGCGCGCTTCCGCGGCGACGTCGCGATCAAGGACAGCCGCGTCGTTCGCATCGAGCGCGGATCGATCCGCGCGCCTCAGACAAAGCGGACGATCGACGCCACGGGCCTGATCGTCGCACCGGGCTTCATCGATCTCCACGCGCATCTCGATCCGCTCCCACAGATGCCCGACGCGCAGAGCGCGGCGATGCAGGGCGTGACGCTCGCGCTCGGCGGACCCGATGGCGGCGGTCCGTACCCGTTCGGCCGCTACCTCGACTCGCTCGACCACAAACCGCTCGGCATCAACGTCGCGTTCCTCGCGGGCCACAACACGATTCGTCGTGCCGTGATGGGGACGGAGAATCGCGCGCCGACGCCGGCCGAGCTCTCGCGCATGCAAGCGATGGTCGCCGAGTCGATGCACGAAGGCGCGTTCGGGATGAGCACTGGTCTCCGCTACATCCCTGGCTACTACTCGAACACCGACGAAGTGGTCGCGCTCTCCACGGTGGCCGCGGATTCCGGGGGCATCTACACGTCGCATCTGCGCGAGGAAGGGCTCGGGTTATTCGAGGGCGTCGCCGAGGCGCTGGAGATCGGCCGTCGCGCCCACATTCCGATCATCCTCACGCATCACAAGGCGATCGGAAGACAGATGTGGGGAAAAAGCGTCGTCACGCTCCACATGGTCGACTCGGCGCGCCGCGCCGGCACGGACGTGATGATCGACCAGTACCCGTACACCGCCAGCTCGACGAGCCTCGACGTCCTCGTCCCGCCCTGGGCGCTGGCCGGCGGCACGGCGAAGCTGCGCGAACGACTGGCGACGCCGGCGCTCAAGGACAGCATCACACGCGGCGTCATTGAGTATTTGCTAAACGATCGCGGCGGCGGCGACATCAAGCGCGTCCAGTTCGCGCGCGTGTCCTGGGATCACTCGCTGGAAGGGAAGACGCTCTACGACTGGGCGGTGCGCCGCGGCGTTCCGCCGACGCCGGAAGGCTCGGCGCCGCTCGTGCTCGAGGGAGTTCTCAACGGCGGCGCGTCGATGGTCTATCACGTAATCGACGAGGGCGACGTCAAGCGCATCATGGCGCACCCGATGACGATGATCGCCAGCGACGGCCGCCTCACCAAGCTCGGCGACGGCGTCCCGCACCCGCGCAACTACGGCACCTTCCCGCGCGTCCTCGGCCGCTATGTGCGCGACGAGCACGTCCTGACGCTCGAGCAGGCGGTCAACAAGATGACCGGCATGTCGGCGAAGCGGCTCGGACTCAAGGATCACGGCTGCCTCGCCGTTGGATGCGTGGCCGACGTCACCGTCTTCGACGCCGCGAAGATCCGCGATGTGGGCACATTCGAGGATCCTCATCACTATCCAGAAGGGATTCCGTACGTGCTCGTGAATGGCACGCCGGTGGTCGACGGTGGACAGTTCACGGCGGCGCGGCCGGGGAAGGTGATTCGCCGAACGCAGCGAAGTTCACCGTGATGTGGGTGGGCGGGGCGCCGAGGCTTGGTACTCGCGATAGCGCGTCGCGATGGAAAGGCCGCGGGCTAACGCGGGCACAGGCGGGCTAACGCGGTGCTGAGATCGGATTTTCAATGAGAGCGGAAATGGGCCGCAAAGCGCCCTTGCGGGAATTCTCGAAGACCAGGCGCTTGAAAAGTGGGCTGGGCCCGTAAAGTAAGAGCAGACCGACCTCGATACTGGAAGCTCGAAGACAGTTGAGAAGCTGTTTTCGATCGGCATCGCAGAGCGCTCGACCCGTCTTGAGTTCGACGATGACTTGGTTTTCAACCAAGAGGTCTGCGCGGAAGTGCCCGATCTTGACGCCCGCATACCACACATCAATCGGCGCTTCTTCGACGACCGTGAGACCGAAGCCGCGCAATTCCATCGCGAGAGCCCGCCGGTACACCGACTCCAAGAAGCCGAAACCCAGTCGATCGTACGAGACGTGGAACCCGTTGATCACCGTCCCCGTGATCTCCTCGCATAACAGCGTTCTGTGCAGCGGCCCGCGCTTCGACATGAGACAACCTTCAGTCTTCACAGAATCATCGCGTCATCGACGTCGCCCCCTTCCAACCATTCCATTCGCGGTTCACCGCGTTAGCCCGCCAGTGTCCGCGTTAGCCCGCGGTCTTTCCACCGCGAGGCTGTCTCGGCAGTACCAGACCTGAGTCTGCCAAGAGGATCCAATTGGCCCCCATGAGTGTATTACCTTTCATTGGTAACCACTACACTGGGGCAACGACGTCATGGCGGCAGCGACTCTACTTCCGATCGTACCAATCCTCCTGCTGCCGTTCATTCTGATCTTTTTCGTCGCCGTCTTCCCGTTGTGGCTGCTGTCGCTCGGCGTGCTCGGATTGCTGCTCGTCCTCCTCCGTGGACTCGCCAAGCTCGGTGAGCTTGCCGGCACCGATGCGCTGAGCGCGGCAGCTGCTGGGGTCCATCGCGCGTTTCGGTGGGTGCTGACCTTTGGAGGATTGGCGCGGTCAGCGGACGAGTCGCAGACGACTACCTGACATCCGTCCAAACCCGGGGGTCTTCCATGCCGAGGACCCAGACCGAGTAGCCGCGCAGTCCGTACTTGCGCACGAGCTCGAACTTCGCGGCGAAGGCGCGTGCGTCCTCGAGCCAGAGAAACTCGTTCACGCCGGCGTTGCTCCAGAATGCGTAGGCCGCCTTGTCTCGATCGTCCCAGGTGAGCGACGCGTGGTTCTTTGCCAGCAGGCTCTCGGCTTTTGCGAACGAGATATCGCTGCCACGCATGCGCGCGCCCGCCTTCGCGTCGTACGTCGGATACCACCAGTCCGAGTACGAGGGAATTCCGAGTGAGATCTTGGACGGAGGGACACCCGTGGAGAGCACGAACTTGAGCGCGTCCTCCATCCACGTGTAGCCGGCGACCGGACCGGGCGGCGTGCCGCCGGTGTGTTGCGCGTACGTCATGTACGAGATGAAATCGAGCGCGTCGGCGAGCGCCTTGTAGTCGTAGACGCCGCGCCAGTTGTCGAAGATCCAGCGGTGATAGCTCGTTGGTCCCGGGTCGTCGCTGACGCGCGGCACGACCGCTGCCGACACGGAGCAGTTGACGCCATGGAGCCCGACCGCCGCGTCGCGCATGAAGCTGGTCAGCGCGTCCTTGTCGGCGACGTGCACATTCTCGATGTCGAACTGGATCCCGTCGAAGTGGTTGTCGCGGCAGAGGGCGACGAGATTGTCGAGCGCGCGCTTCCTGGCTTCGGCGTTGGTGAGGACGCGATGGATCGTCGGCTGATCGAAGCCGGGATTCATCACCAGCGGGACGAGCTTGACGCCCTTCTCGTGGGCCTTCGCGACGACGCGCGGATCGACCTTGCCGCGGATGACGCCGAAGCTGTCGAGCGAAAAGACCTGCGGAGAGACGATCGAGATCTGGTCCGCATGCGCCAGAAAACTCTGCGTGCTCTCCTCGCGGCCCACCGAGTACCAGAGCGCTTCCGAGCGCTGCGCGAGACAGGGTGTGGCAGCAAGGAGGAGGCCTACCGCGGCCTCACGTAGGCGGAGCGGCTTTCGCCTCGACATAGAAGTTTTTGTCGACGGTGAGTGAATCGCCCTTCAGTCCGGACTTCCATTGCGTGGTCGGCTTGAGCCACACGCCGTTCGCGCGCACGGGCATGGCGAACCCCGGGACGACGTTCTGCCAGCGATACGAGATCTCGCCGTTCGCGGCCCGGTACTCGAGCAGCGGGACCATCGTCGTCGTCAGGTACTGCTCGAACACCTTGCTCAGGCCCACGCCTGACCGCCGCGACATATAGTCTTCGATCTGCGCCGCCGTCACCGTTTGATGCCAGAACGTCGACTGCAAGCCGCGCAAAACCTGTCGCCACTTCTCGTCGTCGTTCACGAGCTGGCGAATCGTGTGCAGCATGCTGCCGCCCTTGTAGTACATGTCGCCGGAGCCTTCAGCGTTCACCCCGTACGGGGCGATGATCGGCCGATCGTTCTGAATTCGCGTCCGGCTGCCGATGATGTACTCCGCGCCCGCCTGCTTCCCGTCACGACACTCGGTGTAGATCCCCTCCGAGTAGTTCGCGAAGCTCTCGTGGATCCACATGTCCGCCTGGTCTTTCGCGGTGATGTTGTTTCCCCACCATTCGTGCGCGCTCTCGTGGACGATGATGAAGTCCCACTTCATTCCCCAGCCCGTGCCGGAGAGGTCGCGCCCCGCGTAGCCGTTCTTGTAGTGATTGCCGTACGCGACGCCGCTCTGGTGTTCCATGCCCAGATGCGGTGCTTCGATCAGCTTGTACCCGTCCTTGTACCACGGGTACGGCCCGAACCAATGCTCGAAGCACTCGATCATCGTCTTCGCCTGCTGGAACTGGACCTTGGCGGTGTCGACATGGTACGCAAGCGGCCAGAAGTCGAGCGTGAGAGTACCTCGCTCGCCCTTGAGCGTGTCGCTGAAGTGGGCGTAATGGCCGGCGTTGACTTCGACGTTGTAGTTGTTGATCGGCTCGGACACGAACCACTCGTACGTCATCGTGCCGTCCGCGTTGTGCGTCGTCGCGCGCAAGCGGCCGTTCGACACGTCGGTCATCGAGTCGGGGACGGTGATCGCGATGCGCTGGCTGTCCGGTTCGTCTGCGAGATAGTCCTTGTTCGGCCACCACGCGCTCGCGCCGAACCCCTCGTTCGCTGTGGCGACCCAGCGGTCGCCAAGGCTATCGCGCTGCCAAATGAAGCCGCCATCCCAGGGCGGGCGTTTGGCGACTGTCGGTTTTCCGTGGTAGTAGACGCTGATCGTCTTGCGCGTGCCCGCGCGCTGGGCCGCCTTGAGCGCGACGAAGAACGCGTTGCTATCGCGGCTGAACTCCAGACGATTTCCATCCTGCACCATGCTGTCGACCTCGAGCGGCAGCTGCAGGTCGATCTGCATTCGCGTTGCCGGCTCGAGCACGCGGTACGTGATGGAGTTATAGCCGCGGATGCTGCTGTCGGCGGGATTCACCGTCACGTGCAAATCGTAGAACGACGCGTCCCACCACGAGCGTCCCGGGCCATTGCTTCCGCGGAGCGTATCGGCATGGCTGAAGCTCCGGGGCTGCCGCTGCGCCGCGACGAGCGACGGGTAGACCAGGCAGGCAAGAACGAAGGCGCGTCGCATCAGAATCGGGGATGAGTGAATCGCGGGATGCTGCCCGGAAGCTACCGGTGGGACGTCCCCCGCCGCCACGCCGGATCTGCGTTGACCACTTTCCACACTGCGGGTACGTTGCACCAGCCAAATCCTATCCCCGCGAGCCTACTGCATGACGATACGCACCGGAGTCTTTTTCGGCGTCGCCGCCATCTCTCTGCTCGACGTTCAGGCCGCAGCTGCCCAGGGGAGCCGCGCGCCCAAGCCCCTCGCGCCACTCAAGGTGATCGACACGAGCTATATGGACCGCTCGGTCAAGGCGTGCGTCGATTTCTTCTCGTTCGCCAACGGCATGTGGGTAAAGCGCGATACCATTCCGCCGGACTATTCCAACTCCGGCGTCGCGCGCGACATGAGCGACCGCAACGAGCTCGTCGTGCGCTCGGTGCTCGACGACGTGATGAAGCGGCGCGCCTCACTCCCGGCGGCGAGCACGCCGCGCAAGCTCGGGACCTACTACGCCTCGTGCATGGACTCGGTGGGCGCCGAGCGCGAAGGGATGACGCCGATCAAGCCGCAGCTCGCGGCGATCGACGCAGTGAATTCGCGCACGGCACTGTTGCGTCAGATGGCGACGATGCAGATGGCCGGCGCGGTCGCCGGTTTCGCGTATGGCCCCGACGTCGATCCGCACGACGCCGGCCACTACCTCGGCGGCTTCGACGCCGGAGGCCTTGGGCTTCCCGATCGCGATTACTATACGCTCAAAGATCCGTCGTCCGACTCGCTGCGCACCTTCTACGTCGATCACATCGTGAAGGTGCTCACGCTCGCCGGCGACGACCCGACGCGGGCGCGGGACGAGGCGCGGAAGATCCTCGCGCTCGAGACCGAGCTGGCCAAGGTCTCGCTGACGCGTGTCGCGCGGCGTGATCCGTCGGCGCTCGATCACCCGATGACGCTCGAGAAGTTCGGCCAATCGACGCCGAACCTCGATTGGCCGTCCTACTTCCGCGAGGTTGGGCTGGCAAAGCCGCTCAAGAGGGTGAATGTCACCGAACCGACGTTCTTCAAGCGGCTCGACGCGCTGATCACGAGCGTCCCGCTCGACGAGTGGAAGGCATATCTCCGCTATCACGCGATCGACGCGAGCGCCGGATGGCTGAGCACGCCGTTCGTGAATGAAGATTTCCGGTTTTCGTCGAAGTTCACGGGCGCCAAGGAGCTGTTGCCGCGATGGAAGCGCTGCCTCCGCGAGACCGACGGCACGATCGGCGAGGCACTCGGCGAAGCGTACATCACAAAGACGTTCTCGCCGCAGGCGCGCGCGCGGGCCAAGGCGGTGATCGACGACATTCGCGCCGCGTTCGGCGAACGCGTTCAGAAGCTCGACTGGATGTCGCCGACGACCAAGAAGCAGGCGCTCGACAAGCTGGCGAAGATGCGCGAAAAGGTCGGCTATCCCGATCGGTGGCGCGATTACTCGTCGCTCACCGTCGCCGAGGGTCCGTTCGTCCTGAACGTCCAGCGGGCGGCGGCGTTCGAATGGCGTCGCACGGTGAACCGTCCCGGCATGCCCGTCGACACGACGGAGTGGGGAATTACGGTGCCGACGGTGAACGCTTATTACAACCCTCAAAAGAATGAGATGGTGTTCCCGGCGGGCGCGCTCGTGCCGCAGACGTTCGACGCCTCGGTCGACGACGCGGCGAACTACGGGTCGCTGGGTGGGAGCTGGGCCGGGCACGAGCTCACGCACGGTTTCGACGACGAGGGCCGTCACTTCGACGCGGCCGGCAATCTCAAGGATTGGTGGGCGCCGACCGACTCTCTCAAGTTCACGCGCGAAGCGCAGAAGGTCGTCGATCAGTTCGACAAGTTCATCCAGGTCGACACCTTCCACGTCAACGGCAAGCTCACCCTCGGCGAGAACATCGCCGACTTTGGCGGCCTGCTCACGGCGTACGACGCGCTCCAGCGCGCCTTGCAGCGCAATGGCCGGCCGAAGGTGATCGAAGGATTCACGCCGGAACAACGCTTCTTCATTTCCTACGCGCAGAGTTGGCGAGGACATGTGCGGCCGGAGGCGTTGCGCACGCGGGTGACGGTGGACCCGCACGCGCCGGAGCGGTGGCGCGCCAACGGCCCGCTCTCGAATATGCCGGCGTTCGCCGCGGCGTTCGGGTGCAAGCCCGGCGACCCGATGGTGCGTCAGACGTCGCTGATCCCTCACATTTGGTGATCGTCATGGGAAAGAGAGACAAACGCGTCGACGCGTACATCACGAAAGCGCCGGACTTCGCCAAGCCGATTCTCATCTACATTCGCGAGACGGTCCACGAGGGCTGTCCGGAATGTGAGGAAGACTTGAAGTGGCAGAACCCGGCGTTCATGTACAAGGGCCTGCTCTGCGGCATGGCGTCGTTCAAGGAGCATTGCGTATTCGGATTCTGGAAAGGCGAGCTCGTGACCGGGGAAAAGACCGCCGAAGGTGAGCAGAGCATGGCCATGTACCGAAAGGTCGCTTCGCTCGACGACCTGCCACCGAAGAAGAAATTCCTCGCCTGGGTCAAGAAGGCGAAAGAGCTCAACGATACGGGCGTCAAAGCTCCACGCGTCGTGACGCCGAAAAAGCCGCTCGCAGAGCCGGACTACTTTCTCGCCGCGATCAAGAAGAACAAGAAGGCGCTCGCGACGTACGAGAAGTTCAGTCCGAGCCATAAGCGCGAGTACATCGAGTGGATCACCGACGCGAAGGGCGAGGACACGCGCGCCCGTCGCATCAAACAGGCCGTCGAATGGATGGCCGAAGGGAAGGCGAGGAATTGGAAGTACATGTGAGTCGACTGGCCTTCGCCGCCGCCGTCGTGCTCGCAACGGCGGCGGGACGCGCCGACGCGCAGCGGTATCGAGTCCTCGCCGCGAGCGAAAGTGGCCAGCGCAGCGTGATCGAGTTTCGCCCCTGCATTCCCGCCGAGGGCAGCGGTTGCGGCGCGTGGATCGATCGCGAAGCCGTTCCTGACACCATAACGCGTTTGACGCCGGCGACCGGCGCGCTATTCGGTCCGGGCGATTCCGTCTGGATCGATCACGGCGCCATCCGCATTCGAGACGCGAAGCGCCGGACAAAGATCATCCAGGACCGCCGCGGTGCCGCGACGACCCTCACGCTCGCGCCGATGCGCGACTACGCGTTCGTTGTGCTTCAGTCGCCGGATATGCAGTCGTCGACCGTCGTGATGGTCGATCTCTCGACGCGGAGCGTCATCGCGAGTTGCCCGATGCCTGGCCGCGTATCAGCAATCGCTGTGGTGCGATGACGCGGACGAGCGGGCTCTCGCGGCGATCGTTCCTTTCGGTGTCGGCGGCCGCCCTTGCCGGGTGTGTCGTGCGCCGCAATCCAACGTCGCCGCTCGCGGTCTCGCTGCCTCGGCCCACGATGCCGCAGCTGCAGTGGCAGCGCGACGAGCTGGCGCTGTTCCTCCATTTCGGCGTCAACACTTTCAGCGATCGCGAGTGGGGCGACGGGCGCGAATCACCGAGCATCTTCAATCCCGGCGCGCTCGACGCACGCCAGTGGGCGCGCGCCGCCAAGGCGGCGGATTTCCGCACGGTGATCCTCACGGCGAAACACCACGACGGCTTCTGTCTCTGGCCGACGAAGACGACGCAACACTCGGTCGCGTCGAGCCCGTGGCGTAGCGGCGGAGGCGACGTCGTCCGGGAGCTCGTCGACGCCTGTCGCGCCGAGTCGCTCAACGTCGGGTTGTATCTGTCGCCGTGGGACCGGAACAATCCGACCTACGGCGATTCGGAGCGATACAACGAGCTCTATCGCGATCAGCTCACCGAGTTGCTCACGCAATACGGAAAGATTTCCGAGGTCTGGTTCGACGGCGCCAACGGCGAAGGGCCGAACGGCAAGCGCCAGCGTTACGACTGGCCGCGCGTCTGGTCTCTCGTGCGACGGCTCCAGCCGGACGCGATCATGTTCTCCGATGCCGGCCCCGACGTCCGATGGTGCGGCAACGAACGCGGCGTCGCGGGCGATCCGAACTGGTCGACGGTCGATCCGAGCATCGTGACGTTCCCCGGTGCCGACGGCCCGGGCATCATCGACGCGCTGCAGCACGGAAGTCCGCACGGAACGGTGTGGCGGCCGGCCGAAGTCGACGTTTCGATTCGTCCCG
>Ga0207706_10006504_pt1 | contig 10842 bp, 10 predicted proteins | sample KBSC53metaG_FD_184318 | JGI IMG/M metagenome (GOLD analysis project Ga0207706, IMG submission 184318) | Corn rhizosphere microbial communities from Kellogg Biological Station, Michigan, USA - KBS C5-3 metaG (SPAdes) (version 2) | ecosystem: Host-associated > Plants > Roots > Rhizosphere > Soil ... | reverse complement strand
TGTCGACGCCGTTCGGGTATCGAGGGAACGCATCGAACGGATCGAGGCAGCAATCGAGGAGTTTCTGCCGAGCTGGTCGCTGGCGCCGATTGTTCGGGCTCTCCAGGCCCTGCGGGGCGTCGATCTGATTGTTGCTGTAACGTTTGCAACCGAGATCGGAGATGTGGGTCGCTTCGACAGCCCGCGCCAGCTAATGGGATATCTCGGCTTGGTTCCAAGCGAGCGCTCCACCGGTGACTCGATCCGACGTGGGGGCATCACTAAGGCCGGCAATAGCCGCGTGCGTCATATGCTGGTTGAAAGTGCTTGGACCTATCGTCACCCGCCGCGTGTGGGCGCCAAGAAGCTCTACCGCCTCGAGCAAACCACTCCCAGAGTGCGCGAGATCGCCTGGAAAGCCCAGAGCCGCCTGACTGCGCGCTACCGGACGCTTAGCGCCAGGGGTAAAAAGACAACGGTCGTATGCGCGGCGATCGCCCGTGAGCTCGCCGGCTTCATGTGGGCAGTTGCCCGGGAGGCGAAGCCGGCCTGACGCTTGCTACAGCTCCCGCGCACAGGCGGGGGTGGGACCACGGCAGGGGAACATCCGTCATCCGCTTTGTGGCCGGCATCGCCGACGCCCGCTGTAAGATCGGATCAGCCCCGGACGCACAATCGGGAATGCGGTAGCCAACCCGCGTATCAGAGCTTGATCACCGACGTCACTAAGGTCCCACCTCCACCTGTGCGCGGCTGAATGCGCGCCGCTTCTCGAAGCGGATGATGCCGCGTGCCCGACACGTTGACAGCGGACATCAGAGCGGAGGCATAGAGCCACGTCAGGAAGATGACGACCGCTCCCAGGATGCCATAAATGGCATTGTAGCTGCCGAGGTTGCGAACGTAGACCGAAAATCCGGTCGTTGCGGCGATCCACCCCAGGGTAGCGAAAGCAGACCCATTTCTTAACGGTGTTGCAGGACTCGACCGACGGTTCGGCGCGAAGCGGTACATGGCGGATATGGCAATGCGAACAGCGAATGCGGTCGCGAACCACAAGCCGATCTGAACGCCGAGGCGAACGGGACGGGCGAGGTCGGGGAAGACACTCTGAAGTAGCGCGAAGGTCGTGATCGCGATGGCAGCAAGGATAAAGATGCCGACCATGCTGGCAGCCACCCCAACCGTCACCGCGGCATGCGAGGTGAAGGAGCGGGTTTCGTCCACCTCGTAGACGATGTTCAATGCCGTAATGATTGCCCCCGCGCCTCTCATTATCCCGTAGAGAGCAAGACCGAGCGAAAGGAAAAGCCCCATTCCCGCGCCGGGTTTACCGGCTCCCACCAAATCCCTGACCTGTGCTGCGATGATCTTGGCCGCCTCGTTTGACACGAGATTGGCCAAGGCTGACAGGTGGTGTTCCACCTGGTCGGGCTCGGCGAACAACGCATAACTCAAAATCACGGCGGTAAGAGTCGGCACGAGAGCAAAGAAGCCGTAGAAGGCGACACCTGAGGCTATCAGATCCAAATTGTGTTTGCTCGCCTCAGCTACCGTTGCCTTGCCGATAGTCAGCCATCTCCAGCCCGGGCGCCGCTGAATGCTCCGCGCGCCCGGCCCAACACGCAGGTCTCTCGCCTTCCAGAAGCTCACGGTGTGTTGCCGCCGCTCTCGAGCAGAGCCGAAAGCGATTTCACCGCGGCGGTCAGCGACAGAACCTCGTTTTCGCGCAATTCATCGAGCTTCTGGTGCAGCAGCTCGATTTCCAGCTCGGCCTTGATGTTGACCTGGTAATCCGCCGCGGCCTCCTTGCGGTCCACATCCTGCTGCCGGTTCTGGCTCATCATGATGAACGGGGCCGCGTAAGCCGCCTGGAAGGACAGCGCGAGGTTGAGAAGGATGAACGGGTAAGGATCCCACCGCTGAACATAGGCAGTGACGTTCAGGCCAACCCAGAAGACCAGCAGCGTGGTCTGGATGAGGATGAAGCGCCACGATCCCATCGTGGCGGCCACGGAGTCAGCAATCCGCTGCCCCGGAGTAAGTTGAACCTCGCTCGTGGTTGCCCCATGGATTCTCCGCTTGCGCCTCGCCTGCCGCAACTGCCGGAGCAATTCAGCCTCATCCGGACTCAAGCGATGTTGCTGCTTCTGACTGTCATTGGCCACGGCGGTCCTCCATTGGAGCCACAGACCGGCATGCGAGGCCATGAGGAGCGGCTATAAGTCAGTATCGATGCGAGAAGACCTTGGAATTATCGGGAATCTCTAGGTCAGCGGCTTGTGGCAACCGAGACAACACCGCTGCACCTCCACGCTTGATATTCTGCGGAAACGGGGCGCGTGCCTCAGCCAGGTTGTACCGGACCTCCCTCATTCTCCCATCGGTCACCGGCGCGACGATCGCCAGCAGATGTCGGCGCATGCTCCAAAGGCCTATGCACTTCGCTGCCTTCTTTTACTGCCAGGCGTTCGGCGATCAGGCCGAGTTGATCAGCGATCATCTCCAGCGCGAGGACCATTCTTTCGTCGCTCGTCGCCTGAGAGCGCTCCCGCGCGAGCGAGACCGACTTTGTGCTCATGGCTTGTCTCCCTGTGTAGTTGGCGGGGACGGCGCGCCTGGGCGGTCGTCGCGTCCAGCCATTGCTTCGAGGGCACGGATAAAGTCATCGCCGTAGTGTTCGGTGGACGTATAATCCTGCTCGTAATCTCCGAGGTTGTGTCCCTTGCCGAAGGCAAGCTTCAGCCGGGACAAGACTTCCTGGTCTGCTTCGGCAAGATAAGAGATAAGCGACTGCAGAATACGTTCGTGCGCCAGCACTCGTCGTTCCAAGTGGGTGGTTTCGACAGCCCCGGGGCGATCGGCGCGGCCGCTTAAGTCTGGATTTTCATCGGCCTCGGCAGCCGCCGATCGGAACGCGCTGAATCTTCCGTGCTTGGGAAAAGTACTGGTCATTTGCATCTCCGCGTGAGCGGGAGCAGCTAACTCTCAGTCGCATCGCGCTCAGTGATCGATGCGATAATCCCAATGTAGGGACCGTGCCCTCGCACGCAAGCGCAATTCGCATAAGGGGAGCTCGCTTGGCGCGAACCGCCTCACATTTCGATATTCAGTATCGCCCGAAGACGCAGATGCTCGACAACAATCATCTCGTCGAGGATGGTCCGGAATGCACCGGGCACTGCCGTTATCCGCGCAGCTTGCAGATGCTTGATGCTCGTTCGGCAACGCCGTTCGTTCGTCTCGTTTCCAAGCTCGGTGCTACTTTCAGACATGTTTGCTTCCTTCAATCTGGACAGGCCGCACGTTGACCCACGCCAGATCCGTTGCTGATCCCGCTTGGGCGGTACTTCGGGCCATCCCCCGCTCATCTTGAGCGCACCGTGCTTTTCATGCCTGCGGCGAATGCATTCTCTTCCATGACGGCTGCTCCGAGACGTTGAATGGCGCAGTCGAGGAAGCACCCGCCGGAGGCTGTCTCCCCCCGGCGGTGCTCACTCCGCTGAACCTAGGCCTGCTGGCGTTCCAGCCTGACCGCCCACTGCTTGCCGCCGTCGCCGGACGACTGCGTTTCATAACCATAGCGCTGCTCGGGCCGCGGCTCCTCGCTCTGCTGCCGTAGGTCGGCCTTGCGGAAGGACAGCATGTCGCCGCCCTGTTCGGGCGCGATCGTTCCCGATCCGCTGGCGCTGTTGTACGAGTTGATCTTGCCATAATGTGTCATGGACAATTCCTTCCTGGCGCCGGAAGCCGAAACGGCCGCTGGGGCGCGGGCTAAGAGGCGTAATGGAAGGAGGGGACACCTTGCGTTGATGCCCGAGGCCGTCGATCGCGACAGGTAGCTGACTGCTAGATGGGGGCCCCGGCATCGCCCGGCAATGGCGAGCGTGGAATATATGTCAGTCCAGGCGCCGGTGACAGCCAACGCGGCTAGGCCTTGCGCACGACCTTGACCTTGGTCCCCGGCCCGCCGTCGCTCGTTTCGACGGTCGCGCCGAGCTGGCGAGCGAGGGCATCGACGATCCCGGTGCCCAGCCCCGGCACAACCGCCTCGTCGTTCGCGCTGATGCCGACGCCGTTGTCCTTCACCGTGAGCGCGAAACCGGTTCCCTTCGCCCGGTAATCGACCGCGATGTCCCCTCCCTCTTCGCGATCGGGGAAGGCGTGCTTGAGGGCGTTGATCACCAGCTCGGTGACAATCAGCCCGAGGCTGGTCGCCACGTTGGCGGTGACCGAGCTGCCGTCGGCGTCGGCATGGAGCAGGATCTGCCCCTCGTCGTCGATCATCGAGGCGCCGATGCTCTCGCACAGGCCCTGGAAATACGGTCGCAACTGTACCCGGTCATCGCTCGTTACGGCGAGCTGGCGCTGCAGCGTGGCTATTGACAGCACCCGGTTCTGGGCGTTGCGCAAGTGGGTTCGGGTTTCTTCCGATTGCACCCGCCGCGCGCTTTGCATCAGCACGCTGGCGATGATCTGCAGGCTGTTGGCGACGCGATGCTGCAGCTCGCGCAGCAGGACCTCCTTTTCCCTGACGAGGTCGTCTTTGATGCGCGCGGCGAGCCGGGCCGAGGTGACGTCACTGACCGTGAGGACCACCAGTGGAGCGCTGTGGTCATAGTCCAGACGGTGGGCGTTGACGACGATCCGCGCGGTTGGCTTCCCCGTGCGGAGAAGGTCCATTTCGTAGGCGTCGACCGCGGCGGTGCCGTCGAACGTCGCCTTGAGCAGCGAGCGCAGCTGGCGCACGTTCCATTCACCGCCGCCGAGCGCGGCGAGCGAGCTTCCCTGTAGATCCTCGGGTGCGAAGCCAAAAGCGCTGCAGAAGCTTTCGCTGGCGCCGGCGATACGCAGACCGGAATCGAGCAGCAGGACCGGCGCGTACGAGGCCTGAATCAAAGCCTGCGCGAGAGTGGCCGCAGGGATGGCATTAGGCAAACGAACTTCATTCATGGCAGGCCCCCGTATGGGCTGGCCGCCGGGCCCGCGGATGCGCGGACCAATGCGGGTTGCGAGGCACGAGTATCCGCGGAGCCGACATCGACTCGCTCGTCCTCGCACAAACGCCATACGCTTGTTCCAGAGAACGGCCCATCAATTCGGCTTCGCCGGCCGCAACATGGATCGAGCGCACGAGCTCGTAGCTTTTTGCGCTCCGGGACCGATTGCTTCCCCGGCAAGTATCGGCGGTTAGGATTTGGCCCATGAAATCACGCCCAAATGACAAGCCCCAGCGCGACAAGATCAAGGATGCCGCGCGCGAGAGCTAGACTCCGATGATGACGATCAGGGCTTCAAGATACTGCTTTGGGACCTGGCGAAGCCTAAGGAGCGGCCAAGTCATTTTGAGCAATGACAGAAAGCCATCAATGATTCGATGCGGGCAATCCGGGACGCTCCATCCTCCGGCGAAACTCACGTCGCCCAAGACCTGAGAGCTGCGGCTAGTGTATTAGTTCGAATCTAACCTATCGGCCTTCGCCTGGTACTCGTCAGCCATGTCATTGAGGATTCTGGCGGTGCGTTCGTCCGTCGTCGAGCGTGCCAGGCGACGGCATCTATCGGCCTGAGTTTTGAGAAAGCTACCGTCAGATCGGGGCACCGAATCGCTCCGATACCCTCCCGCCGCCGCCCCTTAGTGGGTACTGCTCGTTTTGGTAGGGCTCGGTGGCTTTAGGAGCCGGGTAAGGGCGTCAATCGGTGCAACGATATCGACTGACAAGCCCTATCTTGCTTCCGTGTTGGCCTCCTTTAACGCAGCCGCGCGCTTATCCGCGGCATCCCTGATCGCTCTGGATTGTTCGTCCAGAGATGCTGCCTCAACGTCGGCCTGGCGCTTGATTTCATCGCCCTTCGCGGACAATGCCTTGGCGGCGGCCTCGTCCGCCTCTTTGCGGGCGCTGACCGCACGGTCCCTAGCCTCACCAATGCGTTGGTTCGGCCCGCTTCCTGAATAACGCTGTCCGAGCGCCGCAGCCGTCGCCTTGTCTTGCTCTTTGCCGGCCGTTTCATTTGGACCACGGCAGGCCCCGATCATCGCAAGCAAAATGACTATCCCGCTGCGCCAGCTCATTACGGCCGCGGCGGCGGGCGCCAGATGGCCGGGGCTCTCGGATTGGCCAACTGCCTTTGTCGTGGAGATCACTCCTTGCCACAGTGAACGGCGGAGAGAGGTGGAAGGTCCACAGCCCCCCTGTTGCCGCGCAAGCCAATCTATTCAAATGGTCCTGAAGTGAGTGCCAATCGTTAGCAGGCGAGCTCTTCGATCAACAATGTCAAAGCAAAAACACGGCTAGCACTCAGATTGGCTTTCTATCCGCAGTCGACATTGCGCCCAATCAGTCGGCTATGAGAGGACGACGCGATGCTGCACGAGCTAGATGGGCGGCCCAGCCGAAGGGGACGAATGGCGGATAACCGACGATCGTCTTTGCGCGTCAGCTGCTGCTCGGAAACGGGCCGGGTTCAGGCGCGGTAGCGGATTTCCAGCAGGTCCAGCTCACGTAAGAGCTTTTGTGCCAAGTCATGGTTGATTTCGTGTGCCTGGATTAGGCGGGAGAGTTCCTCTCGCTGCGCCGCGACGGCCGTGAGCCGCAGGCCGCGCTCGATGCTTTCGAGGTGGCGCTCCGCCAGAGCCGCAGAGCCGCTATGCGAGCGTGCAGTAATGCGTTCGCGATAGAGGCTGGCGACACGTTCGGCGGCGTGATCGAAGCCACCATCATCGTCTTGTCCACCAGTGAACTCCTCCCGCTTTCGCTCAATGGCGACGAGCGCCGCCCGCGAGAGCGCGACCCGGGTGCGGTCCTCGGCGACGATTGTAGCGGGCTCGCTCGGCATCTCCAGGTCGCGCAACAAGATCGGCAGCGCGATCGTGGCAAGGAGGAGCGACAGCAGGATCACGCCCGCAGCCATGAAGATTGCCAGCTCGCGGGCAGGAAACGGACGCCCGTCGCTCAGCACTAGCGGCAGCGTCAATATGCCGGCCAGCGTGATCGCGCCTCGCACACCGGCGACCGACATCGCTGAGACCAGCCTAAGATCGCCGCTGCGAACGGACCGGCCTTCCTGCTTGTGCAAGGGCGTGAGCCGCAGCGACGTCCATACCCAAGCGAAGCGCAGCACCGTCAGCCCAGCGGTGATCGAGGCCACGTAGATGGCCAGCCACCAAGGGCTCAGATGTCCTGCGGACGCGACGGTACGAACGGCTCTCGAGACGATCGCGGGAAACTGCTCTCCGAGGAGAACGAAGATGATGCCGTTGCCGGCAAACTGGATCGTGTCCCACACCGAGTTCCGACGCATCCTTGTCGCCGGCAACACTTGGCGGCTCGCCTCGGCGAAGTTCATCGTCACACCCGCGGCGACGACCGCCATGATGCCGGACGCGCCTACTCGCTCGGCGAGAAGATAGGCGCCAAACGGAATCAGCAGGCTCACGACGATCTGCGATCCGCTCTCCTCGCCAAAGCGCGCTGTGAACCAGCCTTTGGCGCGAATGACGACCAGCGTCACCGCAATCCCTAGCCCAAGCCCGGCGCCAGCCGCCCACACGAAGCCGAACGCCGCACCCTGCAGCGAGAAGTGGCCGGTCAGCGCCGCCGCAATCGCGAACCGCAGGCAAACGAGGCCCGAGACATCGTTGAAGAGCGCTTCGCCTTCCAGGATGTGCATCATCCGCTTCGGGATCGGTGTTCGCGCAGCAATTGCCGACACCGCGATTGGGTCGGTCGGCGAGAGCACCGCCGCCAGCGCGAAAGCGACCGGGAGAGGCATCAGCGGGAGCATCCAATGGATCAGATATCCCGCGCCGATCACGGTGACGACCACCAGAACCAGCGCGAGTTCTACTACGATCTTGGCGTCGCGAAAGAGTCCGTCCTTCCGAATCCGCCAGCCGTCGAGAAAGAGGAGCGGCGGGAGGAAGAGATAGAAGAATAGCTCGGGATCCAGCGTGACGCGAATATCAACCGAGAGGCCGATGATGGCGCCCGCGGCGATCTGTACGATTGGGGCGGGGATGGCGAACGGCACCATCCGAGCAACCGCCGAACTCACGACGACTGCCATCAACAGGACCAGACTGAGCGAGACGATTTCCACGTGGTTCCTTCAAGCGGTCGGGGCACGCGGCGCGTGGTTGCAGTGCACGCGGTAAAGTCCACTCCTTGTCCACTTCGCAGCGCGGCGCATGGGACCCAGTACCTTGTCCGCTTCACGACTGCCATCCAGCCGGTTTGCAAACCGAAGACGCTGCGGGATGCCGGACCAGTCCAATGGTTCAACGGCGCAACGAAGGTCGCCGGCTGGCGAGCCTGCCGACGCCGGTGACATTTCGAAGCCTGAACGGTCAGTGCCGCTGGGACTCAGGCCCACGCCGACTCGAATTTTCCCGAGTCAACCGACGGCCGCTTCCGGGCGAAGTCAATCACGACGGGAACGGCAAGGGTTGGCGCCAACCGGACACGCCCCTCTGATCAGACCGACGCCCCTTCTGCTGAATCCCCACTCGTTCGGTCTTTCCCCTCGACTTCCCAATGAAACCGAGCATTGCTGCTCGTGCGTCTCGTGCAGGCGCGCAGGCCGCCTGGTCCTCAGGATCCCGCGGCTCGGGTCAGTGCAGCGGCAGGATCCTCCGGCCACGCAGCAAGGAGACCCGAGATGACCAAAAGCAGTACGTCCCGCAAGACGAAGTCAGTAGCCGTCAGGCTCCTCTTGCGCCGGGAACGCGGCGCGACAATCGATGAGATCATGCAGGCCACCGGCTGGAAGCCGCACAGCTGCCGGGCATTCCTGACCGGCGTTCGCAAGTCCGACGGCGACCTGACCAGGCAGGAGCGATCCGATGGCAAGACGGCCTATCGGATCGGACGGGGTTGCTTCGTCATGACCAGCCTCACGCTGGAGCACCTCAAGGCCATGTCGCCCGCGCAATTGCGGGCGGCATGGCGTGAGCAATATCGTTCCCCCGCTCCGGACATCGGACCCGACCTGCTGCGCCGCGGCGTCGCGTACAAGATACAGGAGCGCCGGTACGGCAAGCTCGCATTCTTCACCCGGCGCGAACTCGACAGGATCGTCACGCGGCTGGAGCAGGACGGCGAGGCAGGCAACCTCAGCCCTCCTAAACTCAAGCCGGGGACCCGATTGATCCGCAGCTGGCATGGCACGGTGCACCAGGTACTGGTCCTTGCCGACGGGTTCGAACATGAAGGTCGATCGTACCGCAGCCTCAGCCAGATCGCCCGTGCGATCACCGGAGCGCACTGGTCGGGACCCCGCTTTTTCGGTCTGGTGAAGACCGATGGCTGAACGAAAGCGCTGTGCCATTTATACAAGGAAGTCGACCGAGGAAGGTCTGGAGCAGGATTTCAACAGCCTCGACGCGCAACGCGAAGCCTGTGCCGCGTATATCCTGAGCCAGGCCGGCGAAGGGTGGGAAGCAATTGCCGAACACTATGACGATGGCGGCTGGTCCGGCGGTAACATCGACCGGCCTGCCCTCAGCCAGTTGCTCGGCGATGTCGAAGCCGGCAAAGTCGATGTGATCGCCGTCTACAAGGTCGACCGGCTGACCCGGAGTCTGGCCGACTTTGCCAAGATCGTCGAGAAGCTCGATGCGCGCGGCGCGTCCTTTGTCAGCGTGACGCAAGCCTTTAACACGACCAGCAGCATGGGGCGGCTGACACTCAATGTCCTCCTCTCCTTCGCCCAGTTCGAACGCGAGGTCACCAGCGAGCGCATCCGCGACAAGGTCGCGGCGTCGAAGAATAAAGGCATGTGGATGGGCGGGGCCGTTCCCCACGGTTATCGTGTGGAGCAGCGCAAGCCGCTGATCGAACCGGCCGAAGCCGAAGCCGTGCGCCACATCTTCGAGCGCTATCTGGAATTGAGGTCGATCCCCATGCTCGTCGACGAGCTGGCCCGCGATGGATATCGCACCCGCAGGCGGGTTCTGACTGACGGGCGTGTCATCGGCAATGTCTGCTTCGGTCGGGGTGCGCTGGGCCTGATGCTCAAAAACCCCATCTACATCGGCAAGATCCGTCACAAGGACCTGGTCCATGATGGCGAGCACGAAGCCATCATCGACAGAGCCACATTCGACGCCGTTCAGGAAACCCTGAAGCGCAACAATCATGAGAAGGTCGTGGGCAAGAGGACGGGCCGGCCCAGCCTTTTGACCGGCATGCTGACCGATCCCGATGGAAAGCCGATGTCCGCTAGTCGCGGCAAGAAGGGCGCGAAGACCTATTGCTATTACGTCACTCGAATCGGTCCCTGCGAAGACCGCGACAAGGTCTGGCGCTTCCCGACCGGTGAGATCGATCCCATCGTCGTCGAGGCGATCGCCCGCCGGCTCGAGCAACCGACATCCGCCGACACAGCCGATCCGGCCGAGTGGACCAGCCGCAGCGAGGCAAACCTTGGGATGGCGGAAATGCTGCGCGATGGCTCCACGATCGAGCAGCGCGAAGTGCTGCTGAAGCTGCAGACCGGCGTTCAGCTGAAAAGCGACTTGGTGGACGTCACCTTCACTTGCCCCGCTGATCCTGCGCCCACAGCAATCAGCGTCGCAGCGACTCTCGTTCGCCGAGGGCACGAGATGAAGATCGCTGTAGCTCCCGACGACAGATCGCCAGCAACATCGCCCTGGTGGTGAACGGCCTCAGGCTCGACGGCGAGAACGCCCTCGACATCGAGCCGCTGTCGCCGCTCAACGCCGCCGGCCAGGCGGTCACGAATCTCTTCGGCAGCGAGCTCGAGGATCCGCCGATGATCCTCTTCAGCGGCGGCCTGCTCTGCGACGGCTCCGGCACCTTCCCGGCCGGCACCGGCGTCGCCAAGGTGAAGAGCATCACCTTC
>Ga0207706_10006503_pt1 | contig 10843 bp, 10 predicted proteins | sample KBSC53metaG_FD_184318 | JGI IMG/M metagenome (GOLD analysis project Ga0207706, IMG submission 184318) | Corn rhizosphere microbial communities from Kellogg Biological Station, Michigan, USA - KBS C5-3 metaG (SPAdes) (version 2) | ecosystem: Host-associated > Plants > Roots > Rhizosphere > Soil ... | reverse complement strand
ACCAGGGTAGCCGGGTGGTGCTCGACTTCAACTACGCCTACAACCCGTCGTGCGCCTACAACAGCCGCTGGGCGTGCCCGCTGGCCCCGCCCGAGAACCACCTCGACGGGGCGGTCCGGGCCGGGGAGCTGGCCTACCCCGACCCGGCCTGATCCCGCCGGCGGCGGCTGGCGGCTACTCGAGCTCGCCGGACAGCTTGCGGGCGCAGTCCTCGCGGGCGGCCGCGCCGACGGCGCTGTCCATGCAGCGCCCGAAGTCGTTGAAGTCGGTGACGTGGGTCGCGAACCAGGTGCCGATGCTGATCGTGAAGAAGACCCCGAGCAGCAGGGCGATGCCGCCGGTGACGAGCCCGGCCACGGCCTGGCCGCGGTTGTCGGCCTCGCCCCGGTTGGCCCGCAAGAGGCCGAGGATGCCGAACAGCACCGCCAGCAGGCCGAGGAACGCGCCGAGGGGCGAGAACAGCAGGAGCAGCACCAGGGTGAGCGCGACCACGCCGATGACCAGCGCGGCCGTGCCCATGCCGTTACGACGGGACGGGGCCGCCGGGTAGCCCGGGGCCGGGTAGCTCCCGGCCGGGCCCTGACCGGGCGGGGGAGGGTAGGGGGGACGGTCCGCGGGGGTGTCGGTCATGTGACCTCCAGAAGGTGCTCGGGGCGGCCGCACACTACTCCACCGGCCGACCCATGGGAACGGGGTTGCCAGTTCAGCGGATGGGGTGGACCTGGTAGCCGAGACGCTCCAGGTCGGCGACGATCTCGCCGGAGTGGATGGCGTTGCGGGTCTCGAGGGTGAGGCGGATCTCGACCTTGTCCAGGTCCAGGTCCAGGCCCGAGCGGTGGTGCTCGACCGAGAGCACGTTCAGGCCGAGGCGGGCCACCTCGGCGGTCAGGGCGGCCAGGTTGCCCGGGGTGTCGTCGACGATCACCCGCAGGGCCACGTACCGGCCGGCCGCGGACAGGCCGTGGTCGATCACCTTGGTCAGCAGGAGCGGGTCGACGTTGCCGCCCGACAGCAGGACCGCCACCGGCCCGTCGCCTCCGACCCGGCCGCCCAGCACGGCCGCCAGGGCGGTCGCGCCCGACGGCTCGACCACCGCCTTGGCCCGCTCCAGCAGCAGCAGCAGGGCCTGGCTGATCTCCTCCTCGGTGACCAGCACGACGTCGTCCACGTGGGCCTGGACGTGGGCCAGGGTGAGCGGCGACGGCGACTTGAGGGCGATCCCGTCGGCCATGGTGTGCAGCCGCTCAAGGCGGACGCAGCGGCCGGCCTCCAGCGAGGAGGCCATGGTCGGGGCCCCGGCGGCCTCGACCCCGACCACGCGGACGTCGGGCCGGACCGCGGCCAGGGCGGCGGCGATCCCGGAGATCAGCCCGCCGCCGCCGATGGGCACGACCACCGTGGTCGCCTCGGGCGCCTCCTCGGCGAGCTCCAGCCCGATCGTGCCCTGGCCGGCGATGATCAGCGGGTCGTCGAAGGGTGGCACCAGCACCGCCCCCTCGGCGTCGCCGAGGGCCCTGGCGCTGGCGATGCAGTCGTCAACGGCCTGGCCGCTCATGCGCACGGTGGCCCCGTAGTTCCGGGTCGCCTCGACCTTGGGCAGGGGCGCGTTCACGGGCATGAAGATGGTCGCCGGATGGCCGGTGAGCTTGGCCGCCAGGGCCACCCCCTGGGCGTGGTTGCCGGCCGACCCGGCCACCACCGGCGTGCCCGGAGGCAGCCGCGAGATCCGGTTGTAGGCCCCGCGGATCTTGAACGACCCGGTGCGCTGGCGGTGCTCCGGCTTGAGGATGACCGGCCGGCCGGCCAGCGTGCTCAGGGTCTCGGAGCGGTCGACCGGCGTCTCGCGGATCACGCCGGTGACCCGCTCCCGGGCCGCGCGGATGTCGTCGATGGTGACCAGGCGCTGGTCACCACCCAACGGCGGGTGCTCCACGACAGGCGTGCCCATTGCCAGAGAAGATACCCTTCCTGTAGGGCCGGGCGAAGGAGGACCACATGGCGAAGACCAAGGCAGCCAGCCCACGCGAGGCGCTCGAGGCCGACGAGACCGCGAGCGCCAAGCTCGGGAAGAAGCGCTACGAGGAGGAGCTGGCCCGGCTCCAGCTTGAGCTGATCAAGCTCCAGGAGTGGATCAAGCACTCCGGGCTCCGGGTGGTGGTGATCTTCGAGGGCCGCGACGCCGCCGGTAAGGGTGGAACGATCAAGCGGATCACCGAGAGCCTGAACCCGCGGATCTGCCGGGTGGTGGCCCTGGCCGCCCCGACCGAGCGCGAGCGCACCCAGTGGTACTTCCAGCGCTATGTCTCCCACCTGCCGGCGGCCGGCGAGATCGTCCTGTTCGACCGCAGCTGGTACAACCGGGCCGGGGTCGAGCGGGTCATGGGCTTCTGCACCGAGGACGAGTACCAGGAGTTCCTCCGCGCCTGCCCCGAGTTCGAGCGCATGCTCCTGCGCTCGGGGATCGTCCTGATCAAGTACTGGTTCTCGGTGTCGGACGCCGAGCAGGAGCGCCGGTTCCAGCGCCGCATCGCCGACCCGACCCGCCGCTGGAAGCTCAGCCCCATGGACCTCAAGTCGCGCGAGATGTGGGTGGAGTACTCCCGGGCCAAGGACAGCATGTTCCACTACACCGACACCAAGCAGTCGCCCTGGTGGGTGGTGGAGGCCGACGACAAGCGCCGGGCCCGGCTCAACTGCATCAGCCACCTGCTCGAGCAGGTCTCCTACGGCGACCTGACCCCCGAGCCGATCAAGCTGCCGCCCCGCCGCGACGACCTCGGGTACGTCCGGCCGCCCATGACCGACCAGACCTTCGTGCCCAACCGCTTCGCCTGAGAGGCCGCCCGTGGCATCCATCGCGATCGGCGCCGACGAGGCCGGCGCCCCCCTCAAGGAGCGCCTGGCCGCCTACCTCCGCCAGCGGGGCTTCCAGGTCGCGGACTACGGCAACGGCGACGGCCTCGACTACCCCGACGTGGCCGCCGAGGTCGCCGAGGCCGTGGCCCGGGGCGAGCACGACCGCGCCCTGCTCGTCTGCGGCACCGGCCTCGGCATGGCCATCGCCGCCAACAAGGTCCCCGGCGTCCGCGCCGCCACCGCCCATGACCCCTACTCCGCCGAACGGGCCCGCAAGTCCAACAACGCCCAGGTCCTGACCATGGGCGCCCGCGTGATCGCCCCCGAAGCCGCCGAGAAGGTCCTGGACCACTGGCTCACCGCCGAGTTCGAGCCCGGCCCCTCCTCCCCCAAGGTCGCCAAGCTGGAGGCCCTGGACGACCGCTACCGCCCCGCCGGCACCTGAGCCCGGAGCAGGCCGTAGGCGATGCCGTCGGCGAGGGCCTCCCAGGAGGCGGTGACGATGTCGTCGGAGACGCCGACGGTGGTCCATTCGGCGTCGGGGTCGGCGGAGGTGATCAGGACCCGGGTGACGGCGCGGGTGCCGGCGCGGCCGTCGAGGATGCGGACCTTGAAGTCGACCAGGCTGACGTCCTTGAGCTCGGGATGGCGGGGGGTCAGGGCGCGGCGTAGGGCCTGGTCGAGGGCGTGGACGGGGCCGACGCCCTCCCCGACGGCCAGGACCCGCTCGCCGTCGACGAGGAGGCGGACGGTGGCCTCGGACACGTCGCTGCCGTCCTCCTTGCGCTCGACCATGACCCGGTAGCCCTCCAGGGTGAACGGCGGGTCGAAGGTGCCGCTCTCGCGGCGGACCAGCAGCTCGAAGGAGGCGTCGGCGACCTCGAAGGCGTAGCCGCGGTGCTCCAGCTCCTTGACCCGGTCGAGGACCCTCGTCCCGAGCGCGGGGTCGGCGGCCAGGTCGAGGCCGAGCTCACCCGCCTTGGCGAGCACGTTGGAGCGGCCGGCGAGCTCCGACACCAGGACCCGGGCCTTGTTGCCGACCCGGCCGGGGTCGACGTGGCTGTAGGCGTCGGCCCGGCGGGCGATGGCCGAGGCGTGCAACCCGGCCTTGGTGGCGAACGCGGCCGCGCCGACATAGGGCTGGCGGTGGTCGGGCGGGAGGTTGGCCAGCTCGGCGATGGCGTGGGCGGTGGTGGTGAGGGCGGCCAGCCGGTCCTGGGGCAGCAGCTGGAGGCCCCGCTTGAGCTCGAGGCCGGCGACGATGGCGAACAGGTCGGCGTTGCCGCAGCGCTCGCCGTAGCCGTTGGCCGCGCCCTGGACGTGGCGGGCGCCGGCCTCCACCGCGACCAGCGAGTTGGCCACCGCGCAGGCCGAGTCGTCGTGGAAGTGGACCCCGACCCGGATCCCGGCCGGCAGGGCCGCGGTGACCTCGCGGACGACCCGGGCGACGCCGGTCGGCAGGCTGCCGCCGTTGGTGTCGCAGAGCACGACGGTGTCGGCCCCGGCGGCGGCGGCCGCCTGGACGACGGCCAGGGCGTAGGCCGGGTCGGCGGCGTAGCCGTCGAAGAAGTGCTCGGCGTCGAAGGTGGCCCGCCGTCCCGCCGCCACCAGGTGGGCGATGGAGTCGCCGACCATGGCCAGGTTCTCGTCAAGGGTGGTCCGCAGGGCCTCGGTGACGTGCAGGTCCCAGGACTTGCCGACCAGGGTGACGATCGGGGCCTTGGAGTCCAGCAGCGCGTTGAGGTTGGGGTCGTCGTCGACCCCACGGCGGGGCCGGCGGGTGGCCCCGAAGGCGGCCAGGGTGGCGTGGCGCCAGGGCAGCTCGGCGGCCCTGGCGAAGTACTCGGCGTCCTTGGGGTTGGACCCGGGCCAGCCGCCCTCGATGACGTCGACGCCGAGGTCGTCGAGCAGGCGGGTCACCCGCAGCTTGTCGGCCACGGTGAACTGGAGGCCGACCTGCTGCGACCCGTCGCGCAGGGTGGTGTCGTAGGTCTCTACGTGCTCGTGCTCGGGCATGCTGGTCAACGGGGGGACTCCTGACTGCTGGCTGGGAGCTAGGCGACGGGTTCGAGCCAGTCGCGATAGCGCTCGTCGCGGCCGGTGGTCGCGGCCGAGAAGATCTCCTGCAGCCGGCGGGTAATCGGGCCCGGGTCGCCGAGGACCCGGTCGTCCACCTCCCGGATGGGCACGACCTCGGCGGCCGTGCCGGTGAAGAAGGCCTCGTCGGCCAGGTACAGGTCGGTGCGGACCAGGTCGGTCTCGCGCACCGGGATGCCCTCGCCCTCGGCGATGGTGAGAATGCTGTCGCGGGTCAGCCCGGCCAGGCAGCCCGCGGCCAGCGGCGGGGTGAGGAGCACGCCGTCGCGGACGGCGAAGACGTTCTCGCCCGACCCGTCGGTCACGTACCCGTTGGGGTTGAGCAGGATGCCCTCGTCGTAGCCGGCCTTGACCGCCTCGGCCTTGGCCAGCGAGGAGTTGATGTACTGGCCGGTGGCCTTGGCCGCGGGCGGGATGATGTTGGGGTCGAGGCGCCGCCAGGAGCTGACCTTGGCCCGGACCCCGGTCCCGAACGCCTCCTCGCCCAGGTAGGCGCCCCAGGGCCAGCAGGCGATGACCATGCTGACCGGGGAGGTGAGCGGGTTGAGGCCGATCTCGCCGTAGCCGAGGAACACCAGCGGCCGGATGTAGCAGGCCGGCAGGTTGTTCATGGCGACCAGGTCCTTGGTGACCTTGACGGCCCCTTCGAGCGAGACCGGCGGCTCCATGTGGTAGATCTTGGCGCTCCGGTACAGCCTTTTCATGTGGTCGGTGAGCCGGAACACGGCCGGGCCGGCGTCGGTCGCATAGGCGCGGATGCCCTCGAACACCCCCCAGCCGTAGTGGAGCGACGGGGTCAGCACATGGACCCGGGCCTCGTCCCAGTCGACGTACTCCCCGTCCATCCAGATCTTGCCGCTTGGTGTGATTGGCATCGTCGCCCTCCTCTTAGTCTGGAGACCCGCCGCCCGCGACGGCGGTGGCGATCCGGTCCCCGAGCGCCTGGGTCGAGTATCCCGCAGCCCCTGGCAGGGCCGCTACAGCCCCGGCCTCGAGCGCGGCCGCGGCGCCTCGCTCCCCCAGGTGGTCGAGGAGCAGGGAGGCCGACAGGACGGCGGCCACCGGGTTGGCCCGGCCGGTGCCGGCGATGTCGGGCGCCGACCCGTGGACCGGTTCGAACAGCGAGGGGGACGAGTCCGGGTTCAGGTTCGCGCTGGCGGCGGTGCCGAGGCCGCCGGCGATGGCCGCGCCCAGGTCGGTGAGGATGTCGCCGAACAGGTTGTCGGTGACCATCACGTCGAACCGGCCCGGGTCGCTGACCAGGTACAGGCAGGCGGCGTCGGCGTGGACGTAGTCGAGGGCGACCCCGGTCTCGGTGGCCACCGCCCTGGCCGCCCGCTGCCAGAGGTCGCCGGCGTGCACGAGCACGTTGGTCTTGTGGACCAAGGTCAGCCGCCCGGCCCGCTGGCGGGCCTTGGCGGCGGCGAACCGCAGGCAGCGCTCGACCCCGGCCCTGGTCTCGATCGAGGTCTCGGTGGCGGCCTCGGCCGGGCCGCCCCGGTGGACGGTCCCGCCGGCGCCGACGTACACGCCCTCGGTGTTCTCCCGCACCACCAGCAGGTCGATGTCGTCCGGCTTGACGTCGGCCAGCGGCGACGACACCCCCGGGTACAGCTTGACCGGCCGCAAGTTCACGTAGAGGTCGAGCTCGAAGCGGAGCCGCAGCAGCAGGCCCCGCTCCAGCACTCCCGGGGGCACGTCGGGCCGGCCGACGGCCCCGAGCAGGATGGCGTCGACCTCGCGCAGCTCGGCGAGCACGGCGTCGGGCAGGACCTCGCCGGTGCGCAGGTAGCGGTCGGCCCCGAGGTCGTAGTCGACCCAGTCGAGGCCGAAGCCGAAGCGCGCCCCGGCCGCCTCGGCGGCCTTGCGCGCCTCGGCCACGACCTCCGGCCCGATCCCGTCCCCAGCAAGGACGGCCACTCTAAATCCTCTAGGCACCGGGGCACCCCCTTGGGGTTCCCCGGACCCCTCCGGCCTCGGAGTCGTCAACTAGGCCTCCGTGCCGAACACGCGGCCGAGGGCGACCCGGCCCTCGGCCTCCTCGGCCGGCGGCTCGGGGGCCACCGAGGAGGGGGCCACCTCGGCCTCGACGTTGACGCCGAAGACCCGGGCCATGGCGGCGTGCGCCTCCTCGGGATGAGCCTGTTGCCTGGGTCCCCTGGTCATGCCGGCACGTCCTTCCGTTCGGTGCTGCGGGAGAGCTTGTTCACGGCCTGCAGGTAGGCGCGCGCCGAGGCCTCGACCACGTCGGTGGCCACGCCGCGCCCGGTTACCCGGACGCCCTCGAACTCCACCTGCACGGTCACGTCCCCGAGGGCGTCGGTGCCGCCGGTGACCGCCGACACGTGGAACTCGACCAGCCTGGCGTCGACCCCGACCGCCTTGGCGATGGCGGCACAGGCGGCGTCGACCATGCCGTCGCCGATGGCCGACTCCTCCACCACCCCGGCGTCGTGGCTGAGCCGCACGGTGGCCGTCGGCGACATCACCGTCCCGCCGGCCACCTGGAGCCCGACGAACCGGTAGGCGGCGTCGTCGGCCAGGACCTCGCCGGCGACCAGCGCCTCCAGGTCGACGTCGGTGATGCGGGGCTTGCGGTCGGCCAGCTCCTTGAACCGGGTGAAGGCCTTGTCCAGCTCCTCGCGGCCCAGGTCGAAGCCCAGCTTGCGGAGGGCGTCGGCCACGGCGTGGCGGCCCGAGTGCTTGCCGAGCACGATCCGCGACCCGGCGTAGCCCAGCTCGACCGGGTCCATGTGCTCGTAGGTGGTCCGCTCCATCAGCACGCCGTGCTGGTGGATGCCGGACTCGTGCGCGAAGGCGTTGGCCCCGACGATCGCCTTGTTGGGCTGGATCGGGTAGCCGGTGAGCAGGCTGACCAGCCGGGAGGTGCGGGCGATCTCGCGGGTGTTGACCTCGGTCTGCACCCCCAGGGTGGACTGGTGGGTGCGCAGGGCCATCACCACCTCCTCCATCGAGCAGTTGCCGGCCCGCTCGCCGATGCCGTTGACCGCCACCTCGACCTGGCGGGCCCCGGCCTGCACGGCCGAGATGGAGGAGGCGACCGAGACGCCCAGGTCGTCGTGGCAGTGGACGCTCCAGATGGCCCGGTCGGCGCCCGGGGTCTCGGCGATCAGCCATTCGACCAGCTCGGCGAAGGCGTCGGGCAGCATGTAGCCGACCGTGTCGGGCACGTTGCAGGTGGTCGCCCCGGCCGAGATGGCGGCCGCGTAGACCTGCTTGAGGAACTCGGGGTCGGAGCGGGTGGCGTCCTCGGCCGAGAACTCGACGTCGTCGGTGTAGCCCTTGGCCCTGGCCACCGCCCCCTCGGCCGCGGCCAGGACCTCGGCCGGGGTCATGCGCAGCTTGTGCTCCATGTGGATGGAGCTGGTGGCGATGAAGGTGTGCAGCCGGGCCCGGCCGGCCGGGGCCAGGGCCTCGGCGGCCCGGTCGACGTCGCCGGGGGCGGTCCTGGCCAGGGCGGCGATGGTGGCCCCCTTGACCCGCTCGGCCACGGCCCGGACGGCCTCGAAGTCGCCGACCGAGGCCTGGGGGAACCCGGCCTCGATGACGTCGACGCCCAGGCGGGCCAGCTGCTCGGCGATCTCTACCTTGGCCTTGGCGTTGAGGTTGATCCCGGGGGCCTGCTCCCCGTCGCGCAGGGTGGTGTCAAAGACGATGATCTGCTCGGCCACGGCCGGCGACCTCCTTGTGGGCTCCGCTTGCCTTCCGTTTCCTCCTGCCCGCCTCGAGGCTCTCCGTGGGGCGGCCGGCGTAGGCCGCCCCACGGCAGCGGAGGATCAGAAGCAGCGGCGCTCCGGAGATCGTCCGGGTCATGCGCCTGCTCCCGTCTGGGTGAGCTGGATGAAGGTCGCCTCGTGGGCGCCGACCTCCCGCTCCACCCGGTCGAGCACGCCGGCGGGGATGCCGGCGTCGACGGTCAGCGCCATCAGGGCCTCGCCGCCCTGCTTGCGCCGGCCAACCTGCATCTGGGCGATGTTGACGCCGCTCTCCCCCAGCAGCGTCCCGACCCGGCCGATCACGCCCGGGCGGTCCTCGTAGAACATGAACGCCATGTGCCTTGCCGGGGCCATGTCGACGGCGATGCCGTTGATCGCCACCAGCCGCTCGTTGTCGCGCGGACCGACGGTGGTGCCGGCAACCCCGACGGGGCCCCGGGACCCCTCGCCGGACAGGGTGATCAGGTTGACCCAGTCGCGGCTGTGCCGGGTCTTGGACTCGGTGACCTCGATGCCGCGCTCGGCCGCCAGCAGGGGCGCGTTCACGAAGGTGACCGGCTCGTGGCAGATGGGGCCGAGCATGCCCTTGAGGGCGGCCAGGGTCAGCACCCTGGTGTCCTGCTCGACCAGGGCCCCGACGTAGTCGATCTCGAGCCGGCCCCCGCCGATGGCGCTGGTCCGCCCGCCGGGGCCGCCGCCGGCCAGGGCCACGTACAGCTGCCCCAGCTTCTCGACCAGCCCCACGAACGGGCGCAGGGCGTCGGGCACCGGGCCGGCGTCGACGTTGACCGCGTTGGGCACGAACTGGCCGGCCAGGGCGAGCAGGAGCTGCTCGGCGATGGTGATGCCGGCCTTGTCCTGGGCTTCCGCCGTGGAGGCGCCCAGGTGGGGGGTGACCACCACGTTGTCCAGCTCGAACAGGGGGCTCTGGGTGGTCGGCTCCTCGGCGAACACGTCGAGGGCGGCCCCGGCCAGCTGGCGGTCGCCGACCGCCTTGGCCAGGGCGGCCTCGTCCACGATCCCGCCCCTGGCCGTGTTGACCAGGCGGGCCCCGCGCTTGGTGGCGGCCAGCTCGGCCTCGCCGATCAGGCCGGTCGTCTCCGGTGTCTTGGGCAGGTGGATGGTGATGATGTCGGCCCGCCCCAGGACCTCGGCCAGGCTGGCCAGCTCGACCCCCATGTGGGCGGCCCGCTCGCGGCTCACGAACGGGTCGTAGGCCAGCAGCCGCATGCCGAAGGCGTTGCAGCGCTGGGCGACCAGGGCCCCGACCCGGCCGAGACCGACGATGCCGAGGGTCTTGCCGTAGAGCTCGGCCCCCTGGAAGCGGTTCCGCTCCCAGTGGCCCTCGCGCAGGGCGGCGTGGGCCTGGGGGATGTTGCGGGCCTGGGCCAGGATCAGGGCCACGGTGTGCTCGGCGGCCGAGATCACGTTCGACTGGGGCGCGTTGACGACCATGATCCCGAGCCGGGTGGCCGCGGCCAGGTCGACATTGTCCAGGCCGATGCCGGCCCGGCCGACGACCTTGAGGTCGCGGCCGGTCTCCAGCACCTCGGCGTCGACCCGGGTGGCCGATCGGACCACCAGGGCGTCCACCCCCACGACGGCGCTGAGCAGCTCCTCGTGGGTCATGGCCGTCCGCGCGTCCACCTCGTGGGCGCTGCGCAGCAGCTCAATGCCGGCGTCGGCCAGCGGCTCGGCGATCAGGACTCGGGCCATGTTCTCGAAACTACCCCTTGTCCTTGAGCCAGGACATCATCCGGCGCAGGGGCTTCCCAGTCCGCTCGATCGGGTGGTTCGCCCCGGCCTCGCGCATCCGGGTGAAGTTGGGCCGGCCCTGGTCGTCCTCCTCCACCCACTCGCGGGCGAACGAGCCGGACTGGATCTCGGCCAGGATGCGGCCCATCTCGGCCTTGGTGGCGTCGTTGATGATCCGGGGGCCGCGGCTGTAGTCGCCGTACTCGGCGGTGTCCGACACCGAGTAGCGCATGCCGGCCAGGCCGCCCTCGTACATCAGGTCGACGATCAGCTTGAGCTCGTGCAGGCACTCGAAGTAGGCGACCTCGGGCTGGTAGCCGGCCTCGGTGAGCACCTCGAAGCCGTACATCACCAGCTGCGACGCACCGCCGCAGAGCACCGCCTGCTCGCCGAACAGG
>Ga0207706_10006502_pt1 | contig 10844 bp, 7 predicted proteins | sample KBSC53metaG_FD_184318 | JGI IMG/M metagenome (GOLD analysis project Ga0207706, IMG submission 184318) | Corn rhizosphere microbial communities from Kellogg Biological Station, Michigan, USA - KBS C5-3 metaG (SPAdes) (version 2) | ecosystem: Host-associated > Plants > Roots > Rhizosphere > Soil ... | reverse complement strand
ACGGCGCATAGCACGGAACCTCGAAGCCATGGGGCTTGACTGACATGAGGATATCACGCCAGCTTTGCATGTGACGGTGCTGTCAGACAAAGGCGAACCGCTCTCCAGTGGATGCACTTTGGGCGGGAAGGGCAGGGTGTTAACTCGCGAGGAACTGCCACTCAGCCAAGGCGGCCGAGCGTCTTTGTTTGTAAATCTGTCGATCGACGAGATGGCGCTCCAGGGCGAAGTGATTGTGAAAGTGGGCGTGGACGGATGCAAATTTCTGTAGGGATCTCATCTGCCGGAACCTGAGCATAGCCCGCTCCCGTCGTCGGAAGGAGAGATGGCTGTTTTCAACCCGATTGTTCAGCCACTGACCTGTTTCCTGCTGCTCGATATTGCCCAGGTCACGCATCGCCGCTGGATAGGATCGGAGTCCGTCGGTTGCGATTTTTGCTGGTGATCCGTGCCGTTTCAATGCCTTCTTCATGAAGGCCAAAGCTGCCTTTTTATCCCGCTTCTTCGTAACGTAGCTCTCCAGAATTTCGCCTTCGTGATCGACGGCGCGCCAGAGGTAAACCATCTTACCGTTGATCTTCACGTACATCTCATCAAGGTGCCAGCGCCAGTGGCGAAAGCTGCACATCCTGTTGATCCGCTGGCGTCGGATCTCGCTGGCCAATAGCGGGCCGAACCGGTTCCACCACAGCCGCACCGTTTCGTGGCAGATATCGACGCCGCGCTCGAACAGCAGGTCCTCGACGTTCCGCAGCGACAGCGGGTAACGGACATACATCATCACCACCAACCGGATCACCTCCGGGGAGGATTTGAAATACCGAAACGGATTAACGGCGGGCTTGGTCATGACCCACCATTTACCGAACCCCGGTTTGCTTTGACAGCACCGCGCCGCCATGCGAACTTTGCGGGCAACCTTCCCCCACGGCGGCTTTTTCGATAGCCAAACCCCTCGGCTCCATTGGGCGAGCGTGCAAATTATGGCACTGGACGACGATGTGGTGCACCGCCCGCTAAAGAGAGGAACAGGGTCAATCCTTGTGATGGAGGACAACGGAACGAAGGCGACCTATGCCGCCTTTCTGAGCTATAATCATAGGGACGTTGCGTGGGCGCGTCCGTTGCAGCGGCGACTGGAATCCTATCGCTTTCCAGGCAGGACGGTCCGTTCGGATGGTAAGCGCAAATTGGGGCCGATCTTTCGCGACCGCGATGAATTGCCCGCAACGGCCGACCTGTCGGAGGCCGTCAAGCAGGCGCTGTCAAAGTCCGCAGCATTGCTGGTCCTGTGCTCACCCAATTCAGCGGCGTCGCCATGGGTGGACAAGGAAATTCGCCTGTTCCGGGCCCTCCATCCCGATCGGCCGATCCTGGCGGCGATCATTGATGGCGAACCGACGGATGCCTTCCCGCCGGCGCTGAGGGATGGGGTCGAACCGCTTGCGGCCGACCTTCGGCGGGAGGGCGATGGCGTCCGGCTCGGCACCTTGAAGATCATTGCCGGGCTGGCTGGGATCGGTCTGGACCGGCTGGTGCAGCGCGACGCGCAAAGGCGCATCCGGCGCGTGATGGCTGTCACGCTGGCTCTGTTGCTGATCATGCTAGCTTTCGTCGCGCTGTCGGTTGCGGCTTTGCAGGCGCAGCGAGAAGCCGAGCGGCAACGCGCCGAAGCAGAAGGGATCATCGAATTCATGCTGACCGATTTGCGGGAACGTCTGCGTAGCGTCGGTCGCCTGGATGCCCTCTCTGTCGTCAACGACCGGGCAATGAACTATTATCGCGATCAGGGAAATCTCGACGATCTGCCGGACGACAGTCTGGAAAGGCGTGCGCGTATCCTTCAGGCCATGGGGGAGGATGACATTGCCCGCGGCAGCCTGCCTGCTGCACGGCGCAAGTTCGAAGAAGCGCATCGCACGACAACCGCACTGCTGAACGACGATCCGGAACGGCCCGAATGGATCTTCGTCCACGCGCAGAGCGAATTCTGGATCGGGCAGGTCGATCAGCTGTCCGGGCAGCCCGATAGGGCGCTCAACCATTATTGGGCCTATCTGCATTGGGCCCGTCAGCTTTTGCAGCATCAACCCCATGCCGCGCGCAGCTTTACGGAAGTGGGTTATGCGCTCAGCAATATCGCCTCAGTCCAATCGGAGGCGAAGAACGACCATGCCGATGCGATCCGGAATTATGAAAAGTCGCTTTACTGGTTCCAGCGAGCGCAGCAGGCCGACCCACGATCTCTCACCATTCGCAAGGAGGTGGCCGAACGCCACGCGCGGCTGGCCGACGTGCAGTATGACCGTCGTGATTTCCAGGCCGCGGCCCAGCATCGGCTGGAGCAATTAAGGCTGCTCGAGCCGCTGCGGCGGGAAGACCCGCAAAATGGCGACATTGCCTATGATACTCTGGTGGCGACTCGTTCCCTCGCGCGAATTGCGTTCGAAACCGGAGAGACGGCCAAGGCGGTCAGGCTGATTCAGGATGCGCAAATCCAGTCTTCGGCGCTCCGCCGGCGCGACCCGCAAAACCAGAACTGGTTCGAACAGCATCTGCGGCTGCTGATGGATGCGGCAGAGGTGGCGAGGGCGCGCCACCAGGGAGCAGAGGTCCATCGCCTCGTCGGCCAGGCCCGTCGGATCATGCACGACGCAAGCCCGAATGCCGCGGCAGATCCGGCATTTCGGATTACGTCGATCAAGCGTCTGGATGCTATAGCGCAGGCCGATAACAGGGCTTTGGCAAAGGGGGATTGAATGCTGCCTTACGGAAACAGTGTCAGGACCGTTGGACCCGGCGACGAGATCGACCATGTCACCTTGCTCTACATTCGCGTGCGGGAAGGCGTATGGAATGTGAGTCGCTGGTTCGCGACGATTTGCGAACGGGGGCTACAGGCCACCGAGGCGCGCCTGCTGAAGCTGGCGCAGTCGAGCGATCCCGCGCACCATGCCGAATTCAGGGGCTACGGATTCGAGAATATCGAGTTCATCGAATATATGTGCTTCTTCACCATCATCCTGGATGCGCCCGGCTACAGCTTCCATGATGGGAAGGATACCGATCCACTCTGGTTCCTGGAGAAGAAGGAGAATAGCTCGCTGGCTCCGCCGCCCGCCCCGGTGGCGCCCAACCGCAGCTTCTTCGACCTGGAGATGATTGAGATTGGCGGCTATCCGGCGCTGCGGTGCCGTAACTATATGTGCAACGGCTATACGGGCGAACCGCTGAAGGAAGGGGAGGAGCAGGGCTTCATCTTCAACCTGTATATTCGCGGTCGCTATGAACATGGCGGCGATGGCGGCGTTGTCCTGGCAATCGATCCGGACGGCGTCAGCAAAGGGCCGCGCAAATAGCGCAGCGGGCGAATTCGGTGGCGGCGAACAGGCGCTTATGGGACAAGGCTGGCAATGATCAGGCCGCAGCTTAACAGCATTACGCGACTGGCGCGGGCGGGCGCGCTGGAACAAGCCTGGGCAACGTTTCATGCCGCCGGCCTGTCGCCACAGTCGGACGATCCGGATGTCCTGACGGTCTACGGGCGCCTTCTCAAGGATCGCGCGGCGGCGGAAAGCGGCACCGTGCGGGAAGATCTGCTGAACCGCGCGATCACCGCTTATGAGCGTGCTTCGGCTCTTTCGCGCGCGACCTATCCATTAATCAACGCGGCGACGCTCGCTTTTCTTGCCGGACGAGGCGAGGCGGCGACAACGTTGGCTCATGCCGTAATGGCGCTGCTCGATGATCCGCTGCGCGCCGCCGAGACGCCTTATTGGATTGATGCGACGCGCGCCGAAGCGCTGTTGCTGCTGGGCCGGACTCGGGATGCCGAACGGATGCTGAGGCGAGCGATCGGACATCAGCCCGAAGCATGGGAAGATCATGCCTCTACGCTGCGGCAGTTCGCCATGATCCTGGCCGAGGCGGGGCAGCCCGTCGACTGGCTGGACCGTCATCGCCCGGCCTCGCCGCTCTATTTCGAAGGCATATTGGGCCTTGCCACGGATGATGACCGGGCGGCCGAGGCGGTTGCCGGGGCGGTGGATGCATTGGCACCTTCCATGGTGGTCGGTGCGCTGGCGGCCGGGACCGACATATTGGTGGCAGAAGCCGCCGTCGTCGCGGGCCGACAACTGCATGTCGTTCTGCCCTGTCCGGCTGAACTGTTCCGGACCACCTCGGTCGAGCCCTTCGGACCTAGCTGGGCCGATCGGTTCGATGCGCTGCTGGAGCAGGCAGTCGCGGTGAAGGAAATGGATGATTGGCAGCCGCTCAGCGATGCGTCCGTCGAGGTGTCGAGGCAGGCCGCCATGGGACTTGCCTTGTGCGAGGCAAAGCGCCTGCAATCTTCGGCCCGCGCCTTGCAGATCGTCGGACGGGGCGAGGAGCGCGGGAAGTGCATGGCCCGCTGGGAGGCCCTCGGGCTTCGGCTGGATCGTCTGGAACTCGAACGGAGCGACAGTCGACGGGTCACCCTGTCGACAGAGGCTGAGGCTGCTGCCCTGATCGCGATACCCGAATCTTTGCATTTCTGCTTGAATGGGGACGGCGTGGATCTGGCGAGGCAGGAGGGACAGCGCGCCTATCGTCTGCCTTCCCTCGGCGAAGCTGCTCGTCGGGCTTCCGACTTGCGGAGTGAATATCCTGATGCCCGGCTGGGACTGGATTACCGGGCCGTCTCAGATGCGCGGGCGGGGCGCTGGGATCGCGTGCTCATGGTTGCCGTGGCGGATCTCAAGGGGGCGGTGGTTCTCAGCGAAGCCGCCGCCCTGGCCCTTGCCTTGCATGCGCCGGAGGCAAATGTCCAACCGATGGGCGACATCAGGACGGCGCTGGGCGATCTGACGCTGTATGGCCTGTTTCCTTAATTAGGGCAGAGTCGCTGACTTTCAGCCCGCAACGCTTGGAATGGTGCGAGCGGACCGACGGCTTTTTAAGCAAGTCTTGGTTGGTGTTCTCAGGCTACCAAGTCGGCCAGGAGGCGGGGCGCCAATATGTTGAGCGCCTCATCGGTCCTGCTAACGATACCACGCCGCAACAGGTGTGCGATCGCCCGGGATGTCGTTTCGCGCGTGGTATGAACCGACAATGCAAGCGCCGACAGCACGGGTGGCGGCTCAATCCGGTTAGAGGGGCCGGCCAGGCGCAGCAGTTCGGCGTAGACCCGGCCATAGGCGGTCAAAGTGGTTCGTGCAGCCATACGGTCAAGCATCACATCCAGCTGCCGGGCGAACAGCATGCTCAGGCCATGGGCAATCTCCGCGCTATATCGGGCAAGGTCCACCAGCGTCGCCGTTTCAATACAGAGTAGATGGAGCGAACCTTGGGCGACGATGTCGCTGCGCAACACTGCTGGCACAGGGTAGCTGCCGAAGATTTCGCCGGGACCATGGGAAGCGAGCAACGTCCGTTGACCGTCAGCCGAGTTGATCTGGGCTTGCGCAGCCCCTTCCACGACGACCCAGCAATGATGGGCCAGGTCGCCCTGATGCGCGACGAAGGCCTTATGTGGAAAGACCGCGTCGCGAACGGCAGATGCCAGAGCCTCGGCACCCGCCTGTCCGCACGAGAACACGCTTCTGATAACGGCCAGCCGTTCCGCCTCAAGCAAGCTTTTCCCCCAAAACCCTGTGGGCCAGCGCGGTCGAACCTACCGGCTGATGGCTCTCAAAAAAAGGCCCAGCAGCGCGAAGGCTGCCGGGCCCAAAAGTTTGGAAATCAGGCAAGCCTGAATTCCTCGGGTCGCGGCCCGGACAATAAGCGTCTCTTTCGAGTTTGCGCGTGACGTGCATCACGCTTCACGGGTCGCCGGCCGACCTATCGAACCATCGGTCATCTCCTGTTCCGGCCCTAAGGTGGCGCCATGGCGTCCGATCCTGAAAATCTGAAGAACGCTAAAGGCCAGACCGCTGCCCGTCCTCGGTCAGAACAGCCGGTCGGTCTGCACCTTAAAGCCTGCGTAGACGAACCGTCCGACACCCGAAATCGGGTAGCTCAGTTGACCGATATCCGGCGTCTGGTCGGTCAAATTGTTGACGCCTGCGTAGAACTGAAACCGGTCGTTGACGTCATAGGCAAGGCGAAGGTCGTGTTGCTTGAGTTCCTTGTACCAGACATATTTGGGGTCCACGAGGTCCGGATTGGCCGCCAGTTGCTCGGTCGTGTAGCGGCGTGTCTTGCTGAAATAGTTGAACGAATAATTGGCCGTGAACCCCTTGAGCTTCCAGACGAGGTCCAGCGTTCCGCGCCAGCGCGGGTTGTAGGATTCGAGAATATCGTCATCCACATCAGCGCCGATAGAAGGCACCTCGGTTTTCTTGTCGAGATAGCCGCCGACAAGGCTGACGGCGAAGGAGCCCAGATTGCCCGCTGGAGTGAAGGCATAGCGAACGGAGAAATCGGCGCCCGCCGTTCTGATCGCTGCGACGTTTTGCGGCCGGACATTGAAGCCGATCCGCCGCTGGATATCGTCGCCATCGCCCAGGACGAAGCCGGTGCCCGTGTCGCGGAAGATGTTCTCGCAGAACACATTGTCGACCGTTGGCTGATCGACGCACAGTTCGGCGAGCTCGGTAGCCGTCGGTGTGTTGACCGCATCCTTGATCTTGATGTCGTACCAGTCGAACGTCAGCGTCAGCCCTGGAATGAAGCGCGGCTGGAGGACGACGCCCGCAGTCCAGGACTTGGCCGTTTCTTCCGTCAGGTCGGGATTGCCACCGGTCGTGCCGCGCCGTGATGTGGTGGCCTGCGGATCGGTTGTCGGACTGAAGGCGGCGATTTCTGCTGGTGACAACCCCAACCCCGACAGGATGGTGGTGCAATTGGCCTGCCGATATTGTGTGCCGTCATTTATGCGGCGAAAATCGCAGGGATCATCGACAAAATCGAATGTTCCGGTAGCAGGTTGGAACAGTTCGCCGATGTTGGGCGCACGCACCGCCTGCGAGTAGGAACCCCGGAAACGGATATCGCGTATCGGGGCATAGATGCCGTCGACCTTCCATGTCGTCGTTTTGCCGACCGTGCTGTAGTCGGAAAAGCGGATGGCTCCGCCAACCGAGAGCAGTTCGGCAAAGCGCATGTTGGACAGGATCGGAGCGTTCACTTCGGCGAAGAACTCCTTCACATTGAACTTGCCGCTGCTAGGGGACAAGGCCGCCGTGTCGCGGAAATCGCCATTCTGGATCAGCAGGTCGGGCGTATCGGAGCTTTTCTCGCGCCGATATTCCCCGCCCAGGGCAAAGCCGAAGGAGCCGCCGCCGGGGAAGGTGAAGGCAGAGTCGAGATTGCCCGAAATCGAACCGGTAACGACCTCCTGAGTGATCTTCGATCGGCTAAGATTGTCCGCCAGCACGAAATCGAGCGCCTCCTGCGACGCCACGCCGTTACCCAGGATGTTGAGGGGACGGCAGGCGCTGCCGGCGCCCGGCGAGAAGGTGGTGGCCGGCCCGCCGAAATTGTCGGGATCGATCACGCCGTCATATTCGAGCGTCGACCGGCAGACGATCTGACCCGTCGTCGGATCGCGGACCGCGTCCAGTGCGGCATAGTAGCGATCACCGATCAGATTTGCCGTCTGGCGGTTCCGTACTTTCGTCTGGCCGTAAATGTAGGAAATATCATATTTGAGGTTGCTGCCCAGATCCCCGTCGAAGCCGGCAACGAAGCGCATCGTCTTGCGCTTTACGGTTTCACCGCGAATGCCGAAATCGAAATTGTCGCGCGAGACATAGGCGCCGTCTGGCGCTGCGCCGGCGCCAAAGCGATCGACAAGATAAGCGTTGTCGGGCTGGAGATAAGTGAAAAAGTCAAAGCTGGGCTGTCCGACCGAATAGGCCTGCGTCGCGGCATATTTGCCTTCCGCGTAGAAGCGGATGGCCGACGAGAATTCATAGCTGGTCAACATGTTGAAAACATGCCGCTCGGTTTTGGGCTGCAGGTCGCCGAAATAGCCTGCGACCGGCGTGTTGGATCCGCCAACGGCGCGAGCGTTGCCGCCGATCAACGGGATGCCGCGATCATAAGGCAAACCGCTGCCCGTGAAGTCGGGAATGCCGTCGAGATCGATATCGACGGCGCCATCAGGTGCGCTGTCTGCCCATGTGAGATTGCGGTAGAGAATGCGATCAGGGACGCTCGGATCGTCGCCCAGATCGTCCTGATTCTGGAGGATTTCGCCATAGCGGGCGGGATCGCCCGAAAAGCTCCGCTTGAAGGGGCTGAGGCGGTCTGACTTGTTATATTCGTAAGCGAAAGCGATGTTGCCGCGATCTTCGCTGAAATTCTGGCCAGCCGTCAGGCTGAAATAGCGGTTCGCAGCATCCCCCTTTGAGGAGATGCCTGACTGGCCCCGGACGGAAAGCCCTTCGAAGTTGCGCTTAAGGATAAAGTTGACCACGCCCGACACGCCGTCTGCCCCGTATATTGCGGAGGCGCCGCCCGTGAGCACGTCGACCCTGTCGATCAGATCTTGTGGGATGGAGTTTATGTCAACCGCCGCGGAATTTGCGATTCCGGCGACATGACGCTTGCCGTTCACCAAGACGAGCGTGCGATCAGTGCCCAGGTTGCGCAGGTTGAGCAAGTTTACGCCTGTCTCGCCGAAGCCCGCATCCGCGCCGCCTGCGAGCGAACTGCCGGTCGACGCCGACAAGGCCGGATTGCGTAGCAGGACGTCGGTGATGTTGGTGCGGCCGGTCTGCTCAATCTGCTCTGCGGTGACGGCGACAATGGGATTGGCGACATCGAGTTCGGGCCGCACGATGCGGGAACCCGTCACGATAATCGTTTCTCCGGCTTCCACGGTGTCTTGCTCATTTTGAGGCGCCTGTTCCTGCGCATGCAGTGACGCCTGCATCAAAGCGACCCCGGCTAGAGCCGTGGCTGCACCCGCGCGCAGGCGCGCGGTCTTCAAAATTCTGTTCATGCTCCAGTCCCCTTGCTCTGGAAGTACGCGCCCCCCGCCCACTATCCCGCCCCAACCGAACCCTCGCGGAATGCGATGGTCAGGTTAATTCCCCGAGCAAAGCTGTAAAGTATAAACTATTGTGATTTAAGAAATTTTCAAACAAGCTGTTACGCAAATGCCACAGGCTTGATATAACTTCGTGGCAGGAACCGATCCGAGATATTCGTGGCTTTTTGAAGCGCGTACGACATGGAAGGCTTTGGCGGATTAGCGGTCATCCTTTATGTACAGTGCAATGGTGCATAATTGTTGTTTGGAACATTCGAACTTGAATAGATGTGTGAATAAATTCTAGCCCAGTCTGGCTGCCGATGGGTGCGGCCTATGGTGCCGCTTCTCGCCCTGTCTAAACGCACGCAAATTTTTTCTGCATAGGGAGCGAGAAGGTCGCCACGTGGCACGTCCCCGGTCTCGTCTGCATGTTCCTCAAACCATTCCGACAGCCATTTCTTGATTGCCCTGATCGCCGCTGCCCGGTTGCTCATGTCCAGCGCGCTCAGTCGAGCGTCGCCGATCAGAGATATAAGAGCGTCGCTATAGGCATATTTCGCGTTCCGGCCTGGACCACCGGCCCGCTTGGGTTTGATGCCGAGTTCCTTGATAACCTCGTCGGGGTCTTTCTCGATCTTGATCGCGCCGGAAATCCGGTTCCCGCCCGGCGAGACGCAAAGCGCCCGGACGGCGGCAAATTCCGACAGAAGCAGGACTCGTAAATTTCCGAAGAAATAACGGCGCCCCAGATAGATCGGGGTGCCACTCCAGTTGCGGTAGTAGGCCCTTGGTGCGCTTTCGCGCTGGAGATAGGCAAAGAGCTTTTCAAGCGCTTCCCGCGTCTCGTCGGTGGCGTTCGCGTAGATTGGCTCTCGTGGCTTCCGCAGCCTGTCGGTCCCGTATTGGAAACGACGCCAGAGCCACGCCATGATCAGCGGAATGAGGCAGGCTGCGATGGCCATGTTCAAAAGGGTCTCGGCAACCGCTTTGGATGTCAGCGGGCCTCGCGAGGCCCCCAAGGTAGGCCCCCATCGTCTGCGGTCACAGGCAAATAGAGGCAGTCGCTGCCAATCAGCGATTACCTGTAAACTAGCGGAAATCATGGGTTTTTTCAATTATCAGCGAGCATTGGCTGACAGCAATCTGGAGCCGAGCCGGAATCGAATTACTTAAATAAGATAATGAAAAATAAACAAAATTTCACTTGTATGACAAATGAATCCATCAATCGGTCCATCATCGCTGGAATCAAAATGGGTTCGATTCTCAAACGCGGAAACACAGACCAAAAATAAGGCCGATTCGTCGGCCCTATTTCTACCGAATCATGCTTCAAATGTCATTGTCGAGGGTAAGCGCTCACGGCAGGGATGTCGGACATTTCGGAATGACGGTTACGGAACTAGGCCGCAAGAATTTGCCGTTCGCTTGTGCGCAGGCCGGTTATACAATTTGCCAACGCCGGGTCTGCCTTCACGCCTGTTCTCTCTTTGAGGCAGGTACTGGTCTGAAGGTACACGCGCTGAGAATCACGACGTGCAAGGCCGTATATGGTAACAAGAATGAGCAATATTCTGAGAATGACCGCTATGGCAGGTGGGATGAATTCAGAAACAAAGATTCTCGTAATCGCACTCGTTGCGAACGGAGGAATCTCAATCGCCAAGTTCACAGCGGCAGCGATTACGGGATCGTCCGCGATGTTGACCGAGGGTGTGCATAGCCTCGTCGATTCGGGCAATGAGTTATTATTGATCTATGGCCAGAAGCAGGCAGCCAAGCCTCCGGACGCTGCTCATCCTGGAGGCTACGGCCGCGAATTTTATTTCTGGAGCTTTGTCGTGGCGCTCCTTGTCTTTGCGCTCGGCGCGGGTGTGGCGAT
>Ga0207706_10006500_pt1 | contig 10849 bp, 10 predicted proteins | sample KBSC53metaG_FD_184318 | JGI IMG/M metagenome (GOLD analysis project Ga0207706, IMG submission 184318) | Corn rhizosphere microbial communities from Kellogg Biological Station, Michigan, USA - KBS C5-3 metaG (SPAdes) (version 2) | ecosystem: Host-associated > Plants > Roots > Rhizosphere > Soil ... | reverse complement strand
CGACGAAGAAAAGCATGTGGCAGGAGGAGAGCGAGGCGACGAACGCTTCTTCCGAGTCGACGCCCTTGGGGTCGTTCCATGGAGCGGGCACGATGTGCGGACTGGGTGAAGCGGGGATGGTCAGGCCGCCATCGAACTCCCAGCTGTGCGCGCGGCTATACTGGCCCCTGGCGAAGTCGGTGCTCGAATCGCGGATCCAGCGGATGGTGGCGGTGTAGGTGCTCATTGATTGAAGGTCGTCAGTGCAAACCAGACCATAAAAACGCCGACAGGAAGCGCCATCAGCTTGGAACCGACGGCTACCCAAAACTCGAAAGGTTCTTCTTCCCGACTGATCCGGTCGCTTCGACGCCACCCCCAACCGAAACGCGCCGAGCCGCGATTCAGGTCGTTGATGGCCCAAGCGAAGTTCACCGCGGTGATCACGACCACCATCGCGCACCAAAAAATTAGAAAGGTGTCGACCTGCTTCATAGTGGAATGTTGTCGTGTTTCTTCCACGGATTCTCGAGCTGCTTGTTGCGGAGCTTGCGTAAGCCCATCGCCACGCGCCGCCGGGTCGAGTGAGGCATGATCACCTCGTCGATGAAGCCCATGTTCGCGGCCACGAACGGGTTGGCGAAGCGCTCCTCATATTCGCGCGTATGCTCGGCGATCTCTTCCTTGGTCTTGCCGCGGAAGATGATCTCGACCGCGCCCTTGGCGCCCATCACCGCGATCTCGGCCGTCGGCCAGGCATAGTTCAAGTCACCGCGGAGGTGCTTGGAGGCCATAACGTCATAGGCCCCGCCATAGGCCTTGCGCGTGATGACGGTGATCTTCGGGACCGTCGCCTCGGCATAAGCGAACAGCAGCTTGGCGCCGTTCTTGATGATGCCGTTATGCTCCTGCGCGACGCCAGGAAGGAAGCCGGGGACGTCGACGAAGGTCAGGATTGGGATGTCGAAGGCGTCGCAGAAGCGCACGAAGCGCGCCCCCTTCTTCGAGCTGGCGATATCGAGCACGCCGGCGAGCACCATCGGCTGGTTGGCGACGATTCCGACGGTGCGACCCTCGATGCGGATGAAGCCGGTGATGATGTTCGCCGCGTGCGCCGGCTGAAGCTCGAAGAAGTCGCCCTCGTCCGCGACCTTCCGGATCAGCTCGTGCATGTCATAGGGCTGGTTGGCGCTCGGTGGGATCAACGTGTCGAGGCTTTCCTCGACCCGATCGACGGGGTCCTCGGACGGCCGCTCGGGAAGGTCGTGGCGGTTGGACAGCGGCAGGAAGTCGATGAACTCGCGGGTCGCGAGCAACGCGTCGATGTCATTCTCGAAGGCGACGTCCGCGACGCCCGACTTGGTCGTGTGCGTGACCGCGCCGCCCAGCTCCTCCTGCGTCACCACCTCGTTGGTGACGGTCTTCACGACGTCCGGCCCGGTGACGAACATGTATGAGCTGTCCTTCACCATGAAGATGAAGTCGGTCATCGCCGGCGAATAGACGGCACCGCCCGCGCATGGGCCCATGATCAGGCTGACCTGCGGGATGACTCCGGACGCGAGCACGTTGCGCTGGAATACCTCGGCATAGCCGCCGAGACTGGCGACGCCTTCCTGGATGCGCGCGCCGCCGCTGTCGTTGAGGCCGATCACCGGAGCGCCGACCTTCATCGCCATATCCATGATCTTGCAGATCTTCTGCGCGTGGCGTTCGCTCAGCGAGCCGCCGAACACGGTGAAGTCCTGTGCGAAGACGTAAACCAGGCGTCCGTTGATCGTGCCCGAGCAGGTGACCACGCCGTCGCCCGGGATGCGCGTCTCGTCCATGCCGAAGTCCGAGCAATTGTGCTCGACGAACATGTCATATTCTTCGAACGATCCGGGATCGAGGAGGACGCTAAGGCGCTCTCGCGCGGTCAGGCGGCCCTTGGCGTGCTGCGCCGCAATGCGCTTCTCGCCGCCGCCCATCCGGGCCGCCTCGCGGCGCTTTTCGAGCTCTTCGATCGTCGTTGCCATCCGGCCATTCGTCCCCATCTTAGGCTGGTCGAAGCTCCTTCCACGCGCACTTCGTCGGGTCAATCGGGCGGCATGGCGATTGCTGCACTGCACCATGGCCGAATTTATATTAACTTCGATCAACGTTGCGGAACCGGAATGCGAGTCGTGCCGTTCAACTGTTGGGCAACACATGCAACGGAGGTTTAACGGAAAATGCTGACTCGCGTCGGGGTGCCAGTAGAGTTGGAAGCCGAGCCCTCGGCGCCTGGTCCAGAACCCACAACTCTGATCTGCTTTTCGCACTTGCGGTGGAACTTCGTGTTCCAGCGTCCGCAGCATCTGATGAGCCGCTTCGCGCAGGAAATGGATGTCATCTTCTGGGAGGAGCCGGTCGAGATCGGCCCGCGCGAGACCGCATACCTGCAGGTCCGCGAGGCTCAGGACGCGCCGAACGTCCGTGTCGTCGTCCCGCACCTGCCGCAGGGCATGCCGGAGGACGCGCGCGAGGCGGCGCTGCAGCGGCTGCTCGAGGCGCATTTGGCCAACGTCCGGGGGGCGCTGATCGCTTGGTACTATACGCCGATGATGCTGCCCTTCTCGAAGCACATCACCCCTGACCTTACCGTTTATGACGCGATGGACGAGCTTTCGAAGTTCAAGTTCGCCCCCGATCACCTGCTAGGTTACGAGCAGGAGCTGATCGACCGCTCGGACATCGTCTTCACCGGCGGCTCCAGCCTCTACGAGGCCAAGAAGAACCGCCACGACAACGTCCACTGCTTCCCCTCATCGGTCGACCGCGCGCATTTCATGAAGTCCCGCGCTCGGCAGTTCGACCCGGCCGACCAGGAAGACCTGCCGCGGCCGCGCCTCGGCTTCTACGGCGTCATCGACGAACGGTTCGATACAGCGCTTCTCGAGGAAGCGGCGCAGATGCGCCCCGACTGGTCGTTCGTGATGGTCGGCCCGGTCGTGAAGATCTCCGACGAGGACCTGCCGAAGCGTCACAACATCCACTATCTCGGCAGCAAGACCTACGACCAGTTGCCGGCCTATCTGTCGGGCTGGGACGTGGCGCTGATGCCGTTCGCGATGAATGAGTCGACGGAGTTCATCTCGCCGACCAAGACGCCCGAATATCTGGCCGGCGGCAAGCCGGTGGTGTCGACGCCGATCAAGGACGTGGTGCGTCACTACGGCCAGCTCGAAGGCGTGAAGATCGCGTCCACCGCGGAAGAGTTCGTCGGGGCCTGCGAGGCAGCGCTCGAGCTGTCGCGCAACCCTGAAGGCGGCTGGCTCGCCGAGGCGGACCTGCTGCTCTCGGCGACCAGCTGGGACACGACGCAGGGGCGCATGGCCGGACTGATCCACGACTTGCTTGGGACCCGCACCGGGGCGACCAGCCCTGCCCTGCTGGTGGCAGCGGAATGAACGCGCCCTTCCGCGCGGAAAAGCGCCATTACGATTATTTGATCGTCGGCGCGGGGTTCGCAGGCTCGGTGCTCGCCGAGCGGCTGGCGAGCCAGCATGGCGCGCGCGTGCTACTGGTCGACCGGCGGCCGCACGTCGGCGGCAATGCCTATGACGAGCCGAACGAGGCGGGCATCCTCTACCACAAGTACGGGCCGCACATCTTCCACACCAACAGCGACCAGGTGGTGGATTATCTGTCGCAGTTCACCGAATGGCGGCCGTACGAGCACCGCGTTCGCGCGGTCGTCCGCGACAAGCTGGTGCCGATCCCGATCAACCGGACGACGCTGAACGAGCTGTTCGGCCTTGATCTCAAGACCGACGAGGAAGCGGCCGAGTATCTCGCGTCGCGCGCCGAGCCCGTGGACGAGATCAAGACGTCCGAAGACGTGGTCGTCAACGCCGTCGGGCGCGAGCTCTACGAGCTTTTCTTCCGCGGCTACACGCGCAAGCAATGGGACCTAGATCCGAGCGAACTCGACAAGCAGGTGACGGCACGGATCCCGACGCGGACCAATACCGACGATCGCTACTTCACCGACACGTTCCAGGCGATGCCGCGCGACGGCTACACCGCCATGTTCAAGCGGATCCTCGACCATCCTTTGATCGAGGTGCGGACCGGCGTCGATTTCCGCGATGTCCGCGACGAAGTGGATTACGGCCATCTGATCTACACCGGGCCGGTCGACGAATATTTCGACTATCGCTTCGGCAAGCTGCCCTACCGCAGCCTCAAGTTCGACCATCAGACCCTGGAGCAGGAGCAGTTCCAGGAGACCGGGACGGTCAACTATCCGGACGAGCAGGTGCCCTACACCCGCATCAGCGAATACAAGCACCTGACCGGGCAGCAGTCACCGGTGACCACAGTCACCTACGAATATCCGTCGGCAGAGGGCGATCCTTATTATCCGATCCCACGGCCGGAGAACCAGGAGCTGTTCAAGCGCTACGAGGCGCTGGCGGATGCCACCGAGGGCGTGACCTTTGTCGGGCGGCTCGCGACCTACCGCTACTACAACATGGACCAGATCGTGGGCCAAGCGCTCGCGACCTTCCGCCGCATGGACGAGAAGCGAAGCAAGGAACGAGTGCGGCCTACCGCCGTTGCCGCTGAGTGACGCATGCAAGCTCCCCCACGGCCGCCAGCTTGGCCCCGGGAACCTACGTCAATCCGATCCTGGACTGGGACTTTCCCGACCCGGCCGTGATCCGCGCGCCGGACGGTTGTTACTACGCCTATGCGACGCAGACGCTTCGCGACGGGCAGTGGATCAACGTCCAGGTCGCGAGGTCTGACGACCTGATCCATTGGGAATATCTCGGCGACGCGCTCCCCGATAAGCCGGACTGGGCGAAGGAAACGCAGGACGTCTGGGCGCCCTACGTGCTCCACGATGGGGAGCGCTACCTCATGTATTATTCAGCTACGCACGACGCCTGCCACGATCCGCACCGGGGGCACTGCCTTGCCGTGGCCACCTCCGACAAGCCGGAGGGGCCGTTCGTCGACATGGGCGTGCCGCTGCTGCTGGGGGTCGGCTTCGAATTTATCGATCCGATGGTGTTCGTGGACCCCAAGACCGGCAAGTGGTGGCTTTACTGGGGGTCGGGCTTTCAACCGATCAAGGTGCAGGAGCTGGGGGCGGACCGGATGTCCTTCGCCCCGGACAGCGCCCCCATCGACCTGGTCTGGCCCAATCCCGAGCCGGGCGGCTTCCCCCGCCTCGTCGAAGCGGCCTGGGTGATCCGGCACGACGATCATTACTATCTCTTCTATTCGGGCGACAATTGCTGTGGGCCGGACGCCGAATATGGAGTCATGGTCGCGAGGTCTGAGAGCCCCATCGGCCCGTTCGAGACGCTCGAGCAGGCGAAGGGCATTCCCCACAGCCTGATGCTGCACAAGTGCGAACGTTGGCTCGCGCCCGGACACAATTGCGTCGTCCAGGACCGGGCCGGCGATGATTGGATCATCTATCACGCGATCGACGTGAACAAGCCGCGCCAGCGGCAGGAGGACGAGATCAACAGCCGCCGAATCCTGCTGATCGACAAGATCGAGTGGCGCGACCGGTGGCCGTGGGTCGGCACGCCCTCTGCCGGGCCGCAGCCGGCGCCGGTCGTCTAGCCGCGCCCCCCGATCGCGCGCGGGCGGGCGAACTGCCGCTTCGGAGTCATGATCTCGCGCTGTCGATCGAGCTCGGCGCGAAGCGGATCGTAGACGTGCCGCGTGCCGTCTGACTGCACGCCTGAAAACAGCCCGACGTGGCAGTGACGGCTATTGTCCCAGCCGGGATAGGCCGTGATCGGATAAAGGCAGATGCCTTCGATTTGCGTACCGCGGCTTTGCGCTTCGCGAACCTCGTCGCAGACGTAGTGGAGCCAGGCAGGACGACCGGTGCCCTCCGCGCCGGTCTCGGAAATGAAGACAGGTTTCCCGTACCGTTTCCAGAACTCTTCCAGCATGTCGGCGAGCGGGCGATATTCGTGGTGGCCCATTGGGATCGTCGGGCCGTCGAGATACCATTGGTTGTGCGGGTAGAAGTTCAGCCCGACGACATCGGCAAGTGAGGCGCCGCCGCCCAGTTCGGGCCTGTCATAGCCAAGGATCCAGTCATAGGCCTCGTACATGCCGGTAAGGTTGGCCTGCGCAGCACGGATCGTCTTGCGGCGCTGGTCATGCGGAGCGACGTGGATCAGCGGCTCCGCCCAGATGATGGTCGAGTTCGGCCAGCGCTCCTTGATCGCGCGGGCTGACGCGATCGCGGCCCGGACCAGCTGCTGCTTGAACCAGCCGCGCTCGTCAGGCCCGACATGCGGGAAATAGCCCTCGTCGACGGCCCATGAGAGAAAATTGATCTCGTTGAGCGGACAGACCGCCGGCGGACTGCGGGTGACTGATTCCCTCAGCTCGAGCGCCGCAACGGCGAAGTCAGCGAACCGCTGCGGGAAATCCTCGCCCGCCTGGTCGACATGGTCGGGGGAGCCATAGTGGAACAGGTCCCAGATGATCTGAAGGCCGACTTCCTCGGCGGCCTCGAGCATCGGGAGCCAGCTCGACCAGTCGTACTTGCCCGGCGCCTTCTCGATCAGGTGCCAGCGAAGGCCGTCCCGAAGCGTCCGGAAGCCGAGCTCATGGCATTGGCGATAGTCACCCAGCACGTGCCGGTCGTGTCCCGTGGCACGGATAAGGTCGAGCCGAACGCCATCGCGACGGCGATGCGACGAACATTCAAAGCCCGCCTGGAAGAAGCTGGCGAAGGTTTGACTGAAACGATCGTTCATGAGTGCCGTTAATATCCGAAAGTTCGTTATGGTTCTGGCACAATGTGCCGCGTGATGAATTGGTTGCGACATGAGTAGACAGAATTGGCCGGAGCGGTTGTGGCTCGTCAGGCACGGACAGAGCCAGGGAAACGTCGCGCGTGATGCCGCCGACGAGGCCGGAGCGCACGAGATCGACATCGACATGCGCGACGTCGACGTGCCGCTGTCGAGGCTCGGCGAAGAGCAGGCCAAGGCTGCTGGGCGGTGGTTTGCCGCCTTGCCGCGTAACGAGCGGCCCGAGATCATTCTCTCCTCGCCTTACGTTCGCGCCAAGCAGACGGCCGCGATTATCTGCGAGCAGGGGGCTCTCGCCGGCGGCCCGGCGCGAACAATCGTCGACGAACGCCTGCGCGAACGCGAGTTCGGCATCTTCGACCGGCTGACCACCGCTGGCATCCGCCACAAATTCCCCGAGGAAGCCGCGCACCGCCGCCGGCTCGGCAAGTTCTACCATCGGCCCCCTGGCGGGGAGAGCTGGGCCGACGTGATCCTTCGCCTGCGGTCGATGCTCAACACCATCAACCTGCACTATTGCGACCGGCGGGTGTTGATCGTCTGCCATCAGGTCGTGGTGCTCTGCTTCCGCTACATCCTGGAGGAGCTGGACGAGGAGGCTATCCTCGCGATCGACAAGCAGGCCGAGGTGCTGAACTGCGGTATCGCGGCCTACGAGTTCGAGCCCGATGCGAAGGGCTTGTGCGTCCCGGCGCTGGAGCTGTGGAACCATGGCGCTCCTCTAGAGGCCGAAGGGGCGCCCAAAACGTCGGCGCCCGACGCAATGGCGGGGACCCGGTGAAACTCGACCGATCTGCGCTCGATGCGCATCCGCTGCCCCCCGTCATTGATGGCGACAAGGAGACCAAGGGGACCATCTTGGTGATCGCCGGCAGCCGAGAGGTGCCTGGCGCGGCATTACTGACGGCAACCGCCGCCATGCGTGCCGGCGCAGGGAAGCTCCGCATTGCTACGGTGGAAAGCGCGGCGATTCAGGTCGGACTGGCGATGCCCGAAGCCATGGTGATTGGCGTTGCCGAAGCTGCGGACGGCGGATTCACGGAGGCAGCGGCAAAGATGCTGGCAGAGCAGCTGGCTGACGTGAACGCGGTGGTTGCGGGGCCGGGCATGAAGGGCAACGACTCCTGCCGCGTTCTTGCTCGCACTTTGCTGGAAAACGCCGCGGCGCTCGCGCTGGACGTCGCCTTGCTGAAATCGCTCCGTTCGTCCGATGAGAAGCGCAGGGTGACGCCCGTCCTGCTTCCCGACGGCGACGAACTCGCCTCATTGCTCGGCTGCGATGAGGCGGAGGTCGAACGCGATCCCCTGGGTTGCGGCAAGCGCGCTGCCGAACTCTACCGTTCGGTTGTCCTAGTGAAGGGCGCCACCAGCCATGTCGTCACGCCCGAAGGTCATGTCTGGACCTATGAGGGCGGCGCGCCGGGTCTCGGCGTGTCGGGAAGCGGCGATGTGCTCGCCGGCATCGTCGGCGGTGTGCTCGCCCGCGGCGCCGAGCCGCTCAGCGCCTTGCTATGGGCGGTATGGCTTCACGGTCAGGCAGGCGCCTCACTTGCGAAAAAGGTTGGGCCGATCGGTTTCCTCGCCCGCGAGATCGCGGACGAGATTCCCGCGCTGCTCCCCCGCTAGGCCTTCGAGGCCTGGTGACGCTCGACTTCGTCGCCGATCAGCCGGACCACGTGGAGCACGTTGGTCGAGCCGGCTGTCCCGAACGGGATCCCCGCCATCAGCACGATGCGGTCGCCGCCCTTCGCAAGCTGGTGGCGGAGCGCCATGCGCTTGCCCTTCTCGACCATCTCCTCGAAGCTCGAGACGTCGCGCGTGTGCACTGCATGCACGCCCCACAAGAGGCCAAGCCGACGCGAGGTGTGAAGGGACGCGCTCATCGCGAGCAGCGGTACCGGCGTGCGCTCGCGGGCAATCCGGCGTGCGGTCGCACCCGAGCTTGAATAGCAGACCATCGCCGTCGCCGAGACCGTCTGGGCGATCTGCCGCGCGGAGCCGGCGAGGGCGTCGGCGGTCGTCGGCTCGAGCCGCGTCTGGGTGAAATGGATCCTCGCCTGGTATGACGGGTCGCTTTCGACGCTGATCGCGATCCGGTCCATCATCTGGACCGCTTCGCACGGATACTGACCCGTCGCGCTTTCCGCCGACAACATCACCGCATCGGCGCCGTCGTAGATGGCCGTGGCAACGTCGCTGACCTCGGCGCGCGTCGGCGTCGGCGAAGTGACCATCGATTCGAGCATCTGGGTCGCGACCACGACAGGCTTGCCGAACTGGCGGGCGGTGGCGACGATCTTGTTCTGGAGCGGCGGGACCTGCTCGGGCGGAAGCTCGACGCCAAGGTCCCCGCGCGCAACCATCACAGCGTCGGAAAGCGCGATGATGTCGTTTAAGCGGTCGATCGCCGCCGGCTTCTCGATCTTTGCAAGCAATGCCGCCCGTTCGCCGATCAGGGCGCGCGCCTCTGCCACGTCCTCCGGCCGCTGGACGAACGACAAAGCGATCCAGTCGGTCCGCATCTCCAGTGCGAACTGCAAATCGTCGCGGTCCTTGTCGGTCAGCGCCGGGATCGGGACCACCACATCGGGAACATTGACGCCCTTGTTGTTCGACACCGGCCCGCCGACCCGGACTTCGCTCACGATCTGGTTCGGGTCGGCCTCAAGCACCTTCAGGCGGACGCGGCCATCGTCGATGAGGAGACTGTTGCCGGGCTTGATCGCCTCGAACAGCTCGGCGTGCGGCAGCTGAACGCGGCTCTTGTCGCCCGCCTTGTCGTCACGGTCGAAGATGAAGCGCTGGCCCTTCTCCAGCAGCGCCTTGCCGCCTTCGAACTGGCCGACGCGGAGCTTCGGGCCCTGCAGGTCGAACAGGATGGTCGTCGGCCGATGGAATTCCTTTTCCAGGGCCCGGATGTGGTCGACCAGCTTTGCCTTCGCCTTCTGGTCGCCGTGGCTCATGTTGATGCGGAAGGCGTCGGCGCCGGCGAGCATCAGCTTGCGAATCATCCTCGCGTCGCTGGTCGCGGGGCCGAGCGTCGCGAGGATCTTCACCTTGCGCGAGCGGGGGGCGAGGGTATCTGTCACTGCGCGCACGCCTTAGCCGCTTGATATGATGGTTCAAGCCGCTAGAGCCCGACCCACCATTACATCGGAGTATAAGAAGCATGGCGGAGGGTACCGTCGCGGCCGATCAGCTGCGGCTGTTCATCGAGCGGATTGAGCGTCTCGAGGAGGAAAAGAAGGGCATCTCCGACGATGTCCGCGACGTCTATGCCGAGGCCAAGGCCAACGGCTATGATCCCAAGATCATGCGGATGGTCGTGCGCCTGAGGAAGATGGAAACGCATACGCGTCAGGAGCAGGACGCAGTGCTGGAAACCTATCGCGCGGCGCTCGGGCTGGAATAAGAGAGCGCCATGGCTGGCCATTCCAAATTCAAGAACATCATGTACCGGAAGGGAGCGCAGGATAAGAAGCGCTCCGCCCTCTTCTCGAAGCTCAGCCGCGAAATCACCGTCGCGGCCAAGATGGGCCTGCCCGACCCGGATGCGAACGCTCGCCTGCGCGCCGCGATCATCGCCGCCCGCGCCCAGTCGATGCCGAAGGACAATATCCAGCGGTCGATCGACAAGGCCTCGGCCGGCGATGCCGAGAATTACGAGGAGATCCGTTACGAGGGCTTCGGCCCCGGCGGGGTCGCCCTGATTGTCGAAGCGCTCACCGACAACCGCAACCGCACCGCGACCAACGTCCGAACGGCCTTCTCCAAGAATGGCGGCAACCTCGGCGCGGGCGGCAGCGTCAGCCACGGCTTCTCGCGGCTGGGCCTGATAGAATATCCGGCCAGCGCCGGTGACGATGTGAAGGTGCTCGAAGCGGCGATCGAGGCCGGCGCCGAGGACGTCGAATCTGACGAAGACGGTCACCGCATCTGGACCAGCATCGACAGCCTGCACGAGGTGGCGCGCGCGCTCGAGCCCATGCTGGGTGAAAGCGAAGGCGCGAAGCTCGCCTGGCGGCCGTCGACCGAGGTGGAGGTCCGCG
>Ga0207706_10006497_pt1 | contig 10855 bp, 10 predicted proteins | sample KBSC53metaG_FD_184318 | JGI IMG/M metagenome (GOLD analysis project Ga0207706, IMG submission 184318) | Corn rhizosphere microbial communities from Kellogg Biological Station, Michigan, USA - KBS C5-3 metaG (SPAdes) (version 2) | ecosystem: Host-associated > Plants > Roots > Rhizosphere > Soil ... | reverse complement strand
GTGCCCGGACGTGCCGCCGTCCTTCCTTGATCCGCGTTCGACGTGGAAGGACCGCGACGCCTACGACCAGGCGGCGCACCGGCTCGCCACGATGTTCGTCGCGAATTTCAAGGCGTTCGAGGACGGCGTCACCGACGAGATCCAGGCGGCCGGCCCTGTCGTCACCGATCTCGCGACCACCGGGCTGGAGCTGGCAGGTCCCGGCGAAGGCTGATCGCCGGACCACGGCTAAGGGCGCACGCGGTGCCGACGGTCGGCATCTAAGGGTGGGGCTCCACTAGATCTGGTCGGTCTGGCGATGGCAGCGCCAGGTGCCGTGCCTACGGTCGAAGCACGCCAACAGGCAGTGCATGACCGAGGAGGCACGACCGATGTCCGCATCCCGCATCCATCGCGATGGGCGCGCGATCGCCCTGTTCGCCACGTTGACCATGGCCCTTGCCGGGTGCCACGCCGGGGCGACTGCGCCGAGCACGGCGGATGACCCGACGCTCCACGGCGTCGAGGCCGCCCCGTCGGCCCTTCACCGGCCGGACCTGGCCGTCGCGATCGGTGACGCCGCCGTGGCCCGCGAGCGCGGCGATTGGCAGAACCTGCGCCGGTTCCAGGCGGCCCTCGTCGATCGCGTCGGTGCCGCGGCCGTTTCCGATGCGCGCGCCGACTTCCAGCGAGCGCTCGCGGATCTCGACGCGGCTGGCGCTCGCGGCGACGGACGCGTCCGTGCTGCCATCCGCGTGCAGCTCCGGACCATGTGCGCGCCGGGCAGCGTCGTCAGTGCATTCGAGACCTGCGCCGCTGACGTCGTGACATGGGGTCCATGATCGGCTTCGATGTCGGTGCGGTCGGAGATCGTGTCGCCGACGGCGCATGCCTATGATCGATACCGAGATGCCCGTCCGGCTGTCGAGCCCGGTCCTGATCGGTCGCGTCGCTGAGATGGCGGCGCTGCAGAGCGCGCTGGAACGCGCAGAGGCCGGAGCTCCCGTGGTCGCCCTCGTCGGCGGCGAGGCCGGGATCGGCAAGAGCCGGATCGTGGCCGAGGTGGCCGATCGCGCGCGTCAGCGTGGCGACCTGGTGCTCCATGGGGGCTGCGTGAGCATCGGCTCGGAAGAGGGCCTGCCGTTCGCGCCGATCGCCGAGGCCCTGCGCGGGTGGTTCCGCTCCGCGGATGACGGGCGCGTCGCGGTGGTCATCGATAACGCCACGCGCGAGCTCGGTCGGCTCGTCCCCGAGCTCGTCACTCGTGACGCCGAGCCCGAGCTTCCGGCCACACCCGCTGAATGGGCGCAGACCCGACTGTTCGATGCGTTCCTGGTCTTCCTCGAGCGGTTGGGTGAGGAGCGGCCGGTCGTGCTGATCGCCGAGGACCTGCATTGGGCCGACCACTCGACCCGTGACCTCCTCACGTTCGTCGCCAGGCGGCTTCGCGGGGAACGGGTCCTGGTGATCGGGACCTACCGCTCGGACGAGCTCCATCGCCGCCATCCGTTGCGACCGTGGCTCGCAGAGATGGAGCGACTGCCGCATGTCGAGCACGTCCAGTTGCCACGGTTCGACAGCGACGAGGTAGCGGACCTCGTCGCTTCGATCGAGGGTGGTGACGGTGTCTCCCCGCAACTCCTCGAGACGGTCACGCGACGGTCAGAGGGGAACCCGTTCTTCGCCGAGCAGTTGCTGGCGGCGGGCGCCGACGCTGCGGTGTTGCCACCACGGCTGCGCGACGTGCTCCTGGGTCGCATGGGGTCCCTGTCCGACGAGTCACGACAGGTCCTTGCCGCCGCTGCGATCGCCGGCGGACCGGTCGACCATGGCTTGCTCCATGACGTCGTAGCGATGGATGACCAGCGACTGACGGTCGCACTCGAGGAAGCGGTCGCGGCCCACCTCCTCGTCCCGGCAGGTGCCGACGGCGGGAGCTACGCCTTCCGCCACGCGCTGCTCGGCGAGGCGGTGCAGGACGAGCTCCTGGCGTCGGAGCGGCGCCGGATCCACGAGGCGTATGCCCGCGCCCTCGCGGCCGTGCCGACTCCGGCGGGAGCCGCGGGCGCCAGTCACCTCACATCGCTGGCGATCCACGCGACCGAAGCTGGCGACACATCGCTCGCGCTTCGGGCGTCGATCGCCTCGGCGCGCGCCAGCTCGGCCGCCTCGGGCTACTACGAGGCGGCGCAGTCCTACGAACGGGCGCTGGCGCTGTGGGACATGGTCCCAGCCGCAGCGCGACCGGAAGATGTCGACCACGTCGAGCTGCTGTACGAGACGTCGGGCACATTGCTGACCGCGACGGATGCCATGCGCGGACGGGAGGTTGCACGCGCCGCTGTGGCGGCTGTCGACCCGGATCGCGAGCCGCTCCGAGCCGCCCGTCTTGAGGAGCGGCTGGCCTGGGCGGTCTATCTGACCGGCGACCTGGCCGAGGGGATCGCGATCATGGAACGCGCCACGGTGCGGCTCGCGGATCAGCCCCCTTCGGTCGAGGCGGCCGGTTGCCTCGCGACCCTGGCGACCTTCACCCTCTACGGTGGCCGCTATAGCGACGCCGTCCACATCGCTGAGCGGACGATCGCGATGAGCGTCGCAAGTGGCACGGAACGTCGTGAGATCGAGGGGATGGGAGCGCTGGGTGCGGCGCTCGCTCTGGAAGGCGATTGCGATCGCGGCCTCGCGGTCCTGCGTGAGGCACTCGCGAAGGCGAAGGTTCATGGTGACCCCATCGCGATCGGCATGACGTACCTGGGTCTGGCGAGCACCCTGTACGACTGCGACGCGCTCGAGGAGGCTGTCGAGATCGGGTTCGAAGGGTCGGCGTGGGCGCGTGGGTCACGAACTCCGGGATTCAGCACGATGGCCGTGGAGGCGCTTCTGCCGCTCGGACGCTTGCACGAGGCGAAAGCGATCCTCTCGACATTCGAATGGGACGAAGGCAGCGGGGCGCTGTGGAACGCGGCTTTCGAGGGCGTCATCGACGCTCGCCTCGGCCGGTTCGACGACGCCGCCAGGTTGTCGACCGCGCGGCAGGCAGGGAGTGGTCTGCTCTCTGATGCTGCCTTCGCCGGCAACCTGGCCGGCGGGCTGATCGAGCTTGCGTTGCTGGAGGGTCGCCTCGACGACGCGCGATCCGCCGTCGACGAGGGGCTCGCGTGGCTCGCCGATTCGGACGACGTGCGCTTCAGATCGAGGGTGCTCAGACTCGGGGTCTCTGTCGAGGCGGAGATCGCCAGCACAGCTCGCGCACGGCGCGCTACCGATGCAGAAACGACGGCTCGTTCGATCGGTCACGCCCGCCTCGAGCGGCTCCGCGACCTCCTGGCCGCACGAGATGACGGCACCAGATCGATCTTCGCCGAGGCCCGCGGCAACCTGCGGTTCGCCGAGGCTGAGGCGACACGCCTGGTCGACAGCCCGGATCCCTCGGCCTGGTCCATCGCCGCGGAGACGTTCAGATCACCGCGCCGGCCCTATGAGCTCGCCTCGTGCGGATATCGGATGGCTGAAGCGATGCTGGCGCTACGGCAGCCACGCACCGAGGTCACGGCGGTCCTCGGCGAGGCCTGGCGACTCGCGGTCGAGATCGGCGCCGTCCCCTTGACCGAGGCGATCGAGAGCCTCGCGCGGATCGCGCGCTTGTCCTTGCCTGTGGATGACGCGCCACGAGGGCCCGACGCAAGTCCCTCCGTCGATGACGCGGAAGGTGCCGGCCCGGCCGATCATCAGGTGACCGATCCGTACGGACTGACGCACCGAGAACGGGAGGTGCTGACGCTCCTCGCCGCCGGTCAGACGAACCGGGCGATCGCCGAGTCGCTGTTCATCAGCGAGAGCACGGCGAGCGTCCATGTGTCCAACATCATCGGCAAGCTCGGCGTGTCGAACCGCACCGAAGCGGCCGCGGCGGCGGTGCGCGCCGGACTCGCCCAGTGAGCGACGTTCCGCCGCGCCCGGGGGACGTCAGGCTGCGCTGGACGACGATCGCAGGAGGGTGATCTCGTCGATGTCGCGGTCCGACGAGGCGCCGAGCGCCGCGACGACCGTCACCATCATGGCGAGCCAGCCGATGAAGAGGAGAGCGGGAACGATCGCCACGAGGGCGACCCCGATGATCTCGACGGTCATGCCGATGCTCCGATGGGTCGCTCGACCGCGCCGCCCACGTGGCGCAGCACGAGCCAGACGATCACGACCCCGAGTGCCAGCGGCGCGAGCATGAGCCCGAACGGGATCGCGAGGAGGATGAGGAGGATGCCGATGAGGGCTGCAAGCTGGGTCATGGTTGCCTCCGGTGGTTTCGTGGTGGTCCCCATCGTCGGCTCGGACCCGCGCCCCCACCATCGTCGTCCGTCCATCCGGACCGCCCACGAACGTCTGCGCGTCGCCGCCTAGAATCAGGAGAACGCACAGGAGGACTCATGGCCCGCGACAAGGTCACCGTCATCGGCGCCGGCAACGTCGGCGCGACCACCGCTCAACGTATCGCCGAGGCCGGTCTGGCCGACGTCGTGCTCATCGACATCGTCGAAGGCCTGCCGCAGGGCAAGGGCCTCGATCTCGCCGAGGCGGCACCGGTCGTCGCCCACGACGCGAACGTCGTCGGCACCAACGATTACGCCGACACCGCCGGATCCGACGTGATCGTCGTGACCTCCGGTCTGGCGCGGCAGCCCGGTATGAGCCGGGACGACCTGCTGACGAAGAATGCCGGCATCGTCCGGTCCGTCGTCGAGTCCGCCGCCGCCGTCTCGCCCGATGCGATCATCGTCGTCGTCACCAATCCGCTCGACGCGATGTGCCACGTCGCGATGGATGCGTCCGGCTTCCCGCGGGAGCGGGTCATCGGCATGGCCGGCGTGTTGGACAGCGCGCGATTCCGGACGTTCATCGCCCGGGAGCTCGGCGTCAGCGTCGAGGACACCCATGCGTTCGTGCTGGGCGGCCACGGCGACACGATGGTTCCGCTGTCGCGCTACTCGACCGTCGCGGGCGTGCCGATCACGGAGCTCCTTCCGGCCGACCGTGTGCGTGCGCTCGAGGAGCGGACGGCGAACGGGGGCGCCGAGATCGTCGGCCTGCTCAAGACGGGTTCGGCGTTCTATGCGCCGGCCGCCGGGGCGTTCGAGATGGTCGAGGCGATCCTGCTCGACCGAAAGCGCGTCCTGCCATGCGCGGTGCGGCTCCAGGGCGAGTTCGGCGTTGACGGGCTGTTCGTCGGTGTGCCGGTCGTCCTCGGGCGAGGCGGTATGGAGCGTGTCTTCGAGATCGAGCTGACCGATGACGAACGCGCGGCCTTCCAGCGGTCGGCAGACGCGGTCCGTGAGCTGGTCGAGGTGCTCGCTCGATAAGGTTTCGCGACGCCTCGGTGGGCAGCTGCGCCGGCGGTGGCGCAGGCTCAGCTCACGACGACCAGGTTCTTCCCGCCGGGCGGCTCGATGGCGGCGGCGCGTTCGCGCGACCGAGCGATGGTGAGCGCGAGCGCCGAACGATAGGTGGCATCGGTCTCGGGTAGGGGCACCTCGTCGAGCTCGCGATCAAGGACCTCACAGAGACGTCGGTACTGGCGGACGACCTGGGATCGCGTCCCGGTCACCCCGTGGACCGCGATGAGCACCTCGTGTGCCTCTTCGCGCAGCGGGTCTCGCGCGATCAGGCGCTCCGCGGCGCTCCGCGCACGATCCTCGTCGCCATCGGCGAGTCGCTGGCGAGCGACGATCGCGAGCGCGTCCTCGTACCAGTCGGCGAGCCGCTCGCGTTCGGCGGCGAAGCAGTCATGCCCGAGCCCCTCGGCGAGATCGCCCGCATAGAGAGCGACGGCCTCCTCGGCGTGCGTTAGCAGGTCATCCGTGCACGCCTCGAACATCGCGATGTCGAGGCTCCTGATGGCCTCCGGCCGAAGCCCGACGGTCTCGGCGTCACTCTCGAGGATCGCATCGACGGGCAGCCCGGCCGCCACGAGGGATGTGCGCAGCTGATACAACGCCTGTCTGAGCGGGCCGGTCGCCGCGACGAGCGACTCGGGCCACAGGTCCGTGGCGATCGCCTCGCGCGTGCGTGGTCGCCGGTTGAGGGCAAGCAAGGTGAAGAGTGCCTGGACATGCCGGCCGACGAGCCGGATCTCCACGCCGTCGGCCGTTCGGATCGTGACGCGGCCAAGCAGCGTGATGTCCAAGCCGGTCCCTGTCCGCGGACGTGGTGACACGGCATCCCCTCAGCGCGGTCACGACGTCCGGCCCGTCCCCCCGGGGGCCGGACGCCGGGACTCCATCGGGAGGCCCCCAGACCCCTCGATCTTCCCCCCTGATCGCCCCGCGGCGCCCCCGCGCACGTCGGCGCGATGACGTTGATGGTGTCGCCCCCGGCACCGTCCGAGCACCGGGTAGGTGACACGCGAACTGTCGGCCAGCCGACACTTCGCACGCTTGTACACTGCGGCGACCGTGCCGATCGCCGTCATCGCGTTCGACTTCGACCCCCTCGTGCACATCGGGTCGAGCCTCACCGTCCGCTGGCAGACGCTGGCGCTTGCCCTCGTCGTGTTCGTCTGCCTCTCGACGATGGGCACCCTGGCCCGCCGCGCGCGGCTCCGTGCCGACGACCTCGTCTACATCGCGATCGGTGCCGCCCCCGGAGCGATCGTCGCCGGTCGGGTCGGCTATGCGCTCCTCGTTCCCGAGGCGTTCGCCGTCGGCCCGACGTCGCTGATCGACCCCGCCGTCGGGGGTCTGGAGTTGGGGCTTGGGGTCGTCGGCGGTATCGCCAGTGCCGCGGTCGTGGCGACCCTGCTGGGGTCATCGGTCGGCCGCTGGGCGCACATCGCGACGATCCCGCTGCTCGTGGCGATCGCCGGGGGGAAGCTGTCGATGGTCCTCGGCGGGAGTGGTCAGGGCAGCTTCTTCGATGGCGCTTGGGCGACCGCGTTCCTCGGACCGGGGCCGTGGATCTCACTCGCACCTGCCGTTCCGTCGCATCCCGCGCAGGTCTACGAGGCCATCGGCGCGGCGCTCGCCGCCCTGGTCGTGCTCGTTGCCGGCTCGCTCGGCGCGTTCAGTGCGAAGGACGGGACACGGCTGCTTGTCGGGGTGGCGGCGTGGTGCGTCACCCGTGCAGCCGTGACGACGGTCTGGCGGGACCCGGCGGTCGCCGGTCCATTGCCGGTCGGCGGCGTCCTCGCCCTGGCCATCGCGGTCGGCGCGATCGTAGGTGCGCTGCTCATCGGTGTCTGGCTGCCTCGGCGCCGGGGCGCCCATGATGAGAGCGCGGCACCGGCCTGGCCCGACCCCGAGACCCGTCCACCGTTCTGACGTATCGTGGTCGGGTCGATGCCCGAGACGAGGACCCTCCCATGACACAGGTCGCCGAACCCGATCTCTCCACGCGCTCCGAGCCGAGCCGCATCAACCATTGGATCGGTGGCCGTCTGGTCCAGGGCACGTCCGGTCGCCACGGCGACGTCTACGACCCGGCCGCCGGGCACGTCCACAAGCACGTCGACTTCGCCTCGATCGAGGAGATCGACGCGGCGGTCGCAGCGGCACGCGCGGCGTTCCCGGGCTGGCGGTCGACGTCGCTCAGCAAGCGCACCGACATCCTCTTCCGGATCCGGAACCTCGTCGACGAGCGGCGTCACGCGCTCGCTGCGCTGCTGACGGCCGAGCACGGCAAAGTGCCGTCCGACGCCCTCGGCGAGATCGCGCGTGGGATCGAGAACCTGGAATTCGCGTGCGGGCTGCCGAATCTGCTCAAGGGCGGGTTCACCGAGCAGGCGAGTACGGGCATCGACGTGTACCAGATCCGCCAACCGCTCGGGGTCGTCGCCGGCATCACGCCCTTCAACTTCCCAGCGATGGTTCCGATGTGGATGTTCGCGACGGCGATCGCCTGCGGGAACACGTTCATCCTCAAGCCGTCGGAGAAGGATCCATCGGCCTCGATCTTCATCGCGGAGCTGCTCAAGGAAGCAGGCGTGCCCGACGGCGTGTTCAATGTCGTCCACGGCGACAAGGTCGCGGTCGACCGGATCCTCGAGCACCCGGACATCGCCGCGGTCAGCTTCGTCGGCTCCACGCCGATCGCGCGCTACATCTACGAGACCGGCACGAAGAACGGCAAGCGGGTCCAGGCGCTCGGCGGCGCCAAGAACCACATGGTGGTGCTGCCCGACGCCGACATCGACATGGCGGCCGATGCGGCCGTATCAGCGGGCTACGGCTCCGCCGGAGAGCGGTGCATGGCGATCGCGACCGTCGTGGCAGTCGGTGACGTCGCCGACCCGTTGGTCGATGCGATCACGAAGCGGTTGCCGAACGTGAAGGTCGGTCCGGGCTCGGATCCCGCGGCGGAGATGGGCCCGCTCGTGACCCGCCAGCATCGCGACAAGGTCGCCGGCTACCTCGACTCGTCGAAGGCGCAGGGCGCCACGATCGTCGCCGACGGGCGCGAGCATCCGCTCTACGGCGACAGCGAGGGCTTCTTCCTCGGTGTCTCGTTGATCGACAACGTCACGACGTCGATGGACGCGTACCGCGACGAGATCTTCGGCCCGGTGCTGACCGTCGTCCGGGTCAAGACGTACGAAGACGCGGTCAAGCTGATCAACGAGAACCCGTACGGCAACGGGACGGCGATCTTCACGCGCGACGGCGGCGCGGCACGCCAGTTCCAGTTCGAGGTGAACGCGGGCATGGTCGGGATCAATGTCCCGATCCCTGTGCCTGTCGCGTACTACAGCTTCGGCGGCTGGAAGGCGAGCCTGTTCGGCGACCTGCACATGTACGGGCCCGAGGGGATCCAGTTCTACACACGCGGCAAGATCGTCACGTCGCGCTGGCCGGATCCGGGGACGAGCAAGGTCGACCTGGGCTTCCCGCGGACGCGATAGCGCGCGTTAGGCTCGTACCACCACGGTGCTCGGTGCCGGCGAGCACCGAGCGGCGAGCACGCGCCATCTGAGCGAGCGCGACTGAAAGGTCGCTGCAAGCGCTCTGTCCCTCTCGGGATATGTGCCCCCGTGCGAGCAGGCGGCATCCTGCGGCCCGAAGCAGGAGGCCCACCGATGACCGATTTCGAGCGCACGACGGTCCAACAGACCGCGTCGAATGATCCTTACGTAGCCGAGGCCCGCGGGAGCACCGTGCGGACGACCGAGCGCGCGCGCACCGCGGGGCCGGGCGGCGCCGCGGTCGTCTCGCGGTTCGTCAAGTTCCTGTTCGGGGTGCTGCAGGTCGCATTGATCCTGCGCGTCATCCTGCTGCTGCTCGTCGCGAACCCAGGCAATGACGTCGTCCAATTGATCCTCAACGTGACCGATCCCTTCGTGGAGCCGTTCCGTGGCATGTTCCAGCTCGATCGCGTGACGGCTGATCAGGGATCCATGCTCGACATCGCGGCCATCGTCGCGCTGGTCGGGTGGACCCTGGTCGAGATGCTGATCCTCGCCCTCGTGCGGGTCTTCGACCGGGATCGGGTCACCGAGGTCTGATCGGGGTTCGCCCGAGTTCACTCGGCGGCCGGGCCGTTCGGGGTCCTGGCCGACGCCCCAGGTGCTTTCGGCGGCCGCCGCATCCTTCCGGATCGCGGCGGCCGCTTTGCGTTCCGGGCCCCGCTTCGCGTTCCGGGGACCATCCATTTCTCGTTGCCGCACGCATTCCTGTCAGATGACCACCAGGCGAACGTTGGACAACCCGCTTGGCGATGGGTGGCGAGGCTTTGTGCACGAACGCCGTCCACCCGCTCGCCAGATGCTCGGCGGTGCGAGCATCTGTCACGGATCCCTTGACGAGTGCGCGTCCGGTGAGCATCTGTCAGGGATCGCCGTCATCGGCTCGCACTGACGGCCAACGACGCGTTCTCGTCGAATCCTACAGGTTTTCTTTCTCGCCCCACCGGGGCATCAAGGCGTGTCCCACCTCAAGATGGTCAAGGATGCGCGCAACAACGAAGTCCACCATATCCTCGACCGTTTGCGGATGATGATAAAAGCCAGGATTGGGCGGCAGTATGACCGCCCCGGCTTGCGCGAGCTTCAGCATGTTTTCGAGGTGAATCGAGGAAAAGGGTGTTTCCCGCGGAACCAGAATAAGCTTGCGCTTTTCTTTGAGCATGACGTCTGCTGCGCGCTCGATGAGCTTTTGGCTCAGCCCCCCGGCGATTGCGGCCAGCGTTCCCATGGTGCAAGGGCAAACAACCATTGCATCGGGCGCGTTTGAGCCCGAGGCCACGGGCGCAAACCAGTCTTCTCGCCCAAATACCCTTAATTGTCCCTCCACGGCATTGAAGCGGCGGCTGAATAACTCTTCCGCGTCCTTCGCGCGAGAAGGCAGGACAAATTGCATTTCCTGGTGGGCAACCATCTGTGCGGGTTGGGAATACAGCAGATACACCCGGTTGCCACTAGATAGCAGTAATTCCAGCAGGCGCAAGCCGTACGGCATCCCTGAAGCACCGGTGTAGGCAAGCGTGATGGTTTTCGGAGTATTCATGTGGCTCTAGCATGTAATAATAGAGCTGGCCCTGAAATCGATTCTAAGGGTCCAATTCCCTGTGCCGCACCAAAACCTGATTATTTGGCGCGAAATAGTGCGCAAGCCTCTCGGCAAAATATACGGAACGATGCCGTCCCCCGGTGCAGCCAATGGCCACAGTAAGATAATTGCGGTTGTCGCGAATGAAGCAGGGCAGCCAGTCGTCGACAAACTTACGAATATCACGGAACATGCGGTCAACCTCTGGAATCATGATCAGGAATTCGATTACAGCCTCATCTTTTCCCGTCAGCGGCCGCAGGGAGGCCTCGTAGTGGGGGTTGGGCAGGCAACGCACGTCGAATACCATGTCTGAATCCAGGGGTACGCCGTGCTTGAATCCG
>Ga0207706_10006491_pt1 | contig 10858 bp, 11 predicted proteins | sample KBSC53metaG_FD_184318 | JGI IMG/M metagenome (GOLD analysis project Ga0207706, IMG submission 184318) | Corn rhizosphere microbial communities from Kellogg Biological Station, Michigan, USA - KBS C5-3 metaG (SPAdes) (version 2) | ecosystem: Host-associated > Plants > Roots > Rhizosphere > Soil ... | reverse complement strand
CATTTAAAAAGCAAAATTTTTATGAATGGTGAAAGTCTTGCTCAGCATTGATTCCAGCCATAGTTGATTTTCATCAAACGATTGCACTGATCTTTTTATCAAACATTTTTCCCTAAAGGCTATGAGAAACCGCGGTTGTAACGTAACTTTGCAATCACACTTGGACGGTAATAATTAACTTACCCTTTGCAGCTTTCCTTGAACAAACCAACTCTATTTTTCAAATTTTTCGTTAATTAAACTTGTAATAAATCAATTATGAGGCAGCTAAAAATTGCCACCCAGATCACGAACAGGGACAGCCAGGCAGTTGAAAAGTATCTTCAGGAAATTTCTAAAATTCCGATGATCACTCCCGAAGAGGAGACAACACTTGCCCAGCGCATTAAAATGGCCCATCGTAATCCAGTGGATGCGCAAAGAGCATTAGACAAATTGGTGCAAGCCAACCTTAGATTTGTGGTATCTGTTGCTAAGCAGTACCAGCACCAGGGGCTTTCTCTTAGCGATCTGATCAACGAGGGTAACCTCGGTTTGATAAAAGCAGCCCAGCGTTTCGATGAAACAAAGGGTTTTAAATTCATCTCTTACGCCGTTTGGTGGATTCGCCAGTCCATTCTACAGGCGTTGGCAGAGCAGGGCAGATTAGTCCGCCTGCCTCAAAACAAAATTGGCACGTACAACAAGGCTAATAAAGCCTACATGGCTTTCGAACAGGAACACGAACGCGAGCCATCAACAGAAGAGTTGGCAGAATTACTCGAGATGAGTGAAACTGAGATCAACAATATCTTTCAAAGCAACACGCGTCATACTTCATTGGATGCCCCTGTTCATGAGGCAGAAGATGTGGCCATGGGCGATTTGCTGGAGGGTAGTGATGATACAGATGATGACGTGATGAAAGATTCATTAAGGAATGAAATTCGTCGTGTATTAAAATCACTTTCTCCCAGGGAGGCTGAAATTGTGAATGCATATTTTGGTCTTGATGGTGAAAATGGGGTAACCATTGAACAGATCGGCCAGAAATATGATCTTACAAAGGAACGTATTCGCCAGATCAAAGAGAGAGCCATTAAGCGTTTGCAAAAAGCCCGTTACAGTAATGCTTTAAAAGCGTACCTGGGGTAATGACTTAAATCCCGACTTGTCGGGGAATAAGAATAGCAAATTGTGGGTTAAACAGCCCTGATCTTATGATTGGGGCTGTTTTCTTATGGCGCCAATTGTTCCATTCTAATAGGTTTCTGTTCCGCCTAAGGCGAACACTTCGACGTTCTGTTCTTCATTCGCCCTTTTATGTAAACTAATCCAGTAAACAAAACTCAGCGTCTTTTGTATTATCATTTGTGCCTCCGCATGAGACCTTAGGTTTTGCACAAGCTATTCAGACAATTAGCCAATACTAATTTTCAATTGCTCATTTCAAGTTACTTTTGACAAATTTATTCTACAGGGGGAACAGACTAATTATATGGAAACAAAAGCGAGTGAAAAGGTACATTGTTTAATTATCGGATCAGGACCGGCAGGATATACAGCCGCCATTTATGCAGCGAGAGCCAATTTAAAACCTGTATTATACCAGGGTATTCAACCTGGTGGTCAATTGACGATCACTACGGAAGTGGAAAACTATCCAGGCTATCCTGAGGGAATACAAGGACCAGAAATGATGGTCGATTTTGAAAAACAGGCAGCAAGAATGGGAGCGGACATTCGATTTGGACTGGCAACAAAAGTTGATCTTTCAAAGCAACCTTATAAAGTTTGGATCGATGAAGAAAAAATAATCAATGCTGATTCTATCATTATTGCTACCGGGGCTTCTGCAAAATGGTTGGGGCTCGAAAGTGAACAACGGTTGAATGGATATGGTGTAAGTGCCTGTGCTGTTTGCGATGGATTTTTCTTCCGGGGAAAGGAAGTTGCAATAGTAGGTGCCGGTGATACTGCAGCCGAAGAAGCTTTATATCTTGCCAAACTCACTACAACCGTGCACATGTTTATTCGTAAACACGAAATGCGGGCAAGCAAGGTAATGCAAGAGAGAGTTTTTAAGACGCCAAATATTAAGGTCTATTGGAACACCGAAACCGAAGAGGTAACGGGAGAAAAACATGTATCGTCGGTTCGGATTTTTAATAATAAAACCGGGGAGAAGCAAACTATTCCGGTCAGCGGATTTTTTGTTGCCATTGGTCATCAGCCCAATTCAGATATTTTCAAAGACTGGCTGGATATGGATGAAGCTGGATACATAAAAACCATCCCGGGAACTTCAAAAACCAATATTGAGGGTGTGTTTGCTTGCGGTGATGTCCAGGACAAAGTGTATAGGCAGGCGGTAACCGCAGCGGGTACGGGGTGTATGGCGGCGTTGGATGCCGAGAGGTATTTAGGCGAGAAAGGGTTTCATTAAATCAATTGAATGGTTACGATCATACTCAAACAACTTCGTTTTTTCGCTCATCATGGATTGTATGAAGAGGAAAGAAAAGTTTCCAATGAATTTATAGTTGATCTCGAAGTGGGCTTTGAATCGCCTGTCCCGATCATTACTAAAATGAATGAGACGATCAATTACATAAAATTATATGAGCTGGTTAAAAGATACATGCTTAATACAAGTGATCTTATAGAATCCCTGGCTATGAAGATCACCGATGATATCCACCATTTATATCCGCAGGTGAAAAAAATTTCTATATCAGTCACAAAAAAATATCCTCCAGTTATCAATTTCAGCGGGAATGTTGCAGTTAGTTACGAAAAAGAGTTTTGAAGTGAACCGGGAAACTTCAAACGTGAATCGTGAATGAAAATCCATGTTGGAAAGATGAAGTTTACCTGAAAAATACCTATTGACGTTCGACATTCACGTTCACGGTCAATAATGCCAGCCTGTCAGCCATTCACATCTGGTAAACCTTTTGACCATACAGGGTATGAATAACACAATTTCATTTATTGATCACACACCAGATGCCGGGTTGTTGGATGCTTATTCAAAGACGATTACCGGTGTCGTAGGTGAAATAGCCCAGTCAGTAGTTCATATACAGGTACAAAAGAAACAAATTGACAGAAGAACGGGAGTTGAAAGAGTGCAGCAAGGATCTGGTTCGGGGTTTATTATTTCTTCTGATGGATACATTGTCACCAACTGTCATGTTATTGAAAACGCGGTTGACATTAAAGTAAATTTTAGTGATGGCAGCATTGAGAAAGCAGAATTAAAAGGAGCTGATCCATCAACGGATGTTGCGTTGATCAGGGTTTACGGTTCCGGACAAAAAACGCTGTCGTTTGCCGATTCCGATTCTTTAAAAGTGGGACAAATTGCTATTGCTATCGGCAATCCATTCGGTTTGCAACATAGTGTAACTGCAGGTGTAGTAAGTGCGCTGGGTCGTACATTGCGCGCAACGAATGGTAGGCTGATCGATGATGTAATACAAACGGATGCTGCATTAAACCCAGGCAATTCTGGCGGGCCATTGGTAAATTCATCGGGCCAGGTAATTGGAATAAATACAGCCGTGATACCGTCAGCGCAGGGATTATGTTTCGCTGTTTCATCTAATCTTACTGCCTATGTAGCAGGAAAATTGATCATTGAAGGAAGGGTAAAAAGAGCACAATTAGGCATTGCCGGGCAATTGGTGAACCTTACCGAACGCATGATCGCTGCAAATAAACTTTCTGTAAAAACAGGAGTATATGTCTTTGAAATTATTCCTGATTCGCCTGCCCGGAATCACGAAATCAAGGTCGGCGATATTATTGTAGAGTTCAATAATAAACCTGTGGGCAGTGTTGACGATCTGCATAAATTATTGAATGAAGGAATGATTGGAATAAACACAGAGATAGGTGTGTTACGTGGAGGAAGAAAAACAGTGATCCATGCTATTCCTGCTGAAATGAGATAATGATAAGGTGACATGAGTAGTATCTATCCGTAGATATTTGATCCCGGGTTTACTTAATCTGTGCTGATTGTTTAGGTGTGTGGGCGCTTACAAAGCCAAAATAATTTGCGCCATTCTTTCTCCACAGGCTAAGGGGTTGATAGCAGATCCATTAGTTTGTAGTTAATATAATACGTAGTTCTTCCAATTTTTTGAGGTTTTACAATATCTGCGTCTGTTAATTTTTTTAACCACGTTGATGCAGTTTGCCTGTGAGCAATTTCTCTTTTTTCTAATAATTCGATTTTTAAATAAGGCAATGTAAACATCAATTGCAAGAGATCGAAACTAAATGAAGGGCCTAAGGATTGTTTCATTTTCTTTTCTGTGTCCTCTTTTAGTGAAAGCATATTACGGATTTTACTTGTGGTTAATTGTGACGTTTCAATTAGGGCTGTAAGCATAAACATCGTCCAGTCATGCCAATTGTTATTTTCAGTTACTCCCCGTAATAGTTGATAGTATTCCGATTTGTATTTTACAATGTATGAGCTGAGATATAAAACCGGTTGTGATAATAACTGCTGTTGAACCAGGTAAAGGGCATTCACTATGCGTCCCGTTCTTCCATTGCCGTCAGGAAAGGGATGGATCGCTTCAAACTGGTAATGTATCAATGCCATCTTTATTAATGGATCTAGTGGGGATAAGTCATTATCGTTAATAAACAGTTCCAAAGCTGCTAGCTTTTGTCGTATAACGTCTTCACAGCATGGGGGAGTGTAGATCACTTCACCATTGATTGCGTTTTTAAGTGAAGTGCCTGGCACATTCCTTATACCTGTTTTATTTTGTTTAATTGTTTGAACGATCTCCACCATTGTATTTGTTACCAGTAGATTTTTTTGAGCCTGCATTTTTCCCAGCCCTGTGTATAAAGCTTCGCGGTAACTCAATACTTCTTTTGCGGCATGGCTTGCTGTTGCTTCTTCTGTTGCAGCTTTATATAATTCATCCTGGGTAGTAACTATGTTTTCAATAGCGGAACTATCCTTACTCTCTTGCAGGACGATGGTATTGATCAATAATTGCGGATCGGGTAAAGACGCGCACAGACCATTAAGTTCCCCTAAAAATCGGGATGCTTTTGCTAGGTGCCTGAGAATGTCTTCCGATTCTTTAAAATCTACCGGCGGAAGAGCAACAAGGTCATTATATGGGGAATTTTTATTGTAACTCATTGATGTTGAATTTTAGATGGAATTCCATCATTTGGGCTATAATGAATGATGTCTTTCGACATGAATAAATTTTAATGGTGAAATTATTGATTAATTTCGACATGAAAAGTAAATTATGTCGAATCATGACACGTTAAGCATAAAAAATGTCGAAAAATGATCCTTTCTTCGACATCCTTGACAACATAACGATCTTACAGAATTATCACAAGGAGGCTGCTCGTCCCATGGTTTCTTAATCACCAAGGACCTTTTTCCTCATATTGGATTCTTTAGTTTTGCACGCTTCAAATGATGCTGTTACTTCATCGTTTTTCCCTGTGTCTTTCCTTAAAAGTAAATTTTGCTTTTGCAGTGAATAAGATTCAGCGATTTTTTTTCTTTGCCTTTCTCTTTGGATTCTTTAGATTGATCAAATGGGCTGCTTCGATAAGTTTCTCAATGTGCTCAAAAAAATTAATCATATCCGAACGCTGCAGTTCATCCAGTGCGTTTGTGTTATAAGTGCCTGTTACCGTAATCTTGAACCAGTCCCATAAATATTTACGAACAGAATGTATATCTGCATAATCGAAAAAGCGAGCAAGAACGAGACAGGGGTCGCTTATTTCTTCTTCATCAAGTTTTATTGCAGTGAAATTTGGCATAAATAATCGTTGACCATTAATAATTAAGATTTATAAGCGATTGACCGGGATAGGCAGTGATGATCCTCCCGCCTCCATCAGTAACGATAGTGATTACGTTTGTTGAGTTACCATTTTTGTCAAAACCAACCGGTTGTTCAGTTTCGATTGTTCTTTCAAAATTCAGGCATCCCCGGACAGGAGTGGCTGGCAGTGTTGCTGCTTCGCGGATGTAATTTAGCAAGTCTGTCAGCGGGATATGAAATTTACCTGCTTGTGGATACCGGTTGATCTTATAATAATGTCTTTCGACGATGTGCGCTAACGAAGAAATGGTAAGATAATAGGTTTTACGAAAAAATTTCTTTTTATCCTGCAGTGGCAAACGAAGAAAGAATTCTTTGGCCATATCATCCAGCCAGACTTGTGTGTCAGACAGGAGAAAAAGGAGCCTGAGCCATTGCTGTTCGTTGAAATGATTATTCATAAGACCGGCAATTACGATCAACAATAAGATTGATAACTTAAATTAGAATTCAAGATCTCTGTGTCAAGAAAATTCGGCCGCTGAATGGATGTAATTAAAAAAAGGTAAAATGAGTAGTACTTAAGGAGATTAATGTGCTGGAATTTATTTACCTATTTTCGTTGTAAAGTAAGATCAATTATTTTGAACAGTCAAATAATTTGAACAAATTTTTATTCACATTTTTTATTTTTTATGTGAAATACCTGGCCACGAATCTAAAATATCTGCGGGAACAAAAAGGTCTGAAACAATCGGATTTAAAGGCTGTGATGGGTTTTAAATCGACAACCTGGAACAATTATGAAAAGGGTGTGTCAAAACCAGGCCTTGATGATCTAATAAAAATATCCAAATATTTTGGATATTCGGAAAGCGAGATATTGCATAAGAACCTGGCGACCAGGGACAGCACTCCAACGAAAGGTGGGTATCGGCGTACGAAAGCTGAGAATGATAACCCAAACATTATTAGTGAAGGGGGAGTTGAGTATAAGAAACTGTGTGAATTCAAAGACAAAATCATCGAGGAAAATGAAAGGATCAAGGCGGCCCAACACAGGCAGATAATAACGTTAAAATCAATGGTAAGCCATTTGGAGATAAAAATCAAAAAGCATGAGCAGGCAAAGAAATAAATGGTATTTAATTGTGCAGCACAAATCCAATTCACTGATCCAGGGTAGTATCTTAAATGCCTTGTATGTCTTGTATGGTTCACTGCTTAAATTCAAAAGAAACCTCGTTGGTCGTAATTTATTCCTAACCCATGAGGAGAAGCTACCTCAAATAAAGCCGGAAGGAGAATTTTTTAACCATTGTCATCACAATGGTTTATCGGGCATAAAATCTTTTGGGGAGCACTTAAACAATTTCGCCAGTTCATTTAAATGCTGTGTATTGTATTTTGCCCGGAAATTGGGACTTTCTATCTGGCCAATAAATCCATTTGAAACTTCGAGGTGCAGGGCTACGTCATCCTGCTCTATACCAAGGCCAATTCTTTTTTCCTTTACCTGGTTGACAATGAACCAATCAATTTTGCTTTTAAGATTCTTCTTGGCCATTCCTTGCAAGAAATGGAAAGATTGCAAAGACCATCCTTATACGTGTATAAGAATATTTACTAACTTGCTTTGAGAAATTTGCGAATCTTCATAGTAAGACACCTTATTTGAAGCTTTCGCTTTGAGTCTCGCTCTGAAATCTGGAAATTTCAAATGCTACGAGACGATAAGCAAGAGCTCACGTTTAGGCGTGGGCTCCCTTATTCGTAGCAGGGCTTTTCCAGAGCCTCAGAGCGGTAAGTGGAGACCTGCGCCGTTTTTTTGTGCGGGCTCCGCATTCGAAAAATTGCGAATGATTACACTTTGAGGTCGGGCCCCAACTATACTATCCAGCAATATGCTGAACTCTTTCAGCAGGGCGATGAGAAAGCCCTTGCATTCTTTTATAAAGAATTTCATCCTGCCCTTGCATTGTATGCCAATAGTTGGCTGAAAGATCGTTCTGTGTCCGAGGAAATAGCTTCTGAAGCATTTGTAAAGACCTGGCCAAAGCATTGGAAACTTAATGGCTACCACGAAATTCTTGGCTATTTGTATAAGACTGTGCAACGCGATTGTCAGCGTGCTCTCAAAAAAGAACGAAAGCGGGCTGAAGTTTATAAGGAGATTGCAATCTCAATAGATACCGCCGACAAACCTTCCGATCACCTGCTCCAGGCGGAAGTGTACCGTCTTCTTCATTCAGCTCTGAGAGAACTGTCACCAGGCCGTGCAAAAGTATTGACAATGCATTTCCTCGAGGGCAAGACCACAAAGCAAATCGCTGCTGAATTGAATCTGTCTGCAAGCACCATAAAGACTGCAAAAGCGAAAGGTCTCGAACACTTGCGTAAAAAATTTCTGAGACCCCTGTTACTTTTTCTTTTTGCTTTTGCAAAAATTTTCTTACTATTTTGATAGTCCTTTTTTCTCCTTTCTGCCTTCGTATTATAAGCATAGCCTAACTTAATGGTATGAATGAGAATCCTTATAGTGGCATGGACAAGGAAGCCTACCGTATAGCTTATTTAATTGCGGGTTACATTAGGAATATACTTACTGACAAAGAACACCAGGAACTCGATGACTGGATAAACGCCAGCGATCATAATATGAAATTGTTTGAAGATTTAACGGATGAACAAAATATTGAGTCAAACCTTGCATGGATGGATAAAGTGCAGTCGGAAATGTCTTTCAAGGCACTCCGGGAGTCAGGCGCTTTTCAAAAACGCTCAAGGAAAATTAAGATGAATCCATTTTGGATAGCCGCGGCCTCAGTTGCTCTTTTAACAATGATCTTCCTGGTTTATCGATATACATCCGGCAGTCGCAGGGACAACAACAGAACGGTTGCGCATGAAACATCAAATCTGGAGCCCGGGGGAAACAGGGCAACCCTGACACTTGCGAACGGTGCCGTGATCGACCTGGCAAATGCAAAAAATGGATTAATACTAAACAAACAAGGCTCTCATGTGAACAAGCCGGCAGATGGAGAACTAGTGTATGAAGGAAATGGTTCATTAGAAACTCCAACGATTCATACACTCTCCACACCGGTGGGCGGTCAATACCAGGTGACATTGGCAGATGGCACAAAAGTTTGGCTAAATGCGGCTACTGTATTGAAATATCCTTCGCGTTTTACAAGCAGCGAGCGAAAAGTGGAACTTAGTGGGGAGGCTTATTTTGAAGTTTCTAAAAATGAAAAGCAGCCATTTTATGTCTTCCTCTCCGATAGTTCAGGCGTTAAAGTCCTGGGAACCCATTTTAATGTGATGTCGTACGATAACGAAAACGAAAAGCATATCACCTTGCTCGAAGGTAGTGTTTTGGTAACCACAAAAACTCACACCTCAAAGCTTGAACCCGGGAGCCAGGCACATATAATAAATCACTTAATAACCGAAAATAACGATGTGGATACGGAGGAAGTTGTGGGATGGAAGAATGGTCTTTTTATATTTCATGATGCTTCGATGGAAACAATCATGCGCCAGGTTGAGCGATGGTATGATGCAAAGGTGGTCTTCAAAGGTGAGATCAAACAACAATTTAATGCGACAATATTGCGCAGTGAACCATTGTCAAAACTGTTGCATTTACTGGAGCTAAACGGATATGTACATTTTAAAATCGAAAATAAGACCATCTATGTATTACCCTGACGATTGATAAGACTTTGGTTAATCACAAACAAAACCGGAAGTGTTACGAGCACTCCCGGCGGCGTTTGGGTTAACCCAAGTTTCAACTGAGCTATCAACTGAATTCAGAAACCCAAACAACACAAAACTATGCAATTAAAAGTTTTCGGTTCCCGATCTACGACCTTATTAGCTATGAAACTTTTAATTCTTCTGACTGCTGTCGCTTGCATCAATGCCTCCGCAAAAGGGTTTAGTCAAACAGTTACTCTTTCTTTAACTAATGCACCGCTCGAAAAAGCATTCAAAGAGATAAAAAAACAGACGGGTTATTCTTTTGTGTACATACGTGAGCAACTAAAAAATAGTTTGCCGGTAACCTGTCATGTCAGGGAGGCACAACTAAAAGAGGTACTTGATATTTGCTTTCGCGATCAGCGTTTGTCTTTTGTAATTGAAGATCGTTACGTCGTTGTTCAAACAAAAGAAACCGTTGCAGAAACTCCTTCTTCAAATCGCTCGTCCATAAATATCAGGGGACGTGTATTAAACGAAAATTCAGAACCCGTTGAAGGGGCGAGTGTGATGATAAAAGGAACAACAAGAGGAACGACCACAAATAGTGATGGTTATTTTGACTTAACTGATATTGATGAAAATGCAGTTCTTATAGTTACAGGCGTGAACATAGAAAGCATGGAGCTAAAAGTGGCTGGCAGATCGACTCTATTGTTTAATGTGAGAACAAAAATAACAGCACAAAAAGAAGTCATCATTAATGCCGGTTACTACAAGACAAGCGGCAGATTAAAAACAGGGAATATTAGTCGTGTTGACGGTGAAACGATCGAGACTCAGCCTGTTTCAAATACGCTGGCCGCATTGGCGGGGAGAATGCCGGGCGTTTACATTCAGCAGATGACAGGGGTGCCCGGTGGAGGATTTAATGTCGAAATAAGAGGGTTAAACAGTCTTAGGCAAGGTGATATCCCAAATGGTAATTGGCCACTTTACATTGTGGATGGAGTACCTTTTATTTCAGGTTCGTTGGACCAATGGACAGGCGTCGCGAGCTTAATTATCCAGCAACCCAGCCCTTTTAATTCCTTCAATCCTTCAGATATCGAAAGCGTTGAAATACTTAAAGATGCTGATGCTACAGCAATCTATGGTTCAAGAGGCGCGAATGGTGTAATCCTCATCACCACCAAAAAAGGACAGGCTGGAAAAAGCAAAGTAGATATTAATTTCTCTACAGGTTTTGGCAAGGTTTCTCAAACGATGGATCTGCTAAATACAGAACAGTATATGGAAATGCGTCACGAGGCCCTTGCGAATGATAGCCGAGCCAC
>Ga0207706_10006489_pt1 | contig 10858 bp, 9 predicted proteins | sample KBSC53metaG_FD_184318 | JGI IMG/M metagenome (GOLD analysis project Ga0207706, IMG submission 184318) | Corn rhizosphere microbial communities from Kellogg Biological Station, Michigan, USA - KBS C5-3 metaG (SPAdes) (version 2) | ecosystem: Host-associated > Plants > Roots > Rhizosphere > Soil ... | reverse complement strand
CACCCCTCCTGGCGATTGGCCCGCGATACCCGTCGTCGTGGGCTGCCTGTGCGGCCTCGTCGAGCGCATGGACCGACGCGCCCTCGATCACTTCACGCGCGACACTTGGAAGCGGTTCGATCATCGCGACCTTGACCGCTCAAGTGGGCGATCATTCGGCGCCGCCGCGTGCTCGCGATGCAGCTCCGCCCGTAGTCGGGCGTCGGCTTCAACTCCTCGTTAGGTCGCGCCCCGGCCGACGCTTGGTGCGGCGTCAATCATAACGGCGACGAACAAGCACGGCTCCAAACCCGGAACACGCCAACGATGCTCCGTACCTCTCTGGATCAGAACGTCGCCAGGGCCTAAGAGCTGTGTGCCATCCTCAAGGCCAAGTTCGAGCTGGCCGGAGATCACGATAATGTAGTCAAGTGTTGGTGTGCGGTGCATCGGATACTGAAACCCGGCCGGCCAACGCAGCACTCTGCCGACGACACCGCCTGCGGGCGCCCGATTGACCATCGTCCAGCCTGTAGGAGGGTTGGCACCTTCCTGCAGTGGCGCAGGAGTCTTCGACACGACCCAGAAATCGCATCCCTCGGCGTTGGCATTGCTCCACGTCGCCGATTCAGGAACCGGCCCGATGTCGACGATGGTGGAGCGGCCGGCCGAGCTTAGGCCGGTGACGAAACGACGACACGGACCGACCGTTTCGCCAGGTTGTCGTTCCGTCGTCGCCGCCAGGGCCCGTCGTCGGATGAGAAGGGGCGCTAGCGATGCTAACGTCTGCCAAACGAAGCGTCGTCTGGGCTGCCGACTTGTCATTTCTGCCTCCGTGGAGGAAGTGCGACGACACAACCCGAGAGTTGAGCTGCGACGCGGAGAACGCTATCGCGTCTTACCTTTTGGCGCCAACTCGCGGGCGATCTCCGCCCCTTACCTGCGATGGGCGATTCGGCAGCGACAGCGAGACCTCGCCCAATGAGAGTGACTGGCGCGTGGCAGTCCGCCGTCACGATGCATCCCAGCTATCCACTCGCCGTGGCTGGGCTCAGGTGGGCTCACACCGATACGCGTACCGAATCGCTTCGCTGACGACAGGGCCTTGTGCGTCGACGAACCACAGCCGCGCGGTCAACCAACGCTCGATTGGGAACCGCGTTGTGCCCGGACGGGCGGTCCCGAGAAAGGCCCGCCCGGTAATCTGCCCCGCGTTGTTGTCTCCAGCGTAGACATCTACCGACTCGCTGAGCGAGTTGGTCACCTCGAGATACGCCCGGCCCGGGCAGTTCGCGACTTCCTGCGTGGCAGACGGGTCAGCGCGGCGCCGACCGGCACACGAAACCGAGGCCAGGAGCCCGAACACGACGATTCCAAGGGCACAGCGCGCGGTCAGCACGGTCCTCCTCGTCGAGCGATACCACCACGTTTCCAGACTTCTACCCGCTCGACGACATTACTGCATAGCGGCGCCTGCGTCACGGACAGATGCGGCGGTGGGATTGACTCAATGAACGCACGATATTCGCCACTCTCTTCACGGGCGATCGGGCCGCGCTATCCTGGTGTGCTATCAGACCATCGCCTAACGGTGCTGTTCACGCACCCAAGTTCGCCCAACGTGCAGATCACCACTGCGGTTGCCTTCACTGGGACGGCGGCAAATCCGAATTCCACGCCTCGGCGACGCATAGCCACGTGCCATTCGGCTGCTTCCGAAATACGGCCAGCACCTTCCCGGCGTCCATGATCGGCTTGGGCAGCCCGGGCGGCGTCACCGTAACAGTGTATGTCCCGCGGAGGTATGCGGTCGTGCCATCGCCGTCGAGATGAACTAAGTGAAAGGAGAATCGGGAAATGGGTGGCAGCTGTTCGAACGCCCGCCGGATGGCCGCGCGACCTTGAATGGCCGGCGCATTGGGGGGCATCCGGACCGCATCGACGGCGTATTCAGCGGCCAGACCGTCCCAGTTGCGTGACATCACCAGCGCCGAATCACGATCCGCGAATGCCCGGACACCAGCTCGGTCCTTCTCGGAGAGAATCTGGGCTTGGGTTTGTTCGACGCTGGTCGTTACCAGGGCTGCAGCCAAGACGAGAGTCACGACCGACGGGATTGTCATGTCTGCTCCTTTTGATGCCGCCACCTAGATGGTTCGAGAGGATGAATCGCGTTAGGCTCGACAGGTTCACGCGCGAGACCCGGTGCAAGCTCGACGCGAAGGATCTTGCGCCGCAGAAACGGGCGATCATCCGCCGTCGGCCGGTGCTGACGTGCCCCGAGCGGCCGTAAGCCACTGGGACACGGGATGACGCGGCCGGTGTTTCGGCCTACGGTCTAGGCCTAACGGCCCGGCCGGGGCGCGATCCCTTGGGCCACGAGTTGCCAGCGGCCTTCCTTGCGCGCCCACACCGTCAACGAATACATCGGCGTGGTTGTCCAAGCGGTTTCCGAGCCGCAGCGGCCTTCCACTGTGACGTTATAGGTAAGTATCACCACGTCATTGGAGATGTGGTCTACGCTAGCGCTGTCGATCGGGTTACTCCGCCGGTCGCAGTTGACCGTGATCTGCCGCCCCATCTCGGCCGCCGAACTGCGCGTGATCCCGCCGGGTCCAACGATGACCCATGTGGGGCTATTGCCGACGACCCGCTGGAACGCAGCGCCCGAATCGTCTTTTTGGAGAGCGTCCCACGCAGCGAGTTCTCGGGCAATGATGGCCGAGTCGGCGCTGCTGATGCGGGCCTGCGCGTACGATGGGCGATGCGGCAATGCAACGAGGAGCGCAACTGCGACAAGGCCAGGTCGGAGGCGCATAACGAGATCCTCGGAGATAGAGCGTGGTGCTTCGCACCCAGTCGCCCGACCCCGGGCGACTACCGCGCGGGCGACCTCGCTCCGATACACATCATGCGAAGCGACCCGCCGTCGTCGCAAGGGTGCCGTTCTCGAGGAGGCGCCGAAAGCGCCGAAGCCGCGTCGACGTGGGAAGTAGTTAGGCGAGACGCAGCGAGCCGGCGCTCGAGACTTGAACGCGACCTCCCTGCTCTCGGAGCCCTTGCACCTACGCCTCGTTGCGTCAGATGTCATTATTGTAGGCGTCGAGCGTGAGCCCGTCCACGCGGCGAGCTATTCCTGACCATCCCGCTTCTTTCGACTCGCGGTGTTGGACGTTGAAGTCGTGACATAATACGCCTCCCCTAGTTCGACGAGGGGACGACCCCTGGCGTTTCAGTCCCCGTAACTACCGGCGGCTCCTTAGGTCGAGTCGCTCTCGTTCGTGGCGCGAGCTTGCTGCTGACCGCCGGCTCTGTGGCGGAGGAGTCACTCGGACTGCGGCGCGCCGAAACCGCCTCACCCTCTCGCATTTCCAACGGTCGATACCGCAACGCCTCGGCGACATGCGTCCAGGCGACGGCCGTCGCATCGTCGAGGTCCGCGATCGTCCGTGCCACTTTGAGAACGCGATGGTACGCCCGCGCCGACAGCCCCGACCGCTCGGCCGCCGACGCAAGCAGCTCCCGCGCGTCGTCGTCCACCGGGGTGCGGGTATCGAGCCAACGGCCCGCCGCGTGCGCGTTGCACCTAACGCGCGGCACGCCGCGATACCGGTCCCGTTGCCTCGCCCGCGCCATCTCCACCCGCGCGCGCACGGCCGCCGATGACTCCCCGCCCTCGCGCTTCCCGAGCTCGCGCAGCGGCACCGCTGAGAGCCGAACCTGCATGTCGATGCGGTCCGCGAGCGGACCGGAGAGACGCGACTGATGATGCGCAATCTCGGAGGCCGCGCACGAACAGCCGCCTCGCGGGTCGCCCGCACGTCCGCATGGGCATGGGTTCATCGCACCCACAAGCGTGAACTGCGCCGGAAAGGCCACCGACGTCGCCGCCCGCGCGATCACCACTCGGCCATCCTCGAGTGGTTGTCTCAGCGCGTCGAGAACGTGTCGCGGGATCTCCTGCAGCTCATCGAGAAACAACACGCCATGGTGCGCGAGACTCACCTCGCCTGGCCTCGGGTTGCTGCCGCCGCCGATCAGCCCGGCCGCCGACAGCGTATGGTGTGGCGCGCGAAACGGGCGCGCGACGGACACCGCCGCGTTAGGCGCGAGCAGCCCCGCCACCGAGTGAATCGCCACGACCTCGAGGGCTTCCTCCTCGGTCAGCGCCGGCAGGATGGTCGGGAGGCGCCGCGCGAGCATGGTCTTCCCCGCTCCGGGCGGGCCGATCATCAAGAGCGCGTGCGCTCCGGCGGCCGCGATCTCCAGGGCGCGTTTGGCGACCTCCTGGCCAACCACGTCGGCGAGGTCGACGGATTCGGCCACTGGCGCGGCGCTCGGATCATTCAGGCCGGCGCCCGGGGGATCGAGCCGTCCCGCCTCGAGCTGCGCGACGATCGACGTGAGTGTCGGCGGCGCAGAGAGGGCGAGCTTCGAGACGAGCGAGGCCTCCGCGACGTTAGGCGGCGGGAGCACCAGCGTGACGTCGCTGATGGCGTCTCGGTTGCGGCGGCCTGACGCGGCGAGGCGCCGCGCGACCGAGAGTGCACCTCGCACGGGCCGCAGCGAGCCATCCAGGCCAAGCTCGCCAATCGCGACGACCGACGCGAGCGACGCCGCATCGAGTTGACCCGTCGCGGCGAGATACCCCAATGCGATCGGGAGATCGAATGCGGTTCCATCCTTTCTCTGGTCCGCGGGCGCGAGATTAACCGTGACACGCCTCGCTGGAACCACGAAGCCCGAGTTCAGCAGGGCCGCAGAAACACGCTCCCGACTTTCCTTGACCGCTCCGGCGGGTAACCCGACGATCGTCCACATCGGCAGACCAAGGGCGACGTCGACTTCCACGAGCACGTCGTAGGCATCGATGCCAAGCACGGCGGCGGACCGGACAGCGGCGAGCATGACGCCACACTACCACCCCACGCTCGCCACCTCGTCACCAAAGCATTGCCGTCAGGCGCGGTCCCACTCTCAACGAATGTTCAACACATGAATGAACGCAATCCCGAGCACGACCAGCAGCAGTAGTGAAAGCGAAACCGCGGCGATGACGCGCGATCCCGCGCGCGCCACCGTGCGCACATCCGCACTGAGACCGAGCGCCGCCATCGCGACGATCGTGAGGTTCGTCGACGCCAGCCGGGTCGGGGCGATCCAGCTCGCTGGCACTGCACCCGTCGCACGCAACGCCCCGAGCGCCAGAAAGCCCACGATGAACCACGGCACGAGCATCGTGAGCGACGGCGCGTGAGCGAACCGATCGCGCTCACGAACCGAGAAGAAGAGAACGACGGGACCGAGCATGAGGACTCGCACCAGCTTCACGAGCGTCGCTACCTGCCCGGACAATGTGCTCACCGGAAACGCCGCCGCCAACACCTGCGGCACCGCGTACACACTCAACCCGGCAAGCACACCATACTGATAGTTCGTTAGGTGGAGCGGGGCGACGAGCAACGGGAGCCCGAGCACGACGATCACACCCAGAATCGCCGTGAACGCAATCGACGACGCGACGTCGTCCGCGTCCGCGCCGATCACCGGCGCAACCGCCGCGATAGCCGAATTGCCACAGATCGCGTTGCCTGTCGCAACGAGAATCGCGAGACGCCGGCGGAGGCCAAGCCCGCGCGCGATCAACACTCCGAACACGAGGCCCAGCGCGACGATCGACACGATCGCGACTCCGAGGGCAGGGCCCGCGCGAAGCAACAGCGGGAGATCGACCGAGATTCCCAGAATCGCCACCGACAACTCGAGCACCTGCTTGCCGCCGAACCGAATGCCCGGCTCGAATCGCGGGCTCGGTCGCCAGACGAGCCGCACGATCATGCCGACCAGCAATGCGACGACAAGTGCCTCGATGACCGGTGACCCGAACAGGCGCGTCTCGACACCCGCGATGGCAATGGACGCCAGCGCGACTGCCGCAGTGACGAGAACGCCGGGGACTACGCGGCGCAACGTGCGCGGCGCGCCCGACCGACTTCCAGCGCGGCCGGCGCTCGGCGCAGACGGACCAGCGTCACTTCCGGGAAAGCCCCCAGACGGAACGGGATACCCCAGTACCCCGTCCCAGGGCTGACGTAGAGCAACGAATTCTCGTTGCGGTACGCACCCATCGCGTGCTCGAGGAAGGGCGATGCCAGACTCCACCCGAGCGACGGCAAGGCGAGCTGGCCCCAGTGTGTGTGGCCGCTCAGCGTGAGAGCGACACCATGCTTCGCGAGCGCAGGCCAGAGCGCCGGATTGTGCGCGAGCGCCACAACCGTTACGCCGTTAGGCGCTCCGGCGAGCGTGCGCTCGACATCGGGAGCAACCCGGCTCTGCCCACGACGCCCTCCAGCCGGATCACCCGTGCCTGCCAGCACGAGGGCCGCATCACCTCGGCGAAGAACGTGTGCCTCGTTGAGCAGCAGGCGCGCCGGAACGTCCTTGCGCAGTCGATGCTCGACGGAGTCCCAACCGGCGTACACGTCGTGATTCCCGGGGATCATGAACACGCCGAGGGGAGCGTCCAGCGCACCTAACGCCGCCGCATACGCGTCCACATCCTCGGGCCGGTCGTCCACGAGGTCGCCGGTCACCGCGATCACGTCAGGCGAGAGGTCGCGAATCGTCCGCACCACCCGCTCGAGGAACCGCCGCGACGTGTGCGGTCCCACGTGCAGGTCGGAAACCTGGGCAATGGCCAGCCCGTCGAACTCCTGGGGGAGGCCGGGAATCGAGGCGTCAACCTCCCGGACGACGAGCCGGCGCGTGCCCAGGTAGCCAGCAACGAGCACGGTGCCGACGACCAGGAGCACGATACCGGCTGTGATTCGTCCGCCGGCGAGCGGCTGCCCGAAAACCGCGCCGATCAACACTCCGACCGTCGCCGCGACGCTGACGAACGGCAGCACCAGCTGCGTATACCAGAATGGCCGGACGACGAGCAGACGGAACGCGGCCTTGGGATAGAACGGCCACCCCCGCCAGCGCGCGTACACCGCGAGCGGGAGCGTGGTGTAGACGGCAAGCGCAATGACGAGTGTCAGCGCATGCGGGAACAGTCCGTTCGCGAGCGCGCCGACGATGAGCCAGGACGCGCCCAGGTAGAGCCCGAGGCGAACGGCGATGACGAGGCGTTTCATGCGGGAAAAGTAACCGCACCCCGTCGCGCAGCCTTGGGCGACCTACGTGTCCTGATTCAGCGCCGCTCCAGACGGGGTCGTTGCGAGATGGTGGCGGAAACGTTCGCGCAGGACGCTCTTCAGATACTTCCCCGTGCCCGACCGCGGAATGGACTCCACGACAATCACGTCGTCTGGCAGCCACCACTTCGCGAAATGTGGCGCGAGGTGAGCGCGCACCGAGTCGAGCGTGGGCAGCCGCCCCGCGCGTGGTACGACCACCGCCACGGGACGTTCGCACCACTTCTCATGCGGGACCGCGATGACGACGGCCTCCGCCACATCCTGGTGCGAGAGCAGCGCTCCCTCGAGCGCGACGCTGCTGATCCATTCGCCGCCCGACTTCACCAGATCCTTCGACCGATCCTGAATCGTTATGCAGCCGCGAGCATCGATGGACACGATATCGCCAGTGCGGAACCACCCGTCGTCCGTGAACCGATCGGCGGACTCCGGCGAGTTGTAATACGCCCGCGCCACCCACGGCCCGCGGACCTCGAGCTCGCCCATGGTCTCCCCATCCCACTCCGCGAGCTCGCCATCGTCACGGCGCGCGCGAATCTCCACGAACGGCAGTGGGAGGCCGGCCTTCGCCCGATACGCGAATTGCGCATCGCTCGACGCGCTTTCGAGCTCGCTCGTCACTTTGCTCACCGACCCGACCGGGCTCGTTTCGGTCATTCCCCAACCCTGCACGATGTACAGGCCGTGCCGATCCTGGAACGCGCGGATGAGCGGCTCCGGAACGGCCGCGCCGCCGACGAGCATGCGGCGGAGCGGCGTGAGGTCGTGCTTCGTGGGGTTCGCGTCGAGGTACTGCAGGATCCCGAGCCAGATCGTCGGCACACCGGCGGCCATCGTGACGCGCTCGTGCTCGAACAGCTCGACGAGACTAGCGGGGTCGAGGTGCGGTCCCGGCATCACCTGTCGCGCGCCCGACACCGCCGCCGTGAACGGCAAGCCCCAGGCGTTCGCGTGGAACATAGGAACAACGGCGAGCACAGTATCGCGCTCCGTGATCCCCATGACGTCGGAGAGCAGCGTGCCGAGCGTGTGGAGGCAGACCGAGCGATGCGAATAGAGGACGCCTTTCGGACGGCCGGTCGTGCCGGACGTGTAGCACATCATCGCGGCTTCGGACTCCGGCAGCTCCGGGTACTGGTACGACGGGTCGCCGGTGGCGATGAGCGCCTCGTAGTCGATCGCGCCGTCGGGAAGCGGCGTGTCGGAGTTGTCGCGAATGACGATCAGCTGCCGGAACGCGACCGTCTTCTTCAGCTGCTCGGCCAGCGGCAGCAGCGACTGGTCGGCGATGACGACGACATCGCCGGCGTGCGAGGCGATGTACGACAGCTCGTCGATGTGGAGCCGAATGTTGAGGGTATGGAGGATCGCGCCCGAGCACGGCACCCCGAAATACGCCTCGAGATGGCGAAGATGGTTCCAGCAGAGCGTGGCGACGCGGTCGCCGCGGCCGACGCCGAGCCGCTGCAGCGCCGACGCGAGCCGGCGCGCTCGGCCTAACGCGAGCGCATAGGTCGACCGTTCGATCGTTCGGTCCGGGCGTCGCGAAACGATTTCCTTGTGCCCGAACATGGACTCCGTTCGGCGCAGCATTGCGGTGATGGTCAGGGCGTAGTCCATCATCAGGCCATCCATGCGCACCTCCGGAGGCGTTTGCCAGCCAGGTCTGGTCGACTCGAACGTGGCGTCCGCCGCAGCCTCTGTAAAGGTCGCGGCGGACGTATGCGCAGTGGCTAGAGCGCGCCCCGAGTCTGGCGCGCGGCCCGCACTGGAGCCGGCTCGGGCTCCGGCACCGGGAGGAAGTCCTCGCCCGGATTGATGAACTGGTCGTGCTCGACGTTGTATTGCTTGTCGTAGAGCTGCCGGTACCGCCCATTCGCCGCGAGCAGCTCCCGGTGTGTGCCGCGCTCGATGATCCGGCCTTCTTCCATCACCAGGATCTGATCGGCACTCTCGATCGTCGAGAGCCGGTGTGCGATCACGAACGTCGTCCGGCCGCGCCGGAGGGAGCGGAGTCCATCGCGAATCAGCGCTTCACTCTCGCTGTCCAGGCTGGACGTGGCCTCGTCGAGGATGAGGATCCGCGGGTCGGCGAGGATCGCGCGCGCGATCGCGACGCGCTGCCGCTGGCCTCCCGACAGCTTCACGCCGCGCTCGCCGACGATCGTGTCGTACTTCTTCTCGAATCGCTCGATGAACTCGTCGCAGTGCGCAATTCGGCTCACCGCCCGCACTTCCTCGTCCGTCGCGTTAGGCTTCGCGAACGCGATATTGTCCTTGATCGTTCCGTCGAACAGGAAATTGTCCTGCATCACCACGCCCAGATGCGCGCGGTACTCGCGCAGCCGGAGTGACGCCGCATCGCGGCCGTCGACGAGCACGCGGCCGTGGGTCGGCCGATTGAATGCGCTGACGAGACCGATCAGCGTGCTCTTCCCCGCACCGCTCGAGCCGACGAGCGCCGTGGTCGTTCCCGCCGCTGTCTGGAACGACACGTCACGAAGCACCGGGACGCCCGGGACATACTCGAAGCTCACGTTCTGGAATGCGACGTCGCCCGCGATCTCGCGAACCGCGTCGCGATGCTCGTCTTCCTGATCCTCGGTGGCAGTTTGCCGGATCTCGCGAATGCGATCGAGCCCAGCGAACGCTTCGCTGACCTGCGTTCCGATCGACGCGATCTGCACGAGCGGGGCCGCCACCAGCCCGATGAAGAAGATGTACATGACGAAACCGCCGAGCGTCATCGAGCCGCCCACGATCGACCGTCCGCCCACGATGATCATCAGGACACCGATCACGCCGACGATCACCGTCGTGGCGGCACCGACGGCTGACGTCCCGGTGATGGTCGACGCGACGTTCCTGAACAGCCGCTCGATCCCGTCGGCGAAGATCCGTTCCTCGCGCTCCTCCGCGGTGTACACCTTCACAGTGCGGATCCCGCCTAACGCCTCCCCCAGTCGTCCCGTCACCTCGGCGTTGATCTCGTTACGCTGACGGAACAGCGGCCGAAGTCGCTTGAACGCCACGGCCATCATGCCGCCGAACGCCAACAGCACGAAGATGGTCGACGCGGTGAGGTGCCAGTTCAGGTAGAACAGCACGCCGAGCGCGATGATGGCCGTGATGAGCCCACCGGTGAGCTGCACGAGACCGGTCCCGATGAGATTCCGGATGCCTTCGGCGTCGGTCATGACGCGGGTGATCAGCACGCCCGACTTCGTGGCATCGAAGAACGAGACCGGAAGCCTGAGCACGTGTCGCTGCACGTCGACGCGCATGTCGCTGATTGCACGCTGCGCCGCGATGCTCACGATCTGCGATAGAGAGAACGACGTGATCGCCTGCACCACCGTCGCGGCACCGACGGCGAGCGCGAGCGGCACCAGCTTGTCCAGCTGATGCTTGGTCAGAACGTTGTCGATGAGGTATTTCGAGCTCGCGGGGAGAACGAGGCCCGCGAGTCGGTTGATGAGCATCAGCGCGAGCCCGAACGACAGCGAGCGTCGGTGCTTCCAGATGAGGGAGCGGGCTTCGTCCCACGCCCGCGCCATGTTCACGCGCGGCTTTTTCGCCTTGCCACCTTCAGCCATGCAGCCTCATTCGACTCGTTTGGCAGGAAAAGTAATGCCTGGTCAGCTATCGACTTCGTGACCCGCGTGTTGGAGCGCGCC
>Ga0207706_10006485_pt1 | contig 10861 bp, 8 predicted proteins | sample KBSC53metaG_FD_184318 | JGI IMG/M metagenome (GOLD analysis project Ga0207706, IMG submission 184318) | Corn rhizosphere microbial communities from Kellogg Biological Station, Michigan, USA - KBS C5-3 metaG (SPAdes) (version 2) | ecosystem: Host-associated > Plants > Roots > Rhizosphere > Soil ... | reverse complement strand
GCAAGTTATGCTTGGACGCAAAGATGCTGGAGACCTCCGCGCTCTCCTGCACGAGGGTGTTCCACTCCGCGCAATCCACGCACTGTCCCTGCCAGCGCGAAGACACCGAGCCGCAAGCCTGACAAACGTATCGCGATTTCACCTTGGCCATGTGCGATGCGTAACTGATCCCCTTTCGTTCTCCTAGTCCGAAAGCGTTTGATGTCAGATTTGCGCGCGCGGAATGCGGAAGCTAGGCGCCTTCAGGTGAGCCTTCTGCCCGAACCCCTCCGAATCCCGGCATATCGCGTTTTCTGGCTCGCCCGGCTGGCAACGACGATCGCGCAGATGGCGATGGTCATCGTCATCGGCTGGCAGGTCTATGACATCGCCCGCCAGTCGATGAGCATCCGCGAGGCCGCCTTTCGTCTTGGGTTGATCGGGCTCGTGCAGTTCGTGCCCCTGTTCGTCCTGACGCCCTTCAGCGGATGGACGGCGGACCGGCTCGACCGGCGCCACATCGCGCGCGCCGTCGTCTTCCTCGAATTCCTGTGCGCGCTGACGCTCTTCGTCGCGACGTGGAGGGGGTTCATCAACTTGCCGATCCTCTTCTCGGTCGCCGCTTTGCTCGGCGTCGCGCGGGCGTTCGCTGGACCTGCGCTCGGCGCCCTCGCCCCGAACCTCGTTCCCCGCGAGATCCTGCCCAATGCGATCGCGTTGAGCTCAGCTGCGTGGCAGACCGGAGCGATAGCAGGGCCCGCGCTCGGGGGCATCCTCTACGACGTGACGCCGCACCTGCCTTACGGGCTGAGCGCGGTCCTGTTTGCCTTCTCGGTCGCCTGCCTGCTCGCGATTCCCCCGATCCCCCGGACGCCGCTGCGACCCGGCACGCCGCTCAGCCAGATGGTGGACGGATTGGCCTATGTTCGGCGTAACCGGCTCGTCCTGGGCGCAATCACGCTCGACCTGTTCGCGGTCCTGCTGGGCGGCGTCACGGCGATGCTCCCGGTCTATGCGCGCGACATCCTGCAAGTTGGAGCCGACGGGCTTGGCCCGCTCCGGGCCGCGCCTGCCGTTGGCGCTACCCTCACGGCAATCTTCTTCTCTGTCCGGCCACTAGAGACGAATGTCGGCGTGAAGATGCTGACAGCGGTCGTGGTGTTCGGAGCGGCGACCGCCATTTTCGGCTACTCGACCTGGTTCCCGCTCTCGCTCGCAATGCTTGCGCTGCTCGGCGCGGCGGACATGTTCTCCGTCTATATTCGCCAGTCGCTGATCCAGCTTCATACGCCCGACGAGATGCGCGGCCGCGTGGCGGCCGTGTCGACCCTCGCGATCTCGGCCTCCAATGAGCTTGGCGAGACCCGCAGCGGCTTTGCGGCAGCCTTGCTGGGCCCGATCGCGGCCACGGTCGCTGGCGGTGTCGCCGCTGTCGCCGTGACCTTGCTGTGGGCCGGCCTGTTCCCCGAGCTCAGACGAGCAACGACGTTCAAACTACCCGAACCGCCGCCCGAAGAAGCTGACGTGGTTGCGGGAGGCGTGTAAGGCGCCGCTTGCAAAAGGCCGGGGGCGCAACGATTTGCGTGACCTTCAACCAGAGGAGAGACCGGGCATGAAAGCCGCCAATATCCTCGAGACGATCGGCAATACGCCGCATGTGCGTATCAGCCGCCTATTCGGCGACAAGGCCGAGGTCTGGATCAAGCAGGAGCGCGCAAATCCCGGCGGGTCGATCAAGGACCGTATCGCACTGGCAATGGTCGAGGATGCCGAACGCAGCGGGAAGTTGAAACCCGGCGGCGTGATCGTCGAGCCGACTTCCGGTAACACCGGCATCGGTCTGGCCATGGTTGCGGCCGTGAAGGGCTACAAGCTCATCCTCGTCATGCCCGACAGCATGAGCGTCGAGCGGCGGCGGCTGATGCGGGCTTATGGCGCGACGTTCGACCTGACCCCGCGCGAGAAGGGAATGAAGGGCTCCATCGCGCGCGCCGAGGAAATCATCGCCGCGACGCCCAATAGCTGGATGCCGCAGCAGTTCGAGAATCCCGCCAACCTCGAAGTCCATCGCCGCACGACCGCGCAAGAGATCCTGCGCGATTTCGGTGACAATCCCCCTGACGCCATCATCACGGGCGTCGGTACGGGCGGGCACATCACCGCCTGCGCGGAAGTGCTGAAGCCGCAGTGGCCGAACCTCAAGGTCTTTGCCGTCGAGCCGACGCTCTCGCCGGTGCTTTCCGGTGGGCAGCCGGGGCCCCATCCGATCCAGGGGATCGGCGCGGGCTTCATTCCCGAGATCATGGATACGAGCCTCCTCGACGGCGTGATCCAGGTCGAACCGGCTGACGCAAAGGAAATGGCGCGCAGGGCAGCCCGCGAAGAGGGAATGCTAGTCGGAATCTCGTCGGGAGCGACGCTCGCGGCCATCGGCCAAAAGCTGCCCGAGCTCGGCGAAAATGCCCGGGTGCTGGGGTTCAATTACGACACGGGCGAGCGCTATCTGTCGGTCGCGGACTTCCTTCCCGAAGAAGCTTAAGCGCCCGCTAACCCTGTTTCTTGGCGACCCCGTTAACGGGGATGCATTAACTTTACTGGCGAGGGCAATGCCCGCGCGCGCAGCGCGTCGGGCCAGTAAGGAATCCCATGCGACGGTCACGTTTCGCCAAGCCGATTGAAGCGAGCGACACCATTGTCGAGCGTGCATCCGTTCGCGACGCCCTGTGGTTCGACCTTCATTCCCCGGACACCAGCGATGAGGCCTCGCTGGCTGACTGGCGCGTCGCCGGGCTTGAGCACATCGCATTGCTGCTGGGCTTCACGCACGCCCTGATCACCAGTGCCTATGTGATGCTCACGCCATCAATTCAGACCTGCCTGTGCACGGACAATCCGCTCATTCCGTCGCTGGCCACCATCGGCCTCGACATCGCTGCAGCGGTCGGGATCATGGTCCGCAAGCGGTTCGATTTCGCACCGCACACCGTTGTCAGGTCGCTCTGCGCATATCTGGCCGTTTCAGGCCTGCTCTGGACGTGGTTCGGCCAGTCAGTGCGTGACGACGCTTTCGTGACGCCGATCGCCGCGTCCCAGATCGTCATGTGTTCGGGTATCGCGATGGGCGCGATCGTCTCCGTCAGTTCGCCGCCTCTCGCGCTCGTCAATACGATCGTCTCCGCTGTCGCAGCCGTGGTCCTGGCCAATTCGCCATTGATTCCGATTGGAGTGGAGATTCTCTCGCTGGTCCTTGTGGCTTACAGCATTGCCGGAACGCGAAAGGTGATCGTCACCGGGCGTGAGCGGCTGAAGCTCGACGCTCTTGCGCGCAAGGCCCTGCGCTTCATCGACGAGTTCGAGAACAGCGGTCGCGGGTGGTTCTGGGAGACGAATGGACAAGGCACACTGTCCTACGTGTCCCGGCAACTCGCAGACGATTTCGAATGCGAGCCAGATGAGTTGCTTGGGAGGCAGTTCACCGATCTTTTGTCCGTCGATACCGAGACTTCGGACACGATGGAGGAGCGCAAGACCCTCGGCTTCCATCTCTCCGCGCGCTTCCCCTTTTCCGACGTGGTCGTTCGGCCGGCGAGCGAGCAAGACGTGCACTGGTCGCTCTCCGGCAACCCGATCTTCGACGAGCGCGGCCGCTTCCTCGGCTTTCGCGGAATCGGCACCGACCTGACGGAACAGCGGAAGTCGGAGCGCGAGATCTCTCGCCTCGCCCGCTTCGACTCCCTTACCGCGCTGCCGAACCGGGCGATGATGCGCCAGACCCTCGACGAGGCCCTGCGCAACGCCTCTCACCGGCAGAAGGGCTGCACGTTGTTCATGATCGATCTCGATCGATTCAAGAACGTGAACGATACTTTGGGCCATCCCATCGGCGACGCCTTGCTGCGCCAGGTCGCTGAGCGACTGACGTCCGTGATGGGCAATCACGGCCAGGTCGGCCGGCTCGGGGGTGACGAGTTCCAAGCCGTGCTCCCGGGCACGGTGGACATCGGCCTGATCGAATCGCTGGCCCGCACGCTGATCGAGCAGGTCTCGCGGCCCTATTCGATCGAGGGTCACAAGGTCACCATCGGCGCGTCGGTCGGGATCGTGATCGGCGATCCGGGCCGAGCCAGCGCCGACGCGCTCGTCCGCAACGCCGACCTCGCACTCTATGCGGCGAAGGATGCCGGGCGCGGCAAGCACCGCCTTTACGAGCCATCCATGCATAGCGAGGCTGCGGAACGGCAACTGCTTGAAAATGACCTTCGGCAGGCGATCGATCGCGGCGAGCTTGCGGTGCACTATCAGCCCGTCGTCAGGGCCGCCGGCGAAGAGATTTCCGCATTCGAGGCGCTCATCCGCTGGAATCACCCGGTCCGCGGGCCGATCTCGCCAAGCAAGTTCGTGCCGTTGGCAGAAGAGGCCGGGCTGATTGGACCGATCGGAGAGTGGGTGCTTCGAACCGCTCTGGAGGAGGCCAGCCATTGGCCCGAGCACGTGCGGGTTGCCGTCAACCTGTCACCGCTTCAGTTCAACGATCCAGGCGTCGCCGCGATGATCGGCAAGCACCTTAGCGAAACGGCAATCCGCGCAGATCGCCTGGAGCTGGAAATTACCGAAGGCGTGTTCCTCGCGGAGGGCGATTCAACCGACGAGACGTTCGCAAAGCTCAAGGCTCTCGGCGTCCGCCTTGCGCTCGACGATTTCGGAACGGGATACAGCTCGCTCGGCTATTTGAAGAAAGCGCCGTTCGACAAGATCAAGATCGACCAGAGCTTCGTGCGCGGCGCGGCGTCGACGACCAACCGCAACGCCGCAATCATTCGCGCGATCGTCACCCTCGCCGAAACGCTAGGCATGGATACCTGCGCTGAGGGCGTCGAGACCCACGACGATCTTCAGCTGATCCGCGAGCTCGGCGTGAGCATGGTCCAGGGCTACATCTTCGGAAAACCGAGCCCGAGCGAAATCGCGCGCGAGCTGGCCAACAGCGTCACAGTCGAAGCCGACGGCTTCCAGTGCATTCGCGAGCCTCGCCATCGCCTGATGCGCCGGGCCGTGACCTCGATCAACGACGAGACGGTCGAAGTGAAAATGCGCAACATCTCGTCGATGGGCGCGCTGGTCGATTGCGAACAGGCCCCGGCACCGGGGACCGAACTCACGATCGACATTGTCGGCGTCGGACCCGTCCGCGCGATCGTACGATGGGCGCAGGCTGGCCGTTTCGGAGTTCAGTTCGACGGCCAGTTCGACCTCGGTCGCCTCGCTCCCAAAAAAGACAAGCGCAGCGATACCAGCATCCTCCGGCCCTGGTACGGGGGACAGCAGCGCGAAGCGAGCTAGGCTATAGTTTCGCGAACTGCCGCGCCTGAGCGCGGTCCTTGCCGTAGAAATCGTCGAAATAGACGATCGAAGAGCCGCTCGGCACTGCCGTCAGGTAAGTGATGTAAAGCGGCACGAGCTCGGGAAGGTCCACTTTCTGCTCCGGCCTCGCGCCCTTGGGTTGCGGCGGACGACCGTTGAACAGCCAGCGTGCAAATCGCGGCGCATCCTCAAGGCGGACGCAGCCGTTGCTCTGCAGCCTCGCGGCCTCGTCGATCTTCTCACGTTCCGGCGTGTCGTGGAGCCAGATCCCCTGCGGATTCGGGAACATGAATTTCATCCGCCCCATCGAATTTGCGGGCCCCGGCTTTTGCCGCATGATGACCTGGACCCGGCCGGCGACGACACCCTTCCAGTCGACGGACATCGGATCGATAACCTTTGCCTCCGGACCCCAGCTGTTCAGGATCTCATAGCCCTTCTCGTTGAGGTAGGCCCTGCCGCGCTGAAGCACGTTCGGCGCGAGTTTCCGCGCCGCAATGTCCGGCGGCGCATTCCAGTAGGGATTCACGGCCTCGTACCGAATGAAAGCATTCATCATCGGCGTTTGCGCAATGGCGTCAGGACGACCGGCGACGACCCTCATCGAATCCACGACTTGGCCGTTCTCGTACATGTACAAACGGGCCGCCGGCGGATTCACGATCACGTAGCGATGTCCGCCAGCTGGGAGGACCCGGGCGCGCTCGAGGTTGAGCTGCAACAGGCGATACTGCGCCGCGTTGCTGTAGATTCGACTGGCGATCGCCTGGCGAAGCTTGGCATAGATCGGGTTCATCCAGCCCATCTGCGCCACATAGTCCCCGAGCGACGGCGCCCGCGAAGCAGCGGTCAGCAGTTCGATCGGCGGCGGAGCGCTGGGTTTCAGCTCCTTGTCCACATAGATGATGCCGATACCCGGATCGCGCCGCAGGTCCCCGGCATAGGTAACGAACGCCGAACTCAGCATCGCTTCTGCCCGCTGGACCGCTGCAGGGTTGCCGCTGCGCGCGGCGGCAACGGCCCGGTTCAACGCGCTCACATTGTAGCGGCGCGGATTGAGATTGTCGGCCTGTGCGGTGGCGAGCATCTGCACCAGTTGCTGAGCCGCCGGCCCTGCGTTCGGCGCGAACCACAGCGGCGCCCCTCCTCGAGAGCGATAGAAATCCGCAATCTCTGCGTCGAAGGCGCCCGACGTCCCCTTTGCCGACGCCGCCGACGGCGCGAGGACCGCCGGCGTCACCGCCACTAGCAGTGCGACCGCGCTGGTCCCCATCATGATCTTCTTGAGCGGAAGCCTGCCGCTAATGAACTTGCCCATTATTGTCCTTCGTCCCTGTGTCTTCGCTGGAACGCACGAATCCCCAACTAGTTGTCGGGCCGCCGCTGACCATTCGCTGAACCGGCGGCACATGAAAAGAGCGCCGGCGGAAACCGGCGCTCTTCCAGGTGTTCACATGCTTGCCGTTTAGTAACGGCGCGTAATGCTCACGTTGTAGACGCCGCCATTGGGGGCGACATCGCAGCGGAAATTGAGGTCCGCCGCATTGGCATAGCCATAGCCGGCTGCGCCATAAGCACCGACGCCATATGCGCCGTAGCTGTTCGACGCATAGCGGCCGCTGCTGGCCACGCCGCGCACACGCACCAGGCCGTTGTTGCGCGGGCTGACCTGGGTCACGCCGACAACGTTGCCGGTCGTGTTGGCGCCGAGAAGGACGCCAAGGATCCCGCCGATGCTGCTGCGGTTATAAAGCCGGCTCTGGACCGCCGCGGTGCACTGCTGCGTCGCGACGCTGGTGTTCATTCCATAGCCGTACTGCTGACCGTAACCATAAGGTTGGGCGTAGCCGTAGCTAGGCTGCGCGTAACGATAACCGTAATATTGGGCCGACGCCGGGCTGGCTGCCACAATAGCGGCAATGCCGACACCCAGGCCGAGCGTTTTCTTGATCATCGACATGACTATTTACTCCCGTCCGATGAATTATAGTTGCTGCCGTTAAAACGCCCCGGGGACGGTTGCGACGGCGGCATTCATCGTGCCGAAGGGGCAGGTCGTCGTGCCAAGCTGAACAACGGTTAAACGCCAAAAGAAAAGCGGCCCCGCGACCGAAGTCGCGGAGCCGCCCCTGTCCACAGAAAAACCCGATTACTGGTAGTCGGCGGTAACCGCGTAGCTAGCCGAGTACAGGCCGTTGGGTTGGTTGGCCAAGACTTCGAAGTCGCCGCCGACGCCAATAGTGAACGCGCCGGTCACATCGATCGTCCGCGAGGTGCTGACACAACCCGCGCCACAGCCATCAAAGCTCATGCTGTTAACGGCCAGCGTGTTGGTCCCGCTCGTCAAGACGGAAGGGGGCGTTAGAGTCAGCAAAACGCTTCGGCCCGCCGTGCCGGCGCCCTGGAAGAGGCCGCGCTGACCGGGATAGGTCGCAACGCCGATGACGTTTCCGGCTGGGAACGAGCGCGCGCCAGTTGCCGGATCGATGACCACGTTACCGTCTGCGCCGACCGTCGTGCTCGCAATCACGGTACCGAAGTCGAGCTGCTGGGTTTCAGAAAGCGACAGCGGCAACAGGACTGTTCCTTTCGCCGTCGCATTGTTGACGGAGACCTGCTGGCCGACGGCCGGCGTAGCCGCAACGAGAGTGGCGGCAACGGCCGCAAGGCAAATATTGAGACGCATCTTGATTCCCCACTTTCAAAGTTCGAGGAGCCCCCAATGCGTCAGGTGGCCTTCACATCGATTGAAGGCTTTTGGTTGCTGTAAAATTTACTTTTGTCGTGAGCCACGTCCGATGGCCGCGGTCCCCGGACTAAAGCGAGGCCTCAGCAGCAGTGACGACGTAGAACTCAGCGCGACGGCGCTCCACCTCGATCCTGGCGATCTGCTCGGCATAGCAGCGCGCGAGCTCCAAGTGCGCCAAACGTGCCTTTTCATTTGGCGTGAGTGCCGCAGCCGCCCTCTCCTCGGCAGATCTACGCGCGTAATAAAGAAGGTCAGCTTCCATTACGGCCACCCCCCGATGGCAACGGCTAAACGACACGCCCCACGCGAGTCGCCGAACCGGACTTATCCACATATCATCAATTCGGAGGTCGACTGAGTCACCTAAGTCAAATCGTTGAAAGTAAAGCGATCGGTAAGGTTGAGCGTCAATTTCTATGATGCTTACAAAGCGTTTACGCATATCGGTTATTCAGGCCGCATGGACCAAAGCAGCATCTCGCAAAACCGGCAGTCGCGGCGCTCGCCCGTACTGCTCAGTGCACAGATAGTCATCGAAGGGGCCGATACGGCCGTCGTACTTCGGAATCTTTCGGCGACTGGCGCACTGATCGAGGGCGCAAAGCTGCCGCCAGTCGATACGGAGACGACATTCAAGCGCAAGGATCTTGAGGTCTCCGGCCGGATTGCCTGGGTTCACGGCAAGTTCGCCGGACTGGCCTTCGACCGCCAGCTGGAGCCCGCGGAGCTGCTGCGCCAGGTCCCGAAACCCAAGCAAAGGTTCGAGCAGCAATATCGACGCCCCGGGCTGACCTGCGAGCCGCTCAGCGCCGCCGATCGCAAGATGCTGGAAATGTGGGCCACCTCCGCACCGTTGGCCCGCCTCGGCGACTGAGCCGACTTCCCGCCTAGAAGACCTCGGCGGGAATCTTCATCAGCGTTTCGGCGCCAGCCTCTATCTTCCGTCGCAATGCGGACGACATCGGCAATTCCCGCTGTGCGTAGAATTTCGCCGTAACCAGCTTTGCTTCATGGAAGGCCGTGTCGCCAGCGCCTTCGTTCAGGGCTCGCTGGGAAGCGGCTGCCATCTTCAGCCACATCCAACCGAGGCTGACGAGGCCCATCAGATCCATGTAGGCGTAAGCGCCGGCACCAGCGTTATTCGGATCGGCCATGCCGTTCTGCGCCAGCCACATCGTGGCCGCCTGAAGATCCTTCAGCGCGGGATCGAGCGCGGCGGCGACTCCCGCCGGGTCGTCCACCGACCTGGCATCCGCGATGTCGCGGGTCACCAGCTCGAAGAAGGCGCGGACCGCGCGGCCGCCGTCCTTCGGCAGCTTGCGGCCCACCAGATCCATCGCCTGGATGCCATTCGTCCCTTCGTAGATCTGGGTGATCCGCGCATCGCGCACGAACTGTTCCAACCCATGCTCGCGGATATAGCCGTGGCCGCCGAGGACCTGCTGTGCATAGACGGCTGCCTGGAAACCCTTGTCGGTCAGATATCCCTTTATAACTGGCGTGATCAGCCCGAGCAGGTCGTCCGCCTGCTCACGCTCGGCCTCGTCGGGCGAGCGTCGGATGAGGTCGACCTGCAATGCACCCCACAGCACGAGCGCGCGGCCGCCCTCGTTCCAGGCACGCGATTCCATCAGCATGCGACGGACGTCGGGATGAACGATGATCGGATCGGCCTTGGCGCCCGCGTCGCGGTCGCCTTCCTTCAGGGCTCGGCTCTGCCTGCGGTCGCGCGCATAAGCAGCCGCATTCTGATACGCGACCTCACCCTGCGCGAGGCCCTGCAGTCCCACGCCCAGACGAGCGGCGTTCATCATGATGAACATGGCCGCAAGACCCTTCTCGGGCTCGCCGATCAGCCAGCCCTTCGCGCCGTCATAGTTCAGAACGCAGGTCGCATTGCCGTGAATGCCCATCTTTTTCTCGAGCGCGCCGCAGGTCACGGCATTCCGCTCGCCCAGCGATCCGTCGTCGTTGACGAGGAACTTCGGGACGACGAACAGCGAGATGCCCTTCACATTGTCGGGCGCGCCGGCGCGCTTCGCGAGCACCAGGTGGATGATATTGTCGCTGAGATCATGCTCGCCGGACGAGATGAAGATCTTCGTGCCGGTGATCGAATAGCTGCCGTCCGCATTCTCATCGGCGCGAGTCTTCAGGAGGCCGAGATCGGTTCCGCAGTGCGGCTCGGTGAGGTTCATGGTCCCCGTCCAAACTCCGGTCACCATGTTGGGCACGTAGCGCTGCTTGAGCTCGTCGCTGCCCTTGATCAGCAGTGAGGCAATCGCACCGGCCGTGAGCCCCTGGTACATTTCGAAGCTGTGATTGGCCGAGAGGATATATTCGGTCACCGCAGTGCCGACGACCTGGGGCAAGCCCTGTCCGCCATATTCCTCAGGTGCCGTCAGGGTCGGCCAGCCGGCCTCCACGAATTGCTTGTAAGCCTCCTTGAATCCGGGAGGCGTCACGACCGAGCCGTCGTCGTTGCGTTTGCACCCCACTTCGTCGCCAACCCGGTTCAGAGGCTGCAGCACTTCGGCAGCGAATTTCCCCGCTTCCTCGAGGATCGCTTCGATCAGGTCCGGCGTCGCACTCGAGAAGCCCGGAAGGTTCGAGTAGCGAGATACGTCGAGGACGCTGTCCAGGATGAAGCGTGTGTCGCGCACCGGCGCGCTGTAGGTGGGCATTTGCTTACCTCCGTGTCAGCAGCGTCCCTATGCTGCATCTCAAGAGCCGTCCAGCCGCTGTTAAAGTGAGTTGCGCGACACTAGATGA
>Ga0207706_10006484_pt1 | contig 10862 bp, 8 predicted proteins | sample KBSC53metaG_FD_184318 | JGI IMG/M metagenome (GOLD analysis project Ga0207706, IMG submission 184318) | Corn rhizosphere microbial communities from Kellogg Biological Station, Michigan, USA - KBS C5-3 metaG (SPAdes) (version 2) | ecosystem: Host-associated > Plants > Roots > Rhizosphere > Soil ... | reverse complement strand
GCAAGCGGTTGCGAGCGGAACCCTCGACAGGCCGGTCCAATCCCTGCTCGATGTCCGGACGCCGCTCCATTTCGGCGAGTATGAGTGGAATGACCGTGGCATTCCGGCAGGTCCTACCTGGGTGCGCATTGATGTCGGCGCGCAGATCATCTCCGTTTTTCGGGCCGGTCACGAGATCGGCACGTCTGTCATCGTTTACGGCGGGGAAAATAAGGAGACACCGCGCGGCAAGTTCCACATCCTCGCCAAGGACCGCGATCATCGCTCGTCCATTTACGATGCGGAGATGCCCTACACGCTCCAGCTGACGGGCGACGGCGTGGCCATTCACGGAAGTACGGTCCGTTCGGGAGCCGCAACGCACGGTTGCATCGGCGTGCCGCTCGAATTCGCAAGGCGACTGTTCGACCAGGCCAGGGTCGGAGACGAAGTGGTGATCCTTCCAGCGATCGTGAACGACCGGTCACAGCACAGGGTGTAACCGACGCGTTAACTGTATCCAGTAACGGGCGGGGAAGCGCGCTGACCGTACGGAGGGCCTCGAAAGAGGCGTAACGTGCAGTCAGGACATCGCTACATTGCGGCTATCGCACTGCTTCTTGGCAGTCCGCTGCTGATCGGCGGCACCGCCACGCGCGCCGATTTCAACCAGCGCCTGTTGGTCGCCCACAACGAGGCTCGCGCCAGGGTTGGCGTTCCGGAGCTAAGCTGGAATAAGGATTTGGCCGCCGACGCGCAGGTATGGGCGAAGGAAATGGCCGCGACTGGCCGTTTCGAACATTCACCCGACGCCCCGGGCCAGGAGCCGCAGGGCGAGAATCTGTGGGCCGGAACTCCGCGTGCTTTTTCACCTGAAGCCATGGTTGGCCTGTGGACCGCAGAGAAGCGCGACTATCGCCCCGGCATATTCCCGAACAACAGCCGGTCAGGCGATGTCGAGAGTGTCGGCCATTATACGCAGATGATCTGGCGCCAGAGCCGCCAGGTCGGCTGCGCGACAGCGGTCGGACGGGACGAGGAATTCCTCGTTTGCAGGTACAGCACCGCCGGCAACGTTTACGGTCAGCGCCCAGCCTGATCGAACGCGGCCGCAAGGTCGCCAATCAAATCGTCCGGATCCTCTAGGCCGATATGCAATCGGACCAGGTCGCTCGCGGGCGGCTTGCCGGTCGTACGGTAGGGATCGGCGGGCAAAACGAGGCTTTCATAGCCGCCCCAGCTGTAACCGATCCCGAAAAGCTTGAGGCTATCGACGAACGAAACTCGCTTCTCCTTGCTCGCGCCTTTGAACTCGAATGCGAACAGGCCGGACGAGCCCTTGAAATCGCGCTTCCAGTGTTCGTGGCCGGGGCAATCGGGAAGGGCAGGGTGAAGCACAAGGCCAACGTCTGCGCGTGCCTTCAGCCAGTGGGCGATCTTGAGCGCCCCTTCCTCATGCTGTCGAAGTCGCAATCCCATGGTCCTTAGGCCACGCGATCCCAGCCACGCATCGTCGGCCGAAACGGCGAGACCGAAGTCCCAGGTGGCCGTCTGGAGGCGATCGAAATATTCAGCCGTCGCTGTCGCCGCGCCGAGCATGACGTCCGCATGGCCCCCCACATATTTGGTCGCGGCTATCGCGGTGATGTCTACTCCGGCAGCGATCGCCGGGAAGAAGAGTGGGGTTGCCCAGGTATTGTCCAGCAAAGTGAAAATGCCGCGAGCGCGCGCAACCGCGCAGATCGCCGGCACGTCCTGCACCTCCATGGTCAGCGAACCGGGGCTTTCGAGGAGGATGCCGCGGGTGCGTTCCCCGATCAGATCCGCGATTCCCGCGCCGATCATTGGTTCGTAATAGCGCGTCTTGATGGACAGGCGTTTGAGGATCGTGTCGCAGAACCGTCGCGTCGGGCCGTAGATATTGTCCGGCACCAGCAACTCATCGCCGGGCTTCAGGAACGCCAATAGCGGCGTTGTGATTGCGGCCAGCCCGGAGGGATAGAGCGCAGTACCAGCTGCGCCCGGCTCCAGCTCCGTCAGTGCTTCCGACAGCGCCCAGTGCGTCGCCGTACCCTGCAGGCCATATCGATAGGCGCCGAGGCCGGGGCGGCTTCCGTGGAGATCGTCGACACTGTCGAACAGGATTGTCGAAGCGCGCTCGACCGGTACGTTTACCAGCCGTCCACGCCACTCCTTCCGGCGCCCGCCTTCGACGAGCCTGGTGGAGTCGCCCTGCTTTTTTTTGGTCATTGAGCGGCTCCGGAAGGAGCCCCGCTTGGGGCAGGCCTTACCGAAGACAAAACGGCCTCAGGGCCTCGGTGTCAGAAACCCGCCCGATCGTCAGTGGTCGAGTAAGGCTGCTCCTGGATGCTCGTGTCGATGTCGGCGAGCTTGTAGAACAGGCACCGCGCAATGAGCCCGGTGAGCGCCAGGTAGACGCCGAGGACAGCCATTACGATTGACGCAATGTTGGGCACGACCCGAAGATAGGCGAGAAGGCAAAGTCCCAGTCCGACGACGATCCGAACAACCCGATCTTCCGGTCCGATATTCCTGGCCATTGCCCGTACCCCTTTGAGAGCGTCTTCTTATTGGGGCCTCTAATAAGCCGAAACCAACCTGAATCAAATCATGCGTTGAGCGCGATTCTCAGATTTTCGTGAGGTTCAAAAGCAAACGCCCGGATCGACTAGCGATCCGGGCGCCCTGCGTGACGATTGCTCGTCAGCCCCCTTGGATGTGTCGCGATCAACGTCCCCAGTCGCTCATCGCGGTCCCGAACCCGACCCAAGGGCCAGTACGTTCGGACAGCGGCTGACTAGGCCCGCTTCACGCCCCTTGTCACTGGCGTAATTGAGCAAGCGTGGCGTTTGTGTTGAAGCTGTGTCGAGAGCGCCACAGGCCGGGGGCTGGTTGCCAGCGCGGATGAATGGCCGCTAGAGCGCGGCTCCATGCGTTGGTCCAGAGCCTTTCTCCCCGTTCTCAAGGAAAGCCCATCAGATGCGCAGATCGTCAGCCACAAGCTGATGTTGCGCGCGGGGCTCGTGCGTCAGACTGCTGCCGGCATCTACGCCTGGCTCCCCCTCGGGTACCGCGTCCTTAAGAAGATCGAGCAGATCGTTCGTGAAGAGCAGGATCGCTCGGGCGCGCAGGAACTGTTGATGCCGACACTGCAGTCGGCGGACCTGTGGCGCGAAAGCGGCCGCTACGATGCCTATGGGCCAGAAATGCTGCGCATCCGCGACAGGCATGAGCGCGAGATGCTCTATGGGCCGACCAACGAAGAAATGATCACGGCGCTCTTCCGTGACGAGGTGAAGAGCTACCGAGAGCTTCCGCGCACCCTCTATCACATCCAGTGGAAGTTCCGGGACGAAGTGCGGCCTCGCTTCGGAGTCATGCGCGGGCGCGAGTTCCTCATGAAGGACGCCTACAGCTTCGATGTGGACGAAGCCGGCGCTCGGCAGAGCTATTACACCCAGATGCTGGCCTATCTCCGCACTTTCCAGCGTCTCGGTATTCAGGCGGTGCCCATGAAGGCAGCTTCCGGCCCGATCGGCGGCGATCTCAGCCACGAGTTCATCGTGCTCGCCCCAACCGGCGAAAGCGAGGTCTTCTACGACGCCGCTTATGACGAGTTCGACTGGCAGCAGTCGGATCTCCGCTACGGCGACGAGGCCGGGCTCCAGGGCCTGTTCGATCGCGTCAACTCGACCTACGCCGCGACCGATGAGACCCACGACGAGGCGCGTTGGGCCGAACTGCCGGCAGACAAGCAACGGACAGGGCGCGGCATCGAAGTCGGTCACATCTTCTATTTCGGAGATAAATATTCCGCAGCCATGGGGCTCAAGGTATCGGGCCGTGACGGCACGCCGGTGACCCCCATGATGGGCAGCTACGGCGTCGGCGTGTCCCGCCTCGTTGGCGCGGTGATCGAGGCGAGCCATGACGAAGCCGGCATCATCTGGCCGGAGTCTATCGCGCCATGGCTTATCGGACTCGTTAACATGCGACACGACGATCCCGACTGCGTCGCCGTCGCGGACGATCTCTATGCCAAGCTCCAGAGGTTCGGCGACATCACTCTTTATGACGACCGCGAGGAGCGGGGTGGGGTCAAGCTCGGGTCCATGGATGTCATCGGGTTGCCATGGCAGTTCATCGTCGGGCCGAAATCCGTCGCGCAGGGGATGATCGAGACCAAGAATCGCCGGAGCGGCCAGCGTGAGCTGATCCCGGTCGATCGTGTAATCGAGGTCGTCGCAAGCATGCTTCCAATGTCTGGTGGCGGTGCGAAATCAGCGGATCCAGCCCTGTGATCCTAAATCGCGCCGAGCGGATGCTCGTCCGACGTTATCTCCTCCCCGGCAAGGGCGAGGGATTCATCTTCCTCGTCGCGAGCATCAGTCTCGTGGCCGTGGCGCTCGGCGTTGCTGCGCTCATCATCGTCATGAGCGTGATGAACGGCTTCCGTGCCGAGCTGTTCGACAAGATCGTCGGCCTCAACGGCCATGCCGTGGTGCAGGGCTATGACGGTCGCCTTGGAGGCTGGCAGCAGATTGCCGTTCAGGCGAAGAAGACGCCCGGCGTCACTTCGGCGGTCCCGCTCATCGAAACGCCGCTCATGGCCACTGCCAACGGCCGCTTCGAGGGCGTGCTCGTCCGCGGCATGCGGATTGAGGATATCCGCTCAAACCGGACGATCATGAGCAATGTCACTGCCGGCGACATGCGGTCTGTGACCCCCGGCAGCGGCAAGGTCGCGATCGGCTCCCGGCTTGCCGATACGCTTGGCGCTTATCCGGGTAGCCGGATTACCTTGTGGAACCCCGAAGGGCGGTCGACCGTGGTCGGCACCGTCCCGCGCGAGGTCACTTACACCGTGGGGGCCGTGTTCGAGATCGGCGTCTACGATTATGACAAGGCCTTCGTCCTCCTGCCGATGCAGGATGCGCAAGAGCTGCTGCTGATGGGCGACCAGGTTGGAATGGTCGAGATCCAGACGACCAATCCCGATAAGGTTCAGGAAATCGTCGCGCCGCTTCAGAAGTTCGTTCAGGGGCGCGCGCTCATCGTCGACTGGCGGCAGATGAATTCGGCCTTGTTCCAGGCGCTCGAGGTCGAGCGGGTCGCGATGTTCGTGGTCCTCTCCTTGATCGTGCTGGTCGCCGTCTTCAACATCCTGTCGTCGCTCATCATGCTGGTGCGTGCCAAGACACGCGACATTGCCATCCTCCGAACGATGGGATCGAGCCGCCGGGGGATGATGAAGGTGTTCGTCACCGTCGGAGTCACGATCGGGTCCCTCGGCATCATCCTGGGAGTGATCCTCGGGGCCATCTTCCTCTTTTTCCGGCAGGGCGTGGTCAATGTGATCCAGGCCATTACCGGGCAGAACCTATGGGATCCCTCGGTTCGCTTTCTGACGGACCTGCCGTCGAAAACGGATCCGGTCGAGGTGACTGCGATCATCCTGACCGCGCTTATCCTGTCCTTCCTCGCGACGCTGTACCCAGCCTACAAGGCCGCGAGCACGGATCCCGTGCAGGTGCTGCGTTATGAGTGATCCGGTCCTTCTAACTGAAGGCCTAGCGCGCAGCTTTACGCAGGGTGACGTCACGATCGACGTGCTTCGCGGTGTCGACCTTGCGGTCCAGCCGGGTGAGATCGTCGCGCTCGTCGGCCCTTCCGGGTCGGGTAAGTCGACTCTTCTTCAGGCCGTCGGGCTACTGGAAGGTGGCTTCAAGGGCTCGATCCGCCTTGCGGGAGAGGAAGCGGCCACGCTCGATGATGAGGGTCGTACACGACTCCGCCGCGAGCTGCTTGGCTTCGTCTATCAGTTTCATCACCTCCTGCCGGAGTTCAGCGCAGTCGAGAATGTCGTCCTGCCGCAGCTCGTGCGCGGCGCGGAGCCGAAGGCGGCACGGGAGCGGGCGCAGCAATTGCTCGGCGCCCTCGGCCTCTCGCAGCGGCTCGAGCATCGTCCGTCCAAGCTCTCCGGTGGTGAGCAGCAGCGCGTGGCAGTCGCCCGCGCCCTTGCCAACAAACCTCCGCTGGTCCTGGCAGACGAACCCACCGGCAATCTGGATGAACATACGGCGGACGCGGTCCTCGCGGAGTTCCTGACGCTCGTCCGCGGCGAAGGCAGCGCTGCGCTGGTTGCCACTCATAACGAGCGCCTCGCGGCCAAGATGGATCGGGTGGTGCGCCTTCATGAGGGGCGTCTCGAATAGTGGAGCCGGACCGGCGGCAGGGCGTTCAGAAGCCCGTGCGCAGGCTGAACTGGACCACCATCGCCCTGATCGCCGGCCTTTTGCTGCTGGTGCTCCTGATCGCTTATTTCGCGACCAACAGGAACTCCGACCAGGACAAGCTTACCGGCCAGCCAACGTTGACGGGATCTGCTAGCACTTCCTCGAGCGATAAGGCTTGCGCGGCCAAGTCGACCTACGACCTTATCAAGCGCGAGCTATTCCGTAGGGCGGGGCAACTCCGCGGAAGCGACCAAGCCGCCTACGACCGCCTGTCCTCCTACGCAGTCGTTCGCATGGAAAACCCGGTCATGGAGAGCAGCGACAGCGCAACGGGCGCCGTCAACTGTTCAGGATCGCTGTCGCTCGATCTGCCGCCAGGCGTGGCGGTCGTTGGCGGAAGGCGGACGTTGACCTCGGACATCGACTATAGTGTCCAACCCGCTGCCGATGGCAGTGGCATGGTGGTCCTGCTTCGTAATGCGGACCCGATCATCGCGCCGCTGGCGACGCTTGCACGGACTGCTCAACCGCAACCTCCGCAGGAAACGCCTGTGGCCAATGAGGCGGCTCCGGTCGCCGAACCGGGCGTGCCGTCATCAAATGCGCCGACGCCCCTCGAAGGATCGCAGCGCCCCGCAGGAGCGCGACCAAGCTTCGATTGTGGGCAGGCGCAGACCCGGGGAGAGATTGCCGTTTGCGGCGATGCAGGACTTGCTGCTCTCGACCGCAACATGGCGGCCCAATATGCGCGGTCGATGGGGATAGCGTCGCCCGATCAGCGCGCCCTCCTTCAGCGGACGCACGAGCGCTTCGCCGGCTATCGGGACCGCTGTCCCAACAATGCCTGCATCGGCGACGCCTATGTCGGCCGCATGCGCGAGATCCGCGACATCATGGAAGGCCGGTGGCAGGCCCGATAACGGTGGATAAGTGGCCCGGCATTTCTTGTCCGGCCATGCCGAAACACCCCATAAAAGATCCGTGACTCATCCGTTCGTCCCACTCCGCGTCTTTTCTTCCTTCACGATGCTGGAAGGGGCGATGGAGCCCAAGACGATCGCCGAACGCGCCGCCAAGCTCGGTTTCCCTGCGGTCGCGCTCACCGATCGCAATGGCCTCTATGGCGCGATGCCGTTCAGCGATGCCTGCTTTGGCAAGGGCGTCCAACCTATCATCGGCGCGATGCTCGGCGTCGCCCGGCCGAGCGAGATCGGCGGCGAGGCGGCGATCGACTGGCTCGCGCTCCTCGCCAAGGACGATCAGGGTTACGCCAATCTCTGCAAGTTGGTGTCCGCCGCGCACCTCGACAGGCCCGTCGAGCAGTTGCCGCATGTCGAGCTCGTTCAGCTCGAAGGCCTCAAGGAGGGGCTGATCGCACTGACGGCAGGCAGCGAGGGCGCATTGGCTCGGTTGCTCGCTGACGGCCAGCAGTTGAAGGCTGAGGCCTATCTGGATCGGTTGCAGGCGCTGTTCCCGGACCGCCTGTACATCGAGCTCTCTCGCCGGAACGACGTGGTCGAGGAAGCGGCCGAGGCCGGCCTGGTCGATCTCGCTTATGCGCGGAACCTGCCGATCGTTGCGACCAATCCGGCATCTTATGCGGATCCAAGCTTCCATGCCGCGCACGACGCCATGCTGTGCATCGCCAATTCCGCTTATGTCGAAAGCGCGGACCGGATCAGCTCATCAGCCGACACCTGGTTGAAAGATGGCACGGTCATGGCGGAGCTGTTCGCGGACCTGCCCGAGGCACTGGCGAACACGGTCGTGATCGCGCAGCGCTGCGCCGTCGCGGCGCCGAAGCGCAAGCCCATTCTCCCACGCCTCGGCAATGATGAGGATGAGCAGCTGCGGCGGGACGCTCATGCCGGGCTCGAAGCTCGGCTCAAGGGTCGTACGGCCGAAGAGCATCAGACCTACCGCGACCGGCTCGACTATGAGCTCGACATCATCACCGGAATGGGGTTTGCCGGCTACTTCCTGATCGTCGCCGACTTCATAAAGTGGGCAAAGGCGAACGACATCCCTGTCGGCCCTGGCCGCGGCTCCGGAGCAGGCTCCGTGGTCGCCTGGGTGCTGACCATCACCGACCTCGACCCGATCGCCCTCAACCTGCTGTTCGAGCGCTTCCTCAACCCTGAACGCGTGTCGATGCCCGACTTCGACATCGACTTCTGCGAAACGCACCGCGACAAGGTGATCTCCTACGTCCAGCAGAAATATGGGCGGGACAAGGTTGCCCAGATCATCACTTTCGGGCGCCTGAAGGCGAGGGCCGTCCTCAAGGACACGGGCCGCGTGCTCCAGATGAGCTACGGTCATGTCGACCGTCTCGCCAAGCTCATCCCCAACCACCCGACGGATCCCTGGACGCTCGAGCGGTCGCTCAATGGCGTCACGGAACTTGCGGCGGAGTACAGGAACGAGCCGGATGTTCGGCGGCTATTCGACCTTGCGATGAAGCTTGAGGGCCTGCCTCGTCACGCATCGACTCACGCTGCCGGCGTCGTCATCGGCGACCGACCGCTCGACGAGCTGGTGCCCCTCTATCGCGACCCGCGGTCCGACATGCCGGTGACGCAGTTCGACATGAAATATGTCGAAGCCGCCGGCCTGGTGAAGTTCGACTTCCTCGGATTGAAGACGCTCTCGGTGCTGAAAGAAGGCCAGCGCCTGCTCGCCGAGCAGGGCATCGAGGTCGATTTCGCGAACCTGCCGTGGGACGATGCTGCCGTTTACGAGCTGATTCAGCGGGGTGACGCGGTCGGTGTGTTCCAGCTGGAATCCGAGGGCATGCGGCGCACGCTCTCGGCGATCCGGCCGTCCACTTTCGGCGACATCATCGCGCTCGTCGCGCTCTACCGGCCCGGTCCGATGGATAACATTCCGTTGTTCGGGGACCGCAAGAACGGCCGCGTCGCGATCGAATATCCGCACCCGTTGCTCGAAGGCATCCTCGCAGAGACCTACGGCATCTTCGTCTATCAGGAACAGGTGATGCAGGCGGCGCAGCTGCTCGCCGGCTACTCCCTCGGACAAGCCGACCTTCTCCGACGGGCGATGGGCAAGAAGATCAAGTCGGAGATGGACGCCCAGCGCGCGACCTTCGTCGAGGGCTGCGCGACCCACAACCAGATACCCGCCGCGAAGGCCAACGAGCTGTTCGACTTGATCGACAAGTTCGCCGGCTACGGCTTCAACAAGAGCCACGCCGCGGCTTACGCCCTCGTCGCCTACCAGACCGCCTGGCTGAAGGCGCATCACCCGGCCGAATTCTACGCCGCGTCGATGAGCTTCGACATGGCGCTGACCGACAAGCTCGGAATCTTCGTCGAGGACATGCGCCGGAGCGGCGTCGCGTGCCTTCCGCCAGACATCAATGCGAGCCACGCCTATTTCACTGTCGAAGACGGTGCCGTCCGCTACGCGCTAGGCGCCCTTAAGGGGGTCGGCGAGAAGGCGATGGAGGAATTGGTAGCCGAACGCGAAAAAGCCGGGCCGTTCAACAGTCTGGAGGATTTCGCCACGCGGATCGATCCCCGGCTCCTGAACCGACGCCAGCTCGAAAGCCTCGCCGGCGCAGGCGCTTTCGACCGCATCAAGCCGGAGCGCGCCGCGGTTTACGCGGCAGCTGAGACGATCTTCGCCCATGCCGTCAGCGCCCATGATCAACGTACGAGCGGCCAGGCGGGCTTGTTTGGCGGGAACTCAGCCGAAGCAGCGCCCATCCGATTGCCGCGCGATGCATCCTGGACCCTGGCCCAGCGGATGGCGGCCGAGCGCGATGCCTTCGGTTTCTACTTCTCCGCCCATCCCGTGGACGCGTCGCGACACATCCTCGCGGCGCACAAGGTGAAGACGTTCGCGGAGATCTCCGAGATGACGGTCGGCGAAGGCGAGCGCCTTGGTTCGACCATGGCCGGGCTGGTCGAGGAGGCGCGCTGGCGCACCTCGGCCAAGGGGCGACGTTACATGATGGCGACTTTGAGTGACAGCAGCGGCCAGTTTGTCGCGACGGCCTTCGATGATGAAGCGACTGCATCGCTCGAGGCTGCCGCCAAGGCTGGGCAGTGCGGCTTGCTTGGCGTCGAGCTCGATCGCCGCGCCGGGGATGAGACGCCGCGCGTCACCATCAAGCGGTTCCAGCCGCTTACGGACGTCGCAAAGCGCACAAGGCTCCAGATGACCGTGAACGTTCGCGACGCGGCGATGATCGATCTGGTCGCACGCGAACTCGCCGACGCTCGAGGGTCGAACGGCCTGCTTCGCTTTGCCGTGCCGATGGGTGCCGGCGGCGAAGCGTTCGTTGTCGCGGGGCGCGATTTTGCTTTGGATGCCGAGATCGCGGCGCGTGTCGAGCGCATCACGGGTGAGGGGAGCGTCGACCTTTCCGCGCAGGAGCCGCCGAGGCTCGCCCTCGTCGGTTAGTCAGGCGCATAGTGGCGGCACTAGAAGCCGTTCGCAGGTTCCTTAGACTGTTCCGCGGCAGGATGAGTGGCGACCGTGTTCTGCGGAGCAGACGGGGCGAGTTCGGGGGCGCTCATCGGCTCAGCCGACGCTGGAGCGATTTCCTGCACCGCATTCTCGACCGGAGGCAAGGGCTTGGTCGTTTCATATTCCTCGCCA
>Ga0207706_10006483_pt1 | contig 10862 bp, 10 predicted proteins | sample KBSC53metaG_FD_184318 | JGI IMG/M metagenome (GOLD analysis project Ga0207706, IMG submission 184318) | Corn rhizosphere microbial communities from Kellogg Biological Station, Michigan, USA - KBS C5-3 metaG (SPAdes) (version 2) | ecosystem: Host-associated > Plants > Roots > Rhizosphere > Soil ... | reverse complement strand
GATCAGCTCGAGAAGGTCGAGGATCGTGCCGCCGTCCTCGATCGTCAGACGCTCGTCCATGTACAATTCACCAAGCCGCAGCCGCGGATTGCGGAAGAGGTCGATCGCCGCCCGTCGAGCGTGGAGCTTGACCGTCACATGGCCCCTGCCGCCGGGGCCGTAAGTGGCGCGGCTATCGTCGGGTTGAATGATGGTGACGCTGCCGACAGGCAGCAATTGGTCGACGAACCGGCCTAGCAAACTCATTCAGCGCTCCGAGCAGAGATGCTCACCGATTGCCACGCGATTGCGCCGAGCGATAGGCCTCGTGCGCGAAAGCCCAGCGCAATGTGCTGGCAAGGCCGAACGTAGCGGCGCGTACGGGAGCGGCGGCGGGGTTGGTCCCAAGTCCATGCAGTTCGCGCGCCCATGGTGGGAGCAGATCGACCGCGGCGCTCATCAGCAGCTTCTGGATGGGCATCTCCTTCAACGTAGGCGGTCGCGCATTCAGGACCAGATCGCGAAACCTGCGGGCCCGGTCGTCTGCACGAAGCTCAGGGCGAAAGTCGTGCACCAGCCGCTCCGCGTCCGCGCGATTCCGGGGCACTGGATCGGCACCGAGCATCCTCGCGATCTCACCGCCATCGGCGAAATAACTGTCCTGGTCCGCGGGGCTCATTCGGGGCTCGCCGTAACGACGCCATCCGTCCAGGAACATGAGTGCGCCCGCGACATGCACCCACGCGAGAAGATGCGGATCGTCGGCGCGGTAAGAGCTTCCGTCCGGCAACATGCCGTGAACCTGCTGATGAATGCTGCGAACCTTCGCAATCGCGGCTTCCGCGAGTTCGCGATCGCCATAGGTCGTGACGGCGATGAACCGCGCCGTACGCCGCAGGCGACCAAGCATGTCGTCATGCACGTCGCTATGATCCCAGACGCCGCCGAGCGCGCCTGGATGAAGCATCTGCAGCAGCAGCGCAGCGATACCGCCGGCCATCATCGACGTGACGTCGCCGTGTACCCGCGCGATCACTGACTCCCGCGGAAACAGCGCATTGTCCGACCGCTGAATCGGACGTTCGCCCTTGGAATGGTCGTTGAAGGTCGCACGCACTTGCCGGACGAGCGCTCGGCGAAACGGCGCGAGCATGATCAGGCCGCTTCGCGACTCCGGCGCTTGCGCTCGGCTGCGGTCTTCAGCTGGCCGCAGGCCGCGTCGATGTCCCGCCCGCGCGGGGTCCGCACCGGAGCCGAGATGCCGGCTTCGAAGACGATATTGCTGAACGCCTTGATGCGCTCGTCGGTCGAGCATTCGTAGGGCGCGCCCGGCCATGGGTTGAAGGGGATCAGGTTTACCTTAGCGGGCAATCGATATTGCCGGATCAGCCGCACGAGCTCCCTCGCATGCTCGTCGCTGTCGTTTTTGTCCTTCAGCATCACATATTCGAACGTGATCCGCCGGGCGTTGTTGGCGCCGGGATAAGCCGCGCAGGCTTCGAGCAGCTGCTCGATCCCATATTTGCGGTTGAGCGGTACGATCTCGTCACGGATTTCCTTGGTCACCGCGTGCAGCGAGACGGCGAGATTGACTCCGATCTCCGCGCCGGCGCGTTCCATCATGGGCACGACGCCGCTGGTTGAGAGCGTGATGCGGCGCCGCGAGAGGCCGAGACCGTCGCCATCCATCACGATCCTGAGCGCATCGCGCACATTGTCGAAATTGTAGAGCGGTTCGCCCATCCCCATCATGACGATGTTGGTGAGCATCCGGCCTTCCGGTTGGCTGGGCCATTCGCCAAGCGCGTCCCGCGCGAGCATCACCTGCCCGACGATTTCTGCCGGCTCCAGGTTGCGGACCAATTGCATCGTGCCGGTGTGGCAGAAGCGGCAATTGAGCGTGCAGCCGACCTGGCTCGAGACGCAAAGCGTCCCGCGGTCGGCATCGGGAATGAAGACCATCTCGAAATCATGGCCGTCATGCGTTTTCAAAAGCCATTTGCGTGTCCCGTCGGACGAGACCTGGGCCTCGACGACTTCAGGACGCGACACCACGAAGCGCTCCGCGAACCAGCCGCGCTGCGGCTTGGCGATGTCGCTCATGTTGCCGAAGTCGGTGACCCCGCGATTGTAGATCCAGTGCCAGATCTGCTTGGCGCGCAGCTTCGCCTGCTTAAGCTCGAGCCCTGCGGCCTCGAATTGGTGCCTGATCTGGTCCTTTGACAGACCGACGAGGTCGGCCATGCCATCGGCGCGCGGTTTGGCGCCGCGCGGCACGGGCACAGGATCGATGGGCCCCGGAATGGGCATCAGGCTGGTGTCGGCACTCATGGTGAGGCTCGCTATCTAGGTGCGATTAGGGGATTTTGCCAGCGCCGCGGAGCGCGCAGCGGGCGGCAGCCGCGTCGATGGCGGTCGGCGCACCGTCCAGAAGGTAGGGATCGCTGAACCGCACGCCACGCTCGTCGCGGCTCTCCACCCGCATGGAAACACCGTCTCGGATCGCCACTACGATAGCCTGCGCCTGAAGCGGCCCGCGGCTCCAAGCCCAGCCGCCGCGCGCGGAAAGAAGGAACGGATGGTCCCCCACCTGCAGCATTACGCTGGCATCTCCGCGCGGCATGCGACTCAGCCGCACATGGAACTCGCCCCAACGCTGGCGGTCAGCGGGAAAGCTGATGCCGGCCACGGCCTGCACCTTGTCCTTGGTTGCGATACGCTGCGATCGGGTCAGCGCCTCGCAGGCGTCACCACGATCGATCGCCGCCCAGGCGCCGCCGGCAAAGAGGACATTGCCGCTCGCATGGGCATTTGCGGCAAGCGCGCCGACAGCGACGATGAACAGAGCTCTCACGTCAGCAACGCTAGACTGGACAAAGCATTCAAACCAGCTTCGGATTTTTAGTCCGTAACGAACTATTCTTGTCGTCTGATCACCTTTGTGGCATCGGTGCCGGCGCTCGGCTTCGTGATTCGCCGAAGGGGGTCCTTTGAACCGAGCAATTCCAGTCCAGCTTCGCATTCGCTCCTAGGTTCGCAGCCCTAGCTCTCGCGGTCATGGCCATTGCTGAGATTCTCAGCCGCTTCGCGGCCGAGCTGGCGCTGTTCGCCGGCGTCGGCTTCCTGCTGTTCGCGGTCAACGATCTACTCGTCGACCTGATCTACTTCGCACGCCGCCTCTGGCGAGGGATGACCGTCTACAGCCGGTACCGCCGGACCTATGCGAGCTATTACGTCTTCAACAAGGATCCGGGCTTCATCGCGATCCTCGTGCCAGCGTGGGACGAGGCAACGGTCATCGCATCAATGCTCCGGGCCACGCTCACGCGTCTCGACTATGACAATTACCGCATCTTCGTCGGTCACTATCGGAATGACCCGGCGACGGCGGCTGCGATCATCAGCGTCGGCGACCCGCGAGTCGAGATCGTGGAGGTCGGCGCCGACGGCCCAACCACCAAGGCCGACTGCCTCAATCACCTGTACGACGCGCTGATCGCCCATGAGACGGCCAATGGCTGTGCGGCCAAGGCCGTCGTTCTCCATGACGCCGAAGACGTCGTCCACCGTTATGAGCTTAGAATTTTCGACGGCCTGATCGACCGCGCCGCCGTCATCCAGTTACCGGTCCTGCCGCTACCCTCTACGCATTCGCGCTGGATCGCGGGCCATTATTGCGACGAGTTTGCCGAGGCGCACATCAAGGAACTGGTCGTGCGCGAGGCGGTCGGCGCGGCCATTCCTCTGGCGGGCGTCGGCTGCGCGATTGCGCGGCGACCACTCGCCCAGCTCGCCGCAATCCACGACGGCCGCCCCTTTGCCGGCAGCAGCATGACCGAAGATTATGAGGTGGGGCTCCGCCTGGGGGCGCTCGGGCACAAGACGATGTTCGTTCGCATCCCGGCCGATCCGGTCGATCGCAGCGCGGTCGCCAGCCGGGGCCACTTCCCGACCACTCTGGGCGCGGCGGTGCGACAGAAAGCGCGCTGGCTGGGCGGCATCGCGCTCGCTGGCTGGGACCGCCTTGGCTGGACCGGCGGGATTGGGGAGCGGTGGATGCGAATGCGCGACCGGCGCGGCCCGCTCGCGGCCCTACTGCTGGTCGCCGCTTACGTCGCGGCAATCCTCTGGTCGCAGATCTGGCTCGCAGAGATGCTCGGTGCGCCTATCAAGGCGAGGGTGAGCCCCGTGCTCATCACCCTGCTGACCGTCAATGGCTTCCTGCTCGCCTGGCGAATCTCGATGCGCGCCCTGTTCACCGCCTCAGCCTACGGCTGGAAGCAAGGCCTGCTCTCCATACCGCGACTCGTCGTCGGCAATGTCATCGCCATGCTCGCCGCTGCCCGCGCCATATCCCTTCATATCGGCGGCGGCGCCACCCGCTGGGACAAGACGCATCACATATTCCCCGCGGAGCTACCAAGATGAAGCCGTCATTGCGTTTCCTCGCCATCGCAATTCTGGGCTGGGCCGGGCTCCGGGCCGGGGCGATTGGCAGCCTTCCGGGGTCAGGCCTGTTCCGGATAGAGCGCGGCGAGGCGAAGGTCCCTACGATCGCCCCGACGCAATTCCCGAGGATCGAGTTCGGCGCGACCGATGGTTACGCCCCGGCACGCGACCAGCCGTCGCCTACGTTCGAAACTCTTTTCATAAGATACTTGCAGGAGCTTCTCGCCAGCAAGGCGAGCAGTCCGCGCCCGATCGCCCCTTATCCGCTCTCGGCTCCGGTCCCTCTCGCCGGCGCGGCGCCACGGTCATCGCTCACGCATTTCGCTGGCGTCCTTCCGACTCCAGCGCGGGCTTATTACGCAGAGCTGCCGCCCCTTTTCGAAAGTCCCCTCTCCCGCGTTGCGGCCGTTGCAGGGCCGGTCAGCCTTCCCGCGCAGGCCGAGGTAGCCGATCCTCACGCAATCGATCGCGTGCAACTCGCCACCTGGGCCATACTCAGGAGCCAGAAGTCCGGCGTCGCCGGTTCCCGATCGCTCGCCGGCACGGGCGAACTCGGAGCGAGCCAGAGTGGCGTGCGCCTGATCTACAATTGGAACAACGCGATCGGCCTTGCCGCGCGCCTGAGTTCGGCCGTCGGCAAGCGCGGGGGTGAAGTCGCAGCGGGAGCGCGCGTGCGCCCGCTCACAAACATCCCGATCTGGATCACGGCGGAGCGCCGCCAGGCAATTGGCCGCTACGGCGGCGGGCGGAATGCCTTCGCCTTCCTCGTGGAGGGCGGCCTCTACGGACAACAGTTGCCGTGGCGTTTCGGCTTTGACAGCTATCTTCAAAGCGGCGTCGTGGGACTAAGTAGCCGCGATTGGTTCGTCGATGGCGCCTTCGCCGCGAGCCGGCCCGTCCTCCGTAATTTCTCGGCGGGATTCGGCGTCTGGGGAGCCGCACAACCGGGTCTTGCTCGGCTGGACGTCGGACCCCGTCTGAGCATGGATGTCAGGAACAATCTCAAGGTCCATCTCGACTGGCGCCAGAAGCTGGTTGGCAACGCATTGCCGGGTTCTGGGCCGGCACTGACTCTGTCGGGGAATTTCTAGCCTCCCGAACTTGGCCCGAACGGCAATTTGCGGCTAGTCCGGCAAGGCGATGGACATCTACCTCCCGATCGCCGGCCAGTCGGTCAACGCGCTGTTGATCATCCTGCTCGGATTTCTGGTCGGACTGCTATCCGGCATGTTCGGGGTTGGCGGCGGTTTTCTGACGACGCCGCTGCTTATCTTCTACGGCATTCCGCCGACGGTCGCAGTCGCGTCGGCAGCGACGCAGATCACAGGGGCGAGCGTCTCCGGCGCCATGGTCCACATGCGGCGCGGCGGCGTCGACCTGAAGATGGGCGGCGTGATGATCGCCGGCGGCCTATTCGGGTCGTTCGTGGGGGCGGCGCTTTTCCGATTGCTCCAATCGAGCGGCCAGATCGATGTCGTGATCGGCTTTCTCTATGTTCTGATCCTGGGGTGGATCGGCATTCTGATGCTGGTCGATAGCCTGAAGTCGCTCGGCTATGTGAAAATCGCGACACCCGAAGGGCAGCGCCCTCGGCACAATCGTTGGGTCGCTACGCTGCCCTACCGATGGCGCTTTCACGGGTCCGGAATTTACATTTCGCCGCTGGCGCCGTTCGCCCTCGGCTTTCTCGCCGGCACGCTGACCGTCTTCCTCGGCATCGGTGGCGGCTTCATCCTGATCCCCGCCATGATCTACCTGCTCGGCATGCCGGCGCGTGTCGTCATCGGTACCAGCCTCATCATGATCCTCGCCGTCAGCGCAGCGACGACCATGGTGCATTCGATCACCACGCGCGCGGTCGACGTCGTTCTCGCCGGGCTGCTTCTCGTCGGCGGTGTCGTCGGCGCGCAATATGGCGCATTGCTCACGCTCCGGGTGAAGCCGGACATGCTTCGGCTTGCGCTCGCACTCATCATCCTGCTGGTTGCATTGCGCATGGCGCTTGGGCTCGCCTGGCGGCCTGACGAAATATTCTCGATCGAATATCTCTGAGCATGCGGCGGGCTCTGGTTCTTCTCGCTCTTCTCGCGCCGCTCCTGATCGCGGCCGACAAGCCGGTGCTCGTGCCGGACATCAGCGCGCGCCAGGTCCAGATCCGCTACAGCTTCACAGGCGCCCAACTCTTGCTGTTCGGGGCCGTCGTCTATCCCGGCGGCAAGCCACCCGACCGGCAGGTCGACATCGCGGTGGTCCTCCGAGGGCCAGTCCAGCCGATCCTCGTTCGCGAAAAGATGAAGATCGCCGGAATCTGGATGAATGCGGATTCGAACCGGTTCCGTTCCGCCCCATCCTTCTATGCCGTCGCTTCGTCGCGACCCATCGCAGATCTCGTCGATGAGCGCACCGCCGCCATTTACGAGCTCGGAGTTCACAATCTCCAGCTTTCTCCCGGAGGAGGCGCGCTTCCCGAGAAGGAACGAAGGTTCGAGGCGGGCCTCCTCGACCTTCGCAGCCGGCACGAACTCTACCAGGAGAAGTCTCGCGGCGTGGAGATCACGGGCGGCGTGCTTTACCGCGCCGTCATTACGATCCCGAGCCAAGTGCCCGTCGGCACCTACACGGCCGAGACCTTTCTCATCGACCGGCACAAGGTCATCGCCGCTGCGACCCGCGATATCCAGATCAACAAATCGGGATTCGAGCGATATGTCGCGCTCGCGGCACGACGTCATCGCTTTCTCTATGGACTGACCTGCGTCGCGCTGTCGCTGGGCCTCGGCTGGGCCGCCGCAGCGGCGTTCCGCCGACGCTTTTAAGAGGCGTCCTCAAGTTAATCTTAACTGCTCTGCGCTATGCCACTCCGCACGAATACCGGGGAGCACGCGTACAAATGGACGAACAGTCGAAGCCGAACCTGCACGAATTCCTCAATGAAGTGAGCAGCTTCAGCCAGGAGGAAGCCCCGGCAGCGCCCGCGAAAGCGGCGCCCGCGCCGGCGCTCGCGGCGATCGGCAAGGTCGTAGAGATCGCCGGTTCCGGTTCGCAGATCCGCCTCGACGCCGCCACCGTGACGGCTCTGCAGTCGCACAAGGACCCGTCGGTCGCGATGTCGGGTCAGGTGGGTAGCCAGATCAAGACCGTCGTCGGCAACAGCTGGCTGATCGCGAACGTCCGCACGCTCAAGGCTGGCGAGCCCGGCGAGCTTGTCGCCTTCGTCGACTTCCTCGGCGAGGGCAGCCGCGATTCGTCGGGCCGGATGGCGAACTTCCGCCGCGGCGTTACGCGCTATCCGATTCCGGGCGCTGACGTGCTCCCTGTCAGCACCGAAGACCTGCGCTCGGTGTTCGCCGCCAGCGACGAACCGCATATCGAGATCGGGACGGTCTATCCCACTGACGACATCCGCGGCGCGCTCTACGTCGACCCGATGCTCGGCAAGCATTTCGCGGTGCTGGGATCGACCGGTACGGGTAAGTCGACGTCGGTCGCCTTGATCCTTCATCGCATTTCGCAGCTTTCGCCCGAGGGTCACATCGTGATGATCGACCCGCACGGCGAATATTCCGCGGCGTTCAAGGGCTGCGGCGAGCTGTTCAACGTCGACAATCTGCAACTGCCTTATTGGCTCATGAACTTCGAGGAGCATTGCGAAGTGCTCCTGACGACCCACGGCGCTGACCGGCAGCGTGACGGCGACATCCTTGCCAAGTGCCTGCTTGCGGCTCGCACCAAGGGCAAGGACATGAGCCAGTTCGGCAAGGTGACCGTGGACAGTCCGATCCCGTACCTGCTTACCGACCTTCATTCAGTGCTCGTCAACGAGATGGGGAAGCTCGACCGTGCTGGCGACACACTCCCGTTTCAGCGCCTGAAGACCAAGCTCGAAGAGCTGCGCGCCGATCCACGCTACACCTTCATGTTCTCAGGCATGCTGGTGTCGGATTCGATGGGAAGCTTCCTCGCGAAGCTGTTCCGCCTGCCCAGCCTGGGCCGTCCGATTTCCATCGTCGATGTTTCGGGCGTGCCGTCCGAAATCACGTCGGTCGTGGTGTCGGTGCTCGCGCGCATGGTATTTGACTATGCGATCTGGTCGCGGACCGAGGCGCAGCGCCCGCTGTTGCTGGTCTGCGAAGAGGCGCACCGCTACGTCCCGAAAGACGAAGGCGCCGAGAACGGACAGGCAGTACGCCGAATTCTCGAACGTATTGCCAAGGAGGGCCGTAAGTATGGCGTCTCCCTGGGCCTGATCACACAGCGTCCCTCCGACCTTGCCGAAGGCGTGCTTTCACAGTGCGGCACGATCGTCGCGATGCGCTTGAACAACGACCGCGACCAGGCCTGCGTGCGCGCGGCAATGCCGGAAGGCGCGCGCGGCTTCCTCGATGCAATCCCTGCGCTCCGCAACCGCGAATGCATCGTCTGCGGCGAAGGCGTGGCGATTCCGATCCGCGTCCGCTTCGACGACCTCGAGCCCGAGAAACGTCCGGCTTCGTCCGACCCGAGCTTCGCGCGTCTGTGGCGCGAGACCGGCGACGAGGACGGAATCATCAGCCGCACGATCAAGCGCTGGCGGGGCCACGGCCGCTAAGCCGGCCGTCCCGCCGGTTACTTCATCGCAGGAGCGTCGGTACCGGCAGTAGCGTGGCCTCGCCCGCCGTTGAGCTAATTGCTTATCGCCAGTGATCTCCAAACACTTGATGCACCGGAAGCGTTTCTGCGCGTTCAGCAGCAATGTTACGAGCAATCGGCCTTGCAATATCGGATCTCGCAAATGCGCGGGTCCTGTGGATCATGCTGCAAGCGCTGGCGGTCGCGATCCTGATCTTCGCCGCTCTCGCCGGCCTTATCTTCTGGCTGCTGACGGGGGCCGACCCCTGTTCCTTGGCGGGCATGGGTTCTTGCTCCCTCGATGTCGGCGCCAGCGGCTTGGGAGCAATCGCGATCACCTTGCTTGCCGCCTGGTTCATCTTCCCCGCCGTCGCCATCGCGGTCATGACCACCTTCACTGACAGCATCGCGCGCGCGGTCGAGGAGCGACACTATCCCGACGCTGCGCGGGAGGCGTGTCCAATCGGCCTACTCCATGGCGCTGCGCTCGGCGTCCGATCGGCAAGCCGGCTCATTCTCTTCAACCTCGTAGCCTTGCCCTTTTACGTCCTGCTGCTGGTGACCGGGGTCGGGCCCTTCATCCTGTTTGTGATTGTGAACGGTCTCGCCTTTGGCCGCGACGTTGCCGAGCTCGCCGCGGCAAGGCACGGTGACCGCGCGTCGCGCCGTGCGTGGGTCAGGTCGACGCGCGGCGAACAGGGCGTGATCGGCACGCTCACCAGCACCCTTTTCCTGGTGCCCTTCGTGAACCTTGTGGCGCCGGTGCTCGGAGCGGCCGCGGCAATTCACCTGTTCAACCGCAGCTTTTGGGCGATGAACAACATCGGAAATTCAACCGTCCCGGCCCGCGCTCCACCCACCGTAACCGGCGAGCGCTGACGAGTCCGGTTCGCTATCTGCCGTTCTCGACCGGGCGGGAGATTTCCATGGATCTAAATTATCTATTCCATCGGCAGCAGGTCGAACGAACCCGCGCGGAGGCAGCAGCCAGCGCCGAAGCTCGTGCGGCGCATGAGCAGCTTGCGCGCTGCTACGAAGCGATGATCAATCGGCAGACCGGCAACGCCTTCCAGCTCACGCCCCACGATCAATCCGGCGGCGATCTCTAGAGCGGGGGTCCTTGATTGCCACCATATTCCCCGGCGTTGCGATCACTAAAGCCAACAGCTATCGGGACCACGTTCAGTCGTCCGAGATTATAGGGTTGCTTCTCTTAGAGGGGGCTCGTGAACTCATCCGGCTTCATGCGTGGCACATCATGCGTCCACCATCCGCTCCACGCGGCCCGACGATTCTCGCCATTCATTGTCGCCGCGCTGATATTATCCGGCTGTAACCGGGGCATTCTGGACCCTGTCGGTCCCGTTGCCGCCGCCGAAAAAACGATTCTCATCAATTCTACCGCGATCATGCTCGCGATCATCGTTCCGACGATGATCGCGACCCTCGCATTCGCCTGGTGGTTTCGGCGCGGCAATTCAAAGGCGACCTACCTTCCCGACTGGGAATATTCGGGCGCTGTCGAGATGGTCGTGTGGGGCATTCCCATCCTCACCATCATGCTGCTCGGCGGCATCGCATGGATCGGCAGCCATGACCTGGAGCCGAGCCGCCCGCTAAAATCCAACGTGCCTCCGCTGAAGGTCGAGGTCGTCTCCCTCGACTGGAAATGGCTGTTCATCTACCCGGACCAGGGCATTGCGACGGTCAACCAACTCGTCGTTCCTGCCGGAACTCCGGTCAGTTACCGCCTGACGTCCGGAACCGTCTGGAACGTCTTCTGGGTCCCGCAAATGGGAACGATGATCTACACCATGCCCAGGATG
>Ga0207706_10006478_pt1 | contig 10869 bp, 19 predicted proteins | sample KBSC53metaG_FD_184318 | JGI IMG/M metagenome (GOLD analysis project Ga0207706, IMG submission 184318) | Corn rhizosphere microbial communities from Kellogg Biological Station, Michigan, USA - KBS C5-3 metaG (SPAdes) (version 2) | ecosystem: Host-associated > Plants > Roots > Rhizosphere > Soil ... | reverse complement strand
GATTATCATCAATCTGTTTATTATTAAAAATTAACGCAGTGTACAAAAACGTAAATCCGATCACAACCATTGAATAAATGACCATGTACCAGCCATTCGAATGATCAGTAAAAATAGTTTGAATGCTGCTTTTCGTTTCTGTGCTGGCAAGACTTGTGAGATTAAACAAGGTCGGTAAAAACATGATCGCCTGGGCAAAGATGATGGGCATTACACCGGCGCTGTTTACCTTGATCGGCAAAAATTGTCTTGCACCACCAAACTGCCTGTTGCCAACAATTTGCTTGGCATAGTTCACCGGAATTTTTCTTGTTCCCTGTATCAATAAAATACAACCAAGAATAATACCGATCAAAACGGCTATTTCAATAATGAAGATCAATATAAATCCAGGGCGGGTAGATTTTGCAGTAAACTCCTGGATGAATGATTGAGGTAAGCGGCCAAGAATTCCGATCATGATGATCAGCGATGTACCGTTTCCAAGTCCACGGTCTGTAATTTTTTCACCCATCCACATTACAAACAAAGTACCGGCTGTAAGGACGATAACAGTTGATAGCCAAAAATAGCCTGCATAACCAGGAAGAATAGAACTGCCATGTATTTGTCTTAAGTAAGCCACGTAAGCTGAAGCCTGCACGGCCGTGACTGCCACCGTAAGATACCTCGTGTATTGGTTGATCTTTTTTCTGCCGCTATCGCCTTCTTTTTGCATTTTCTGAAATTGAGGCACAAGTACAGTCATCAATTGCATAAAGATCGACGCAGAGATATATGGCATAATTCCCAGTGCAAAAATGGAAGCCTGGCTAAACGCTCCGCCCGAGAAGGCATTGATCAGATCAAGAATGCCGCCGGCATTGTTTTTTTGGCTTTGCTGGATGTCAACCGCGTTAATACCCGGCAGCACTATATGCGTACCGATTCGATAGATCAGGATCAACATAAGAGTATAAAGAATTTTGCTTCTCAATTCTTCGATACTCCAAATATTTTTAAGTGTCTGAAATAATTTCTTCACGAGAGTTTATGGATTTATTTAAGACTAATTATTTTTTGTCTGCTCTATTACTACTATCATCGCCTGTTGTGTCACTCACTTCTACTTTGTGTTCGCCATTCATCTTTCATGAACGTCAGGGTCAACATTCACGTTTCACGATTCACGTCTCACGATTTCAGCCTCGCAATTTACAGAATTTAAATGACCACTGGCTACAGACCATGACTCACCAACTTTTATGACTTATTATTTGACTATCTCCACAGTACCACCGGCCGCTTCGATCACGGATTTTGCCTTTTCACTCACAGCATTTACTTTAAAGGCAAGCTTTGCTTTTATTTCCCCATTACCCAAAATTTTCACTCTATCATTCTGGCTTATCAATCCGTTAACGTAGAGATTTTCCAAAGAAAATTCCTTAATTCCGTATTTCTCGGTTAAATGATCCACCTGTCCCACATTGAATACTTTATATTCAACACGAAGAACGTTATTAAAACCGCGTTTGGGAATCCGGCGTTGAATTGGCATCTGGCCACCCTCATGTGCCATTTTCCTTTTATAACCAGTGCGGCTTTGCTGACCTTTTGTACCTTTTGTTGAAGTTCCACCATGACCGGAGCCATCACCACGACCAATTCTTTTTACTTTGTGAGTTGCACCTTTTGCGGGCCTTAATTCATGTAGTTTCATTTCTTTGATTTTATACTCAGCGGGGAATCACCCCTCGCAAAAAAAATTCAAATATCAAATCCCAAATCAACATCCTCATTGGAACTTATATTTGTTTTGTGATTTTATGTTTATACATCCTCCACTTTAACCAGGTGTTCTACTTTACGAACCATACCGAGTATTTGCGGAGTTGCTTCTACTTCCTTAGCAGCATTTGCCTTATTCAAACCAAGAGCTTTTAATGTCTGCTTTTGACGCTCTGGCCTGTCTATTGGGCTTTTTATTAAAGTTATTTTTATCTTTTTCATATTCTCGTTTCTTGTTACTGGTTACTTGTTTACTGGTTAATTAAATAGCTGCGGAACTCCTACCGAGAAACCAGCAACCAACAACCAGCAACTTTATCCATTAAACACTTTCTTCAAACCAATGCCCCTTGTTTTAGCAACAGATATCGGCTCACGCAACATCGCTAATGCTTTGAAAGTTGCCTTTACCACATTATGTGGATTTGCTGAACCCAATGATTTAGCCAATACATTATGAACCCCGGCGCTTTCGAGTACTGCGCGCATGCTACCCCCGGCAATTACACCTGTACCTGCGGCAGCGGGTTTGATCAATACTTTTGCAGCACCTTCTTTTGCCCATTGATCATGAGGAATCGTTCCATGCATCACGGGTACTTTGATCAGGTTCTTCTTTGCATCTTCAATACCTTTTGTGATCGCTTCCTGCACTTCTTTTGCCTTTCCTAATCCATGACCCACCACGCCGTTCTCGTTGCCGACTACAACAAGCGCAGAAAAGCTGAATGCGCGACCACCCTTTGTAGTTTTTACCACGCGGTTGATAGCAACAACTTTCTCTTTTAATTCGAGATCGCCTGGTTTAACTCTGTTTAAAATAATTTTTGACATTATTCAATTTTGATTTGAAATTTTTAATCTAATACGCAATTAAAATTGCAATCCGCCCTCTCTTGCACCATCAGCCACTGCCTTTACACGACCATGATACAAATAACCACCACGATCAAACCTCACTTCTTTCAACCCAAGTTCAGCAGCCTTTCTTGCAATGGCAGTTCCCACTAATTTACTTTTCTCGGTCTTGCTTCCGTTTTGTGCAAGAATATCTTTATCCTTTGATGAAGCAGAGGCAATGGTTTCGCCCTTGCTATCATCTATTAATTGAACATAGATCTCGCTATTACTTCTGAATACAGAAAGACGCGGCTTTTGCCCAGTGCCTTCGCCAACCTTTCTGCGAATTCTGTAGCGGATGTTCTGTCTTCTTTGTGATTTAACTTTCGGATTCATCTCTGTTTATTTTAACCCCTGGATTTTGCCAGGAGCTTTGTTTGAGGTTTGATCTTCGATATTTGAGGCAGCCTAACTTCAAACCTCAAACTTCGAACTTCAAACATTATTTACCTGCAGCTTTACCAGCCTTCTTACGAACCACTTCACCAACATAGCGAACACCTTTCCCTTTATAAGGTTCGGGTTTGCGCAAGCCTCTTATTTTAGCAGCCACCTGGCCTATTAATTGATGATCGATCCCTTCCAATAAAATTGTAGGGTTTTGACCTTTCTCCTGTGCTGTTGCCAGTTTTAATTCTTTCGGTACTTGGAAAATGATATTATGCGAATAACCTAATGAAAGATCAAGTATATTACCCTGGTTAGATGCTTTGAAACCTACACCGATCAATTCAAGATTTTTCTTATAGCCATCTGTCACTCCCTTTACCATACCCTCAACAAGAGAACGATACAATCCATGCAACGCCTTGTGCCGGATCTGGTCTGTGGGACGTACAAATTCTACTTGTCCGTCTTTGACCTGGATCTTGATATCACGATCAACAGCTTGTTTCAACTCACCCTTTGGACCTTTCACCGTTACTATATTATCATCGCCAACAGTCACAGTTACTCCATTCGGAAAAGTGACCGGTTTTCTACCTATACGAGACATACAATTTTTGATTTTTATTTTGATTTATTTCACTGACCGGTCAGCCTATGTATGTGTCGGCTTAATGTATCAGCGACTTTTTTATTTTGGTATCCTTCACTTCCAGGAAATCCTGGTTCTATGCTACATAACAAAGGACTTCTCCACCTACATTCTGTGCTTTTGCTTCTTTATCTGTCATTACACCTTTCGATGTAGATACAATAGCCAGGCCTAAGCCATTCTTTACACGACGCAGATCAGCAGGACCGGAATATTGGCGCAAACCCGGGCGACTGATGCGTTCCAAACTTTGAATAGCAGGCTGCTTTGTTCTCGGATCATATTTCAAGGCTATTTTAATAACGCCTTGCTTGTTATCATCTTCAAACTTATACTTCAGAATATAGCCCTGGTTATACAAGATCTCCGTCATCCGCTTCTTTAAATTAGAAGCAGGTATTTCCACAATGCGGTGTCCCGCCATTTGTGCATTCCGGATTCTTGTCAGGAAATCTGCTATAGGATCTGTTACCATAATTATTTTTGTTGTTCAGTTCTAAATTTTTTTCGTGAGACGTGAATCGTCAATCGTGAATTGAAGATTCATTTGACAGGAGTCGTACTCACGATTCACGACTCACTATTCACGATCTTACCAGCTCGCTTTTTTCAGCCCCGGTATTTTTCCGTTTAAAGCCATATCACGAAGTGCTATCCTCGAGATTCCAAAATAACGGATATAGCCTCTCGGACGACCTGACATCTGGCAACGGTTTTTTAAACGAACTTTCGAAGAATTCTTCGGCAGTTCATCCAATGCTTTCCAGTCGCCGGCAGTTTTTAGTGCAGCACGTTTTTCAGCATACTGCTTTACCATGCTCTCTCTTTTTATTTGTCTGGCTTTTACTGATGTTTTTGCCATTTTTTATTTTTACTTTTTAATATTTCTAAAAGGCATCCCTAATTCTTTCAGCAATTCATATGCTTCTTCGTCTGTGTTTGCCGTAGTCACAAACGTGATGTCCATTCCGGTGATCTTTGTTACCTTATCAATATCTATCTCAGGAAAAATGATCTGTTCCGTAACACCCATGGTATAGTTACCCCTGCCGTCAAAGGACTTTTCATTCACACCCCTGAAGTCACGTACACGGGGCAGAGCTACAGCGATAAGGCGATCCAGGAATTCATACATCTTATCTGCACGCAAAGTAACCCTTGCACCGATCGGCATGTTCTTACGAAGTTTGAAATTCGAAATGTCCTTCTTTGACATTGTTGTCACCGCCTTTTGACCACAGATAGTTGAAAGCTCGTCTACAGCAACATCTACCAGCTTTTTATCGGATACGGCACCATTCACACCGCGGTTCAAATTGATCTTTTCAAGTCGTGGAACCTGCATGATGCTTTTATACCCAAACTTTTTCATCAACGCAGGCACTACTTCATCAGAATATTTTTTCTCCAATCTTGGAGTATAAGTTGTTGTTGCCATTACTTAATTACCTCCCCGGATTTTTTTGATATACGAACTGTTTTTCCGTCTTCATTTCTTTCTCTTTTCACCTTCACACCGGACTTTTCTTTCGCATCCCACAACATCACGTTACTAATATGGATCGGCGCTTCCTTCTTTATAATTCCCCCCTTGGTATTTTGGGCTGAAGGTTTGGTGTGGCGCGAAATAATATTTACACCTTCCACAATCACCTTTGCTTCTTCAACCAACACTTGTTTCACTGTGCGTGGTTTCGCCAGGTCCTTATCATTACCGGCAATAACGACTACGCTATCGCCCTTTTTGATATTGTACTTTGGTTTAAATCTCGTTTTCATACCCTAAATCCCTAAAGGGACTTTTATTTTTTTATTTAATCAACGTTCTGTTTCTTTTCAACTTCTGTTGCCTGCCCGTCCGGTCAGGCGGGCGTCGCACTCTTGTGCGTCCTGCTCGCTACTCATCACTGATCACTCATTACTCATTAAAGAACTTCCGGCGCTAATGAAATGATTTTCATATAGCCTTTATCACGAAGCTCTCTTGCAACAGGTCCAAATATGCGTGTGCCTCTCGGTTCGTCTGACTGGTTCAGTAATACAACAGCATTATCATCAAAACGGATATACGAACCATCCTTACGGCGTAATTTGTTTGTGGTACGGACGATCACCGCTTTCGTTACTGTTCCTTTTTTGATCCCACCTGCAGGCAATGCATCCTTTACTGTAACTACGATCGTATCGCCAATTCTTGCATAACGCTGGCCGCTGTTACCCAATACACGGATACAAAGCACCTCTTTGGCACCACTGTTATCCGCAACATTCAAACGGCTTTCTTGCTGAATCATTTTTCTAAGCTTTACGCTACAAGCTCCAAGCTAATAGCAATTGATTACAATATTTATTAAACACCACAGCTTGTAGCATGAGGCTATCAGCTCGTGGCTCTCTTATTTCACTTTCTCGACAACCTCAACCAGTCTCCATCTCTTGGTCTTGCTCAATGGACGAGTTTCCATGATCTTTACCAGGTCACCAATACTGCACTCATTTTTTTCATCATGTGCATGAAACTTGGTAGTCTTCTTCACAAACTTTCCGTAGATGGGATGTTTCACCTTTCTTTCTACAGCAACAGTGATCGTTTTTGTCATTTTATTGCTGGTGACAACACCGATCCTTGTTTTACGTAAATTTCTTTCAGCCATTTTAATTTATTTTAAGCTTCGAGTTCTTTCTTTTTTAATTCGGTTTTCAAACGGGCAACGTCACGGCGAAGATTGCGAATAGTGATCGGGCTCTCCAGGGGAGAAATTGCATGAGCAAATTCTAATTTCTTCAAACGCAATTCATCTTCTTTGATCCTTGCTTTCAGATCCTGCTCATTCATGCCGTGAATACTCTTTTGAAAATCTGTTATTTTTCCCATCGTTTTTACGATTTATCAATTACTGCGCAACCACATCTCTGCGCACAATAAATTTTGTTTTGATCGGTAATTTTCCCGCAGCCAGCTCCAATGATTCTTTTGCTGTTTGTTCCGATACTCCATCTACTTCAAATAAAATACGTCCTGGCTTTACAACAGCGGCCCAGAATTCAAGGTTACCTTTACCCTTACCCATTCTCACTTCGAGTGGTTTGCGGGTGATCGGTTTATCAGGAAAAACACGGATCCACACATTTCCTTCACGTTTCATGTGGCGGGTCAATGCCTGGCGGGCTGCTTCGATCTGGCGGTCCGTTAGCCAATGCTGTTCAAGGGCTTTTAGGCCATAGGAACCAAAAGCAATAGTAGTTCCGCGCTTGGCATCGCCTTTCATGCGACCCTTCTGCATTTTCCTGTGCTTCGTTCTCTTCGGTTGTAACATCTTTTATATTTTGGAATTTCGAAATTTCGAAATTTTGAAATTGCATCTCAAAATTTACCAATTACCCTTTTCACAATTTTATTATCTTCTTCCTCCTCCACCTCTGTTTCCTCCTCCACCGCCTCTATTGCCACCTCCTCCGCTTCTGTTGCCACCTCCGCCGCCACCGCCTCTTCTATCATCTCTGCGATCTCTTCTATCATGATCACGTCTGTCATCTCTTCTATCATGTTCTCTCCTGTCTCTTCTGTCACTTACTTCGCTCTTACCTCCAACAAAATTTGGATTCAGATCTCTCTTCGTTAATATTTCACCTTTACATATCCAAACCTTGATACCGATCTTTCCATAAACTGTTAATGCAAACACGTTCGCATAATCAATATCCATCCGGAAAGTATGCAGAGGTACACGACCTTGTTTAATTTCTTCTGTACGGGCAATTTCCGCACCACCCAAACGGCCGCTCACCTTTACCTTAATTCCTTCCGCACCCATACGAAGCGCAGAAGCGATTGACATTTTAATAGCTCTTTTATAATTGATACGATTCTCGATCTGTCTTGCAACGGTATCAGCCACGATCATAGCATCAAGCTCCGGACGACGAATCTCAAGAATGTTGATCTGCACATCTTCTTTACCTGTCAACTTCTTCAACTCTTCCTTGATCCTGTCAACTTCGCCACCACCTTTACCAATGATGATACCTGGCTTTGAAGTATGGATAGTAATAATGAGCTTACCCAGTGTTCTTTCAATAACGATCTTTGAAATACCACCTTTGTTGATACGGGCATTCAGGTAAGTCCTGATCTTATTATCCTCGATCAGCTTGGCAGCAAAATCTTTTTTATTACCATACCAGTTAGATTCCCATCCGCGGATGATGCCTAACCTGTTACCAATCGGATTTGCTTTTTGACCCATATTTTGTTTTTAAAATCCAAGAAACCAAATCTCAGTTAACCTTTGGAACTTGGTTCTTGTTTCTTGTTTTTTATTTTGATTTCTTAGTTGCTTTTTTTGTAGCAGCTTTCTTCTTTGGTGCCGATTTTTTTGTGGCCGCTTTTTTTGGCTTTGCTGCTTTTGTTTCTTTTGCTTCTGCCGATGCTTCTTCTTTTACTTCTTCGACCAATGCATCCGGATTGAATTTATTCTTCACATCCACGATCAGCGTCACATGGTTGCTGCGTTTACGAACGCGGTACCCACGACCTTGTGGTGCCGGACGCATGCGTTTCAATGTTCTTGCTCCATCCACAAAAACTGTTTTTACAACCAGTTCACTTTCATCACCACTTTCATTCTTCTGTTTCCAATTATTAATGGCACTCAACACCAGTTTGCGCAAAGGCACAGCCGGATGTTTTGGATTATGTTCCAGTATGGCCAATGCACGTTCTACCCTATGACCACGGATCAGGTCAGCCAGCAAACGCATTTTGCGTGGCGATGTTGGATAATTTCTCAGTTTTGCTACTGCTTCCATTTTTATTAATTCAATTATTCAGCGATCTTTTTACTTGAGTGTCCTCTGAACTGGCGGGTTGGTGCAAACTCACCAAGCTTGTGGCCCACCATAAATTCAGTTACATACACCGGGATGAATTTGTTCCCGTTATGCACCGCAAATGTGTGGCCCACAAAATCCGGTGTAACTGTTGAACGACGGCTCCACGTTTTAATTACCGTTTTCTTGTTTTTGCCTTCGTTGATGGCCAACACCTTTTTTTCAAGATGGCTGGCTACATAAGGACCTTTTTTAATCGAACGTGCCATATATTTTAAATTCCATCCCGATAGCTATCGGGATTGTTTTTTGTTATTTGGTTAGTTTATTTCCGTTTTTTCTCTGGATGATCAGATGATCACTGCCCTTATGCGGCTTGCGTGTTTTCAAACCTCTTGAATACTGACCGTTCCTGCTTCTTGGCTGACCACCTGAAGCTTTACCTTCACCGCCACCCATCGGATGATCAACCGGGTTCATCGCTACCCCGCGGTTACGTGGACGAATACCTCTCCAACGATTACGGCCAGCTTTACCCATGCTTTGCTGACTATGATCACTGTTACTCACCACACCCACTGTTGCATAGCAATTGATCAGCACTTTTCTCAACTCACCACTTGGCATTTTTAAAATAGCGTATTTATCCTCTTTATTGGTAAGCTGTGCAGAGGCACCGGCACTTCTTGAGATCTTACCACCTTGTCCTGGCTGCATTTCAATGTTGTGAACATTTGTACCCAACGGCATATTCTTCATCGGTAATGCATTACCTATTTCAGGAGCCACATCATCGCCACTCACAATTTTATTACCAACCTGCAAACCTTGTGGAGCAATAATGTATCTCAATTCGCCATCCGTATATTCCACAAGAGCAATGAAGCAGGTACGGTTTGGATCATACTCGATCGTCTTTACCGCGGCCTCGATATTTTTTTTATTGCGTTTAAAATCGATAACACGATATTTCTTTTTATGACCACCCCCGATGTAACGCATGGTGAGATGGCCGGAAGAGTTACGGCCACCGCTCCTCTTCTTTGTTTCAAGCAAACTTTTTTCAGGCACATTGGTAGTCACTTCTGCATAAGCATTTCCTATCCTCCAACGAGTGCCTGCTGTTACCGGTTTGTATTTTTTTACTGCCATTTTATTTTTCTTTTTGCGAACTTATCAGCTTCGCCAGCTATAATTGATCAGTTTAAATGTTAGCGTACAAATCAATGCTATCGCCTTCAGCTACTGTTACAAACGCCTTTTTGAATGAAGGCTTTTGACCGGAGATAAAACCAGCTTTCGTATAGCGGGTTTTATTTTTCCCAGGGCTGGTAGATGTATTTACATCTACAACACTCACTCCATAAAACTCTTCGACGGCTCTTTTGATCTCCAGTTTGTTTGCCTTCCTGGAAACCCTGAAAGCATAGCGATGCAGTTTATCCTGCTGCGCATTTGCCTTTTCGCTTAAGATCGGTTTTATTAATACATCAGAAAGTTTCATTGCTTTCTTTTTAAATTTTAATTATGCTTCTACTTCTTCTTCAGAAAAAATCTTTGCAGCACTCTCTGTCAATACCACCACGTCAGCATTTACAATGTCATATGTATTGATATCGCTCAGTAAAATGCCATTTACTACAGGCACATTTCTAAAGCTCAGGTATAAATTGTCATTGTATTCCGGGATCACAAATAGCACTTTCTTTCCATCAGCTTTGAGACCTCCGAGCATATCAACAAATGTTTTTGTTTTAGGAGCATCGAGATTGACATCCTCAACAACAAAAATTGAATTGCCTTTTGCCTTATGGGAGAGTGCGGAGATCTTTGCGAGATCTTTCACCTTACGATTGAGTTTAATATCGTAACCGTGAGGCTTTGGTCCGAATACTGTACCACCACCTTTGTACAATGGGTTACGGATATTTCCTTTACGGCTACCACCGGTACCCTTTTGACGATGCAGCTTGCGGCTGGCACCTTGTACTTCAGCACGGGTTTTCACTTTGTGTGTTCCCTGGCGCTGAGAAGCGAGATATTGTTTAACGGCGAGATAGATCACATGATCGTTTGGTTCAGCACCGAAGATCTCGTCGGGCAGTTCAATCGTTCTGCCTGTTTTCTTTCCTTTTATGTTTAAAACTTCGACTTGCATGTTTATCTTTTTGCTACCGGTGTACCCAGTTTGATTATTTCTGAATTAAAACGATTGAACCATTGTGACCCGGAACAGAGCCACTGATCAGGATATAATTTTTATCCGGAAATATTTTTACCACTTTCAGATTTTTCAGTTTCACCCTGTCACTACCCATACGGCCGGCCAT
>Ga0207706_10006477_pt1 | contig 10870 bp, 8 predicted proteins | sample KBSC53metaG_FD_184318 | JGI IMG/M metagenome (GOLD analysis project Ga0207706, IMG submission 184318) | Corn rhizosphere microbial communities from Kellogg Biological Station, Michigan, USA - KBS C5-3 metaG (SPAdes) (version 2) | ecosystem: Host-associated > Plants > Roots > Rhizosphere > Soil ... | reverse complement strand
GATGGGGTTCACTTCGCGCTCATTCGTGACGAAGGCCGTGGGTGTATCAAGGCCATCGACGGCCTCGTACGCCTTGCGCACCCAGTGGAACCGCAGCGGCTGCTGGGTGTCGTTGCGAAGGCTCCAGTGCTGGCGCGGCGGCAGGTATGCATAACCTCCGGGGCCCAAGCCATACCTGTCGTCGTCCACGGTGAGTTGCGCCTCTCCCTCGACAACGAAGAGCACCCCTTCCGCGGCCGGGTCCAGCTCGGGTCGCTCACTGCCTCCGCCTGGAGCGACCTCGACGATGTACTGCGAGAAGGTCTCAGCGAAACCCGACAGCGGCCGCGCAATCACCCACAATCGGGTGTTGTCCCAGAAGGGCAGGTAGCTGGTGACGATGTCCCGCATCACCCCGCGCGGCAAGATCGCGTATGCCTCGGTGAACATCGCCCGGTCGGTGAGCAGCTCAGTCTGGGGCGGATGCCCGCCAGTTGGGGCGTAATAACCGCTTTCGTTCGTCGCTGCGTCAACCTGCGTCGGGTCGGTGCTCGTTCCCATACCTGTGGTCACCGTGTCACTCCTTCGTGTCTGGTCGTCCGATGTTGTCCGTATCGGACTTGGGTCTGGACAGCTGCGCCAGCTGGTCGGGGGTAAGGGGAATGGCCGCCTGCAGTTCCGCAGAGTCCAGCGCCCCGCAGCTGTAGCCGCGGTGGAGGTAACGAGCCAATGCCCGGGCGGTGGCTGGCTCGTCCAGTACGCCGGATCCGGACTTGGAGAGGTAGTCCGACAGACGCTCGGTGGCTCGAGCAAAACCTTCCCGGTAGAACGCAAAGTTGGCCACGAAGCGGGTCGGTAAATGGCCGAAGTGCATGTCCCAACCCTGGTAATAGGCCCGTTCGAGGCTGCGCCGCACCAGCGAGTGGTGCAGCCGCCACGCGTCGAAGACTTGGTCGGCTGCTCCCACCGGGAGGACGTTGGTGGAGCCATCCGACAGGTGCACTCCGGTTCCCGCGACGGCGGCCTGCATGACCTCCTTGGCATAGTCGGCCGCCGGATGCGCCAGCGACTGGTACGCCGCCGACACACCCAGAGACGCGCTGTAGTCGAAGGTGCCGTAGTGCAGCGACGTTACCCGGCCGGCGCCGGCGTGCAGGGCGAGAGCGATCTCCGCCCGCCCCTCCGCGCTCAAGATCAAGGGCGGCGTCTCGACCTGGATCTCGAAGCCGAGCAGCCCGGGGGGTAGCCGTGCGGCCGCCTCGTACGCGTCACAGACCTCCACCATCGCCTCGACCTGGCTCGCCGTGCTCACCTTCGGCAAGGTGATCCGCAGCCCGTCTGGCAGCGGCCCGGCATCCAACATGGTGGTCAGGAACAAGTCGAGAGTGCGCAGCCCGCGGCGCCGGGTGGGCTCCTCGAGACACTTGAACCTCAAACCCACGAAGGCCGGGGCGATTCCTTCAGCGATCGCCCTGGACAGGTCCCTGGCAGCTCGGATGGTGTCAGCGTCCTCAGTCTCGTCCGGCCGGCTCCCATAACCGTCCTCGAAGTCGAGCCGGAGGTCCTCTATGGGCTCGCGGTCGAGCTTGGCAGTCACCTTCGACGCCACCTGGCTGGCCAGGTCGTCAGCCAGGCCAAGTTCGGCGCACAGCCGCTCAATCCCGCCATGCTCGTCGACGAGGGCGGCGGCCGCACTGCCCCACCGGTGCGGCAGGTCAGTCGTGTATTGATCGGCCGGCACATAGACGGTGTGCACCGGCTGTCGCCGGTCGTCCTCACCCGGGTAAGCGCGGGCGAGGAAAGCATCGGTCGCGGTCAGCCGCTTGTCAATACGAGCAAGAAGGTCCTCAGTCAGCCGGGTCGGCACCGAGACGGACGGACGGGCAGCGGTCATTTCACCAGCTCGTACGCCGGAAGCGTCAGGAAGTCGGTGAAGTCATCGCTCAGGCACAAGCCGCTGATCAACTTCTTCGCTGGCTGGTAGTAACGCTCGAAGCTGCCGTCAGGCACTTCGCCGCGGAGCCGCTCAGCCTCCTCGTCGAGGAGGCGGGAGATCAGCTCAGCCGTGACTGTCTCTCCAGTGTCGGCGAGCTTGATTTGGTTGTACCGCAGTTGCCACACCTGGGATCGGGAAATCTCCGCGGTGGCGGCGTCTTCCATCATGTTGTGAATGCCCACAGCGCCGTTTCCAGACAGCCACACCGCCGTATAGGCGACCGCGACGTAGAGATTGTTCCGCAAGCCTTCCTCGGTATTGCTGCCTTCAGCCGATTGCACGTCCAACAGCTGCTCAGCTCTGACCTGTACGTTGTCGCGGCGCTTGTCAAGCTGGTTCGGCCGGTCGCCGAGAACGCCGTCGAACACTTCCTGGCAGACCGGCACCAGGTCGGGATGGGCCACCCAGGAGCCGTCGAACCCGTCGCCGGCTTCCCGGGTCTTGTCCGCCTTGACCTTGCGGAAGGCGTCGGCGTTGATCTGTGGGTCCTTGCGGCTGGGGATGAACGCCGCCATCCCGCCCATCGCGAAAGCGCCGCGCTTGTGGCAGGTCTTGACCAACAGCTCGGTGTAAGCCCGCATGAACGGGGCGGTCATCGTGATATCTCCACGGTCGACCAGGACGAAGTCCGGGCCGCTGTCGCGGAAGTACTTGATGATGCTGAACAGGTAGTCCCACCGACCGGCATTCAGCCCGCTCGCGTGGTCGCGCAGCTCGTACAAGATTTCGTCCATCTCGAACGCGGCCGGGATGGTTTCGATCAGCACCGTGGCGCGGATGGTGCCGTGCGGGATGCCCGATTCGGCTTCGGCAAAGGTGAAGATGTCATTCCATAGCCGCGCCTCGAGGTGGCTCTCCAACTTGGGCAGGTAGTAGTACGGGCCGTGTCCGTTGTCGATCAAGAGCTTGGCCAGATGAAAGTAGTGCAGCCCGAAATCGACCAGGGCGCCGACGCCCGGCTTGCCGTCGAAAAGGACATGTGCCTCAGGCAGGTGCCAGCCGCGGGGCCGGGTCACGACGACGGCTAGCGGCGCGTCGGTTCGGAGCAAGTAATCCTTGCCCTCTCCGGAGAAGGCGAGCGTACCCAGAGCGCCATCGCGCAGGTTGAGAAGCGCGTCGATCACGTTCGGCCACTTGGGGCAACTAGCGTCTTCCAGATCGGCCAACCACACCTTCGCGCCGGAGTTGAGCGCGTTGATGGCCATTTTCGCTGGAGTTGCTGGTCCGGTCATCTCCACTCTGCGGTCCTGCAATGCCGGTGGTGCCGGAGCCACCCTCCAATCGCCGTTCCGCACCCCCTCGGTGTCCGACAGGAAGTCCAGGGTCCCAGCCGATGCCGCCCGCTTCCGCTTGCCAGTGCGAGCAGCGAGCAATTCATCGCGACGAGCCGCGAAACGCGCGTGCAGCGACTCGACGAATGTCAGTGCCTCTGGGGTGAGGATCTCCTCGGCGCGCTCGATCGGCCGGGGGTCGGTAAGTTCGAGAGACATCCGGATAGAGCCTTCCTAGGAGTGGATCGGGTGGGCTAAATGAACGACGCGGCCGACCACCTGCTCGTCCACCCTGTGTGGCGAGTTGATAAGGGCCAGCGGCGAGCTGCTCACTTGCTCATCTCCTGAGGTGTGGCAGGTGATGTCCACAGCTACTTTCTCGTACGCTGACTCGGCCATCTCGAGGGCGGCGATTGCCGCGCCGCGTGACGCAACACCCACTACAAGTTCCGAGATGGTATTGAAGCTCGCTGGCGCAGCAACTCGAATGGCATATCCCACACTGAGATTAGGCATGGGAGTTCCTCCCGCAACCTCGTCGCAAGGGTGGCCTAACGGAGACTTCCGTATGGCGGATAATAGGTTCTGGCAAACGAAATGGCAAGACAACTGCCCCAAGATACCGACTAGTGACCATCAGTCGGGCCTCCTCCATGTGAGCATCGCACGAGAGGTGATCAGATACCCGGCCGCCTGCGGACTGATCGACCGCCAGTAGCTGGTGGCGACGACACGAATTCGGCCTAGCCGAGGCTATTCAGTCCCTGCGGCAGCGGATTCTCCGAGGAGTCTGCGCAGCTGCATGAGACTTTGCGCGTGTCGCTGCAATGCGTCGTCTTCGTCGTTGCCCGGGATCCAGGGAGCCGTTTGGATGGGGCGCCCGCGACTATCCAAGGGCACGAAGATGATGAGGCAGTGGGTAGTCAGTTTCACCGTCGTGGTGCTCGGATCCCCTGAACGGACGTGGACGCTGATATGCATACTCGAGTTGCCGGTGTAAAGAAGTCGTGCCTCAACCTCGACGAGGTCTCCGATGCGCAGCGGCTGATAGAACCTCACCCCTCCGGCGTACACCGCAACGTTCGACGCACTGTGGGTCCACTGAGTTGCCAGCACATGCGCGGCCTCATCGATCCATCGCATGACAGCACCACCATGGACCTTGCCACCCCAGTTGACGTCTGTCGGAGCCGCCAGGAAACGTAGCAGCACGCGAGGGGCCGTTCCAGCCTCGGTGTAGCGCTGATCCCGCATCGCCGATTCGATGTGGGCGCGGACGTCCCGAAGGCGAATGGCGGCTGCCTGGCGTTGCCGGTCACTCTCGGCGAGCGGGGTCCATGGAGGAACCGGCGTCGGTCTTCCATCGGAGTCGGTTGCCACGAAGATCATCAGGCACTCAGTGGCTTGATGTACCGCACCGCTCTGCACATCTCCGGACCGGACGGTGACCAAGATGTTCATGCTGCTTCTGCCGGTAAGCACCAGGCGGGCGGTCGCCTCCACGAGATCGCCAACCTGGACCGGTCGAGTAAACGTGACGTTACCTACGTAGGCCGTAACACTGTAGGTTCCGCTCCACCCGACCGCGCACGCGTAGCCAGCCTTATCAATCCACTCCAGCACTCGTCCGCCACTGACTGTTCCGGAGTATCCCGCATCGGTTGGCGCCGCCAGGAAACGCAGCGTGACCTCGGTGCTGCGAGGTGCGTTCTCCACGTCAACAATTAATCATCAAAATGACCGTCCAGCATCGTCGCGATCATCGACCAGCCGTAGGCATTTTTTTCTGCACCAGGTGATCGACCCGGCTCTGGTCGACCCGGCCCCCTGATGCCTTGACGACGTAGTGCGCTCGCGATACGTTCAGTTCCGTTAATGGAAATCATTCTTTCGCAGTACGGAACTGATCTCAGACGCGTGCGTGAAGTCGGATGCCAGCACGCGGAGAAGAGGTCGCCGTGCTTGTTGCCAGCCCGGCGACCTTGGCCGAGGTTCTTGACGACCGGCTGAACTCTTACTTAGCACCACCAGTGCGCCGCGACTCGTGCTGGCCGCGGCTCAGAAGGGGAGGACCATCATGGCGCAGGACGTGGCACTAACTGAGGCGAAGCCCGCGGTTCACCCCGTCGACCAAGTGCTGCCGGTACCCAAGCTGGCCGTCTACGGGTTCCAGCACGTGCTGGCGTTCTACGCAGGCGCGGTGATCGTCCCGATTCTGCTCGGCAGTGCGATCAAGCTCACCCCGGAACAGCTGGGGTATCTGATCAACGCCGACCTGTTCACCTGTGGGATCGCGTCGCTCATCCAGACAATCGGCTTCTGGAAAATTGGCGTGCGGTTGCCCCTGCTACAGGGCGTCACCTTCGCCGCCGTTTCGCCGATGATCAGCATCGGACTGGCCGAGGGCGGGGGCGTGCCCGGCCTGAAGGCCATCTTCGGCGCCGTCATCATCGCGGGGATCGTCACCTTCGTGGTCGCACCGTTCTTCGCCAATCTCATCCGGCTGTTCCCACCTGTCGTCACCGGCACCGTCATCACGATCATCGGGGTCGTCCTGCTGTCTGTGGCTGCGCTGGACGCCGGTGGTGGAGGCGCAAGCCAGTTCACCGAGCCGCCGACATTCGGTGCACTGCGCAACCTCGCGCTGGCAGGCTTCACGCTGGTCTTCATCCTCGCGCTCTACCGGTTCTTCAAGGGGTTTGTGGCGACGATCGCCGTTCTGATCGGGCTCGTCGTCGGCACGATAGTCGGGGCGATCTTCGGCTTCGCTGACTTCAGCCGGGTTGCGGATGCGCCCTGGTTCGGCGTGACCACGCCGTTCCACTTCGGAGTTCCGACCTTCAACGCCGCAGCCATCATCGCGATGGTCATCGTCATGCTGATCACCATGGTCGAGACCACCGGTGACGTCTTCGCGTGTGCCGACATCGTCGACAAACCGGTCGACAAGAGCGACGTCGCTCGTGCACTGCGTGCGGACGGTCTGTCCACGACACTCGGCGGCATCCTGAACTCCTTCCCTTACACCTGCTTCGCCGAGAATGTGGGGCTGGTCCGGCTGACCAAGGTCAAGAGCCGCTATGTGGTGGCGACCGCTGGCATCTTCATGATGATCATCGGCATCTTTCCCAAGGTTGGGGCAGCCGTCGCGGCCATCCCGCCGCCAGTGCTGGGCGGAGCGTCGTACGCGCTCTTCGGCACCGTTGCCGTGGTCGGTATCCAGATCCTGCGCCGGGTGGACTTCCACGACGAGCGCAACGTGATCATCTTGGCGATCAGCCTGGCCATGGCAATCACGCCGACGGTCTACCCGACGATCTTTTCAGAGTTCCCCGAAGGCGTTCGAACGATCATCAATAGCGGCATCACCATGGGCAGCATCACCGCGATCCTGCTGAATCTGATCTTCAACGTGTGGGGCGGCAAGAACAATCTGGTGACCAAGGTGCTGCCCACCTCGCAGCATGACGACGTCCTCAGCATCGACCAGATCAACCAGATGGACCAGGACCAGTTCGTCGCCGAGTTCGGTGGGTTGTTCCAAGGCCCACCATGGATCGCAGAGCAGGCCTACGACGCCCGCCCGTTCGAGGACGTCTACGCGTTGCGTCGTGCGTTCCACGACGTGCTGTTCCAGGCGCCGCCCGATAAACAGCTCGAACTCATCAACTCCTACCCAGACATCGGCAGTGTGTTCCGCGGTGACCGCAGTCCCTCGGTGCTGTCGGTCAAGGATCAAGCGTTCGCCGGCCTCGACCGCCTCGACACCGACGAGCACCACAGCCTCGGCGACCTCACGGCGGCCTACCGCAAGAAGTTCGGCTTCCCGCTGATCATTGCGGTACGCGAGAACACCAAGGAGACCATCCTGCGGTCGGGCAACGCCCGGCTCGACAACTCACCATCTGCCGAGCAGGCGACCGCTCTCGTCGAGATCGCGAAGATAGCCAACCTTCGACTGCTCGACATCGTCGAGGAGCCGGACAGCGAGCCACTGGTCAAGTCGTCTTGACTCGGAGGGTCCTGCGGGGCGCCCGGTGGCCCGGCGATGTGGCAATGTCCGACGGCCGGATCGTCGCCGTCGGATCGGTACCAGAATCCGACGGTGACGAGGTCATCCGGGTTGACGGCGACATCATCACCGCTGGTCTGATCAACACCCACCACCACTTCTATCAGTGGATGACCCGTGGCTGGGCGTTTGACTGCACCCTGTTCGGCTGGCTGACGACCCTGTACCCCGTGTGGGCCCGGATCACGCCAGAGGACGTGGAGACCGCCTCGGCCGTGGCCATGGGCGAGCTTGCCCTGACCGGCTGCACCACCGCCGCCGACCACCACTACGTCGTCCCCGGCGGCGACGACTCGGTGTTCGACGCCATCGCCGCGGCGGCTAGAACCATCGGCATTCGGGCCCACATTGCCCGTGGCTCGATGGACCTCGGCCACAGCAGAGGGGGTTTGCCCCCGGACTCGGTGGTCGAGGAACTGGACGCCATCCTGGCCTCCACCGAGTCGGTCCACCGGCGGCTGCACGACGGCGACCGGATCGTTGTCACCGTCGCCCCCTGCAGTCCCTTCAGCGTCACCCCGGAGCTGATGACCGCGTCGGCCGAGCTGGCGCGCCGCCTCGGGCTACGGCTGCATACCCATCTGGCCGAGACCCTTGACGAGGAGCAGAGCTGCCTGCAGCGATTCGGCCAGCGGCCGCTGGCGGTCCTGGACGAGATGGGGTGGATCGCCCCCGACGTCTGGGTGGCGCATGGGATTCACTTCGACGACGCCGAGGTGGCGCGCTTGGGCGAGACGCGGACCGGGATCGCCCATTGCCCGTCCAGCAACTGCCGACTCGGGTCGGGCATCGCCCGGGTGGTCGACCTGACTGCCGCCGGGGCTCCGGTGGGGTTGGGTGTGGACGGCGTGGCCAGCAACGAGATCGGCGGGCTGTTTCCGGAGATGCGGATGGCGCTGTTCCTGGCCCGGCAACGCGACCTCAGCTCCACCACGTTCGTGCCGGCGGACGCGCTGCGGCTGGCCACCGAGGGCGGGGCACGCTGCTTGGGACGCGACGACGTGGGCCGCCTTGAGCCGGGTTACAAGGCTGACGTGGTCGTCTGGCCGGGCGACGACCTGGGCGATGTGCTCGACCCGCTGGCGGGGCTTGTCCTCGGGCCGGAGCGCTACGCCCGGCACGTGTTCGTGGAGGGCGAGTACGTGGTCCGTGACGGCAACCTGCTCGGCGCAGATATGGACGTGCTCCGCCGGGACCTGGCCCGCAGGGCCCGCCGGCTATGGCCGGAAGGCGCCGGGTAGGCACCCGGCCTGTCTGGTCCGCGGGACTGTTGCGCTGTGACAGGCTGAGCCTGTGGAAGCCACCCAGGTCGGCGGTGATGTAACGCAGGTCCTCGTGACCGAGGAGCAGTTGGCCGCACGGATCACCGAGCTGGCCGCCGAGATCAATCGGGACTACGCGGACAAGGAACTGCTCTTGGTGGGCGTGCTCAACGGGGCGGTAATGGTGATGGCTGACCTCTCCCGAGCGCTCACGATTCATTGCCAAATGGACTGGATGGCGGTGTCCTCCTATGGCTCGGGCACCAAGTCTTCGGGCGTTGTAAAGATCCTCAAGGATCTGACCACCGACGTAACCGGGATGGACGTGCTGCTGGTCGAGGACATCATCGATACCGGGCTGACCTTGTCGTACCTGGTCAGCAGCCTGCGCTCTCGGGGACCCGCCAGCTTGAACGTGCTCACGGTGTTGAGAAAACCCGAGGCGGCGCGGAATCTGGTCGATATTGCCTATGTGGGATTCGATATTCCCAATGAGTTTGTAGTCGGCTACGGCTTGGACTATGACGGGCTCTACCGCAATCTGACCTCGATCGGCGCGCTCTCACCCACTGTTTACGGCTAAGGAGCGCCCGAATCGCTAACGGCAGACTAGACGGCCCGAACGTATCGAATGACCGGCCGGCCATGATCCACAGCTCGCGGTGGTCTCTCGGGTAACTCTGGCAATAGACATGCTCTTCCATCACTGTTGAGGTGTGCCCGCTCACTCGACCCACATCTACGGTGCCGGAAGCTACGACAATGGTCGGACGTAGGTGGCTAAGCGGGACACGGCACTGCCGGTTGTTGAGGTCGAGGTACGCGAAAGTCAGTCGCCAGCGGGATAGATCAACACCGTCGCCCACGCCTCGCATGCACGGCCGGAGCCGACATCGCCCAGGCCGTCATTCGACCGGGCCTTGACCGACACCTGTTTGACATCCACGTCCAGGGCGTCGGCCAGGTTCCGTCGCATCCCGTCGAGGTACGGTCGCAGCCTTGTGGTTCCCACCACCACGAACGAGTCGACATTGGCGATCTCGTAGCCGTCCGCCCGGACGAGGCCCACCAAGTACCTGACGAATTCCAGACTGCGCGCGTCCTGGGCTTCGGGGTCGTCCTCAGGGAAGTGCGTCCCAAGGTCACCGTCAGCGATTGCACCGGCCAGCGCGTCGACCAGGGCGTGACTCAGCACATCGCCGTCCGAGTGCGTGTCGAAGCCCACCATCGAAGGGACCAGCACGCCGCCGAGCACCAGCGGCCGACCCTCGACCAGGGCGTGCACGTCATGGCCTGACCCGACCCGAAACGGCATCCGCATGCAGCTCACGGTAGACCGAGGGCACCGCCGAATGAGCCCCGCCGGACGCGACACGACCGGCACTACCCCGCTATAGGAGCCAGTTCGTCAGAGGGCCCATGGGTCAACGTCCTCCCAATCCAGCTGGTGATCGACCAAGACGCACCACCCTCTGCACGCTCTACAGGCAGGGGATTCGCCCCCAGCACCCCCCGGGCCTCGGCTCAGAGATGGCCGTGGAAGTGCAGGCTGCACTCGACCGGACACCGCTGGACGCCCTTGCCTGAATCAGTCGGTGATGGCGAAGTTGGTGAAGTCAAACCGTTCCGGCTTGCCGTTCGTGTCGACAATCTCGACGCCGTAATCAACCTGCCACGTCGTGGTGACTTTCCAGCCGCGGTTCTGAACGTCCTTGAAGAACTCAGACAGCGGCATGTCACCGGACACCTGCGGAGTGGTTGACAGGTAGGTCAATATGCCACCGTCGCCAGAACCCGACCGCCACACCTCATACTGATGGCCGCCAATGGTGACCGTATCGATTTTGTTTCCACTAGGCCGCTGACCCCAGTTATCGGTCCAAATCATCAGCTCATGACTGAGCCCAGACCCCAGCCAGATGTCAAAAGCGATGTTATAGATGCACCCGCTGCAACGAGGCCCGGTGGCCGCGAAGCGGGCAGATTTAATCCTGGTCAGCGCCACATTGTTGTAGTCGCGGTGGACGTTCGGATACGTCTGCACCGACAGATCTGAATGGTTCGGAGTGTTAGAGATGAGATACCAGTTGTTGTAATTGCAGGCGGTGATGACCGTGTTGCCGCCAGCATTGTCGTTCCAGTTGTTGTTGTGCACGTAATATTCGCCACCACCAGGTTCGGAATATGACGCTCCTGCACCCTCTTTGATGGTGTTCCCGTTAGTGCAGTTCTTAGGCGGTGTCGCCGTAGCCGTGGGAGCCGACGATGTTGGAGGCGCAGTAGTCGGCGT
>Ga0207706_10006471_pt1 | contig 10877 bp, 7 predicted proteins | sample KBSC53metaG_FD_184318 | JGI IMG/M metagenome (GOLD analysis project Ga0207706, IMG submission 184318) | Corn rhizosphere microbial communities from Kellogg Biological Station, Michigan, USA - KBS C5-3 metaG (SPAdes) (version 2) | ecosystem: Host-associated > Plants > Roots > Rhizosphere > Soil ... | reverse complement strand
GCTTCGACTCGCTGACTCGGCACTGGGATCTGCTGACCGGCGGCCTGCAGGGCCAGGATCCGGGTCTATGGGTTTCGCTGATCTTTCTTGAGGGCTTTGTCAAGCCGATGATCATCGGCACGGCCAGCGGCATCGCCGTGGCTGAGTTTTCCGGCTTGGGTCGCGGCTATGACGGTTTTACGCCTCGCTACTTCCGAGGAGTCGGCGAAGCCATCCTGGCGAACGCGGCGTACCAGGCCGGCACCTATCTGTTCTCCTTCGTCGGCAATGCGACTCTCGGTGTCGTCTTGAGCATTTTCTGGGGTTTGATCATTCTGGCGATCTTGATCTTGCGCGTCCGCAATGTCTTGCACGCTGGGCTGATGGAAGCCGCGTTGGAGCGATCCGCGCGAGCCGCTGGCATCGGGCCGACGAGCGAAGTCCAGTTCTGCGCGCAGTGCGAGATGCCGCTGCTGGATCATGCCGCTTTCTGCAACGCCTGTGGCACCGCGGTGCGGGTTCAACCCAAGGCGACGCGGCCCAAGGTCGGGGCGGTGCTGACGACCGCCAGGTCAGACGAATCGATCGTGCCAGGCTTCGACTCGCCGACAGCGGGGGAGCAAGCGCCGCCGACCGGCCATGTGAATCCATCGGTTGAGGATGAAACGACCATTCGTGAGGACATCAGCAGCGAGGCGGATGAAGCGCGAGACCGGTTCTACGACGAAGAGGAGGGCCGGCCGTGACGCAAAACCCTCCAGACTGGGGTCAGCAGGGCGGCTACCCGCCTCAGGGTCCGGGTGGCTATCCGCCGCAACAGCCGAGCCCTGGATATCCGCCGCAACAGCCTGGCGGATATCCGCCCCAGCAGCCACCCCAGCAGGGCTATCCGCCACAGGGCAGCTACGGCCCGCAGCGGGCGTACGGCCCCCCTCCTGGCGAATTTCCTCCTCAGCCGGCGGGTTTTGGGCCGCAAGGACCAGGGCCGCAGCCGCCCGGCACCCAGGGTGCGCCAGCCAAGAAAAGCCCGGTGATGATCATCGCCATCGTGGCCGCGGCCATTGTCCTGCTGGCTGCTGTTGGCGGGATCATCATGGTGTTGAACCGGGGCGGTACCGATCAGCCAGACGTCTCGATCACACCTAGCCAGCCGGCTCCCCCAACGGAGGAGCCGACTCCGCAACCCAGCGGGGGCACGTCGTCACAACCGCAACCCACACCGACCGAGTCATCGCAATCGCCGACCGGCGGCGCCATTGATCTCGGCAACGGAGTCGAGCTCGTCCCCGCCACCGGGTGGCAGGTCAAGAAGACCGGTAAGAACGTGGCGCAGCTATCCAATGGCAAGAGCGTCTTCCTGGGGCAATCGCTGCAGATCTCGCCGTCCACCAATCCGGGCCAATTGTGTGATGCATGGCATCGGGATGTCGCAGAGGGCACGTCCAACGGGAAGTTCCAAGATGCGAAGGACGCTGATGTCGGCACGACGCGGCTCAAGGCAGCGACCTGTGTTGCTGAGGTGACCGTCAGTGGTGGGCAAGGTACGACGAAGCTCTACCTGTTCTCGCTGGTGTCGGTGCGACAGAGCGACGGTGTGACGGTTATCGGTACGGCGTACTTCACACCCAACACCGAAACCGATCAGCTGAACAAAGACTTCACTTCGATGATCAACTCGATGTTGAAGAGTCAGGCCTCCGGGGGTTAACGGGAGTTTCTGTCAGGACGCCAACGTAGGCTCGCGCCATGCGTCCGATTGAAGACCTTCAGCGCGCAGTCGCCCCGTTCAAGGTGGAGAGTGATTTCGCGCCATCGGGGGACCAGCCCCAGGCGATCGACGAGCTAGAGGAACGGATCACCAGAGGCGAGCAGGACGTGGTGTTGCTGGGGGCTACCGGCACCGGGAAGACAGCCACTGTTGCATGGCTCGCCGAGCGACTGCAGCGACCAATCCTGGTGATGCAACCGAACAAGACCCTCGCGGCCCAGTTCGCCAACGAGCTCCGGCAGTTTTTCCCACGCAACGCAACGGAGTACTTCGTCTCCTACTACGACTACTACCAGCCTGAGGCGTATGTGCCCCAGACCGACACCTATATCGAGAAGGACTCCTCGCTCAACGAGGAAGTCGAGCGGCTGCGCCACTCGGCCACAAATTCCCTGCTCACTCGACGCGACGTCATCGTCGTCGCAACTGTCTCTGCCATCTATGGCTTGGGTACGCCGGCGGAGTACGTCGGCCGAATGATCAAGCTTCAGGTGGGACAAGAGATCGAGCGGGACGCCTTGTTGCGCCGGCTGGTGGGCGTGCAGTACGCGCGCAATGATCTGTCCGGAAGCCGAGGCACCTTCCGAGTTCGCGGAGACACCCTCGAAGTGTTCCCGATGTACGAAGAGCTCGCGGTGCGGGTGGAGTTCTTCGGCGACGAGATCGAAAAGCTGAGCACCCTCCATCCGGTCACCGGCGAGGTGGTCACCGAGGACCATGAGATCTATCTGTTTCCCGCCAGCCATTACGTCGCTGGCCCGGAACGGATGGAGCGAGCCATGGCCGGCATCGAGGTCGAGCTGGCCGATCGACTCATAGAGCTCGAGCGGGAGCAACGCCTGCTCGAGGCACAGCGACTCCGGATGCGCACTAGCTATGACATCGAGATGATGAGGCAGATCGGCACGTGCTCCGGCATCGAGAACTATTCGCGGCATATCGACGGTCGGGCACCTGGCAGCCCCCCGAACTGTCTGCTCGATTACTTCCCGTCGGACTTCCTCCTCGTCATCGATGAGTCGCACGTCACGGTGCCTCAGATCGGTGGCATGTACGAAGGTGACATGTCCCGGAAGCGGACGCTGGTCGAGCATGGCTTCCGGCTGCCAAGTGCCATGGATAACCGGCCGCTGCGCTTCGAGGAATTCGTGGAGAGGATCGGCCAGACGGTCTATCTATCTGCCACACCGGGCAACTACGAGATGGCCAAGTCGAGAGGATTCGTCGAACAGCTCATTCGACCTACTGGGCTGGTCGATCCTCAGGTGATCGTCAAGCCCACGCACGGCCAGATCGACGATCTGATGAGCGAGATCAGAGTGCGCACCGAGCGACGCGAGCGGGTCCTGGTGACCACGCTGACGAAGAAGATGGCCGAGGATCTCACCGACTATCTCCTTGAGAACGGCATCCGAACGCGATACCTGCACTCAGAAGTAGACACGCTGCAGCGTGTCCAGTTGCTCCGAGAGTTGAGGACGGGGGAATTCGATGTGCTGGTTGGCATCAACCTGCTTCGTGAGGGTCTCGACCTACCTGAGGTGTCCTTGGTTGCGATCCTCGATGCCGACAAGGAAGGGTTCCTGCGAAGCGCGAAGAGCCTGATTCAAACGATCGGACGTGCCGCCCGTAACGTGTCCGGTGAGGTCCATATGTACGCCGATTCCGTCACAGACTCGATGACGGCCGCGATCGATGAGACCAACCGGCGCCGAGAGAAGCAGGTGGCGTTCAACCTTGCCAATGGCATCGATCCGCAACCCATTCGCAAGAAAATTGCCGACATCACCGACATGCTGGCGCGAGAGGACGTCGACACCGACAACCTGCTCGGTGGCCGGCAGAGGCGCGGCCGCGCGCCCGTTCCCTCCCTGGGCGCGCGGGAGACTACTGCTCAGGCACGGAGATTGGCCGGGCTTCCGGCGGGCGACCTCGCCGACCTCGTCCAAGAGCTGACGACCCAGATGCACACAGCTGCTGCCGATCTGCAGTTCGAGTTAGCGGCACGGCTGCGTGACGAAATCGCAGATCTCAAGAAGGAACTCCGGCAGATGGTGGAGGCCAACCGGTGAGTCCTGAAATCGGGCGATTGGCCGTCTCCTGACATACTGAAGATCGGAGGGGAGTATTCCTTCGCGGGGGCATCGTCATCACGGATAGTTCCGGACAGGATTTATTCCTACCAGATAAGCCCGGTGCCCTCGGCCGGTAACCCCGGCGGAAGAGACCTCCGAGACTGATCGATCGCCGACTCCCGTCTCGGAAGGGACTCCATATGGAGGTTCACCTCTACGCGTGGATCATCACCGTCGTCGTGATGGTGGCGATCCTGGTCATCGATGTGCTCATTCTCGGGCGTCGCCCGCACGAGCCGTCGATGAAGGAGGCTGGCCTCTTCATCGCTATCTTCGTCGCCTTGGCGGTCATCTTCGGGTTCGGTGTTTGGGCGATTGCGGGGCCTCAGTACGCCGGAGAGTTCTTTGCCGGCTGGATAACCGAGTACAGCCTCTCAATCGACAACCTCTTCATCTTCCTCATCATCATGACCAAGCTGAAGGTTCCCCGGCAGCTACAGCAGTTCGCGCTGCTCGTCGGCATCATCTTGGCGCTGATTTTTCGCGGCGTCTTCATCGCGGTGGGTGCCGCAGTCATCAACGCATTCAGCTGGGTGTTCTTCATCTTCGGGGCTTTCCTGGTGTGGACCGCCGTGAAGATCTATCTCGACTACCGCAAACACGACGAGGACACTGACACTCCGCCCGACAACGCTGCGCTGCGTTACGTCAGGAAGCACTTCAACGCGACCAAGGACTATCGGGGCACAAAGTTGACCGTTGTGGAGGACGGCAAACGGCTGATCACGCCGATGCTCATTGTGATCATCGCTCTGGGGAGCACGGACTTGTTGTTCGCACTGGATTCCATCCCCGCGATCTACGGACTTACCCAGGAGCCATATCTGGTCTTCACTGCGAACGTCTTCGCTTTGATGGGACTACGCCAGCTCTATTTCTTGATCGGCGGCTTGCTCAAGCGGCTGGTCTACTTGTCCGTCGGCCTGTCAATCATCCTGGGCTTCATTGGCATCAAGCTGATCTTGCACGCGCTGCATTCCTACCATCTGGCGGACTGGGCCCCCTTCGACGGCGAGATCCCCATCTGGCTGTCGTTGACGGTGATCGTCGTGACTCTCACGATCACGACGGTGGCGAGCCTGGTCAAGTCGAAATACGACGAAGATCAGCTCGCCACGCGCTCGGATCCCTAGGTATCAGGCAGCGGCCCGGGTGCTCGTGTCAGCAGCGGCAGGCTCGATGGCCTGAGCGACCAGTTCGGCCACATCGGTAGTGAGGATGACGTTGATCGTCTCGCGCACGTCGGCTGGGACATCATCCAGATCTGGCTCATTCCGCTTCGGTACGAACACGGTCGTCAGGCCTGCCCGCTGGGCAGCGAGCAGCTTCTGCTTGACTCCGCCGATCGGCAGCACCCGCCCATTCAGCGTGACTTCGCCCGTCATCCCGACATCGGACCGTACCGGCCTGTTGAGTGCCATTGAGGTCAGCGCCGTCACCATCGTGACGCCTGCTGAGGGACCGTCCTTGGGGACCGCGCCCGCCGGAACGTGGATGTGGATGTGCCTGTCGAGAATCGATCGGTCGGTGATTCCGAGCCGCTCGGCGTGCGCCCGTACGTAGGAGAGCGCGATCTGCGCCGACTCCTTCATCACGTCGCCCAGTTGTCCAGTCAGCGTCAGGCCGCCGGGTCCAGATCCTTGCGATGTTCCGTCCAAGGCCGACGCCTCGACAAACAGCACGTCGCCGCCGAGACCGGTCACAGCCAACCCGGTCGCCACCCCGGGGACTGATGTCCGCTCGTGCGCCTCGGGTGTGAACCGCGGCCGACCGAGGTACTCGCGCAGGTTGCCCGCCTCGATCACCAAACCCGGCTGAACGGCCGCGCTCGCGAGCTTGGTGGCTGCCTTACGCAGCAGTTTCGCGAGGAAGCGCTCGAGTTGGCGTACGCCGGGCTCGCGCGTGTAGTTCGCGGCGATCTCTCGCAGCGCCTCATCGGAGACCGTGACCTCATCCGGTGTCAGCGCCGCGCGCTCGAGCTGCCGTGGCAGCAGGAACTTGCGAGCGATGACGATCTTGTCGTCTTCGGTGTAACCGTCGAGGCTTACGAGCTCCATCCGGTCCAGCAGAGCCTGCGGAATCGTCTCGACCACATTGGCCGTCGCCAGGAAGAGCACGTCGGACAGGTCGAGGTCCACCTCGAGATAGTGATCGCGGAAGGTGTGGTTCTGTGCAGGGTCGAGGACCTCTAACAGGGCAGCTGCAGGGTCGCCGCGATAGTCCGAGCCGACCTTGTCGATTTCGTCCAGCAATACCACCGGATTCATCGATCCGGCCTCGGTGATCGCGCGTACGATGCGGCCGGGCAGGGCGCCTACATAAGTACGCCGGTGACCGCGGATCTCCGCCTCATCGCGTACGCCACCAAGGGCGACCCGGACGAAATTGCGGCCAAGCGCCCGAGCGACTGATTCGCCTAGCGAGGTCTTGCCCACACCAGGGGGGCCGACAAGCGCCATTACGGCGCCGGAGCCACGTCCGCCGATGACCTCGAGGCCACGTTCGGCGCGGCGAGCGCGGATGGCAAGGTACTCGACGATCCGATCCTTCACGTCGTCGAGGCCATGGTGGTCAGCATCCAGCACCTCCCGCGCAGCTCCGATGTCAGTGGCGTCAGTGGTCTTGGTGCTCCAGGGCAGTTCGAGGATGGTGTCCAGCCAGGTGCGGATCCAGCCCGACTCGGGGCTCTGGTCGCTCGCTCGCTCAAGCTTGCCGACCTCACGAAGCGCCGCCTTGCGAACGTCATCGGGGAGGTCCGCAGCCTCGACACGCGCCCGATAGTCCTGAGCGCCGTCCGGCTCATCCTCGCCCAGCTCCTTGCGGATCGCATTCAGCTGCTGGCGCAGCAGGAACTCGCGCTGGCTCTTTTCCATCCCTTCGCGCACGTCATCGGCGATCTTGTCGTTGACCTCTGTCTCGGCGATATAGGCCTTGGTCCACTCGATCAGAGTGGTCAGCCGCGCCATGACATCGGGAGTTTCCAGCAGCTGGCGCTTCCGTTCATCACTCAGCCATGGCGCGTAGCCAGCCAAATCAGCCAGCGTAGAAGGATCGGTGAGCCGATTGACCGTGTCAATGACCTGCCAGGCGTCGCGCCGCTGCAAGGTCGCAATGACGAGACTCTTGTATTCAGCGGCCAGCTTGGTGACTTCCTCGGTCTCTTCGGCAGGCTCAGGGAGTTCCTCAGCCTCAACCCAGAGCGCGGTACCCGGTCCCGAGACACCAGAGCCGATTCTGACGCGCCGCTCGGCCTTGATCACCGCCGCCGGTTCGCCGGTGGCTAGACGGCCGAGCTGCACGATCTCGGCCACCACGCCATAGGAGGCATAGCGGTCCTCCAGACGCGGAGCCACCAGCAGCGTGCCGTCGCTATGGGCCTTGGCTGCGTCAACCGCCGCGCGGGCGGCATCGTCAAGCTCGATCGGTACCACCATGCCGGGCAGTACGACCAGGTCAGTGAGGAACAAAACAGGTAGTCGGGTTGTCGACATCACATTGCGCCTTCCAGAAAGAGTCGCCCGTAAGTTGAGCGTCATAGGCTCAAGGTTTTTCAGACCCGATTTCTTCCCGCTTCCCCGACGTTCTCCATCGGCGAACGGGGACTCACTCGTTGCGCCCCAACGATGCCGGACGAACCCTGGCCGCGACTGGCTGAGTTTGGTGGTGAGCAATCGTGTCCGCCACGATTGCAGCGTCTTCACCCACGCCAAAAAGCGTGGCCGACTTGCGTTTTCGCAGGAAGTGAACACCACAGAAGTACAGTCCGGGGATCACAGTGCTCAGACTGTTGTCGGTGAGTGGATAACCCATGGCGTCGAATGCGGGAAAGTGCACCCAATGCGCGTATTCCGGGCGGTAGCCGGAGGTGACGATGACCGCGCTGAAGTCTCGAAGATCAAGCTCCAGTGGTGCAGTGGCCCTGAACGGCGATGGGCTGGGCAGTTCGGGCATGGGTAACCCCTTTACGCCGAGCTGGTCGGTGAGAAGTTGCCGGATGTCGGCGTAGCGCGCGTCGCCGAAGGCCACCGAGTCGGCCAGATCGTCGGCGAAGTAGGCGCGATAGCGTTCGATGCCCATCAGCCGGCCAAGAAGTTGGACACCCATCGCGTGCAAGGTTCGGTAGTGCAGATCGTGGCCTCCTTTTCGGCCGGTGGCCTGCAGGTTGGCGACGAGCCGTGCGGACGGTGAGGGCAGGGCGCTGAGCGGCATGTCGAAGAACGAGGTCTCCTTGAGCCAACTGACGATGTCGCGGCCGTCGGGTCGCCGCGGCGCCCAGGGTGCGCGCCCGCACGCGAGGAAGACGTCGCGGCCCGCCTCGTGTAGCTCCTCCGCGATCTGGCAGCCGGTCTGGCCGCTGCCGATGATCAGCACCTTCCCGGGCGGAAGCGCTGCGGGATTCCGGTAGTTCTCTGCGTCGATCCTAGATAGGCCGGGCGGAAGCGTGGAGGCACCTTCCGGCCGGTGCAGACGCTGGTACGCGCCCGTGCACACAACGACCGAGTCCGCCTGGATTCCGCCTGCTGACGTGCGGAGCTGGAACCTCCGCGCCGATCCGGGTTCCAGCCGCTCGACGCCGATCCCCTCGTGGACCGGCGCTGCGAAGCCCGCCGCATAGCGTTCCAGGTATCCGACAATCTCGTCCCGCGATACGAACCCCTCGGGATCTACCCCCGCGTAGCCGAATCCTGGCAGGTCCATCGTCCAGTTCGGGGTTACCAGGCAGAAACTGTCCCAGCGATCGCGCCAGGACTGACCGACCTTCCGGCGCTCCAAGACGACGTGATCGACGCCGCGCTCAGACATTTCATGGCTAACCGCCAGGCCGGCCTGGCCTGCGCCGATCACCACCACCGGCGAATAGAGCGGTACCTCGGACGGCGGGCTGGCTAATCGATACGTAGTCGGAGTCATGACCTTCCCTCTCCGTGCTGCTCATCTGACGGATGGTCCCAATCTCGTGGATTTCGCGACTGCGACAAGTGCGAAAAGTGAACCAGGGCACCGTAGGACCTGGCGGGAGCACGCTCAGGCGCCACGGGATCATGCCCATCGTGGCTAGTCGATAGCGCGCTCGTGGTCCCAAACGACGCGGCCACCGAGATCGGCCATCCCGTTGGAGGCCGGGCGGGCTTGGACCACTGATCCGCGACCGTGCTGGATGGTAATAGCGCGACCGAGGTGTGCGGCGAGCAGCATCGAGGCGGAGCCGCAGGCCTCGTCCTCGGGCACGCCGTACCGTGCGGCGAAGACTCGGGCCCGGACGGTGCCAGCCCGTTGATCGATCCAGGCCCAGAACTGGTCGGCGTCTTGGTCGGGACAGGGTGGCCCGGTCGTTGCGTCCACTGCCGTTGCATCTGGCAGGTGGTTGAGACGCCAGGGTGGGGCGGCTGCCAGGGGTGCGCGTATCCACACCTGGTCATCGCTGGTCCAGGTCAGTACCGGTCCGGCAGACGGATTCAGCTGTGTCACCTGGTGGCTGAGGTGGCGGCTGAGGAGCCAAGCGGTGCCGACAAGAGGGTGTCCCGCGAAGGGCAGCTCGGCGGCCGGGGTGAAGATCCGCAGCTGGCCGGTGTCCGGGTCGTCGACATAAACGGTTTCGGAGAAGCCGAGCTTGGCGGCGAGCGGTTGCCGATGCTCGGGCGGTATGGCGGGACCGTCGAGTACTACGCCGAGGGGACTACCGAATTGGCCGTCGCTGTTGCAGAAGACTCGTAAGACGTGCAAGACCGGCATGGTGGAAGTGTTTCGCTGATGTCCGTCCCGCCAAGTGCACGCTATGAACCCCTGCCGAGCGACCGTGAGGTTCAGAATCTGAACTGCCCCTCGTCTCACCCTGGTGGAAAGATGTGAGGGTGAGGACCTACGGGCAGTACTGCCCTATCGCCAGGGCGTCGGAGCTCCTAGCGGAGCGCTGGTCCGTGATCATCCTCCGCAACATCGTCATCCTGGGTTGCCGGACCTTCAACGAGATCGCTGACGGCGCCCCAGGCTTGTCTCGTGGTCTGCTCTCCAAGCGGCTGCGGGAGCTGCAGCGCGCCGGCGTGCTGGAGATCCGTGCCAAGCCGGACGGCCCCGGCTCGACTTACCAGCCCACCCAGGCGGGTCGCGAGCTCGCCGATGTCATGCTGGCGATTCAGCATTGGGGATCGCGGTGGGCCGACTTGACCCCTGAGCAGGCCCACCCGGGTGTGGTGCTGTGGATGTGGGTGACCTTCTACCTGGACCATGATCGCCTCCCGCAGCGCCGGGTGCTGGTCCGCTTCGACTACCCGACTCTTTCCGGGCCCGGCAGTCGTAGTTGGTTACTGATCGAACGCGGTGACGCCGAGGTGTGCGAGAAACACCCGGGCGGCGACGAGCATCTGGTAGTCGTAGTGACCGATCCCGTGGCGTTCGCCAAATGGCATCTGGGAGAGCTTCGATGGGCCGACGTTCTGCGCTCCGGGGCGATCGATGTGCAGGGCGCTCGGACGCTGGCTCGGACCTTTCCGACCTGGCACCGAGATCCTCAACGAGGCCCACAACCGCTCCACGGCGTCGAGCCGGGTCCTGATCGCTCCATCGCCGCCGGCGAAATTCATGCAAGGCCGTCAGCACGGACCCGGTAGTAGGGATTGAGCTCGGTCCATCGCTGCCGCCAGTCGACGCGCAACCGCCCGTCCAGGTACGCGGCGAGGTCTTCCACGTGCGCTTGCCAGCCAGCGCCGTGGGCGGCGAGCTCAGCCAGCGGGAGACCACGTTCCTCGATGACCAGTCGGGTCTGATCGCCTTCGGCGAAGAGTTCGGCCTCAATCACCGTCTCGTCTTCCTGCCCGGGATCCAAGGTGAGGACCAGGCGACGCGGAGGCTCGCACTCGTCCAGCCGACCAGCACCCTCCCAACCACTGGTGAAGCTGGCCCGTAGGTCGCCTCCCGGCCGGAGATCGCCGCTTACCTCGGCGATCCAGTGAGCCAACCGTTGCGGATCGGTGATTGCCGACCAGAGGTCGTCGATG
>Ga0207706_10006465_pt1 | contig 10881 bp, 7 predicted proteins | sample KBSC53metaG_FD_184318 | JGI IMG/M metagenome (GOLD analysis project Ga0207706, IMG submission 184318) | Corn rhizosphere microbial communities from Kellogg Biological Station, Michigan, USA - KBS C5-3 metaG (SPAdes) (version 2) | ecosystem: Host-associated > Plants > Roots > Rhizosphere > Soil ... | reverse complement strand
GCGCATTTCTGCGGGATGGATACTTCTGGGCGCTGCCGCTCTGATCGCGTCGGCGGTCGCCCTCACCCTTTGGGTACAATCACCCACCACATCGGCACGAGTAGTTGACTCTCTGCAGTTGACCAGCGACGCGCATCCCAAGTCTTCCCTGGTCACCGATGGCGCGCGTATCTATTTCTCCGAAGAGAAAGGTGGCCACTTTGTACTGCAGCAGGTATCGACGGCAGGCGGCGAGAGCGCGCCTCTGGTGGTGCCATTTCCCAGTGCCGACATTTACGATATTTCGCCAGACCGGTCTTCATTACTTATATCCAGTGAAGCGGGCGGCACCCAAACGGAGGCGCCACTCTGGCAATTGCCCATCCCAGCGGGCTCACCGCGCCGCGTAGGCAATGTGCTTGCGCATGCCGCCACGTGGACACCCAATGGCGAAAGTATCGTGTATGGCAGCGGTTCCGATCTCTACCTGATCCGGCCAGACGGCAGTCAGGAACGCAAGCTGATCACATTGCCTGGCGCTGCTATGGACTTGCGTTTCTCTCCCGACGGACGCTGGATCCGGTTCACGCTGCAAAATGCTGAGAACAACGTTTCCGCCTTGTGGGAAGTGCAGGCCGATGGCAGCGCTCTACGTCCGGTACTTACAGCGGGGTTGAATCAGCGTTCGCAGGAATGTTGTGGAAACTGGACGCACGATGGCAAGTACTACTTCTTTGAGAGCTCGCAGGGCAGCAGGCACGACATCCGGGTAATGCGGGAAAATGGTTCGCTGCTGAGCAGACGCCGCGACGCTCCACAGCAGTTGACGGCCGGGCCGTTGGCGTTCCTCTCTCCTGTGCCGGGAAATGACGGCAAGAAGCTATTCGTAGTCGGGCAGCAGTTGCGCTTCGAGCTGCAGCGCTACGATCAGAATACGCGTCATTTTTTGTCTTATCTGAATGGCATCTCCGCTGGCGAACTGGACTTTGCGCGCGACGGGCAGTGGCTCACCTACGTAAGTTACCCCGAGCACACGCTGTGGCGAAGTAAGCTGGACGGCAGCCAGCGCTCGCAGCTTACCTATCCTCCGCTGCAGGCGCACCTGCCCCGATTGTCCCCTGATGGCAAGCAGATCGCCTTCATGGCCTCAGAGCCGGGCCAACCGTGGAAGCTCTACGTCGTCTCCTCACTCGGAGGAACCGTACAGCCGTTGACCAGCGAGAAGGTGAACGAGAGCGACCTGACTTGGATGCCTGATGGGAAGTCGCTCGTGTATGGCCACATGCCGTGGCTTCAATATGCGAATTCGTCGGAATCAGGAATCGAGATTCTGGACATGGGCACACGGCAAGTGTCGACCATCCCAGGCTCACAGGGTCTTTTCAGCCCACGCGTGTCGCCAGACGGTCGCTATCTGGCCGCTTTGAGCGCAGATTCCAAGAAGCTGATGCTTTACGAGTTCGCAACCCGGCAATGGTCGCAACTGGCGCAAGCCACGTTTGCCTATGACAATTGGTCGCATGACAGCCGCTATATCTACCTGGAAGATTACAGCCAGGGAGACGATATCGTCCGCGTAAGCGTAAAGGGCGGGCCGTTGCAGCGGCTGGAGAGCGTCAAGGATGTGCCCCGTAGCTCAGACCCTTGGGCCTCTTGGCTGGGGTTGAGTCCCGATGACGCGCCCTTGCTGATGCGCGATGAAAGCACCCAGGAAATCTATGCGCTCGACCTGCAGCTGCCCTGAATGGATTCCCGGGACACTAAAATCCCAAAACCAAGAAGACCGATCAACGTGAGAGTTTTGTGATTCTGCGATCCCGTCCATCACTCCCGTTTCCACCAGGACGCAGCACATAGGGGCCACCAGACAACGTCCGAACGGAGTGGTATGCGGGAACTCCAACCAGCCCGCGATCCACAGTGGCGAGACAAAATGAACGTTGTAACATGAGGTGTGGACCTTCCTGTCACTCCGCCCGTCTTACCGATGCTTGCCAAGCGCGTGGATGCGCTGCCCGCAACCGGCGACTGGATCTACGAGCCCAAATGGGATGGATTTCGCGCGCTGGTGTTCCGTGACGCCGAGGAGATTCTGATCCAGAGCCGCGACGAGAAGCCGTTGAACCGCTATTTCCCTGAATTACTTGACCCGCTGCGCTCCGCATTGCCAGCCCGGTGCGTGCTCGACGGGGAACTGGTCATTGTTAAAAATAACGAACTCGACTTCGACGCGCTGCAGTTGCGACTGCATCCAGCGGCTTCTCGCGTGAAGCTGCTGTCTGGTCAAACCCCAGCCTCGTTCGTGTTTTTCGACCTGCTCTGCATGGGAGACCGGGATTTCCGGGGCCAGCCATTTCAAGAGCGGCGGCGGGAGTTGGAAGCTTTGCTTGCATCCACAGCGCCGCCGATTCACATTACGCCAGCCACGCGCGACCGCAGCATTGCCGCGGACTGGTTCCGCCGCTTCGAAGGCGCAGGTCTTGACGGTGTCGTCGCTAAGGACATCGCTGGAACTTACGAGCCCAACAAACGCGTGATGCTCAAGGTGAAACATGAGCGCGACTGCGACTGTGTGGTCGCGGGATTTCGCTGGCACAAAAAAGGAGATCGCACTCTCGTCGGCTCGTTACTGCTTGGCCTTTTCGACAACAGCGGCGCTTTGCAGCATGTTGGTGTTTGCGCCAGCTTCAGCAACGAAAAACGGCTCGAGCTTGCAGAGTTCCTTAAGCCCTATCGCAAAGACGCGCTCGCCAATCATCCTTGGAAGGGCTGGGCGGAACAGGAAGCCGCTGAAGGAGTCAGCCGCATGCCTGGCGGCCAGAGCCGCTGGAGTCAAGGAAAGGATTTGTCGTGGGAGCCGCTCCGGCCCGAGTTAGTGGTGGAAGTCGCTTACGACCACATGCAGGGAGACCGTTTCCGTCATACCGCACAGTTCCGCCGATGGCGAAAAGATAAGAAGCCAAGCGATTGCACCTACGCTCAGCTCGAGGTCGTTCCGCCGCAAGAGCTGGCCGCCATATTTCCCCAAGGTCGCTGAAGGGCGAGCTCAGCTCTCGGCTATTTTCTTTTTTCTTGTTTTTGCCTTGCTCCATTCGCGCCATTCCCGCGTTGGATCATCGTCGGGATCAGGCGTCTCCTGCGCCGGGCGTAGTTCTTCCGGAACATGACGTAGGTTGATCCGGATTCGCGTCCAGGTGGAGGACCTGCCGCGCATGGAATCGACCAGCACGTCATCGATGGCCAGCAAAGCGGCGGCCTCGGGGTGCTTGCTCTTCCATCGCTCAAGGCCAGCGAGGGCAGCTGCCTTATCGGGAGAATTCGCAACCACGATGAGGGGCATCTTTGCCCGCGGCTTTTTCGCAGCAGCTTTCGCCCGCGATGGCGCGACGCGCGGCCCTTCTGCCTGCATCTTGCGAAAGTGTGGAGGCCATGGCGCGTCGGCGAGACCGGCGGCCTCATCTTTGGCTGCCAGTTCCAGTAAAGGTTCGAGTGAGCCGGCGGCTGAATCCATGCCGGCGTGCGGATCGCCGATTTTCGTAAAGCGCTCCGGCATACTGAAGATGGTGAAATCCGCTGCCTCGGCGTCGGGAACTTCATGCCAGTGAAGCGGCGCCGAAACACGGGCATCGACAACCGGCCTCACCGAATACGCCGAACAAGTGGTGCGGTCCTTCGCATTTTGGTTGTAGTCGAGGAACACGCCATGGCGCTCTTCTTTCCACCATTTCGAAGTGGCGAGAGCGGGTACGCGACGCTCCACTGCCCGCGACAAAGCTACAGCTGCCCGGCGCACTTCAGCGAAGGTCCATCGCGGTTCGATACGCACATTGACGTGCATTCCGCGAGATCCGCTGGTCTTGGGCCAACCTCGCAGTCCTAACTGTTCAAGCAAAGCCTGTACCTCGACAGCCACACGGCGCACATCCGCCCAGCTCACACCCGGAACAGGATCAAGATCGATCCGCAACTCGTCAGGATGTTCAAGATCTCCGGAGCGCACCGGATGGGGATGCAGTTCGATGCATCCCAAATTCACAATCCAGGCCAGCCCAGCCGCATCATCGACCACAATCTCTTCTGCTGTCCGCCCTGAAGGGAATGAGAGGGTAACCGTTCGTATCCATGTAGGTCGCTGTGCGGGAGCCCGTTTCTGATAAAAGGCCTCGCCCTCAGCGCCGTCAACGAAGCGCTTAAGGACAACCGGACGATCGCGAATTCCGGCGAGCGCTCCGTCTGCGACGGAGAGGTAATAACGTACGACGTCGAGCTTGGAGATTCGTAACTGCGATGAGAAGTACAGCTTGTCAGGATTGGTTACACGGACCTCGCGTCCATCAAGCGAGAGCACCTCACTGGCCGGTTCCTTGCCCACAAAAATAGCCTATCATCCCGGCGCCACCCTCGGATGCCGCACAGTTTGCGGTGAATGCGTGACCGCGAGGAATGTTGGTGCATCGTGCAAATACGTCGGCACGCCCCGCATCGGGTCGAAGGAGAGCTTGATTTCGTCAAATGCGCTAATAGTTCACGATCGCAGCAAATGATTTTGGATCCAGGCTCGCGCCTCCCACCAGTGCGCCGTCGATTTCCGCTTCGCTCATCAAGGCTTTGGCATTTTCCGGTTTCACGGATCCGCCATAGAGAATCCGCAGGTTTTCCGCAAGTTCTTCGCCCAACGCTTTTCCTGCTTCCGAGCGGATCACTTGATGAGCTTCCGAAGCTAACTGTGGCGTGGCCGTTCGCCCGGTGCCGATCGCCCAGACCGGCTCATAGGCAATCACCAGCTTCGCGGCTTTCTTGCCGGAGATGGCATGAAATGCCCGCAAACATTGCCGCCGAAGCACGTCCTCGGTCAGGCCTGCCTCCCGCTCTTCCAGCACTTCGCCAACGCACACTATCGGAACAAGACCAGCCTCAAGTGCTGCTTTAAGTTTCAGATTCACCGTGTCGTCGGTTTCGCCGAAGTACTGGCGCCGCTCCGAGTGCCCGATGATCACGTGCGTGCAGCCAACGGCGAGCAACATGCCGGTCGAAATCTCACCGGTGAAAGCGCCCTCTTTTTCCCAATACATGTTCTGGGCCCCAATTACGACGTTCGATCCTTTCGCAGCCTCCACCGCCGCTGGAACATCGAGAAAAGGAGGACAGACGGCAATTTCGTCCCGATCGTGCTTCTTAACGAGAGGCAGGAAGTCGCGAAAGAAATCGCGAGTTTGATCGGGCGTCTTGTACATCTTCCAATTTGCAGCCATCAATTTTTTGCGCATTATGAAGCCTTCTCCAATTTGAATGACAAAGGTGATTGCAGTCTATGAAACTCCTCAGCTACCCGGGTGTAACTATGGAGCGTTGCCAGATCGAATAGAACGAAACGTACTAGTTGCACGTGAGTAGTGCTGGCAAGAGACGTAAGCACAGTTTTGACCGCGGTCGGCGCTGCTTCCGCGATGGGGTACCCGTAGGCTCCGGTAGAGATAGAAGGGAAAGCAAGCGACTTGACGCCGTGATCGTCCGCCAGCTTTATTGACTCCCGATAGCAGCTCGCCAGGGTTGCCGCTTCATTTCGCCGGCCACCGCTGTAGACCGGCCCCACCGTATGGATTACATATTTCGCGCTAAGTCGGCCACCTGTAGTGATGACAGCTCGCCCCGCCGGCAGCTGACGAATTTCTGCAACGATGCGCTGGCACTCCTTCAATATCGAAGGGCCGCCTGCACGATGAATGGCGCCATCCACTCCCCCACCGCCCAGCAGTGTCGAGTTTGCGGCGTTAACGATTGCTTCGGTTATTTCCTTGGTGATGTCAGCTGGACCACCAAATTCGATCCTCTTGCCGCACGGCAGCACGAGGCGAATGGCGAAATCATTGACTCCGGCATCCTGCAGCACTAGCGTTTCTCGGTGAGCGCTTCAACTCCGGGCAATTTCTTGCCTTCGAGAAATTCCAGGGAGGCTCCGCCACCAGTAGAAATGTGGCTCATCTTGTCAGCCAGACCAGCTGCGTGAACTGCGGAAACGGAATCGCCCCCGCCCACGATCGACGTAGCCCCGGCATTCTCCGCCACGGCTTCGGCCACTTTAAACGTGCCGCGCGCGAAGGGCGGAACTTCGAACACTCCCATCGGCCCGTTCCAAACGATCGTGCGAGCTCGCGAGATCTCCTCCGAGAAATTCTCGATTGTTACCGGACCAATGTCCAAGCCCATCAGGTTGTCGGGAATTGCCTGTCCAACGTCTACTTTTTTCACTAGTGCATTTACATCCGGCTTTTCCGCGGCCACGTGATCCACGGGCAACAACAGTTTTACCTTTCGCGAATTCGCCTCGTCCATCAGCTTGCGCGCCAGGTCCACCTTGTCCGCTTCTACCAAAGATTTTCCCACCTGCTCGCCTTTCGCTTTCAGAAAGGTGTATGCCATGCCGCCCCCGATGATCAGCGCATCGACTTTCGTGAGCAGGTTCTGAATAACGGGAATTTTGTCGCTCACTTTCGCGCCACCCAGGATGGCCACGAATGGACGCTCGGGATCGTGTAACGCCCGTCCCAGATATTGCAGCTCTTTTTCCATCAGCAACCCAGCCGCCGACTTCTTGATGAACTTGGTGATCCCCACAGTAGAAGCGTGCGCGCGATGAGCAGTGCCGAAGGCATCATTGATGTAGTACTCAGCCAGACTCGCCAACTGCTTCGAGAACTTCTCGTCATTCGCCTCTTCTTCCGCGTGAAAGCGCAGATTCTCCAGCAGCAAGGTCTGACCCTTCTCGAGCTTTCCCGCCACTTCTTCTGCTTCGGGGCCTACGCATTGCGGACAGAAACCCACATTTTCTCCGCGCGCCAATTCGCGGTCCAGCAACATGCGCAGCCGCTCGGCTACGGGCTTAAGACTCATTTTCGGATTGGGCTTACCCTTTGGACGTCCCAGGTGCGCGGCGAGGATCAGACGTGCGCCGTGGCGCAATGCATACTCGATAGTCGGCAGGGTTTCACGAATGCGAGTGTCGTCCATGACGCGCCCATCATCGAGCGGTACGTTGAAATCAACTCGCATGAAGATGCGATGATCGTTTAGCGGAAGGTCTTTGATAGAAAGCTTGGACATGACGAATGCATCCTTATGTTGCAGTAATAAGGATGCGCGCTTTCTGCGCCTATGCGCATTCAGCGCGCCCACGTCCTTCGCTCGGCGCTTCGCCGTGCGCAGGACCGATAACTGAGGAGAACAGAGCGCGGGCAACGCCGCCCGCACCTTGCAATTACAGGCCCTTGCTACCTAAATAATTGATGAGATCGCGCACGCGGCAAGAGTATCCCCATTCATTGTCGTACCAGGAAATTACTTTGACGCAATTGCCGTTGACCACACGAGTCATAGGCGCGTCCACAATGGAAGAACGGGAATCGCCCTTGAAGTCCGATGAGACGAGTTCGTTGTGTTCGACTCCCAGATAGTTCTTCAAGGGACCGTTATCGGCGGCCTTTTGCATCGCCGCATTCACTTCCTCTGCCGTCGTTTTCTTCTCTACAAAGGCGACCAGATCGACCACCGAAACATTGGGTGTTGGCACTCGCATGGCGAATCCATCGAGTTTGCCTTTCAACTCTGGCACAACCAGGTGCACAGCTTTCGCCGCCCCCGTCGAAGTAGGGATCATCGACACCGCTGCTGCACGCGCGCGCCGCAGATCCTTGTGCGGGAAATCCAGAATCACCTGATCATTCGTGTAGGAGTGGATGGTCGTCATGGTTCCGCTGATGATCTTGAACTCATCGTTGACAACCTTGGCTATTGGCGCCAGGCAGTTCGTTGTGCACGAAGCATTGGAAATAATGTGATGTTTGGCCGGATCGTACTTATCGTGATTCACGCCCATGACAATGGTGACATCTTCGTTCTTAGCCGGAGCAGAAATGATGACCTTCTTCACCGGGCCGCGCATGTGCTTCTTGGCATCTTCTGCATTGGTGAATCGTCCCGTGGACTCGATCACAACCTGCGCGCCAACGGAAGCCCAATCCAATTGCGCCGGGTCCTTCTGGGCAAATACGCGGATAGTCTTGTTTTCGACCTTTATGCAGTCCCCGCCCGCAGTGATGTTATGGGGAAGATTGCCCAAAATCGAATCGTATTTAAGCAGGTGCGCGAGAGTTTTAGGATCGGTCAGATCGTTAACCGCTACGAACTCCAAATTAGGATCATTAAGAGCCGTACGAAAAATGTTACGTCCGATACGCCCGAATCCATTGATGCCGACTTTTATCGCCATTTCGCCTCCGTAGAGTATGAAAACGTAAGAATTTCTGGAATGACCGGGGTAAACAATTGATGTTAGCAGGCGGCCACACGGCGCAGCAAATAACAAAAGGTTGCAATTAGGGAGTTTTGGCGCACTTTCCCGATTCGAAAATAGGTCAGCTATGTGAGGTCGATTTCCAGGAGGATGCTATTCTTACTCCACAAAAACGGCACCCTCATCAGCCAGTACTTCTTTTCCAGCAGCCTGCGAGCTCCGGGCGCTGTTTGTCCCGAAAGAAAATGCGCTTGCCCGGCAATATCCGGCCCTGTCACTCTGCCGCGAATCGTGCACGGCGCGACGCTTACCGCCGGATTGTTCCGCATACGCTTCACTTTGCCCGAGGTGGGTTCGTGAAAATATAAAGCTTTCCATTTTCTTCCGCGAACCAGACCGGCGTCCGGACAGCCGCACCCGTCTTCCGATAAGTGGTTAAAGAGATGTACTTCTGGTTTCGCAGCTCGGCAGGCAATTCGCGCGACATCCGGTCATTGTACGGCCCTGCCACGGCAACATGCTCGCTCCCGGTTAGTGCGCTGCTCTGACTCCGAATTGCTCACCCAGAACCTGCCGTTGCTTGCACATGTCCACCAGCATTGCTCGAACCTGTGCTGGTGTGTTACAAGCCATGAATGCGCAAATGGATGCGCGAGCGTATCAAGCGCCGCAAAACGAATTCACCAAAAGAGAATCAGCCAGCAGAAGCTGCGCAAGCCCCTCTTCAACCTGCATACTTCGACGCTGCCGAAGCCGCTGGAGATAACGCGACGGAGTTGGAGCCCCAGCCACAGTCAGAGCCAGAAGCCGAGCCGACACCTGACGTCGACACCAGCCCAGCCGCCGTGCAGCCATCTGCGAAGCGTGCGCCAGGTGAATCGGATGGACCTCCTCGGCGTCGCAGGCGGCGCGGGCGAGGTGGTCGAGGCCGCAGTCAGTCTCCTGTTCAGGGGGCGCAGCAAGCTGTTCCCCAGAGCGCGCCAGCCCCAGCCGAAAGTAGCGAAGGTGAGCCCACTACGCCGGCCTCCTCCACCGCCCAAGTTGCTTCTCAAACGCCGAAGGGAATCGTAGTCCTCGCCATCGGTCTACCCGGATCAGGCAAGAGTTCCTGGTTCAAGCGGCACAATATCAATCCACTCTCCAGCGACACCTTGCGGCTGCTGCTTTTCGACAATCCAACCGAACAGCGTTATCAGGATTTGGTCTTCTCCAACTTACGATCCATGCTCAAGGCGCGCCTGATTGCGCGTCGGCCCGTGAACTACGTGGATGCAACCAACCTTTCGGCGCACGATCGCCAGGGCTGGATCAAGTTGGCGCGTGATTTCGGCTACGAGGTGCATGCTGTTTATTTCGATGTTCCCCTTGAGGTTTGCCTCGAACGCAATCAGCGTCGCGATCGGGTAGTGGCTGACGACGTGATGCGGCGCCTCGCTTCCAAGCTGCGCCCGCCGCGCTTTGAAGAAGGTTTCGCCAAGATCACCGTCGTTCGCGTGAAACGCAAAGAAGGAGGACCGGTAGAGTAGAAGGAGAAACCCTAGGAGACGCCGCTTTCATCCAAGGTTTGTACGGGGTCCTCTTTTATGTTTTATCGGCGGCTTCTTCGCGGAATCTCCATTGTTGCTCTCCTGGCACTCTCAACTGTTCTTCTGGAATGTGGCGGTAGCTCCTCTTCACCCGCTCCACCTGCGCCTGCCCCTCCTGCCGCTCCGCCGCCGCCCAGCGGTCCGCTTGTTCTCACGCTTACTCCCGTCCTTTCTGGTCTTAACAGCCCAGTTGATTTGCAAAATGCCGCTGATGGCAGCGGGCGCCTTTTCGTAGTCGAGCAACAGGGCCAGATTCGGATCGTGAGCAATAACTCGCTTGTGCCCACACCATTCCTGGACATCACCAGCTTGGTCGATTTCGGCGGCGAAAAGGGCTTACTGGGTCTCGCATTCCATCCGGCGTATACCCAGAATCGGCGCTTTTTCGTCAACTATGACCGAGTCGTCTCCGGACAGATGCAAACCGTGATTGCTGAATTTCAAACGTCAGCCAGCAATCCCAACCAGGCCGATCCCAATAGCCAGAGAATTCTGTTTACCGTCAACCAGCCATTCCCCAATCACAAAGGTGGACAGTTGGCCTTCGGTCCTGACGGATTTCTCTACATCGGGCTGGGCGACGGCGGTAGCGCCGGCGATCCTCTCGGCAATGCTCAAAACCGCCAGGTGCTGCTGGGCAAGATGTTGCGAATCGACGTCGATCACACCAGTCCCGGTCTGCAGTATGCGATTCCATCCGACAATCCATTTCTCAACGGAGTGGACCGCGGCGAGGTCTGGGCCTATGGGCTGCGCAATCCATGGCGCTTTTCGTTCGATGTCCCGAGCGGCCGCCTCTTTGTTGCTGACGTGGGACAGGACAAGTTTGAGGAAATCGACATCCTGCAAAAAGGCGGTAATTTCGGCTGGAACATCATGGAAGGCCTGCACTGTTTCAAGCCGTCCAGCGGTTGCAATATGACGGGGCTTATTTTGCCCATCACGGAATACGACCACAGCCAGGGCGACGCCGTGATCGGGGGGTACGTTTATCGAGGCCCTGCATTACCTCAACTCAGCGGAACC
>Ga0207706_10006464_pt1 | contig 10882 bp, 12 predicted proteins | sample KBSC53metaG_FD_184318 | JGI IMG/M metagenome (GOLD analysis project Ga0207706, IMG submission 184318) | Corn rhizosphere microbial communities from Kellogg Biological Station, Michigan, USA - KBS C5-3 metaG (SPAdes) (version 2) | ecosystem: Host-associated > Plants > Roots > Rhizosphere > Soil ... | reverse complement strand
GAACGTCGCGCTGCAGGACATCATCACCAAGTTCTGGAACAAGGACCAGTCGGTCGACGATGCCGCCAAGGCGATCGCCGCCGCGCTGAAGGGATGACCCTGCGATGAAGAGCAAGTGGCACCGCTGGCCTGTCCACCTGGCCTTGGCTCCGATGTTCGCCACGGTGCTGCTCGCCTACCTCGGCACGGTCGGCTGGTCGGTGCGCATGTCGTTCAGCAGCTCGCGCACGCTCCCGATCGGCGACTTCGTCGGCCTCACGCAGTACGTGAAGCTGTTCAACAACGAGCGCTGGATCCTCTCGCTGCAGAACGCCGCGATCTTCGGCGTGCTGTTCATCGGGGCGTGCCTGGTGATCGGCTTCCTGCTGGCGGTCTTCATCGACCAGCAGGTGCGCGGCGAAGGGCTGCTGCGCACGGTGTTCCTCTACCCGTACGCGATGTCGTTCGTCGCCACCGGCCTGGTGTGGCAGTGGATGCTGAACCCCGAGCTCGGCATCCAGGCCACGCTGCGAGGGCTCGGCTTCGAGCACTTCCGGTTCGACTGGATCGTCGACCAGGACATGGTCATCTACGCCATCGTCATCGCCGCGGTCTGGCAGGCCTCGGGCCTGGTGATGGCGCTGATGCTGGCCGGGCTGCGCGGCATCGACGACAGCCTCTGGAAGGCCGCCCGCGTCGACGGCATCCCGCGCTGGCGCTATTACGCCAGCATCGTGCTGCCGATGCTGGGGCCGTCGTTCGCGACCGCGTTCGTGCTGCTGGCGGTCGGCGTGATCAAGGTCTACGACGTGGTGGTGGCGATGACGCAGGGCGGCCCCGGCACGGCGAGCGAAGTGCCCGCGAAATTCATCATGGACTACCTCTTCGGCCGCGCCAACCTCGGCCTCGCCTCGGCCGCATCGACCGTGCTGCTGCTCACCGTGCTCTCGCTGCTGGTGCCGTGGATGTTCGCGCGCCAGCGCGCCGCGGCGAGGGCCTCGCGATGAAGCGCCCGGCCCGCTTGTCGCCGGCGCGCATCGGCCTCTACGCGTTCCTGCTCGGTGCGGCGGCGTTCTTCCTGCTGCCGCTGTACGTGATGCTGATCACCTCGGTCAAGCCGATGGAGGAGATCCGCCTCGGCCACCTGTTCGCGCTGCCGCGCTCGGTCACGCTGGAGCCGTGGGCCACCGCATGGCAGGCCGCCTGCACGGGGCTGCAGTGCGACGGCATCCGCGGCGGCTTCTGGAACTCGGTCGCGATCGTGCTGCCCAGCACGGTGCTGTCGATCCTGATGGGCGCGATCAACGGCTATGCGCTGTCGTTCTGGAAGCCGCGCATCGGGCAGTGGTTCTTCACCGTGCTGCTGCTCGGCGCCTTCGTGCCCTACCAGGTGCTGATGTTCCCGCTGGTGCGTGCCTTCGCGACGGTGTCGCTGTACGGCACTTTGCCGGGCATCGTGCTGATCCACACGATCTTCGGCATGCCGGTGATGACGCTGCTGTTCCGCAACTACTACGCCTCGGTGCCCGGCGAGCTGTTCAAGGCGGCGCGCATCGATGGCGGCGGCTTCTGGCGCATCTTCTTCCAGCTGATGCTGCCGATGTCGGTGCCGATCATCGTGGTGGCCGTGATCATGCAGGTCACCAACATCTGGAACGACTTCATCCTCGGCCTGGTGTTCGCCGGCCGCGAGCACCTGCCGATGACGGTGCAGCTCAACAACATCATCAACACCACCACCGGCGAGCGGCTCTACAACGTCAACATGGCGGCCACGCTGCTGACCTCGCTGGTGCCGCTGGTCATCTACCTCGTGTCCGGCCGCTGGTTCGTGCGCGGCATCGCCGCCGGCGCGGTAAAGGGTTAAGTCTTCATGTCCCGCGTTTCAGTCCAGGGCCTCCAGGTCCGCATGGGCCCCGTCTCCATCCTGCAGGGCCTCGACCTCGAGGTCCATCCCGGCGAGTTCCTCGTGCTGCTCGGGCCTTCGGGCTGCGGCAAGTCGACGCTGCTGCATTCGATCGCCGGCCTGCTCGACGTGACCGGCGGCCGCATCGAGATCGGTGGCCACGACGTCACCTGGGCCGACCCGAAGGACCGCTCGATCGGCATGGTGTTCCAGTCGTATGCGCTGTACCCGACGATGAACGTCGAGCGCAACCTGTCGTTCGGCCTGCGCATCAACGGCACGCCCAAGGCCGAGATCGACAAGCGCGTGCAGCGCGCCGCGCAGATGCTGCAGCTCACCGAGCTGCTGAAGCGCAAGCCGGCGCAGCTGTCGGGCGGGCAGCGCCAACGCGTGGCGATCGGCCGCGCGCTGGTGCGCCAGGCGGAGGTATTCCTGTTCGACGAGCCGCTATCGAACCTCGATGCGAAGCTGCGCACCGAGCTGCGGCGCGAGCTGAAGCAGCTGCACAAGGCGCTGGGCTCGACGATGATCTACGTCACCCACGACCAGGTCGAGGCGCTGACGCTGGCCAGCCGCATCGCGGTGATGAAGGACGGCCGCATCCAGCAGATCGACACGCCGGCCGAGATCTACAACCGGCCGGCCAACATGTTCGTCGCCGGCTTCCTCGGCGCGCCGGGCATGAACTTCGTCGAAGGCCGGCTGCAGGGCGGGCGCTTCGTGTCCGAGGCGCTGTCGGCCGACGTGTCGCGCTACCTGTTCGAGCAGGCACCGCAGGACGGCCAGCCCGTGGTGCTGGGCATCCGCCCCGAGCACATCGCGCTCGACGCGGCCGATGGCGAGGCGCACGGCCGCGGCACGGTCTCGCTGGTCGAGCCGATGGGTGCGCACTGGGTCACCTGGCTCGATCTGCAAGGCCGGCCGCTGGCCGTGCAATCGGTGAGCAACACCGAGGCACTGCTCGACCGACAAGTCGCCTTCCGCATCGATGCGGCACGCGTGTCGCTGTTCGACGCGGAATCCCAACGGCGTCTCTGACGCCTCTTGTTCTTCGGTGCGATCAGGCCGCGAGGCGGCCGATGCGCGCCGCGACCTTCGCCGTGACCGGCGCGTCGTTGGCCGCTTCGGACGGATCGCGGTAGGGCCGCCATTCGCCCTCGGGCTGGCTCAGCCGGTCGGCCACCACCGCCCACACCTTCGGGTGCCACACCAGTCCGATGTGGCTGGCCTCGACCTCGATGTTCTCGGCCCAGGGATGCCCTTCCGCTTCGCGGCAGGCTTCCCATGCGACCACGCCGTCGCTGCGGCTGTAGATCGAGGTCGTGGGCACCGGCGGCGTGCTGCGCAGGCGCTCGGCCAGCGCGACGTCGAGCTTGGGCACCTGACCGCTGAGCAGCCGGTACAGCCAGCCGACGTTGGTGGCATCGCCATCGCCGGCGAACGGCGAACCGAGCGTGATCACCTGGCGCACCGCGTCGGGCAGCTTGCGCGCGATCTCCCGCGCGTAGATGCCGCCGAGGCTCCAGCCGATCAGGCTGACACGCCGCTCGTGCCCGCAGGCCACGCTCTGCACATGGGCGGCCAGCTCGTCGAGCCACGCCTCGATGTCGCCACGCGGGCCCATGTTGAGGCCGCGGCCCCAGTCATAGGCGGCATAGCCGAGATCGAGGCAGCAGCCCTTGAGCGGCTCGATCGCCGATTTGTCGGCGGCCAGCCCGGGGAAGATGACCACCGGGTGGCCATCGCCCGCGGGCAGTGCGCTGCGGTCCATCAGCCGGGCGCCCATGTACTCCAGCGCGGCACGCACCGGCTCCAACCCGAGCAGCGCCAGCGAGGGCGATGCCCAGGCCGAGGCCGGTGCCGGCTGCATGTCGGCAGCGCGCGCCATCAGCGTACGGTGCCGCGACGCACCAGGTTGACGATTGCCAGCAGGATCACGGCGCCCAATAGCGAGACCAGCAATCCTGCGACGCTGAAGTCGTTGCTGTTGATGGTGCCGGTGCCCAGCATCGGTGCCAGCAGCCAGCCGCCCAGCAAGGCGCCGATCACACCCACGACCACGTTCAGCACGATGCCCTGCTGCCCATCCGTGCGCATGATGAGGCTGGCGATCCAGCCGACGATGCCCCCAACGACCAACCAAATGATCAAGTTCATAGCCATCTCCTTTGTCACAAGCGATACCCAGAAACCTGCAGCACACCCCTGTGCGCAGGGCTCAGGCGTCATGGTGGAGATCGCTTCCCCTTTCGCCAATTCCTCGATGCCGCCCCGCGTTGTCAGCGGGGCCTGACTCGCGTGCAGGGCGGGCGCTACACCCCGGCCTTGGCCAGGATGACCAGCGAGACGCCGCGGGCCGCGGCGGTGGCATCGGGGTTCTGGTACGAATGGGGCAGATTGCCCGGAAAGGCCAGCACATCGCCGGTGGCGAGTTCATAGCGATCGCCCGCGACGAAGAGGTTCACCCGGCCCGCCAGGCAGGTGAAGAACTCGCGCGTGCCCGGCAGGTGCGGCGTGCCGCCCATCACCGCAGCCGGCGCGAAATCCATCAGCGTGCACATCTGGTCGGGCACCGGCTCCGGCACCAGCGGCCGCTCGGTGACGCCGCGGCCGCGGTGCTGCACGCCGACGTCCTCCGCGGGCCAGCGCCGCACCTTCGCGCGCGGCGCGGCCAGCAGCTCGTCGATCGGCACATGCAGCGCACCGGCCACCTTGACCAGCACCGCCAGCGAGGGGTTCGCGTCGCCCGACTCGAGGTTGGCGATGGTCGAGCGCGGCACGCCGGCGGCGGCGGCCAGCGTGTCCTGCGTGAGCTTGCGGGCATGGCGCAGGCTGGTGAGGTTGCGCGCCAGGTGCGCCCCCACGCGCTCGGCCTCGGCGCCCTCTTCCGGCGGGCCGGCCTCTGCTGTCTTGTCCGTCATGTCGGTCCAGTCCCCTGACGTTCTGCCAACCGGTTGGACAAGCCGCTCGCCGCGCGTGCCACCGGTTCCTAAGCTGCAGCCATCGTCCTGAAGCAACACGATGGAGCATCGAATGAGCAACGCAGCATACCCAAGCCCCGCGCCGCTGCGCGTGGCCATCACCGGCGGCACCTCCGGCCTGGGCCTCGCCCTGGCGCAGGCCTGGCATGGCCGCGGCGCGCATGTGGCCTTCGTCGCGCGGCACGAGGCCGCGGTGGCCCGCGTGGCCCGCCTGCTGCCCGGCAGCCACGGCATCGTCGGCGATGTGGCCGACAAGGAGCAGATCCACCGCATCGCGCTGCAGGTCAGCGGCCGCCTCGGCGGGCTCGACGTGCTGGTGAACAACGCCTCCAGCCTGGGCACGGCGCCGCTGAAGCTGCTGGCCGACACCGACTGCGAAGCGCTGGAGCTCGCGCTCGCGACCAACCTGCTCGGGCCCTTCCGGCTCACGAAGGCGCTGCTGGGTGCGCTGTCGGCCTCGGCCCGCGAAGGGCGCGGCGCGGTGGTGCTCAACATCTCCAGCGACGCCGCGATCAACCCCTACCCGGGCTGGGGCGCCTATGGCGCGAGCAAGGCCGCGCTGCACCACCTGAGCCGCATCTGGCACGAGGAGCTGCAGGCCGAAGGCGTGCGCGTGCTGAGCCGGGACCCGGGCGACATGGACACGCCGCTGCATGCGCTGGCGGTGCCCGATGCCGACCGCGCGACGCTGAAGCGGCCCGAGGCGGCGGCACGCGAGTTGATCGACGCGATCGCCGCCGCGCTGCCGCAAGGAGTCGCGCGATGAAAGCCGCCGACCGCCCGATCCAACGCCCAGCCGAAGCGCGACTGCTCGCGCTCGACGCGCGCGGCGAGCTGCGCCACCTGCCACGCCACCGTTTCGTCGAGCTGCTGCGCCCCGGCGACCTCGTGATCGGCAACGACGCGGCCACGCTGCCCGCGAGCCTGCAGGGCACGCACCTGCGCAGCGGCCGGCCGATCGAGGTGCGCCTGGCCGGCCGCCGCTCGCTTGCGGTGGACGACGTGCACGACTTCAGCGCGGTGGTGTTCGGCGAAGGCGACCACCGCACGCGCACCGAAGACAGGCCGGCGCCGCCCCCGCTGCGCGAAGGCGACCTGCTGGCACTGGGCACGCTCTATGCCACCGTGACCGGCCTGCTCGGCCATCCGCGGCTCGTCGGCCTGCATTTCCACGGCACCCCCGACGGCATCTGGGCCGGCCTGGCACGGCATGGCAAGCCGGTGCAGTACGCCCACCTCGAGCAGCCGCTGAAGCTGTGGGATGTGTGGACCTCGATCGCCGGCGCACCGGTGGCCTTCGAGCCGCCGTCGGCCGGCTTTGCGCTCGACTGGCAGGGCCTGCGCGCGCTGCGCGAGCGCGGCGCCCGCTTCGCGACGCTGACGCATGCGGCCGGGCTGTCGTCCACCGGCGACCCGGCGCTGGACGCGCGGCTGCCGTTCGACGAACCCTACTTCGTGCCCGCCGCCACTGCCGCCGCGATCGAGCAGGCGCGAGCGGGCGGCGGGCGCGTCGTCGCGATCGGCACCACCGTGGTCCGCGCGCTGGAGCATGCGGCCTCGCGGCATATGGGCTGCGTGCCGCCCGGCCAGGGCCTCGCGACGCAGAAGATCGGCCCGACCACGCGGCTGCAGGTGGTCGATGTGCTGCTCTCCGGCACGCATGAGCCCGGCACCAGCCACTACGAGCTGCTGCGCGCGTTCACCGACGACGCCGCGCTGCTGCGGGCCGACGCTGCACTGGAGCGGGAGCAGTACCGCACGCACGAGTTCGGCGATTCGGTGTGGATCGAGCAGCGCATCGCGCTGAAGACGTGGCGGCGGACACCGCAGCAGATCGCCGCGATGGCCTGAACCGTCTGACGCTGGCCGCAGGCAGGCGTCAATCGTCGTCCAGTGCCAACAGCCCCTGAGGTGGCGTGGGTGGCCATTGGCCGGCCTCCTTGCGCGCTTCGAACCAGCGGTGCATTGCGGCATCCTCGACCGCGTATTCGCCGCGCGCGGATTTCCACACCAGGGCCGGCATGCGCTGGCGCAGGGCCTCCAGGGCTTTCTGCGCCTGCGCCACGCTGACCGCATGCCCCGCCTTCTCGCGATAGAACTTCAGCGCCTCTGCGTCATACGGGCGGAACCGAGACCCTTGTTCCAGCATGCGCCACAGCACGGCCTGCTCGGTCGGCTTCAGCCCCAGGTACTCGGACTCCATCTGGGCCTCGTCATCCTGCTGGCGCTGCCGAGCCGCCTCGAGCATTGCCGGCTCGAAGCGGCCTGCCAATCCGGCCAACGGACTCAGCACCTGGCCGAGCGCCTCCATGAAAAACTGTGGTCGATTACCGAAGCCTTCGAAAGCAGCCTGCAGCGCCTTCGCATCGACAGGCCGCAAGTCCGGCCGCTGCGCCTCGATCAACGCAGCAATATGGGCAATGAAGTCCGGGCCAAGGGCAGGCATGCGCTGGATCTGCGAACCGTAGAACGGCGAACCGTTGGTGTTGACCAGGCGAAGCAGCTTGTCCCGGTCGGACCCCGACATCACCAGCATCAGGTTCACCTCGCCGGGCCGGTTCATCTGGTCCCGCGCGGACTTGAGCGCCGACATCGCGTTCTCGCCCGCCTCGCTGGTGAGCGCATGCTGAGCCTCATCGATGATCAGCGCCACCGCCTTGCCGGAGGTCTGGTGCAACGCCTGCAAGGCATCCACCAGCGTCAGACCATCCACTTTCCCGATCTTGCTGGTATCGACTTGAAGCCAGCCACCCAGGTTGACCTTTTCCAGGCCCGCCTTCTTGGCGGTCTTGGCAACGATCCCCAGGTGCGGTTGCAGGGCCCGGGCGATCGCCTCCGCGATCAATGCGCCGGGGTCGCGTGCGGCATCGGCCCAAAGATCCACGTACACCACCACGGCACCGGCCTTCTCGAGGGCGGGCTTCAGGTCTCCGCGCAGGAAGGTGGTCTTGCCGGTACGGCGCGGCGCCGCGAGGAACAGGCCGTTGTGCGCGTCACCGAAGACCGCATGGCCTTGAAGAGCCACGACGAGTTCTTCAGCGAGCGCGGTTCGCGGGTAGGCGATCATGATTATCCGACATTATCTGAAGTTGGATAATTTATCCAACGCGAGATAAAAGTCAATATTTCATGCGGGACGCGGCTTGCCGCGCCGGCCCAGCCCCATCCAGCGGGCCGCCAGCGCGAGCCCCGCCGCCACATAGGCCAACCCCGCCGGCACCCACATCACCAGGCCCCCGAGCTGCTGGTCCTCCAGCGGGTCGAGGCCCAGCGCGCCGGCCGTCGGCTGGTAGCTGGGGTACCACAGCACCGGCGACAGCGTCAGCAGCGCGCCCAGCGCGCCGGTGTGGATCATCGTCGTGAAGAGGTAGAGCATCGCGCCGCCTTGCGCGCTGCGCGAGGCCGGCTTCAGCGCCGACCACCAGAACAGCAGCGCGGTGCCGAGGAAGCTCACATGCTGCAGCGTGTGGATGCCCTCGTCGTGCAGCGCCGCCTCGAACAGCGCCGGCACATGCCAGCCCCACAGCGCCACCGCATGCAGCGACCAGGTGCACAGCGGCGCCGTCAGGCCGCGCCAGAAGGCCGACCACGCGGGCCGCTTCGTCCAGCCGCCGGCCCGCCGGCGCCATGCCATCGGCATCGCCCAGGTCCACAGCACCAGCGGCCGGCTCAGGCACATCAGCGGCGCGGCCACCACCATCAGCAGCTCGTGCTGCAGCATGTGGGCCGAGAACAGCCGCACGCCCAGCGGATCGAGCGGCGACACCAGTGCGATCAGCAGCGACAGCCAGCCAGCCGCGAAAGCCCAGGCCTGCGCCCTGGAGACGCCCCGCCCCACGCCGGCCTCGCCCCACAAGCGCCGCAGCCCGATCGCATAGCCCGCGGCGCTGAGCCCGAGGCAGAGCAGCACCCAGGGCTCGAAGCTCCACGGCAGCGACCATTCGACCGCCGGCGCGTCGACCGCATGCGCCGCGCAGCGCAGCATCGGCCACAGCAGCAGCCACGGCGCGGCACGCCTCACGACCAGCAAGGCGACAGCCCCCACACCGGGATCCACAGGCCGATCAGCACCAGCAGCGACAGCGCGCCCGACCAGGTGGCCACCCGCGCGAGGAACAGCCGCTGCGGGCCGTGCCGGTCGGTGTCGGTCGGCACCGTCCCGCCGTGCGCCTGCTTCTGCCGCCGCGCCTCGCGCCACGACAGCCAGGTGAGCAGTGCGGCCAGCGCGATGAACAGCAGCGACACCGCATGCAGCCATTCGCCGGCCTGGCGCTGGCACAGCGGCGTGGCCAGCGCGAACACCGCCGAGAGCTCCCCCAGCGCCAGCATCGGCGCTACCAGCAGCGCAGGCCAGACCCACATCTTCTAGCCTCCCCTCGGCGCCCAGTACAGCACCGCATAGATCGGCAGCCAGCTGAACACCACGAAGTACCAATACAGCGCGTTCTCGCTCACGTCGACGAAGCGCTTGCCCTCGAGCGGCCCGGTGAACACCAGCACGTTGAGCACCAGCGTGTCGTAGGCGTCGGTGACGAGGTGCAGCGTGTGCAGCCCGAGCAGCGTCCACACCACCGAGCCGTAGGCGCTGCCGTACCACAGGCAGTTCAGCGTCTTGAACTCGAACCAGCGCACGCCCAGCACCGCGAGCGAGAACAGCGAGCTCGCCGTCACCCACAGCCGCACCCGGGGCAGATCGATCTTCTCGGCGCAGCGCTTCGCCAACCAGGCCGGCAGCAGGCTCACCAGCAGCAGCAGCGTGTTCACCGTGCCCCACAGCACATCGGGCGGCGGCTCGGTGGGCGGCCAGCGGTCGGCGTGGCTGCGCAGGTAGAAGTAGGTGGCCACGGTCAACGCGAACACCGTGCTCTCGATCGCGATCAGGCCCTGCGTGCCCCACCACATCAGGCTGCGGTGGCCGAAGCCGAAGCTCGGGATCGCGCTCACGTCCAACGCTGCGCCGTGCCGGCGCACGCGCGACTGCGCATCGGCGCGCTGCTCGATCGCCTCGGTGTTGCCCAGCTTCATGGCGAGCGCTCCAACGCCAGGTGGGCGCGGGTTTCACGGCGGCGCGGCCAGAACCACGCGGTGAGCGCGATCGCCACCGGCACCATGCCCCACACCACCGCCCACGGCGTGAAGATCGATCCGACGAACAGCACCGTGGTGGCCACCGCCCCGACAAACGGCCATGGCGTGGGCACCGGGAACACCACGCGATGGTCGGGGTGCGCCTCGAGCACCGTGGTCACCAGCACCTCGCGCTGGTCGGCCGCGAGGCCGCTCACATGCGTGGGCTCGGGCTGTGCCTCCCACAGCGGCTCGCGGCCATGCACCACCGGCACCGCGTTGAAGTTGCCCGCCGGCGGCGGCGAGCTGGTGCCCCACTCCAGCGTGCCGGCGCCCCAGGGGTTGTCGCCGGCCAGCGCGCCGTGCGTGCGGCTGCGCCACGCGTTGACGAGGAACAGCAGCACGCTGAAAGCGACCATCACCGCGCCCACGGTCGACAGCAGGTTCAACCCACCCCAGCCCATCTCCTTGGGGTAGGTGTACACGCGGCGCGGCATGCCCATCAGCCCCAGCAGGTGCATCGGGAAGAAGGCGATGTTGAAGCCGACGAAGAACAGCCAGAAGTTCCAGCGCCCGAGCCGCTCGCTCATCAGCCGGCCGGTGATCTTGGGGTACCAGTAGTAGATCGCGCCGATCAACGGGAACACCGCGCCGCCGATCAGCACATAGTGCAGGTGCGCGACGACGAAGTAGGTGTCGTGCACCTGCAGGTCCAGCGGCACCGAGGCGAGCATCACGCCGCTCAGGCCGCCGATCACCAGGATCACGAAGAACGCCAGCACGAACAGCAGCGGCGTCTTCAGGTTCAGCCGGCCGGTCCACAGCGTCGCGATCCAGCAGAAGATCTGCACCGCCGACGGGATCGCGATCATCATGCTCACCGCAGTGAAGAAGCTCTTGCCGAGCTCCGGCAGGTTGGTCGCGAACATGTGGTGAACCCACAGCCCGA
>Ga0207706_10006460_pt1 | contig 10886 bp, 10 predicted proteins | sample KBSC53metaG_FD_184318 | JGI IMG/M metagenome (GOLD analysis project Ga0207706, IMG submission 184318) | Corn rhizosphere microbial communities from Kellogg Biological Station, Michigan, USA - KBS C5-3 metaG (SPAdes) (version 2) | ecosystem: Host-associated > Plants > Roots > Rhizosphere > Soil ... | reverse complement strand
CGGCACGCATCGCAGGCGGGGCGAGCAGGTGGCAGCGGCCGCTATGGAAGCGACCTTCTAACGGTACGGGGCACCGCCAAACCGGTCAAACTGATGCAAACCCGGCTAACGCAAGCCTGGCCGGGTGCGACTTGGGGGGATTGAAGGGATGTCAGATGCGAGCGTCGATGATCGCGCTCCGCTGAGCGGAGCGAGCAATGCGCACAGCTGGCGCGCCGCTGACCTCGGTGTCCAGTGGACACGCCGAACAACCTCGCGAATATTGCCGACTCGCTTGCAGAGCGCCTCTCCGGTTGCTAGCGTCGCGCTTCGCCTCACAGATTTCACTCAGCTACCGCAGCCGGCGACGGTCATACGTCAACCTCGATGCCGGGGGACGGTGGAAGGCGAAACCGGTTGTTGGTGCATTTGTGCACACTCTGTGGACATCTGTGTGGAAGTACGAGAGGTTGCAGTCCCCAACGTGCCTGCGCGGCAGGGCAAAGGCACAGACAACAGCAGATCTTTGCTTCGCGTATCCGCATCGAGGTCGGACGCACGAAGATTGCCCCGAAGATTGCGGAGTCACCAGTGAGCGAACCTTCTGAGAACGCCGCCGAATCGACCAATCTGGCCTGGGACCATCTTTACTCATCGTCATCACCAGGCTTGCGACGCTGGCTTACCACCGGCCAGCCGGTTGCGCTACATCAAGACATGTTGATGGTCGCGGTCCCCAACATCTTTACCCGCAATCAACTGGAGAACCGTTTTCGCAGCGACATCGAGAACCTGCTATCCGGTTACTTCGGGCGCGCCATCCAGCTAGCCGTGATCGTTGACGAGTCGTTGAAACCGTCCGATGAGGACTTTGGCGACGAGGGAGCCTACGACGAGGCATCCGACTCAGGCCATGCTCGACAGTTCTCGGACTCGGGCGATCACCAGGATTACGCTCACGAGGCCTACCGTGAGAACAGTCACGGCACCCAGCCGGCGTACGGAAACGAAAGCTTCTCGGGTGACGAGCCGTACGGCAAGCAGCATTTCAGCGGTGAGAACGGACCCCAGCCCAGGCGCGCACGGCCAGAAGCGGCCAATGTCGAGTCGGCGTATCAGGGTCGCGATCCCTACCGAGACAGTGAGGGACTGCGATCACGGCGTGACAGTGACTCGCGCCTCAACCCGAAGTATTCCTTCGAGACATTCGTCATCGGAAGTTCGAATCGCTTCGCGCATGCGGCCGCGATCGCTGTCGCCGAGAATCCGGGCAAGTCGTACAACCCACTGACTATCTACGGGGAATCAGGACTGGGCAAGACGCATCTCTTGCACGCCCTGGGCCACTATGTGCGGAACTATTTCGATCGGGTTCGGGTTCGCTATGTCTCGACAGAGGAACTGACCAATGACTTCATCAACGCGATCAGCCAAAACAGGGGAGCGGATTTCCGGCGCCGATACCGCGATGTCGACGTGCTGCTGATCGACGACATCCAGTTCTTGGAGGGCAAGGAACAGACCCAGGAAGAGTTCTTCCATACCTTCAATACCCTGCATAACGCGCAGAAGCAGATCGTGATGACCTCCGATCGTCCGCCAAAGCTGCTGGAGAACCTTGAACCCCGGCTACGGAGCAGATTCGGTTGGGGCTTGATCACCGATGTGCAACCGCCGGACCTGGAGACCCGGATTGCGATCTTGCGCAAGAAGGCTGGCCAGGAGCGCCTCGTGGCGGGACCGGAGGTGCTGGAGTTCATCGCGAGCCGGATCCAGACCAACATCCGTGAACTGGAAGGCGCGCTCATCCGGGTCACCGCCTTCGCGAGTCTGAACCGCCAGCAGGTTGATCTTGCACTTGCTGAAATCGTGCTGAAGGATCTCATTCCCGAGGGCGGGGAGGCACAGATCACCACGGGGATGATCATGGCCCAGACCGCATCGTACTTCGACATCACGATCGATGATCTCTGCGGCCAGTCACGAACCCACGTGCTCGTGACTGCGCGACAAATTGCCATGTATCTCTGCCGGGAGCTCACTGATCTTTCGCTGCCCAAGATCGGACAGCAGTTCGGCGGGCGTGATCATACGACGGTGATGCACGCCGATCGTAAGATCCGCACCCTGATGGCGGAGCGCCGTAGCGTCTTCAATCAGGTCACCGAGCTAACGAACCGGATCAAGCAGCAGGCCTCGGGTCGCTGACATCTCGGCACCTCGTTCTTGATCACCAGCGTCGAAAAGATCTTCGACGCGCCCGCCGCCAAGCATGCGGAATGTGCTGAGCACACAAGTGGGGACAACCTTGTGGACAACGCTTGATCATGCACTGAGGGTGTTGGGGACGATCAGGGGACACGGTCGCCACGCTGTCAGCTGATCCCAAGATCCTCCCCGTGTAATTTCTTGTTCTGCACAGGGGTATGCGGGTGGGCGAACGGGCTCTGACTTGGACAAAGACACGTTGCGCACAGCATCCACAGCAGCTACGACTACGACCAAGGGAAACATAAGGTAAAGAGGGTCTAAGTCTGCATGGCTCAGCTCTGTGAAAAGAGGCAGCACAGTGCCCAGCCGCACCCAACGAAGGAGGAACCGGTGAGCTTTTTGCGCAAGTGGTTCGGCCGCGAGGAACCGGAAGACGTTCCGATCACCTTGGACGTCGAACGCCGCAAGGAGCAACTACTTCGCCTGGAACGTGCCCTTGATTCCCTTGCCGCTGAGATGCGTGCCGACCACACCACGAACGATCCGGCATGGCGGGAGCGCATCAACGAGTACAGCCGCTTGGCTGGGGATGCGATGGGGCTGCGGCGCGGCACCCCGACTCGCGAGAACGTGCTGGATCTGGTGTTCGAGGTCCGCCCCTTGTTCACCGGACCGATTCCAGACGGCATGCAGAAGTGCGGGCCGCTTCAGGATGAGGTGATGGCGGCAGCCGATGATCTGCGTCAACTGCTGCCTGGTGAGAAGGGCTCAAAATAGCTCGAATGTGCACTGACGCGAAGCTGCGCGCTGAGCCCCCTTCGACGAGCTCAGGGCGGCACCTTCGACGAGCTCGGGACAGCGCGCGTCGAAGCGGAAAGCGTATTTCTGGTGCCCTTCGACAAGCTCAGGGCACATCCGTCGTATGATCGCCGGTGCCCATCTTGGGAGGAGGCAGCGTGAAAATCCGACTCGAGCGCGACGTTTTGGCTGAGGCGGTGCAATGGGCCGCACGCAGCCTGCCGCTACGCCCGAGCGTGCCGATTCTGGCTGGCTTACTCGTACAAGCCGACGCCGACGGTGTCACATTCTCCAGTTTCGACTACGAGACGTCGGCTCAGATCCATGTCACGGCGGCGGTCGCCGACGAGGGTCAGGCGTTGGTCTCTGGTCGGCTGCTCGCCGACATCTCTCGGAGTTTGCCGCCGAAGCCGGTCGATATCACCTCCGATGACACCAAGGTGGAGCTGATCTGCGGCAGCGCACGGTTCACTCTGCAGACCCTGCCGGTAGCGGACTATCCGTCGCTTCCCGCTATGCCCGAAGCCACCGGCACTGTGCCGAGTGCCGCCTTCGCCCAGGCCGTCGCGCAGGTGGTCGTTGCCGCTGGACGCGATGAGCTGTTGCCCGTCTTTACCGGCGTACGGGTCGAAATCGACGACGACACCATTTCGCTGCTCGCCACCGACCGGTACCGGATGGCGCTGAAGGAACTGACCTGGAATCCGAGCAGGCCGCAAAGTTCCGCAACCGCTCTAGTGCCGGCCAGGGTGTTGAGTGAGACCTCACGGTCGATGACCGCCGGCGAAGAAATCATGTTGAGCCTCTCCGATGGTGGTGCCGGCGACGGAATCATCGGGTTCGACGGACGCGGCCCAGCCGGACAGCGCCAGACGACGACCCGGCTGCTGGACGGGGAGTTCCCCAAGGTCCGCCACATCATGGACACGGCAGCACTGATGAATGTCCGGATGGGTACTACCGAGGTGATTGCGGCTGCAAAGCGTGTCGCTTTGGTCGCCGAGCGCAACACCTCGCTGCGGATGTTAATGGGTGACGGTTTCGTCACTCTGGAAGCCGCGACGGGTGATCAAGCTCAGGCGTCTGAATCCATTGAAGCGATCATTGATCAGCCCGGCGGCGGTGATCCGGTGGTGACGGCGGCGGGGTTCAACCCGAGCTACCTGCTGGATGCGCTGGGGGCGTTCGATACGCCGTACGTGAACTTCGCCTTCACCGCGCCGAGCAAGCCTTGTCAGCTCACCGGCCTGGCCACACTTGACGGCAATCCGCTGACTGATTACCGCCATGTGATCATGCTCATGCGCCTGCCGTCTTGATTGGTCCTTGCCGCTCGCGCCCCTTTTTGGAGGCCTGCTCGCGCATCGCGCGCATGGTTCCACCTACTTCGTCGTCGCTCGCAGAGGAAAAGCGTCTCCGCTCGCTCCTCCTCAGCACGGCGGGCGCGCGATTCCCGACGCTCGCAGGCAATTCCTCGGAGTCAATTAGCGGCGTCGGTCGGGCCTATCGGCGGCTGATCAACCTCTGTTATGTTGACGAAACCGTCGAGCGTAAGGGGTCTCCATGCAGCTGGGAATGGTCGGTCTGGGTCGGATGGGTGCCAATATCGTTCGCCGCTTAATGCGCGACGGGCATGAATGTGTGGTTTATGACGTAAGTCCGGATTCGATCAAGGAGCTCGAGGGGGAAGGCGCGATCGGCGGATCCACGCTCGAGGAGTTTGTCGGCAAGCTGCAAAAGCCCCGGGTGGCCTGGGTCATGATTCCAGCCGGCATCACTGGCAGGACAGTCGAACAGCTTTCCGGCCTGATGGAGGAAGGCGACATCATCATCGATGGCGGCAACTCCAACTATCGCGATGATGTACGTCGAGCGGCCAAGCTCAAGGAGCAGGGCATCCGCTATGTCGACATCGGGACCAGCGGCGGAGTCTTCGGGCTGGAGCGTGGCTACTGCTTGATGGTGGGCGGACCGGACGAAGCAATCACGATCATCGATCCGCTCTTGAAGACCATCGCTCCAGGTGCCGGCGACATCGAACGTACGCCGGGTCGGAGCGGGGAGCTCGCCCCGGAGGAGCAGGGCTACCTACACTGCGGTACGTCCGGCGCGGGTCACTTCGTCAAGATGGTCCACAACGGCATCGAGTACGGGATCATGGCCGCCTTCGCCGAGGGTCTGAACATCCTGGACAACGCCGACGCCGGCATCCAGTCCGCGGAGCACTCGGCCGAGATTGCGCCAATGGAGGAGCCGGAGTTCTACCAGTTCACGATCAACACAGCCAAGGTCGCCGAGGTCTGGCGACGTGGATCGGTAATCGCTTCGTGGCTGCTTGACCTGACAGCGGCTGCTTTGCAAGCCAACCCCACCCTGGACGGCCTGGCGGGGCGGGTCTCGGACTCAGGCGAGGGTCGCTGGACCGTCAAGGCAGCTGTCGACATCGGCGTCCCTGCCCCGGTACTTTCGGCATCACTCTTCGAGCGCTTCGCCTCCCGCGGTGAGGACCACTTTGCCAACCAGGTGCTTTCGGCCATGCGGCAGCAATTCGGCGGTCATGCGGAGCTTCCTGCTGGCAGCGAACTCGAGGCTGGTGGCGAGAAGGCGGACAAGGTCGCAGCTACGCCGCAAGCTAAGTAGTAAGCGGGCAATCAAACCGGCTCGCGCGCCGCCCTGCTGAGCGCCAGGCTCGCGCGCCGCTGTCCTGGACGAGTGAGCGAGCAGCTCCAAAATAGAGAGTTTGCTATGCGCCGAGGGTCACGCGTAGCTGCTCCAGCATGCTTTGCTCACCTTCGCTGACCTGTACTGCGCCGAAGCCGAGGAAGCCGCCTTCCTTGGCGGCGTCGGCAGCAGACTGCGCTGTCGTCAAGAGCCACTGCTTGAATGCAGCTGTTTCCTCAGCGGTCGCCTTGGAGCTGACGATGGCACTCACGGCGTTGAGCTCCTCAAGCATTTGTTGACGTGGATCCGACCCCTGCGTCGGCTTGAAGTCGGTCAGCGGGTTCTGTCGCTCCTGCGTCATCGCCTGAATGTCCAAGGCGATCTCGGCGAGCAGCTGCTCCCGGCTGGGTGGATTCGTCGCCGACTTCAGCGACGCGCTCGTCTCCTTGGCCAGCTCGATCGGACCGCCGGGGTCGGCAAGGGAAATTGCCATTCCAGCCACGAATGGAGCTCGCCGAACGCGTGTCCATTCCTCTTCGGTAAAGTCACTCTTTGTCGTCATGCGGTGTCCTCCTCGTCCGAATTCTCGCCGCCGCTAGCTTGGCATGCTGGTGGCGAACAGTCACCTAAGCCAGCGGCCGGGCGAGTCCGCGCGACGGTGCTGGCGGCTAGGCTGCTGCACGCCAGTCGCTGAGGAGCCACATGTTCGTCGACCACCTGCAGCTGACCGATTTCCGGTCGTACGAGTCGGTCGACCTGCCCTTTCAGGCGGGGGTTACGACGTTCGTCGGAGCCAACGGCCAAGGCAAGACCAACCTCGTTGAGGCCCTCGAATACCTGTCAACCATGAGTTCGCATCGGGTGGCGTCCGAAGTGCCTCTGGTGCGGTCCGGCGCCATCCGTGCCGTGGTGCGGGCCAAGGTGGTGGCGGGGCTCGATGATCCTCGTCAGCTGACGCTGGAGCTCGAAATCAATCCCGGAAAGGCCAATCGCGCCAAACTCAACAGGTCCCCGTTACGTCAGGCTCGGGAGATCGTCGGGGTGTTGCGGACGGTGCTGTTTTCGCCGGTGGACATCGCCATTGTCAAGGGTGATCCCAGTGAACGGCGTCGCTTCCTCGATGACCTCATCGTTGCCCGCTGGCCGCGGCTGGCCGGCGTGCGCGCTGACTACGAGCGGATCTTGAAACAGCGCAACACGCTGCTCAAATCTCTCAGCGGTCGCTTCCGCGGCGGCGCACCACCCGCTGATTCCGAGGCCACACTCGAGGCTTGGGAGACCCATTTGGCGCGGACTGGCGGCGAACTGCTAGAGGCGCGTTTGGTGACCCTGGCCGATCTGGCGCCGCACGTCAGCAAGGCGTACGCGGACATCGCGCCCACGAACAACGACGCCACGGCCGAATATCGGGCCTCTGTCGACCTGGATAAAACCCGAGATGCTGATCAGCCCAACGCCCGCGCAAATCTCAGCGCAGCGCTTACCGCCGGAATGGCCGAGCGCCGGGCCGAGGAAATTCAGCGCGGCGTCTCGCTGGTGGGGCCGCATCGCGACGACATCGTGCTCTCTCTGGGCATGCTGCCCGCCAAGGGGTACGCGAGCCACGGTGAATCGTGGTCCTTTGCGCTGGCACTCCGATTGGGCGGCTTTCATCTGCTTCGCGCCGACGGCGTAGAGCCGGTGCTGATGCTGGATGATGTATTCGCCGAGCTGGACTCCGTACGCCGGGAGCGGCTTGCCTCCGCCGTACGCGTTGCCGAGCAGGTGTTCGTCACCGCGGCTGTCGGTGCCGACGTTCCCGAACTGCTGGCGGGTCAGCGTTTCCGGGTGGCTGGCGGGGAGGTGACGCCCGATGGACGAGTCAGGTGAAGACGCCTCGAGTGACCTTAGTGAGCACGATCCAACCGGGCTCGAACTCGCCCAAACCGTTGCCCGCTCGCTCGGCGCCCAGGCCCGCCGCCGGCGACGATCAGGGTGGTCCCGGCGGGTCGGACCGCAGGTGTCGGGAGCTCGGGCCGATGATCGCGATCCCAAGCTGCTCGCCGACGCGGTCGAGCGACTAGTGGAAACCAAAGGGTGGACGACTGAGATCAATGTGCATACCCTGCTCGCGCGCTGGGCGCTGCTGGTTGGCGCTACCAACGCTGCCCACTCTCATCCCGAGGGGTACTCGGACACGGTCTTGACTGTTCGGACCGACTCGACGGCGTGGGCGACCCAGCTGCGTCATATGGCGCCTCAGCTTGTCGCGATGCTGAACGAGCAACTGGGCGACGGAACGGTGACGCGAATCGCCGTCCTCGGTCCGGATGCCCCTTCGTGGAAGAAGGGCCGACGCTCAGTCCGCGACGGTCGTGGACCGCGGGACACCTACGGCTAGTTGTTTGAGCTGCTCGCGCATTGCCGACGCTCGCAGCTTGGTTCTTCTGGTGCTGCTTGCGCAATTCGGCGGCTCGCACCTCGGCGAACCCGGCTGCTCTTAGGATGCTCGGGTGCTTCTGACCGAGCTCAGAATCCTCATCGTCGACACCGGACGAGTCTGGTGGCGCCAGTTGCCGATGATCATGGGTGTTTATCTGCTCGGTTGGCTCGGCACCGAGCTCACGGTACGGGTAGCGGTGATCGCCGGAGATATCAGTCCCTGGCTGGCCTTGGTGTTGTTCGCCTTCAGCTTCGTCTGGACCCTTGTGGCAGCGATCGTGATCTTGACCCTGGCCGGCCGCGAGCTGGGCATCCGGCAGCTGCTGCCTAAAGGTGAGCGCGAGGTCGACGACCGTGACACCGGCCTCACCCGACTCATCGCTATTACGCTGCTGCCGTTCCTCGGCATGTACGCCGCATTCGGTCAAGTGGAGCACGCCGCCAATCGGCTGGTGACCCAGCAGTGGGTTCGCTACGGCTTCCTCAGCGATCAGCAGACTGTGCTCGGCGCGCTCTATGACCTCGCCACCAAGCATCTTGGCTGGTTGATCCTGCTCCTCATCAGCATCTACGTGGGCCGCCGGTTGCTTGACCGCCTAGCCGAGCACACCGGCTCGCGGATCCTCGGTCTCGTCGTTGTCCTGATCGAGTCGTTTTTCATGCTGATGGTGATCATGGGCGGCATCCGGGTCTTTCAGACGTTTCGACTCTGGCTTCGGGACCGGGCGTTGACGCAGTGGTTGGTGGAGATCCAGAACATCCTCGCGCGCCTCGTCAGGATCAATGTGCCTGAGATTGTGAGCCAGGCGTGGGCGTTCGTGACCGACCAGATCTGGCCGATCATTGTCGATGTTCTGGCCCAGCCGCTGCTCTGGTTGGCCGTCGCAGCCCTGGTCTTTGGGTCACGGGTGCTCTCGCTTGCGGAGCTGTGGCGCCAGGGCCAGCCGTACGCGGCGCGCATTCCGGGCGCGACCGCTTTCGCGCGCTACAGCGACAAGCGAGCGTTCCGGCGTATCGGACCGGCGCCGCGTGGTGTGCGACTGGCCGCGTCTCGCATACAAGAGGCTTTCTTCGGCGATATCGACGACAAGTACCTTCCGGCACTGCATTCCCTCCGTTTGGTCTTGCGCGCGGGCCCGATCTTTCTCGGCTGCTACGTCTTCGTGTACAACCTGGCGATCATCGCCCAGAACTACCTCGAGAGACTGCTGCACTTGATCGTCGGCGGGCATGAGGGTCAGTTTTGGGTGCGGTGGGAGCCGGTGTTCTCACTGGTGCAAGATGCCCTCGTCGAGCCGGTTCGGCTGTGCCTCCTGGCCGTAGCATTCCGGCGTTGCTTGGAGATCTTTGTGCAGCGATCGACAGTTCGCCCAGCGGCGCCGGTGCGTCCGGAATCCACGCAGCCAGTGCTGGCAGGTGCGGAGGCCGGCACGTGAGGTTTCCCATCAGGTTTCCCAGCTCCAAACTCGCCGGGGTACTCGCTGCCATAGCGCTTGTTGCCGTGTCGGCAGTGGGCCTCCGACTCAGCGATCCCAAAGGCACCGTCGATATGGTCAGCGGCGTTCCCGGTAAGCCGGTCACATTCAACGATGGCGAGTTAAGTGTTGATCGGGTGCGAGTCGGGACGGTCCTGACGCAAAACGACGAGGTGCGCGACCGCAGTGCCGGAATGTTCGTGGCGGTTGCCGTGACCGGAGCGGCGACCGGTCCTCGGGAGCTCAGCCTTGGGTCTGCCGAGCTTGTCAGCAAGGATGTGCACTACAAGACCTACGGCCTCACCTCGGTCTTCGCAGCGCCCGGTTTCAAGACGTCCACGGACATTGTGTTCGAGGTCGACCCCTCACGCGTCGAAGGTCTGACGCTGGAGATGTGGCGGAACGAGGTCATCTCCGGGTACCAGCAACGGGTACGGATCCCCCTTGGCATCACCGCAGCCAACGCCAACCAGTGGCGCGACGCCGCGCGCGGCTGGGGTATCGACATCTCGTTGAGCAATAGCACCAGGCCCATCCCGTGAGGACGCTCCCGATGCGACGGATGCTGTGTGCCGTCGGAGCGCTCGCGGCCGTGTTGATCTACCTCATCTGGTGGGTGACCTATGCCGGCATCCACTACACCCCTCGCTACGCTGTCCGTCCGCCTGGTGTCGCGGGCGAGGTGCAAGGCACGTCGGTGCGCCTGTTGTCGCTGACCCGCGCCGAGCAATTGGTCGATACGTCGGAAGACAAATCTGGCAAGTCAGAGTTTCCCGACCCTGGTGGCGTATGGATCGTCGCCGAGCTCGAAGCTGTGCGGCACGATCCGGGGAAGACCTTTTACTGCGACACCCAGTTGCTGGGTCCGCAGCGGCGGTTGTGGGCTCGGGCGGCCACAGGGGTCGGGCGGGCCATTCCAGGCTGCCTACCAGACGATTTCGCAGTAGATCGGCTCGTACGCTTCGAGGCAGTCTTCCTGGTACCAATCCGCTACGCCGATCAGTTAGCTGGCGTCGCGCTGGTAGACGACTCAACGGCCGCCCGCACGCCCGTGATCACACCCCCTTGATTTGAGCTGCTCGCGCAATCGCGCGTGGAACCCGCCTACTTCGTCGTCGTTCGCAGAGGAAAGAACGCCTCCGCTCTCTCCTCCTCAGCACGGCGGCGCGCGATTTTCCGACGCTCGCAGCTGAGTTGATTTGAGCTGCTCGCGGAGGTTTTCGCATAATCGCCCCCGAGCGGAAGGACCACGAGGTGATCTGAGCGTGAAATCGGATGAGCCGCCCCCTCTTGAAGCCTTGCTCCTCCGTGAGACGCCGATACTTATGACTCTGCTGGCGG
>Ga0207706_10006459_pt1 | contig 10891 bp, 8 predicted proteins | sample KBSC53metaG_FD_184318 | JGI IMG/M metagenome (GOLD analysis project Ga0207706, IMG submission 184318) | Corn rhizosphere microbial communities from Kellogg Biological Station, Michigan, USA - KBS C5-3 metaG (SPAdes) (version 2) | ecosystem: Host-associated > Plants > Roots > Rhizosphere > Soil ... | reverse complement strand
GGCGATCCTCGCGGGTCCTCAGCACGGGCGCTCCGCGCCCGCGAAAGAGGGGGAACGGTGGACGTAAGGCGAGACCGGCCGGTCTTCTGGCCGTCTGCCGTCCGCCGTCTGCCGTCTGGCGTCTGCCGGCCTCACCTCAGTCTCCTCAACCGTCTCCGCTTCCACCACTCTCCCCACGGGAACACCCACGCCGCCTCGAGGGCCCCGCCGGCGATTCCGGTCGCGATCGCGCGGGCGATCGCCGCCCGCGTCAGGATGACCATCGGAGCGTGGAGCAGGAGCCCGGAAAGAACCGCCACGATGGCCTCGTTCGCGAGCGAGGCGACCGCCAGCGCGGCCCCGACCGCCGCCGCGCCTCCGAAGACTATCCGCAGCGAGACGATCGTGAGCGCGTAGCCGAGGATCGCCTTCGCGAAGGCGTTCAACCCGACGATCTCCTGCGACAGCGTGTCCTCGATCAGGCCCCCGAACGTGCCGGCGATCACCGCGCGCACGAAGTCCCCGCCGCGCGCCACAGCCGCCGTGGCGAGGAGGAACCAGTCGATCGGCAGCCAGGAGCGGTGGGCCGAGCCTCCGACCAGGTACTCCATCGCCGTCGCCGCCGCGAGCAGGAGAGCGATCCGGCGGATCTTCACCGGGAAACATCCCGGGCCGCCGGCGTCGGCGTCGTCAGGAGCGGATAGATCGTGGCCGTGGGCCGCACGGGCGGTTCCTCGGCTCGGCCCGCGTCCTCGGAACGCGCGGCGTGGGGCGTCGGGCTCGGCGCCGCCGTGGCCGTCGGCGCCGGGGTTGTGGGCGTCGCGGCTTGCGCGACGGCGGTCGGAGCGGCCGCCGAGGGGCGCGTCACCACGGCCGACGCCGGAGTCTGCGCGGGCGACGGCGTCGCGGGCGGATGCGCGGCGTCCCTGGCCTCCCTGGCGGCCGCCGGCGGGACCGGTGCGGCTTTCGCGGCCGCCGCCGCGATCGCCTCGGGGCTCTCGCGCACCGCGGGCGACGGCGAGAGCAGGAGCACGTCGGTCAGGCGCGAGAAGTCCGCGGCGGGAGCTACCCGGATGTCCAGGAAGAGCTTGCCTCCCCGCGCGACCTCCTCGACGCGGCCGATCGCGACGCCCCGCGGATAGATGCCGTCGATTCCCGCGGACTCGACCAGGTCACCGCGCGCGATCGTGGACGCGAGCCCGATGTTGTTCAGCAGGAGCCCGCCTCTCCCGTCGCCGCGGATCACGCCCAGCTCGCCGGTGCGGGCGACGCGCGCGCCCGCGGCGGCCGAGGCGTCGAGGAGGAACTGCGCCCGCGAGACGCCGTGCCCGACGGTGACCACGCGACCGACGAGCCCCGCCGGAACGGCGAGCGGCGAGCCGGGCACGACACCCTGCTCCGACCCCGCGCCGACGATCGCGCTGTAGGTTCCCGAGCGGCGCTCGACGAGCAGCAGCGGCACGCTGCCGAGCACGTTCGGCAGCGCGGCGCCGGCGTCCTCGAGCCGGCGCGCCTCCGCGGACTGCTGCGCGCGTGAGCGCAGCACGAAGAGCTCGCGCTGGCTCGCCTCGAGCTCCCTGCGCAGGCGCTCGTTCTCGGTGCGCGCGCTGAACAGCTCCGCGGTGTGGTCGATCGCGCCGGAGACGCCCCGCGAGACCGCTCCGGCCGCGGCGGTGAGCGGCGACGTCGCCGTCAGCAGCCAGGAGCGCAGCACCGTGCCGTGGCCGCCCCGCGCGGGAGCCTGCGCCGACATCATGAGGAGGCAGGCGGCGAGCACGACGATCAGGACCGCGAAACCGCGCCGCGGATTGACGGCGGAGACCTCGGCGCGGGCGGACGGGGCTCTCATACGGCCGGGAGACGGCAGACGTTAGACGGTAGACGGAAACTGCGCTGCATGGAGCCGCTCTCGAGGTTAGTTTTCGTCTTCCGTCTTCCGTCTCCCGTCTTCCGATCTCAGGTGATGCTGATCTTCCTCAACAGATCCATGTCCGTCAGCATCGCGCCGGTCCCGAGCGCGACCGAGGCGAGCGGGTCCTCGGCGTAGGAGATCGGCAGACCGGTCTCCTCGGAGAGCCGGCGGTCGAGGTTGCGCAGCAGCGAGCCGCCGCCCGTGATGATGATGCCCTTGTCCATGATGTCCGCCGAGAGCTCGGGCGGGGTCCGCTCCAGCGCCACCCGCACCGTCTCGACGATCGCCGCCACCACCTCCGAGAGCGCTTCGCGCACTTCCTCGTCGGTCAGGGTCAACGTCTTCGGAACGCCCTCGACGAGGTCCCGGCCCTTGACCTCCATCGTGAGCGGCTCGTCGAGCGGGTGCGCGGAGCCGATCTCGATCTTGATCTGCTCGGCGGTCCTCTCGCCGATCAGCAGGTTGTACTTGCGCTTGAGGTACTGGATCAGCGCCTCGTCCATCTCGTTCGAGGCCGTGCGCACCGAGCGGCTGTAAACGATGCCGGCGAGCGAGATGACGGCGACGTCCGTCGTGCCGCCGCCGATGTCCACGATCATGTTGCCGGTCGGCTCGGTGATCGGCAGACCCGATCCGATGGCGGCGGCCATCGCCTGCTCGATGATGAACACCTCCGAGGCGCCGGCGCGCAGCGCGGAGTCCTGCACGGCGCGCTTCTCGACCTGCGTGATCCCCGACGGCACCGAGATGACGATCCGGGGCCGTACGAAGAGAGACCTGCCGTGCGCCTTCTTGATGAAGTGGTCGAGCATCTTCTCGGTGACCTCGAAGTCGGCGATGACGCCGTCCTTCATCGGCCGGATCGCGACGATGTTGCCCGGCGTCCGGCCGAGCATCTCCTTCGCGTCTCCGCCGACCGCCTCCACGCGGTTCGTCGCGGTGTTGACGGCCACGATCGAGGGCTCGCGGACGATGATCCCCTTGCCGCGCGCGAAGACGAGCGTGTTGGCCGTGCCGAGGTCGATCGCGAGGTCGTTCGAGAAGATCGAAAAGACGGACTTCCAGGCCAAGGAACCTCCCTAGAGCCGGTACGAAATCATCATAGCGACTCGACGAAAACTCTCACTCGCCTCACGGTCTCGTTTCCCGAGGGGTCGACCGACTTCACCACCAGCACCGCCGCGCCGTCGCGCTCGACGGTGATCGTCTTCTTGAAGGAGCCGTCCGGCTCGACGTCCGCCGGCTCGGCGTTGACGGTGACGATCGCGCCCGGCTCCGTCTTGCCGTAGATCAGGAACAGGTTGCCCATCTGCTGCGGCGGGAAGACGGTCAGATCGGGCGGCGTGGTGTCTCCGCCGGAGCCGGCCTTGATCGGCTCCGACGCCATCTTGAACCGCCGCACGAGGCTCCAGTCCGAGGTGATGCCGGAGGGGTCGATCGCGGCGACGCGCCAGAAGTAAGACCCCTCGCGCGAGACCTTCACGCGAGCCTGGGTCTGCACGCGGTCGTCGAGGTCGACCTCCGTCGCGTCGGGCACGAAGAGCCGCGACCGCGAGATCTGGAGCCGGTAGCGCACGGCCTCGGGAACCTTCGTCCACTTGAGGTCCACCTGGTCGCCCGTCTTGAGGTCGTAGATCCGGTTGTCCGCCGGCAGAGTCGGCTGGGGAGTGTCCGGGAGGTTGACCTTCGCCGAGAAAGTGCGGCTGTCCGCGGCCGCGGCGATGCGCTCCCGGCCGTCGAGGACGACCGTCTCCTTGCCCGTCGAAACGGTGGTCCGGCCGCGGTAGCTCGTGACCTCCGTCTTCTCTCCCTGAACCACGTCGACGGACGCGCGCGAGTCGCGCTCGATCGCCGCGCTCGCGGCGTCCGTGTCGACCGCCGCGGACGACCCGGAGGTGTAGACGTTGATCGCGCCCGAGATCATCTTGATCTGGCTGCCCGAGCTCTCCGACGTCTTCGGGCGGCGGCACTCGAACAGCGAGCCCGGCCGGATCGTGTAGAGCGTGCCGTCGTAGAACATGATCTCGGCCGATCCCGTCTTGCCGGCCTTCACGAAATCGCCCTCGAAGAGCGGCTGTCTCTGCCGCGCCGGCTCGAACGTCGAGCGGCCCGCGCGCTGGAGAGCCACGTCTCCCTCGACGAAGATGAACGACGCGTCGCCCTGCTCGCCGCCGCCAGAGCCGCCGAGCGCGCGCCTCGAGTACGACTGCGACTCGACGGCGAGCCGGAACGCCTCTTCCCAGCGCGACCCGGCGTAGGACTCGTTCGCGTCCTTCAGGAAGTCCCGCGCCTGGGCGACGTTCGAGCCCGGGCGAACCGCCCCGACGGCGCGCGTCGCCTTCGTCAGCAGCGAGTCGGCCTCCGCGATCTCGACGCGAGCGCGATCCTGGGGCGACTTGCGGTTGTGGGTGTAGACGAAATAGCCCGTGATCCCGGCCGCCACCAGGAGGACGAGGATGATCCCCCACTGCCGGATCTTCTGGATGGGGATGACGAACCAGTCCAGATCCGTTCCGGCTGGCTGTCCGGGCTTCCTCTTCCGCATAAACTCCCGATTTTGAGGGACTTATCCCGATTGCTTATAGCATATTCGCGCCCTTTTCGCGGTGACGGACGAGCTGTGGGCCGTCGGCCTCGACGATCCACATCGCACTCCCGGGCTTGCCTGCGGGTCACGGCAACGGCGGGGGAAGCGACGAAGTCCCCGGCAGCGTTCGCGTTCTCCGACGGAAAGCCGATAGCTGACTGCGGATAGCTCGTTTATAGTCACGCGTTCTCTTCAAGGAGCCTTTTCGATGCTCAAGACGATGCGCGAGAGCTTCCACCAGCTGAAGTGGACGCTCTTCGCCGTGATCGCGGTCTTCATCCTGGGATTCGTCTTCTACTCGGGCTCCGGCAACGCCGACCCGGCGTCGCGCATCGTCGCGAGCGTCGGCTCCGAGCAGATCACCGCCGCCGACTTCGACCGGCAATACCGGGCGCAGGTCGAGCGCTACCGGCAGATGTACCAGGGCAACTTCTCCCCCGAGCTCGAGCGCGCGCTCGACCTGCCGCGCAACGTCCTCGACGCGATGATCGAGAAGATCCTCCGCCTCGAAGCCGCGCGCCGGTTGAACCTGCGCGTCTCGGACGAGGAGCTCGCGCAGCGCATCGTCACGCTCCCCTACTTCGTCGAGAACGGCCAGTTCATCGGCCGCGACCAGTACGAGCGCCGGCTCCGCGGCAGCGGCCTCTCGCCCGAGCGGTTCGAGGAGGAGCTGCGCGAGGACCTGCTGCTCCAGAAGTACTCGGACCTGGTCAAGGCGTCCGTCGTCGTGCCCGACTCCGAGGTCATGCGCGAGTACTCCGCGCGCAACGACAAGGCGACGATCGAGTACATCCTCGTGCCGTCGAGCCGCCTCGAGTCGGCCGCCCAGCCGACCGACGCCGACCTCCAGCAGTACCTCGACAAGCACAAGGACCGCTACCGCACGCCGGTGCAGCGGCGCCTCAAGTACCTCCTCGTCGACCGCGCCAAGGTGCGCTCGAAGATCAAGCCGTCCGACGCGGAGGTTGCGGGCGAGTACGAGAAGCTCAAGGAGACGCTGAACGTGCCGGAGCAGGTCACGGCCGCGCACATCCTCGTCGCGGTGAAGCCGGACGCGGGCGAGGCCGGCGACGCAACCGCGAAGGCGAAGGCGGAGTCGATCGCGGCGAAGGCGAAGCAGCCGAACGCGGACTTCGCGAAGCTCGCGAACGAGAACACGGACGACCCGAGCGGCAAGGGCAGCGGAGGACAGCTCCCGCCGTTCTCCCGCGGTCAGATGGCGCCGGAGTTCGAGGACGCGGCGTTCTCCATGGCGCCCGGCGAGGTCCGCGGCCCCGTCAAGACGCAGTTCGGCTACCACATCATCAAGCTCGTCTCGAAGACGCCGGCGCGCACGCGCACGCTCGACGAGACGCGCGCGCAGATCGCCAACCAGCTCGCGGAGAAGCAGGCGTCGGCCGAGGCCGAACGCATCGGCCGCGACCTCGCGACGAAGCTGAAGGGCATGCGCTCCGCCAGCGACGACGAGCTTCGGAAGCTCCAGACGCCGGACAACACCGTCACCTTCAACACGACGGAGTGGGTGGCGAAGGGAGACGCGATCCCGGGCGTCGGCGCCAACCAGCAGTTCACCGAGGAGGCCTGGTCGACGCCCGTCGGAAAGGTCTCCGCCACGGAGATCACGGTCCCCCGAGGGATCGCGTTCATCAAGGCGTCCGAGGAGCGCGCCGCCGGCATGCCGCCGTTCTCCGAGCTCAAGCCGCGCCTCGAGGCGGATTGGAAGGCGGAGCGCCGCCAGAAGGACGCCCTCGCGCAGCTCGAGCCCGCCGCGAAGCAGCTCTCCTCCGGCGCGACGCTCGCCTCCCTCGCCGGACGCTACGAGACCGAGGTCAAGACGACGACGGAGTTCGGGCCGTCGGGCCCGGTGCCCGAGATCGGCACCGCGCCGGAGCTCGCCGCGGCCGTCTTCCGCACACCCCAGGGCCAGGCCGGACCGCCGGTGGCGGTGCCGAACGGCTTCGTGCTCTTCCGCGTGCTCACTCGCAAGGAGGGCAACCGCGACGCGCTGCAGGCGCAGAAGGAGGAGCTGCGCGAGTCGCTGCGCACCCGCGAGGCCGAGCGCCTGACGCGCAGCTATCTCACGCAGCTCCGCGCGGAGCGGAAGGTCCAGGTCAACGAGACGCTCCTCGCGTCGTTCATGCGGGAAGGCGGCTCGAGAGGCGGCAATCGGCGCAGCTAGGGTCGGGTTGCTAGTTACTGGTTGCTAGTTTCTAGTTCTAGTTTCAGCAACGAGCAACTAGCTACTAGGAACTAGAAACCGGCTTATCGACGAGCCTCAACATCCCTAAAATCACTCGATGATCGGCCGCCTGACCGGCCGCCTCGCCAGCAAGGCGCCCGACCACGTCCTCCTCGAGGTCGGAGGAGTGGGCTACCTCGTCCACATCCCCCTCTCCACCTTTTACGACCTGCCGGAGCAGGAGAGCCCGACCTCGCTCTGGATCCACACCCACGTCCGCGAGGACGCGCTCGCGCTGTTCGGCTTCCTGACGGAACGCGAGAAGGCGCTCTTCCTGCTCCTGCTCGGCGTCACCGGGATCGGCCCGCGGGTCGCGCTCACGGTGCTGTCGGGAATGCCTCCGTCCGAGCTCGTCGAGGCCCTTCGCAGCAAGGACGCGCGCAAGCTCGTCGCGGTGCCGGGCGTCGGCAAGAAGACCGCGGACCGAATGGTCCTCGAGCTTTCCGAGAAGGTCGCCAACCTCGCGCCCGAGACGCCCGCGGGCGAAGCCGCCGCCGTCGCGGCCGACGACGTCGTCTCGGCGCTCGTCAACCTCGGCTATCGACGGTCCGAGGCCGAGCGCGCCGTCGACGCGATCACCCGCATCGGCCCGCCGAAGGATTTCGGCGAGTTCCTGAAGGAGGCGTTGAAGAGGCTGACGGGGGCATAGGGGATTTGCCGCTCGTTTTGAGAAAAGTTTCTAGTTGCTAGTTTCTAGTTTCTAGTTCGCAAGTCGCGGGTTTCCAACTCGCAACTAGTAACCAGAAACTAGAAACTTCAAGAGTCGACCGCCACCTGTAGACTCCCCCCAGTGACCGACTCCCGCGAGATCCTCGCCGGCACCGCGCTCGAGGAGGACGCCGCCGTCGAGCCCAAGCTGCGGCCGCAGTCGCTGTCCGAGTACATCGGCCAGAACAAGGTCCGCGAGAACCTCTCCGTCTTCCTGGCGGCCGCGCGCGGCCGGGGCGAGCCGCTCGACCACGTCCTCCTGACCGGCCCGCCGGGCCTCGGCAAGACGACGCTCGCGCACATCGTCGCGCGCGAGATGAGCGCCGGCCTGCGCCTGACCGCCGGGCCGATGATCGCGCGCGCGGGAGACCTCGCCGGCATCCTCACGAACCTTCAGCCGAAGGACGTGCTCTTCGTCGACGAGATCCATCGGCTGGCCCCGGCCGTCGAGGAGATCCTCTATCCCGCGATGGAGGACTTCCGCCTCGACGTCATGATCGGCGAGGGGCCGATGGCGCGCACGATGAAGGTGGACCTGCCCCCGTTCACGCTGATCGGCGCGACGACGCGGCCGGGACTTCTCTCGCAGCCGCTCCACGGCCGCTTCGGCATCACGCTGCGGCTCGACTTCTACGACGCCGCCGCGCTCGCGCGGATCGTCGACCGATCCTCGCGGATCCTCGGGATCCGCATCCAGGAGGACGCGGCGCGCGAGATCGCCTCGCGCAGCCGCGGCACTCCCCGGATCGCGAACCGGCTGCTGCGCCGCCTGCGCGACTTCGCCGAGGTCGCCGGCAAGGACACGATCGACGTCCCGACGGCGCGCGACGCGCTCGCCCGGCTCGAGGTGGACGAGCACGGGTTCGACGAGCTCGACCGGCGCATCCTGACCACGATCATCGAGAAGTTCGGCGGCGGCCCCGTCGGGATCGGCGCGATCGCGGCCTCGCTCGGCGAGGACCGGGGCACCCTCGAGGACCTCTACGAGCCCTATCTTCTTCAGGCAGGGTTCCTGCAAAGGACCCCCCGCGGCCGGGTCGCCTCCGCGGCGGCCTATCGACACCTGGGAATCACGTCGCCGAAGAGAGACGGCGAGCTGTTCTAGCGCGGCGGGCGCGGGCCGGAGGCCCGCACATATGAAACGCGGAGTCATCGTCTACAACCCGACCGCCGGTCAGAAGGACCGGCGCAAGCAGATCAACGGGATCATCGACCGAGCCCGCGAGCGCGGCCTCGAGCTCATCAACGCCCCGACCTCCGGACCCGGCGACGCCACCGAGATCGTCAAGACCTTCCTCAAACGCGGCCTCGACGTCGTCGTCGCCAGCGGCGGCGACGGCACGATCTCCGAGGCCGCCGCGGGAATGGTCGGCTCGCCCGTGCCCCTCGCCGTCCTGCCCGCCGGCACCTCGAACGTCCTCGCGGTCGAGCTCGGCATCCCGCGAGACGTGACCGAGGCGGAGGCGCTCCTCACGGAGGGGGTCCCGACGCCGATCCCGGTCGCGGACGCGGACGGCCGGCCGTTCCTGATGTGGGCGGGCACCGGCATCGACGCCCGCGTCATGGACAAGATGAACCTGACGCTGAAGCGGTGGCTCGGACGCAGCGGAATCTTCTTCACGGCCGCGGACCAGTTCGCCCGCTACGAGTTCCCGCGGCTCGAAGTCGAGATCGACGGGGCGAAGCACGAGGCGACGTACGCCGTCGTCTCGCGCGCGAAGCACTACGCCGGCAAGTGGATCATCGCGCCCGACGCGAAGATGAGCGCGGACACGTTCGAGGTGCTGATCTTTCCGCACCGCGACCACGCGACGCTGTTCCGCCTGTTCATGGAGATGCAGCGCGGGCGCGGTGGACACCTGGAGGACGGGCTCGCGCGGATCGTGACGGGACGGGACGTCTCGATCCGCTCCCTCGAGGGCTACGAGATCGAGGTCCAGGTCGACGGCGACTGCGTCCTGAAGACGCCGATCCGCTGCCGCATTCGCGACGAGATGATCAACGTGCTGCTTCCCCACGAGGAAGCGGTAGCGATGTAGGTCGTTCGGCTGGGGGACGTAGGGGCGGCCCTTGCGGCCGCCCCTCTACAGTCAACGCCCCGGCCGATGCTCCGACATGAGGGGGCGGGGGCAAGCCCCGCCCCTACGAACCGTGGCAGGAAAGCGCGTCAACGCTTCCTGCCCGCCCGCACCGCCGCCTCGACGTCCGCGACCTCGCGGGGCGCGCCGCAGGACAGGCAGTCGGAGCCGTCCTTCGTCACGAGCACCGTGTCCTCGATGCGGACGCCGATGTTCCACCACTTCTTGTCGACGCCCGGCGTGTTGGCGGGGATGTAGATCCCCGGCTCGATCGTGAAGACCATGCCTTCCTTCAACACGCGCGGCGACTTGCCGTCCGCCTCCGTGTAGCTGCTGGGGTCGTGCACGTCGAGGCCGACCCAGTGCGACACGCCGTGCAGCGTCAGCTTGCGGTGGCCGAACGTCTTCACGAGCTCGGCGGGGTCGCCCTGGAGCAGGCCGAGCTTCACGAGACCCTCGGCCTGGACCTGCGCGGACTTCTTCTCGACGTCGTCGTGCGTGGCGCCCGGCTTCACGAGCGCCATCGCCGCCTTCTGCGCGGCGAGGACGACCTCGTAGATCGCCTTCTGCTCCGGCGAGAAGCGGCCGCTGACCGGGTACGTGCGCGTCACGTCGGTCGCGTAGTTGCCGTACTCCGCGCCCGAGTCGTTCAGGAGGACCTCGCCGTCCTGCATCTGGCGCGAGCTGCGGTCGTAGTGCAGGATGCAGGAGTTCGGGCCGGAGCCGGCGATCGACGGGTACGCCATGCGGCGGGAGCCCTGCGAGTACGCGTAGGAGTCGAGCGCGTTCTGCACCTCGAACTCGTACTTGCCGGGCGCCGCGGCGCCCATCGCGAGCCGGTGCGCCTTCGCGGAGACCTCGGCGGCGCGGCGAAGGAAGCGCAGGTCCTCGGCGTCCTTGATCAGGCGCATCTCGTGGATGAGCTTGCGGGCGTCCGTCAACATCCCGGGCCCGAAGCCGCGCTCCATGTGGAGCGGGTCGAGGCGCGCGCGCTGCCTGCCCCACCACTCGTCGTCGTCCGCGGCGAGGACCACGAGCGTCTTCGTGCCAGCGAGGTAGCCGCCCGGCTGATACGTGTTGAGGTCGAACGTGAAGAGCTTGTTTTCGAACTCCGAGTGCGGGAACGCGGCGTCCGCGCCGTATGCGGCCGGGGCCTCGTCCGGACCGACCCGCGTCCCGGCCCACGCCTCGCGGCGCAGGTCGCGGGGCTGGAGGAAGAGGACGTACTTCTTCCCGTCGGCGGCGTTCGGCAGGAACACGGCCGTGACGTTCTCCTGGTCGATCCCGGTCAGGTAGTAGAAGTCCGAGTTCTGCCGGTACAGGTACTCGACGTCGTTGGTCATCGTGCGCTCCGGCGCCGAGCGGAGGATCGCGATCGAGTCGGGCGG
>Ga0207706_10006458_pt1 | contig 10892 bp, 17 predicted proteins | sample KBSC53metaG_FD_184318 | JGI IMG/M metagenome (GOLD analysis project Ga0207706, IMG submission 184318) | Corn rhizosphere microbial communities from Kellogg Biological Station, Michigan, USA - KBS C5-3 metaG (SPAdes) (version 2) | ecosystem: Host-associated > Plants > Roots > Rhizosphere > Soil ... | reverse complement strand
ATCGTCCCTAAAAACAGAAACAGGAGTATGGGCTCCAAAAAGGAGGGTCGATTGGCCTCTCCAAAGGGAGAGGCCAATCTGGCATGCAGCTTCATCAGTCTGGTATGGAGCTTCATAGAGTTACCTGACGCCGCGATATGATGTTGAAGGTATCGGCGAGGACGTCTGCTGCACTTGCTGTTGGTCCGTGCAGGGGACGACTCCGCATCTGCCCGGGGTCTTACCCGAGTAGTCGGCGGTCGCGACGGTGGGTGCGAGGCTCAAGATTGCGCTGAACACCACCGCAATGGTTGCGATTCCGAGTGAGGTTTTCATAGCTACGTTCCTTTCTGATCGTCGATGACAACGGACGACCATTCCTGAAGCGTGACAGGCTGTGCCCTCCAGTCCTAGTATGTAACGGTATGAAACTGTGCCCCGACATTGGCGGGGCCTTCTCGGCACGTTTGGAGTTGGAACGTGACGGTAATTTCGCTCAATTGCTGGAGCGAATCCGACCAGAAGGCCATTCGTGCGCAACTGGTCCGCATCCTTAACAGCGGCCCGTTCCACCAGTCACAGCGCCGGCAGCGGTTCCTGGAGTACCTCGTCAATGAAACTCTGGCTGGGCGCGGTGAGCGGCTGAAGGCCTACAACGTCGCTTTGGAAGTCTTCGATCGTCCGGAGACGTTTGACCCTGTGGTCGATCCCCTCGTGCGGGTCGAGGCGGCCCGCCTGCGAGAGAAGCTCCGCGAATACTACGGGACCGACGGCCAAGGCGATCCCATTCACATCGACCTACCGAAGGGCAGATACATACCGCAAATCGAGTTTCGGCACGAGGGTGCTCCGCGAATTGCTCGCCGGGAGACGCTTCCAACCCAAGAGGTCTCCTCCACTGTACCCGCGGTAGCCGTTCTTCCGTTCGATGATCTGAGCGCCGACCAGAAACTTGGCTATTTGGGTGACGGGGTGGCCGAAGACATCATCACGGCGCTCTCAAAATTTCCGGACCTGGTGGTTGTCGCCCGCGGTTCTTCTTTCGCTTACAAGGGCAAGGCTGTCGATATGCGGCAGGTCGGAAAAGACCTGGGAGTCGGCTATTTGGTCGAAGGCAGCGTCCGCAAAGAGGGCGACAAACTTCGAATCGTATCCCAGCTCATCGACGCGAAGACTGGCGAGCATGTTTGGGCCGAGCGTTTTGACAGGTCGGGCATGGACCCGTGGACACTCCAGGACGAGGTCACTGGAATGATCGTGAGTGCCATGACTGGTGAGACGGGCGCATTGAAGCAGGCGCAGTATCGGCAAGCGTGGGGGAAGGGTGCGACGACACTTGAGGAGTATGACTATTATCTTCGTGGGCACGACCACTTCATAAAATACACCAAGGAGGGGATCGAGCGGTCGGGCGAGATTTGGAGAGAAGGACTGGCGAAGTTTCCGAGTTCGCCGCTCCTCAAAGTGAAACTGGGCTGGCACCATATGATTCGTGTGGTCATCTTCGTCAGTGATGATCCACCGGCCGATGTTCGAAAAGCAGGCGAGCTCGCTCGACAGGTCCTTGCCAATGAGCATCTTTCCCCGCAGGTCGCGAGGCTTGCCAACTGGCTCTTGAGTTTCGTGCTCGTTCACGAAAGAGACTTTGATGGTGCGCTCGCCGCGGCGGACAAGACTGTAGCTCTCGCGCCCTATGACACGTTCATGCTCTCTCGCTTAATAATGGTTCTTTTGCAGGCTGGTCGGACTGATCAAGCGCTTCAGTGGGCTGACCAAGTTGCGGCGCGTGATCCGGCGCTCGGTTGGTCCTACAACCACCGTAGGGGCTGGGCGTATTTAGTGCTAGAGAGATTTGCGGAGGCCGCGCAGGCGCTGACGCAAACCGAATTCAACGACGCCCACCTACTCTTGGCGATCGCCTACGTGGGCCTTGGCCGCTTGGCAGACGCCCGCGCAGAGGTGGGAAAAATGCTGAAGATCAATCCCGCGATCACTGTGCAAACGTGGCGGCTGGGATATTCCTTCCGAGACCCTGCAATCCTCGACCGCCACGCCCTTGATCTCGTGCAGGCGGGCTTACCAAAGACATAGCGCCGTTCCCAAGCTCTTTGCTTTCCCCTTTTCACTGCTGACCCGACTTGATCCGCTGCGACCCCATGCTGTTATCGAGCGATGAACGGAGTTTGTGCAAAGCAAAAGGGCCAGCAGCCCGACCCCCCGCCGCTGACAAATCGCTGAGCGGCGTCGTTACTCAGGGGAGCTGTATGGTCCCTTTGTATCTGCCACCCGACAGTGTGTCGGACTTTGGTACGTGTAGGTTGGCCATCGCTTATGTGAGCGTTAATCGCTTGTCCGCCCGCCCGCCCGGAGGTGGCGCCGAGTCTGTGGCGGCAGGGATATTGCTTCCAATACCATGCGATTCTTGACGACTACACTCAGGACCTCGTGCAGGGGGCTTGTAGAAATCTCCGCGCAAGCATTCAGTGTAGCAAACTATGCCTATTGCACCGCTCAAAACAGAGTACCTCGAAGAGGACGGCGTCGCTGACCCTTGTCTCAACTCCCGCCATTGGAGTGCGCGTCCCTTCACTGTCCCCAAAGCATACGCGGTGGCGCAATTTGTAGGTCTTCGCGACGATGTCGCGCATTCACCTCTTGGGTAACATTTTGGGTAACAGCAGACCTTGGAAGCTGAAGCTGCGAATTGGAGAGCGGGCTTCTATAAAACCGCCTTCAGTCCGGTCGAAATTGTGACAAAGCTAGGTAAGCCGAACGCCACTTGAAGCTGACCACTAACACTCAGGGCGAAGGAGGTTGTGGGGGAGGCTCTTTCAAATGCGGGGGCATTTGCTGTAATGCCTCATCAAAGGGTGCTGACGATAACACAACCTCGCCAGTGAACGGGAAGTCGAGCAGGATTGCTGGCACTAAAATTAGTGCGACAAGAGCGGCAGGCGTGGCAGTCATAAGAGTTTGAGCCAGGACATTCATAGTTCCAAAAAATGCCGGATAACCTAACGTGATCACCGCACCGGCGATAAGCACTAGCCATAAAATCATAGGCACCGATCCATCAGCACTATCGAGACGCTCATTGCGATTATCCTCGATCACTGCCAACAAATGTAACGCTTGCTGGAACACGGCCAAATCCCGCATCTGCCCGACCTGCATGTTGATAGTCGTTTGAGTCAGATGGGCAAGAGCATCGCCGCCATTGACCGTAGTGCCGCCTGATCTAACTGTCAGTCAGCTAATTGGTGGTTTGAAGCCCACTCAATTCTGGGCAAGCTTAGGAGCAATTGCCCTTCTTATCAGCACCGTCTTTGGACTGGGTGTCAAGGTGGGCACATTTGCAGTGGCTACGAAGTTGTTTGGCAACTAACAGTTAGCTAGGTCTCCCCAAAACCTTTATCGTCGGGATTGCCAAGGCGAATAAGGGCAGGGGGGAATGAACAGAACGGTCCTCCGCTACCAGGCGTCTGTTTGACGCCATTGGCGTACTCATAAATCGAGATTGGTAAGCAGCGGTTGGTCAACGTCCGTTTTATCCCCAAAAGCGGACACGTCCACAATCAAAACGAATGTCCGCTAAGTGCCACAAGCAGACCTACTGTGACATGTCGGCAACATGGTTGCGCCTTCTTTTTGATTGAGCGGAACAGGGCACCCTCACGTGACTTCATCTTAAAATGCATAACGGCATCAATGGGCTTGGACCACTTCCGCTAGAGCCTTAGACCGGGCCAAGCATGCTTTCTGGATGAGCGAGCTATAGAAACAGGACTGGGTGGCGTCAGCACCGCGTAGGAGGGATAGATGTTTGCGTCCAAGCGAAAAGGCACCGTTATCGCGGAGGGATTAAAGATTATAGGTAACGTGAGTGCGGATGGTGCGGTTGAAGTCAATGGGCAAGTTGATGGCGACCTTCATTGCACGTCGCTAATTGTCTCACCTAAGGCGTTAATCAGCGGTGGCATCAAGGCTCGAAGCGTTGTGGTCAACGGTAAGGTTGACGGGCCGATTAGCGGTGAGGACGTCATCCTCAAATCGCACGCTTTCGTCACTGGCGACATTCAAGCTCAATCTCTATCGATAGAACGCGGTGCGCATTTTGATGGTCGTTCACTCGGACCCGAAGTAACCAATCTGCGCCAAGTAGAGGAGCCTGCACCCAATGGGCAGCTTGAGCGAGTAAGGCCTGCCCTGTTCAAGAAAGAAGCTGAGCCCAAGACGAAAGTAGAGGAGCCTGCACCCAATGGGCAGCTTGAGCGAGTAACGCCTGCCCTGTTCAAGAAAGAAGCTGAGCCCAAGACGAAGATCGCCCGTCGATCAGACCTTAAACAGTAAGGCTAGCAGGGAGAGGGCAAGCGAAACCCGTCAAAGGGGGAAATCGGTTCAGAAAGAAATAGCCCGCACAGGCTTGAGATGAGGAAGTCTCTAATGTCCGCTTCGGGTCATTAGCGGACACGGGGTTTTCATGTCTATCGTGGGATCAACCGTCACCGTTGGCGGCACAGGAGCTTTGCCCCATTGCGACAGCGGTGTGATCCTGTAACCCGCCTGAATCTTGTGAACTGAGGGGGGAATGAACAGAACGGTCCTCCGCTACTAGGCGTCTGTTTGACGCCATTGGCGTCGTTCTGCTTAGTGTCAGAACAAGCAATTAAGGCGTGTACTCATAAATCGAGTTGGTAAGCAGCGGTTAGTTAACGTCCGCTTGGCCACCAGAAGCGGACATTCCAGGCGTTGGGGGTACGCGTCGAACGCCATTGAGGACCTTCGCGGGGGTGCGAAAGCAAGGGAGGACAAAAATAGACAGATTTTCCGAACTCGCGAGCTGGACTACATCAACGTCGCGCCATAGGGAGGGACGCATGATACGTCCATTTCACCTCGAAGACTTCGTGGCGCGCTTCCACGAGAACGGCAACGCACAGAGCTTCTATGCCTGCGCGTTCACGTACAAGGGACAAAAGCTTCAAGCAGTTATGTTCGGCAACCGCGAGTTCATGACTCACGACTACTGCGCCATATTATCAAACGACGTCAACCAACCGTGGCGCGGCGACGAATTCGAGCCAGCCCTACGCGTCTTGATTGACAAGCTCAGCGACGAAGCGTTCAGCGGTGACGCGACCGGCAGCCATCAATAGTGCAAAAGAATGCCTGCGACCAAGCCAAAAGGGCATCGCAGACAGAAGCCCCGTCTCACGCGTTGCCGTCTTCGTTTCAAATCTCTTGGCGAACACGCCAGGCTAGGGAGCTGAGTGCTGTCCCTTCGACGACGAGCAGCACCCCGAGCAAGACGCCGAGCATCCAATCGGAAACCGTCGAGAAATTGGCCAAGAGATAAAGCGCAAACGCGATGCCGAGAAGGCCGCTGGCGAGAACCCAACCCCAATTCGGAAAGGGCCTAATGATGAACGCGAAAATGACCTTCACGAGGCCTTCAATCATGAAATAGATGAGGAAGAGCATGCTGAAGAAGAGGAGTCCGGCATCGGTATGACGTAGCAGCAACACGCCAATGACGATTGCCAGTACAGCGGAGAGCAACTCCATCCAGAAATATGGAACCTCACTTGCACCAATCAGGCCGATGCCCTGGAAAATGCCACTGACGATCAGGACCCAGCCAAGCAAACGGACAATTGCGACTGATGCGAGCGCGATAGATCAAAGCAAGCAGGCCTGTGATCACCATCAGAATGCCCTGAAGCAAATACAAAAGCGAATTGCGCCGTACTGTGTCGCGCATCGCTTCTCGCATGGCCGCAGCAGCGGCATCGAGCGAAAGGGTTGCCATATTGTGTCTCCTAAGTTCCGACTCAGCCCAACTCGGTCGTTACTGTACACGGCCGCAACGAAGGGCTGCCGATCCACACAGAATTCGCGTCGCGGGCCGACGCCATCGAGCTGCCTTTGCGAGACCGCACTTAAGTGAAACGCCGGTGTCGCCTGGCAAGCAGGCCGGTAGCTAGTCTGCGTTACCCGGTCTTGGCACCTATTGGGCGTATTGGAACTCAGGAATAGCTTTCAACGCCTCCTTAGTAGCGCCCGGCAGAACCAACTTCTTATCGACCAACTTGAACTGAGAAACGGGTATGGCGACATCGTGCTTGGCCAGGCCGAGAAAGCCTCCAGTACCGATGATGGCATACGAAACCGCCTTGTCTGGAGTGATGATGATGTCATCGACCGATCCGACTTTTTCGTTTTTGTCGTTGTAAACAGGTTGCCCAAGGACTGTACGCTTGACGCTCCAGCCCTTCACCACTTCCTGTAGTTCGGCAACACTGACACCGAGTAGCGTCGACCCCGCCACCTGAGCATGGGGGCTAGTCGGTGCGATCAAAACCAAGCTAGTGATAATCAATAAGTGAGGTAGCCTCATCGTACCCTCCTTCAATCTTCGGTGTGATCCCAAGCCAGACTTAGGATAGCTTAGCCTTCTCGGCCTCCACTCGGCCCACGATAGCATCGAGAGCAGCCGATTTTGCCTCCTCAATCGCTGCAACGGCGTAGTTGATCGCGAAAGATGCTTCCCATTCCAACCTCTCGGCATGATTTTCGGCTCGCTTTACGCCTTGGTCATGCTTGAACTGGGCAATCTTCGCGTTCCAAGCGTCCCTATCGGCAGCGACTTTTGCTTTTAACGCATTCCAGTTTGCAACCACGTTATCGCTAGCAGACTTGATGTCTTGATCGACCTTTTGGATCGCGGCGCTGGCAGCAGCGTGTGCCTGGTCCCTGCGGGCGACAACCTTGTCATGCGCTTCCTTCTGGGCGACAGCGATAGCGTCCTCAGCATTTTTAGCGCGGACTGACAGGTCGGCGAGTTGTGCGGAAAGTGGTTTGGCCATGGCGCACCTCCTACAGTGCGTGAAGAACCCAAGCTGGGTTGAGAGCTAAATTGTGGGAAATAGTCATGGGCGCATCCTTAGCTAGGGCGCCCCCGTGCATGCAATTTTCTGCGCCTTTTCTGTCACAATCAAGTGGTGGTTCCGGTATTGCGCCCAAGCCGCCCCTCAATGGTGGGAAAAGCGCACTTAGATCAGATGTCCGCTTGGGTCATTAGCGGACACGAGGCCGACGAGGGCTATGCCATCATGCAACGGGCGCGCTGCCCGAGGCTTGCCGAAGACAAAGACAGAGCAGCACGCCGCAACCTCGTCCTGGAACGGTGGAGACGACACCACGCATTAGCCGTGTGCCAATAGGGCAGGCCCCAGCAAGACGGCAGGAAACTGTCTCACGCGCAAAGTAGGAATGGCGGAATTGCGTAGCCGATGGCGAGCAGGGCTTAGAGCAGGGGCCTATTGGGACAAAGAAGAAGCCGCCGGCCGAGGGCTCTGCTTGAGGAGGCTGCATAAAGACCGGGCGCTTAGCTAAGGATGAACCGCCCGGAATTCGGAGAAAGGTTCAAGATCGAGGCTTATGTGCGGCCTTCCCAGTTGGCTGAGCGGGACTAACGATCCTGGTCTTCAGACCCTGCGTTGTCACTATCCGCAGGCTGGTCAGATTCGTCACCGGGTTGGTTAGCGTCGGAGTCTTCATTTTCATCAGTCTGATCGGATGTATCTGGGGAAGCTGCTTCGTTGGATTTTTCATCCGACTGAGTGGACTCATCCGGCTCAGTAGCTTGTTGGTTCGTTTGAGCGAGAACCGTTGCGTTAGGGCTCAGCCCGAATAGAGCGGTAGTAAAAATCAAGCACACTAGATACCTCGACATCGCGCCTTCCTCCTCAAACAAAACTTCACTTCGGGCTTCCCATGACGTCACGGCGAAAAAGTGTTGGAGAAAGTGCGACAAAGAGTCATGCCTTCGGGCAATCTCATAAGCGGGTGGGGCTCCTAGGCGAACAAGCCTCAGTCGCTTGGTTCCACGTTGTGAAAAAGAAGCCCCGGTAAGGTGGTTGGCCGGGGCTTCTAAACCAAACGGAGTGATCGCAGGGAACGATCACACAGCAATCCCTATAGCACAGCCTACACTGGCGCGCGACCGGCCTTCTTGTGAGCTTTGTATTCTGCTTTGCACTGCTTCATGAGATCGCGGTGTGTGCCTGCCATTGGGTGCGTCATCAGCGCCTGCTTGCAGATTTTGCGAGCGCCGGCATTAGCGTCGGTGGAGGCCAGTCCGACGGCGATGCTAGAGCCCGCCAGAACCAGCGCGAGTGCTAGTGCAATCTTCTTCATTGGGTATCCCTTTCTTTACCCCTAAGAGGGTTTTCGTCGGTATGCCGTGGAATCAGGCTCCACGCTGGCTAACTCGCTAAGCTTTCCCGCGGTGTCCCAAAAAGGAAGAAGCCCGGATTGCCTGACAGTCCGGGCCTCTCCGTGGGGTATTCCCCTCTAGCGCGGCTAGGGAGCCTGGGGAGGTTTGCCGGCCGCGTTGTCTCAGCAACGGATGACTGCCATTCTTTGTTCCAGCCCTTGATTGGTGAACCGCAAAAGGCCACCCCGTTTTGCATGTCGAATTTGTGGAGATGTAAAAGAGAAGCCCCGGCCCGTGCGCGAACCGGGGCTTCCGCGGCCCGGCGTTTTTTCGTCTGCCAAAAGGGGAGGCGTCGGGCCCTAACCAGGGCATCAGACTTAACCCTGGCTGCGCGTCCAACTCATCGTGTGTTGCGGTGTTCCAAACGAGAAGCCCGGCGCATGCTCACACACCGGGCTTCAAGGAGTCTCCAAGCCGCACGGCAGGGGTCTCGGGAAGGGGGGTGGGGTTGAGGTGATTACTGCCGCGCTGATGCTAAAAAGCAAGCTAAGAGTAATTGGTTCCGAACGCCCATAGAGGGAAAGAAGGCCTGCAGCGGGTGAGTGGCGTCAGCTGCTATACAAGCGCGACTAATAAAAACGAGGCGAGGAGCGCAAGAAACGGTACGAGAAAAGCCACGAGCGTTTCATGCTCGTCAACAAACCCATTCAAATCCTTTATCGGTCCCATGATGAGAGCTCCCTCGAAGCAAGGCCCATCGTAATGAGAGTCCTCGAATGAGGCTGTGGCTGCGTGGCAACAGCACCAGTTTGTTTGGTGTTCACTGCAACTGAAACTGGCCCGAGAAGTTAGCCGACGGGATCAGTGCTCAGCAAAACGAGGGAAACCCAATGCGCATCTTTATGGCTATCGCCATCACCATGGCAGCGGCCATTGGTCTTGGAGGTTGTTTCTGGCATCACCAGGCGGCAGTGGTCACGCAGCCAGCGCCGCCCCTTAAATAGCCAACTCTTATTCCCTGCGGCAGCGGTTTGCTCCCTGCGGCAGTAGCCAGCCCCGGTCGGATCTAGCCTCCGGCCGGGGCTTTTAGAGCTTGCCGGCCAACCGACAACTACACAATTGCCGCAAGTCCACCACGGCATTGGGGTTGAGCCGCCACGTGCCGGTTACTCCATTCCGGTTGCGTCGTGGCGCTCCCTCGCCAGCGAGCGATGAGTTGAGGCATTGAGAGAGGGCGCCAGACGGGCTAAACGAACCTGATGAATGACCGTTCACAAGGGAGGAGTGCTAATGAAGACTCTTGCGCAAGTTTCGTTCGTAGCATTGGGATTGATTGTCGGTACTATTGGCGCGGCTGAGGCAAGGCATAGCAATGCTCGGCATTGCGCTGACGATTACCGCAGGTTCTGCCATCAGTGGGGTTTAGAAACTCGGGGATTGGAGAACTGCATGCGTCGGCACGGTGACCGTCTGACCAATGCCTGCATTGCTAACTTGGTCAGCGCGGGTCTGGTTACACAAGCCGAAGTGAATCGCAGAAGGGCGGCGCTTGGTCGCTAAAGCTCTGCCTTCAAGGGCGAGATGTTCGGTCCCCTTTCATAGCGAGAAGTGAGGCCGCCGCGCCGGGTAGCGTGACGGCCTCTGCCTCATTCCTCAAGCGCAGACCTCGAAGGTTCATCACGCTTCGGCAGAAGGCGAGGATAATTCAGAGCACGCCAAAGAATTGACCGTGCTCTGCCTAAGAACCGTCTCCTTTGCTCTATTTGTTTCGTATCCTCAACAAGTTTAGGGAGAAACTCATGCGCGGAAGTTTGATAGCGACTGTTTGTGCGATCATGTTGATGCTGGCTGGCGGAATTTTATGGAACGCCCACGCCAGTCCGATGGGAGTGCCCTCGCTACCGAACTACTCGCCAGTGCAGACAGTGGGTTGTTCAGGTCCGGGGCGGTGTGGATGGGGTTCTCATTGGGTTTGTGGTCCGTACGGCCGGTGCGGATGCGTTGCCTGCGGTTACGTAGCTCCCCGCGCCTACGTAGCTCCACGCGCTTATGTCGCGCCACGGGTTTATGTTGGGCCTCGGCCTTATTACCGTCGGTGGTAAATCCAAAAAGAAACGGCCTCAGGAGGCTAGTCCTGAAGGCCGCGTCACAAACTTTACTGCTTGTTAGCCCCGCATTTGTGGTCTTTCTCGACCCACAGCGCCTGCTTTCTCGCAGTCGGCCTTATTCTTTGCGTCCAAAATCCCGGCAAAGGCAGGGGCGGTGAAAGCGGTTGCAATGGTCAGGCCAATGAACGCCAAACAGAAGTCTCTTCATGGGGGATGCCTCCTTGCGGATGGATACGTATAGGAAGCAACGTAGAACCATCCTCTTTTGTTCACCTTGTAAAGAACGCTTAACTCTCCCCCTGCGACAATCGCAGGATGGAAGAGCTCGACTTAGATCAACCCGCCATCGTCTTTTGGATGCACCATCCGGGCGAGCTAACGCGCTTTGATCGGCTCGAAGACGCCGTTCACTCCGTGATGTTGGAGCCGTCGGCAAAATTGTTTGCTGTGGCCTGGATAAAAGCCAGAGACCGCCATATCGAGATGGAAGAGATTAGGAGAATTCAGCGATTATCTATTCTGGCAAGCCACTTGTCATGATCCCGCAGGCCCGACTACGAAATTCCCCTTACCGTGCCATCATGGAC
>Ga0207706_10006452_pt1 | contig 10894 bp, 8 predicted proteins | sample KBSC53metaG_FD_184318 | JGI IMG/M metagenome (GOLD analysis project Ga0207706, IMG submission 184318) | Corn rhizosphere microbial communities from Kellogg Biological Station, Michigan, USA - KBS C5-3 metaG (SPAdes) (version 2) | ecosystem: Host-associated > Plants > Roots > Rhizosphere > Soil ... | reverse complement strand
TGGTGAAGCCCGTCGGACCAGCGGCGCCCGTCCATCATGCGGCCGGTGAACTCGTCGATGATGACGACCTTCCCGTCCTTCACGATATAGTCGATGTCCTTCTTGAACATCGTATTGGCCTTGAGCGCCTGGTTCAGGTGGTGGACGACCTGCGTGTTGGCGACGTCGTAGAGGTTGCGGCCCTCGATCAGGCCTTCGGCCTCGAGCACTCGCTCGGCCTTCTCGGTCCCGTCCTCGGTCAGGACGACCGACTTCTGCTTTTCGTCCTTCTCGTAATCTTCCTCGGTCAGGGTCTTCACGATCTTGTCGACGGCGATGTAGAGGTCGGACTTGTCGTCAGTCGGCCCGGAGATGATCAGCGGGGTCCGCGCCTCGTCGATCAGGATCGAATCCACCTCGTCGACGATCGCGAAATTGAACGGCCGCTGGACCATCTGGTCGCGCGAGAACTTCATGTTGTCGCGCAAGTAATCGAAGCCGAGCTCGTTGTTCGTCGCGTAGGTGATGTCGCAATTGTAGGCGTCGCGCCGCTGCTGGTCGGTGAGGTTGGGGACGATGACCCCGACGGTCATGCCGAGGAAAGTGTAGATCTGCCCCATCCAGCCCGCATCGCGGGTCGCGAGATAGTCGTTGACCGTGACGACGTGGACGCCCTTGCCTTCGAGCGCATTCAGATAGACCGCGAGCGTCGCGACCAGGGTCTTGCCCTCGCCCGTCTTCATCTCCGCGATTTCGCCGCGGTGTAGCCCGATGCCGCCGATCATCTGGACGTCGTAGTGCCGCTGACCCAGCGTGCGCGTGGCCGCCTCGCGGACCGTTGCGAAGGCCTCGGGCAGCAGGGCGTCGAGCCTTTCGCCATTGGCCAGCCGCTGCCGGAAAGCCTCCGTCTGCCCGCGCAGTTCGTCGTCGCTCAGCGCCGAAATCGACGGTTCGAGGCCGTTGATCGCGTCGACATATTTGCCGAGCCCCCGGACATAGCGATCGTTGGCCGATCCGAAGATGCTTTTTGCCACTGAGGCGAACATGGAATTCCCTTAAAAACCCGCGCGCTCAAGAAAGGGCGGAAACCTTGTCCCGGCGCTCTGGGAAACTGCGCCCGGCGATGTAAGGAGCGCCCCTGCGCTAGTCAATTGAACGGAGGCGGATATGGGACTGACCGGCGGGTGCATGTGCGGCGCGGTCCGCTACGAGCTTGCAAGCGATCCGTTCGATTGCGGCTGGTGCCACTGCAGGACGTGTCAGCTGTCGAGCGGGACGCCGGCGCAGGCATTTGCCTGCATCAAGCGGGGCGATTGGCACGTGACCTCAGGTGCGGATTCGATCCGAAGCATCCGCTCGAGCAGCTTCGGGCAACGTTCTTTCTGCGCGCAATGCGGGACCCCGCTGTTCGTCACGGTGGATCATCAACCCGAAACGCTCGACTTCAGTGCGGTCACGCTCGACGATCCGGACGGCGTCCCGCCGGAATATCACATCTTCTGGTCAAGCAAGGTCGATTGGTTCAATCCCGGTGACGACCTGCCCAGGCACGACCGATTCCGACCGCACACGCTTGGGCTCGACGGGACCGAACCGCCCGACGATAGCTCGCTGGTCGGGGGCGCTGACGCCTAGAGGTTGCCCTCCAGCCATTGCTGGATCTGGCTGCGCGGCGCCGCGCCAACCTTCTGCGCGACCGGCTGGCCGCCCTTGAACAGCAGCATGGTCGGGATTCCCCGCACTCCGTAACGACCCGGGATATCGGGATTTTCGTCGATATTCAGCTTGGCCACCGTGACCTTGTCGCCGAGGTCGTTGGCGATCTCCTCGAGCGCCGGGGCGATCATCCGGCACGGCCCGCACCATTCGGCCCAGAAATCGACGAGCACCGGCTGATCCGCGCCCAGCACATCGGTGGCGAAACTCTGGTCGGTGACGGTCTTGGTGGCCATGACGGCGACTCTCCTTGCAAATGTTAACGGCCATATGGGCGCTGGGCCGCTCCCTCTCAAGGCATGAGTTCGATGAGCTTCGGGCCACCCGTGTAGAGCAGCGCCGCCCTGACTTCGCGGCCAGGGAAGATCACGCGCAGCGCCTCGGCATAAGCCGCCATCTGTGCGCGATGGCTCGCGGGAATGTCGGCCTCGGTTGCCGGCACGCGGCCGGTCTTGAAGTCGATGACCGACACCTGATGACTCTCGATGAGCAGCCGATCCGCCGTGCCGGCGATTACTCGCCCGTCGGCCAGGGTCGCGGCGAGCGGCGCCTCGCCGAGCGAGTCCGGACCGAACAGGGCGCCGAATTGCGGGTCCGACAGGATTCCGCACACCTGGTCGGCGATTTCGCTCGCCTGCACCTCATCCGTTACGCCGGCGGACCGTTCGAGCCAGCGCAGCGCGGCCTCGCGCCGCCGCTCGGGATCGACCGCGACCAAGCGCTCGAGCAGCTGGTGGATCAATGTCCCGCGCCGGGCCGCCGCGCGCATTGCGTCGCTCGGCGGCGGCGCAGTCTCATCGTCGATGGAGATCGCCGAGGGCGCGAGCGGCCGTGGCGGCCGCGCTTCGGGCGGAGCCTCGCGCTTCGCCCAGTCCGGCACAACGGCCGTTGGAGTCTCGGTCTTGGCTCTCGTGCGCCTGGCGGGCGGCTGCTCGCCCGAGGCATAGCCCAGCATGACGTGCCCGATGCCTGGCGCCGCAATCGGTGCCATCGCCTGCTCGACGATCCTGTGCCAGCAGTTCGGCGGACGCGGGTCGGCGCCGTCCTTGCGCTCCTTCGGCCGAACGCCGCTGACGATCAGGCGGTCCGCCGCCCGCGTCAGCGCAACATAAAGAAGCCGCCAATGCTCCTCGAGGTCGCGCTGCTCGTCGTGCAAGATGATCTCCTCGAACGGCGGGCGGCGCTCGTCCTTCTTGGGGCGAAGCAACGGCGCGGTAACTCCATCCAGTGGGACATCGACGGTCAGCGGAATCCGCCCGAGCCGCGCAGGGTCGGCGGTCGCGTCGGCAAGGATCACGACCGGCGCTTCCAGGCCCTTGGCGCCGTGTACGGTCATCACCCGCACCTCGTTCGCCGGCTGTCCCGGATCGCGCTGGACGTCGACCGTGCCGCGTGAAAACCAGGACAGGAAGCGCTCGAGTGATGCCGTCTCGTTGCGCTCGAACTCCAGCGCGCTGTTCATCAGCTCGTCGATCGGGTCGCGAGCCGCCATGCCGAGCCGTGAGTAAAGCCTTCGGCGGCCCTGCATTGGCCCGGTCAGGATGGTTTCGAGAAAACGCGATGGCGTGGTGAAATCCGCTATCCGCAGCAGCTCGGCGAGCGCGGAATGCGCGTCCGGAAACTCGCCCGCGCGGTCGCGAAGCGCGCGCCACAGGCTGCCCTCGCGCCCGTAGGCCAGCTCGCGCAACTGCTCCTGGTCCCAGCCGATCAGCGGCGAAACCAGCAGGCAGGCGAGGCTGAGATCGTCGTTCGGCTGGACTGCGAATTTCACCGCGGCAAGCAGGTCCTGGACCGCCAGCGGCTCGTGCAGGTGAAGGCGATCGACGCCGGCGACCGGAACCCCGGCCGAGAACAGGCGGGCGACGATCAGCGACGCAAGCTCTCCCCGGCTGCGGACCAGGATCAGGATATCGCCGGGCCTCAGCGGCTTTTCCGTCGATGCAAGCACCGGTGCATCGGCGATCATGCGCTTGATCCGCTCCGCCAGCGCATCGGCATATTTGCGGTCGCGGATGCTGATCCAGCGCTCTTCGCCCTCGTCGCTGTCGTCGGGTGATTCCTCGATCGCGAACGGATGCCAAAGCTCCACCGAACCCGCGCGGCGCTGATGATGGGCGCGGTGGAGCTGCGGCGCCTCGTCCAACCCCAGCGCCGCGGCACCCAGCGCGCCGATCACGGCATCGACCACGTCCAGCACCGGTTGCGCCGAACGGAAGCTGGCGGCGATCGACAAGTCGCGGAATTCCTGGGCCTGCTGGCGATAGCTGAACAGGTCGTCGCCGGTCGCCATTGCCGCCGCGCGCCGCTTGAACATCTCGCGCACCTCGCGGAATCGCTTCGGATCGGTGCCCTGGAATCCGTAGATGGCCTGCTTGAAGTCGCCGACCATGAACAAGGTTCGGACGCGCTGCTCCGCCTCGCTCGATCCGCTGAAATATTCCCCGACCAGCTGCTCGATGATTTCCCATTGCGCGGCGTTGGTGTCCTGCGCTTCGTCGACAAGGACATGGTCGACTTGCCGGTCGAGCTTGTAGCGGACCCAGTCGCCCATCCCTTCCTGCCCCAGCAGCCCGCGGGTCCATTCGATGAGATCGTTGAAGTCGGCGACGCCCGCCGCGCGCTTGGCCTGCGTATAGGCCCTCGCGAAGGCCTGCCCGGCGCGCAGCCCCGCCGCCATCTCGGCCGCGAGCCTGGCGTCGTTCTGGAGCTGCAGCAACTCACCAATCAGATTGGCGAGATGACCGGCGCGACTTTCATATTCCGGGTCAGCCTTTGCCTGCCCGGGATAGACGCGTTTTACGACCTTCAGGATATCGGACAGCGCCGCAGCGCGTTCGATCGGAGTGAGCGCCAGCCACTCCTCAATTGTGTCGGCATGTTCCAGGCCGGTCTGCTTGCCCCATCGGCGGTTGGCTTCGGCGACTGCCCTGAGCAGATTGCAGTCGAGCTGATCGTCGCCGCAGCGAGCGGCAATATAATCCTCCGGCGATTCCTCGTGCAGGTCCATCAGCTTGCGGACCTGGGTTTCGAGCCCGTCGGACGGACCGAGCGCATTCATCGCTGAGGCCCTCCGGGCGCAGGCCTGCAGATATTCGACCGCGCCATTCTCGCCGAGCCTTCGGCTGAGCACCTGGACGTCACGGATCAGGCCCACGTCGCCCCGCTCTTCGGCGCCGGCCATCAGCTCGGCGAGGGTTCGGCGCACCAGTTCCTGCTCGGCGCGGCCTTCGATCGGCTGGAACCCCGGAACAATCCCCGCTTCCGCCGGAAATGCCGCAAGCAGCGACTGGGAGAAGGCGTGAATGGTCTGGATCTTGAGGCCGCCGGGACAATCCAGCACCCGCGCAAACAGCTGCCTCGCCCGCTCGACCAGCCGGTCGCTAGGGGTCTCGCCAAGCGCTTCGAGGTCGCTCCACAGCTCGCTCCGCTTGAGCCGCACCCAGGCGGCGAGCCGGGCGCCGATCCGGTTCGCCATTTCTGCGGCGGCCGCCTTGGTGAAGGTCAGGCAGAGGATCGATTCCGGCCGCGCACCTTTCAGCAGCAGCCGCAGTACGCGCGCGGTGAGAACCTGGGTCTTGCCGGTGCCGGCCGAGGCGGACAGCGAAGCATGCGCGCCGGGGTCGGCGGCAAGCGCCTGCTGGTCCATCAGCGGCGGGAGGGTCTTGAACCGCGCGTTCATGCCGCTTCCAAACGGGCGCCGAACGCCATAGAAACTCGGGCATGAGCGAGGAAAGCGACAAAGCGAGCGAGGAACGGCGGGCCAAGCTGGTCAAGGCGGGCGTCGCGGTCGGCATTGGCTCGGCGGCGATCGTCGCCGCGCTGCTCTACGCTTCGAAGGTCAAGAAAAAGCCGAAACGCTGATCCCCAGCGTTTCGTCCCGAGCCTGTCGAGGGACTGCCTTTCGCCCTGCCGCCGTAGAACAGGACAGCCCTTCGACGAGCTCAGGGCAGTCGGATGTATCTGACGCCTCATTCGCGGCCGTACCATTCTTCCAGCCGCATCAGCTGATCATAATCGCCATAGGGCGCGTAAGCCGGGTTGAGCTTGGCCGTGAACGCATCTTCACCGGTCAGCCAGCGTTCGGCGGCCTCCATGAAGTTGCGATAGGCGTGGTCGAGAAATTCCCCGGGCTGCATGTCCTTGTCCGGCCGCATCAGCCGCCCGAACTTTCCGCGGTAGCGCGCGAGCGACCAATATTCGAACGCCTCGGGGTCGCCCGAAACGTGCTCGAAGCCGCCTGCCCTGCCGATCAGGCCGAGCAGGCCGAGCTGCAGCGAAAAGCCTTCGCGGACTGACTTCTGCGACGGCGGCTGGCCGGTCTTGTAATCGATGATCGCGAGGCTCCCATCCGGCAGCCGGTCGATGCGGTCCGCCCGGCCTTGCACAACCACTCCTCCGAGCGGCGTGTCGCCCTCGATCTCGGCTTTCAGCGGCCGCCGTCCTTGGTCCTGGTTCTCGCGCTCCATGTTCGCGATCCAGTCGATCGCTTCCAGGAGGCGCGGCGCCCACAGGGCGCGAAGCATCGGGTGGATCGCCTGGTCCTGCAGCAGGCGCTCGGCGCGCGGGCGCAACCGGTCGGGATCGCATTCGTCATGCTCCTGCCAGTCCTGCAGCACCTGGTGCACGGCGATCCCCTTCCACCGCGCATTATGATCGTCGTCGACCGGATCGCGCCGGCGCAGGTTCAGGATCGCCTGGGCGTAAAAAGCGAAAGGGTCGGCCATCAGCCGGTCGACCGCGGTCACATGGATCTTCTGCGGCCGCTGCTCGGCGGGCGGCGACGGCGCTGGCCGCGCGACCGGCCGGGCCGGCCCCGGATCGTCGAGCGATCGCGTCAGCCGTTCCAGGATGTGGTCGCGCGGAAGGCCGGCACTGATGGCCTTGAGCCGCAACAGGAACCGCGAGGCGACGGTCGGCGCCTTGGCGTCGCGTCGCGCTCGCGTGATCAGGACTTCGGGCGCGCCGAGCGCGCTGGCGAAGTCGTGTGCGGCCAGCCCGATCCGGCTGTCGAGCGTCGGCATCCCGAGCGTCGACCGGACCTTGGGCGGCAGCCACGGGTCGGGCGCCGGAAGCGACGGCCACACGCCCTCGTTCAGTCCGCCGAGCACGACCAGGTCGGCGCGCTGCAGGCGCGCTTCGAGCAGGCCCCAAATGAAGATTCGGGGATGACCCCCATAAGGCGGGCGAACCGAATGCCGGTCGAGGAGCTGGCGAAGCAGCGGCACCCCATCCTCTGCCGTCACTCGCAGCTCTCCCGCGGCGGTCGAGGTCTCGAGTTCGGCGATCAGCTCCGCTGCTTCGCGGCCCGCGGGTCCCCGCCAGGCGAGGTCGCCGGCCAGGACTTCGGTCGCTGTCGCCAGGCTTCGTGCGAGGTCCGAGAGGGACATCGGATCGCGGAGCATCGCGTCGAGCGGTTCGACACGCCGCCGGACGATTTGCCATGCCCGATTGTCCCCGAACTTCTCGTCGAGCCCCGCAAGGCCGGCCGCCGGCCGAGGGCCCCGCAGCTTGAGGTCGAGCGAGCGCACCGCCTCCAGCCATCTCAGCCGGTCTTCGCCCTCGCCGCCCACCAGCGGATGTTTGAGCAGGGCGAGCAAGGCGACGGGTGCCAGCTCTTCCGCGGCCGCGCTGGCGATACCCAGTAGCAGCGTTCCGACAGGCGTCGCCGACAGCGTCCTGCCCGCGCTGTCGTCAGCCTCGATCCCCCAACGGGCCAGCAGCGCCGATACGCGCATCGCGAGCTGACGGTCGGGCGTGACCAGCGCCGCGGTCTTGGCTGGGGTCTCCAGGGCTCCGCGAAGGGCTAGGGCAATGGCCTGCGCCTCTGCCGCGGGGTCGGGCAGCTCCGCGAGCCTGATGCCGCCGAGGCGCCGTTCGGCGGGCCGCAACGATTCCCATTTATGCGAATAATCGGCAGCGGCCATCGCGTTGGCGACCGCTCGCCCCCGCGCCGGCGACGACGCAAAGCCGCCGGACCATCGCCACTGCCGAACTTCTTCCCTTGCGACCCCGAGGCGGTCGAGCAGCAGCTTTAGGTGGAATTGCGGATGGGTGGCTTCGCCGCGGCCGTCGTCGTCGGGTCCAAGCGCGTCCCATTCCTCGTCTGGAAACAGGTTGGCGAGCCACAAGCCCGGAAGCACCACCATGCCCTCGAGCATCCGCGCAACCCGCGCGACAAGATCGGCGATGGCCGGCGCGGCCGTCGTAATGCCGGCCGCGACCGTGAACCCGCTTGGCGGTTCATCCTTCCACCGCTTTTCGACGCGCTCGAGCACGCGATTGCGGCGCTCGGCGAGGTCGATCGCGCCCTCACTCGCCAGAATCCGGGGCCAGTTTTCGTAAATCAGCTGCAGTTTCGCGAGCGATTTGTCCCAATGGCGCGCCAAATCGCCGGTTTCGGCGACCGCTTCGCGCAATTTCGCGGGTGCGATGCCCTCGATCAGCAGCGCGTCGAGCGTGCGGGCGAGGTCGGCCGCCATCCGCAAGTCTTCCGGCGCCTCTTCCGCTTTCACCAGCGCCGCCAGGCGCAGCAGTCGCTCGAGCGGCTCGATCGCCGGGGGGATCGGCTCGCCATCGTCGATCCGGTCGAGCGCCCCGCCGATCCGCTCGTCGAGCTCGGGGTCGCCGATCGGAATGAGCCGCGGGAGCAGGAGACCGCTGCCGCTCGCCCGAACGAATGCTTCGGTCACCGCACGCACGGCGCGATTGTTGGGAAGCAGGATGCGCCCCCGCGCGAGACCCAGCGGGTCCTTGCCGAAGCGCTGGATCAGCCCCGCCGCAAGCGCATCGGCGAACGAACGGTGCGACGGGATCGTGAAGACCGCGACGCGGTCAGACATTCTGCAGCGCCGCTTCCGTCAGCGAGATGGATTTCGGGGTCCCGACATCGAACCACAGGCCCTGATGGACCGCGCCGAAGCACCGCCCTTCCTCAATCGCCCGGTCCCACAGGATGTTGGTCGAGAACGGCCCTTCCGGCGCATCGCGCAGCAGGCGCTTCGACAGCATCTGGATGCCGGTGAAGACAAACGGCGCGACGTGGCTGCGCTGGCGCCTGCGCAGGCGTCCCGTCCGCGTCATGTGGAAATCGCCCATGCCCTTGTGGTTCAGCGCCCGCGCCAGCGGCACGAGCAGCAGCAGCGCGTCCATCTTGGCATCGTCCCAGTGCGACGCGAGCAGCTTCAGCGTATCGGCGGGCCCGTCGACCCACAAATTGTCGCTGTTGAGCGCCAGGAACGGGTCGGCGTCGATCAGCGGCGCGGCCCGGACCAGCCCGCCGCCCGTCTCGAGCAGCAGGTCGCGCTCGTTGGAGATAACGACGTCGAGCCCGTGCGCCCGGCTCGCGAGATGCGCCTCAAGCGCGTCGGCGAGGTAGTGGACGTTGACGACGACCTTGCGCACGCCCGCTGCGCGAAGCTTCTCGAGCACATGGTCGAGCAGTGCCTTGCCGCCCACCTCGATCAACGGCTTGGGCCGCGTCGCGGTCAGCGGGCGCATCCGCTTGCCGAGACCCGCGGCCATGATCATCGCCGTGCGCGGGACTTCGGCGAGAACTTCGGCACGCAGCCGAAGCGCTTGTTGCGCCCGGCTCATGCCGCCTCGCGCCACGGCTCGCGTCGGTATTCAGGCGGCACGTTCGCATCGAACCAGTCGCGGACCGGTTCGAGACCAGGCTGAGCGAGGTCGCGTTCGAGCAGGCCCCACATGCGCGGCTGGAAACGCCGGTAGTGCGGTTTGTTGTCCCGCTTCCACAGGCGCGTGAAGACACCGAGGATGCGCGTATTGCGCTGCGCGGCGAGCGCCCAATAAGCGCGCTCGAACGCCTCGCCCTCGCCGGTGGCGGCCGAATAATGATCGATCATCTCGCGCTCGATCTCCGGCGGGACGTCGCGTCGCGCGTCCTCGAGCACCGATGCGAGGTCGTAGGCCGGATGCCCGGCGAGCGCGTCCTGGAAATCGAGCAGGCCGAAATGCTCGACGCCACCGCGGCCGGCGACGAGCATGATGTTCTCGGCGTGATAATCGCGCAGCACGGTGACCGGACCGAGCCCGTCTTCGGCAACCGGGCGAAGGACCTCCGTCCACGCATCGCGATAGCTCGCCGCATCGGCGTCGAGGCCAACCGCCGGACAATACCAGTCGGTGAACAGCTTCACTTCCTCGAGCCATTGCTCGAGCCCGTGCTTGGGCAGGCGCGGCATCGGCGCGTGCCGGTGAAGATGGACGAGGACGTCGGTCGCGACGCGATAAAGGTCGCGCTCGCCGTCGGGATTGTCGTCGAGCCATTCGCGCAGCCGCCAGTCGCCAAAATCGCCGAGCAGCAGCAGGCCCTTGTCGAGGTCGCGCGCGAGGATTTCAGGTGCGCTGAGGCCCACCGACGAGAGCCATTCGGCCACCGCGACGAACGGGCGCGGATCTTCGTGCGGCGGCGGCGCATCCATCAGCACCGCGCTTCGCTCCCCCTGCACGACGCGGAAGTAGCGGCGGAACGACGCATCGCCGGCAAGCGGCAGCACATCCGCCCCCTGCCAGCCACAAGAGGCAAGGAATTCAGGGGCATGTGCCGGCGGAGTCATCGTGGAGGCCATCGCCCCTCCCATGCCGGGGGCACCCGGGCTGTCAAGCTCCGCGCGCCGTCCTGTCCGAACTCCAGGGACAGGCGGAGCGCGTCGGGCCATGCTCCAGCCCCGGCGCGCTCGGGCCATTCGACCAGGAGCACGGCGTGCGCCGCGGAATCCAGGCCCAGCTCCTCGAGCTCGGACGCCTGTTCGACGCGATACAGGTCGACGTGCCAGACCGGCGGGTCGAGCTCGTCATAGGGCTGGACGATCGCGAAGCTCGGGCTCGGAACTTCCCCGCTGTGACCGAGCGCGGCAATGAATCCTCGGGCGAGCGCGGTCTTGCCGACGCCGAGCGGCCCAGACAGCGTGATGACATCGCCGGGTCTGGCCACCAGCGCCAGCTGAGCGCCGAGCTGCGCGGTCGCGTCCTCATCGGCGAGGATCATTTGGCGCCGCGCGGTACCGTGAGCGTGACGGTCGTGCCCTTGCCCTTCTTCGACTTGAGATCGACGCTGCCGCCATGCGCCTCAATGAACTGGCGCGTCAGCGGCAGGCCGAGGCCCAGCGCCGCCTCGCCGCGAACCCCCGCCTCGACGACGCGGTCGAAGCGGTTGAACACGCGCGGCACGTCCTTGGCA